>SAMEA3663083__coassemble_253_pt1 | contig 69940 bp, 51 predicted proteins | sample SAMEA3663083__metabat2_high_PE_004 | metagenome-assembled genome bin SAMEA3663083 (sample SAMEA3663083) | pig gut metagenome | biome: pig gut; feature: pig-associated habitat; material: faeces | place: France | collected 2012 | reverse complement strand
CAGCGTTCATCCTGAGCCAGGATCAAACTCTCCATTGTATATAATGTCTCTTGCCAAACATTGAAATGTTCAGCTTATTTCCTGACAAGGATAACCAAAACCTGATTTATTTTTGGGAAATAATACTTATAAAGAATTGACAAGTGGATTACTCCACAAATCTCACCATATTGCTATATTAAAATAGCTGCTCTTGTACTACTTCTGTATGTCAACAATATTTCAAAGAACTATTTTTTTTGATGCCTCAGGTTTCAACCCGAAAGCGGATGCAAAATTACATCATTTTTCGATACGCTCAAAACATTTCTTTCTTTTTTTTATTGAACGACGTTGATTTTAACTTCTATTCACATTAGAAACGTTTTCAAAAGCAGTAAAACGGTATATATTATATAAAACCCATCTTAACGATCGCTTATCACCGACATACTGTGAATTGATAATTTGACCTGTAAAAAAACAGAACACGGAACAGCCCACATATTAATAAAGTGTTCTATTCCGTGCTATTTTAATATTCGCCCCATGCCTTTATATCAATATCATCGAGGCTCAGATTGCAAAAAGCGTGTATGAATGCACTTGCTAAACGACTATTCGTAATGAGCGGAACATTAAGGTCAATGGCAGCTCTTCTTATTTTATATCCATTACTCAACTCACCCGCAGTCAAGTCTTTCGGGATATTTACAACCATGTCAATTTCATGGTTATGCAACATGTCGAGTGCTTGTGGCTTACATCCCACTTCCGATGGCCAATAGACAAGTGTGTTTTCAATGCCATTTTCAGATAGATATTTAGCGGTGCCTTTTGTAGCATAGAGTTTATATCCATTAGCGACAAGAAGCCGAGCAGCATCCAACATGGCTGCTTTTTGTTTTGCCCCTCCCGTTGAAAGAAGTATATTTTTCTCAGGAATACGATGTCCGACAGAGAGCATGCTTTTGAGTAATGCAGCATTAGTATCATCACCAAGGCAACCCACCTCACCTGTTGAAGCCATGTCCACTCCTAATACTGGGTCAGCCTTCTGTAGTCTGTTGAAAGAGAACTGGCTTGCCTTAATGCCCACATAGTCGAGGTCAAAAAGGTTTTTATTCAGTTTTTCGACAGGAAGTCCAAGCATTACCTTAGTTGCTAATTCTATGAGGTTTATTTTCAACACCTTGCTGACAAAAGGAAATGAGCGTGATGCCCTAAGATTACACTCAATAACCTTTATGTCGTTGTCACGCGCAAGGAATTGTATATTGAAAGGACCACTGATATGGAGTTCTTCTGCTATTCTTTTGCTTACCCGTTTAATTCGCCTTATTGTCTCGCAATAAAGTTTTTGTGGTGGAAACTGAATGGTAGCATCACCCGAATGCACTCCGGCGAACTCAATATGTTCACTTATGGCATAAGCAAGAATCTCACCATTCTTAGCCACAGCATCCATCTCCACCTCTTTGGCATGCTCAATAAACTGACTGACTACTACCGGATGGTCTTCTGATACATTTGCAGCCAATTTAAGGAACCTCTCAAGTTCCTCCTTGTTTGAGCATACATTCATTGCAGCACCAGACAAAACATAGGAAGGACGCACAAGCACTGGGAATCCCACTCTGTCGATAAACCTGTTTATATCATCCATGCTTGTGAGTGCGCTCCACTCAGGCTGGTCAATATTGTTTCTTGAGAGCATTGACGAGAATTTCGCCCTATCCTCTGCGTTATCAATATCTTTAGCAGATGTTCCAAGTATATTCACATGCTGTGCATCAAGTCTCATTGCCAGGTTGTTTGGTATCTGACCACCTGTTGACACCACAACACCTGCGGGAACTTCAAGGTCGATTATATCCATAACCCTCTCAAATGTCAACTCGTCAAAATACAGACGGTCACACATGTCATAATCTGTTGAAACGGTTTCTGGATTATAGTTAATCATTATGCTCCGATAACCTTGCTTTCGTATTGTTGAAAGAGCCTGTACTCCACACCAGTCAAACTCAACGGAACTACCTATGCGGTAAGCTCCAGAACCAAGAACGATAATCGATCTGTTGTCTTTCTCGAAAGGAATATCACTATTTACACCCGCATAAGTAACATACAAATAATTGGTCTGTGCAGGATATTCTGCAGCAAGGGTGTCAATCTGCTTAACGACAGGCAGAATTCCGAAGTTCTTTCTCAACTGACGCACAATCAATCCAGCCTTAGCCATGTTTCCCACCTCTCTTTCAAGTCCAACAGCCCTCGCTATCTGGAAATCTGTGAAGCCATAGATTTTGGCTGTTCTCAGCAATTCTTTGTCAAGAACATTTATACTTGTACATTTCTTAAGACTCTCATCAATATCGATGATATGCTTCAGCTTATAGAGGAACCATTTATCAATTTTTGTCAGTTCATGTATCTGGTCAATGGTATATCCCTTATGCATTGCCTTGGATATAATGAAGATACGTTTGTCGGTAGGTTCTTTGAGAGCAGAGTCAATATCCGGTATCTCAAGTTCCTTATTCTCTACGAAGCCATGCATACCCTGCCCAATCATTCTGAGACCTTTCTGTATGGCTTCCTCAAAAGTTCTTCCTATTGCCATAACCTCTCCCACTGATTTCATGGACGAGCCCAGTTCTTTATCAACGCCTCGGAACTTACTGAGGTCCCATCTTGGAATCTTACAAACCACATAGTCAAGAGCTGGCTCAAAGAATGCGCTTGTCGTTTTTGTCACGGAATTGTTAAGTTCGAACAAGCCATATCCGATACCCAATTTCGCAGCAACAAAAGCCAAAGGATAACCTGTAGCCTTGCTTGCCAGGGCTGAAGAACGGCTAAGTCTGGCATTGACTTCTATAACACGATAATCCTCACTCTTTGGGTCGAAAGCATATTGCACATTACATTCGCCAACAATTCCAATATGGCGTATTATCTTTATAGCCAAGGCACGCAACTTGTGATACTCGCTGTTTGTGAGAGTCTGAGAAGGCGCAATAACGATTGACTCACCAGTATGTATTCCAAGTGGGTCAAAATTCTCCATATTACATACGGTAATACAGTTGTCGTACTTATCTCTGACGACTTCATATTCGATTTCCTTCCAGCCCTTGAGACTTTTTTCCACAAGGACCTGTGGAGAGAAAGAGAAAGCCTTTTCCGCAAGTTTGTCAAGTTCTTCCTCATTGTCACAGAATCCACTTCCAAGTCCACCAAGAGCATATGCTGCACGCAGTATGACAGGATATCCGAGTTCACGGGCTGCATCCCTTGCCTGCTCTATTGTCTCGCAGGCTTCACTCTTAATAGTCTTTACGTCAATCTCATTAAGTTTGTCAACAAATAGTTCCCTGTCCTCTGTATCCATGATTGCCTGAACGGGAGTGCCAAGAACCTTTACTCCATACTTGTCAAGAATCCCGTTCTTATACAATTCCACACCACAATTGAGAGCTGTCTGACCACCAAATGACAGGAGGATTCCGTCTGGACGCTCCTTTTGGATGACTCTCTCTACGAAATATGACTGTACAGGCAGGAAGTATATCTGGTCAGCCACACCCTCCGAAGTCTGCACTGTAGCTATGTTCGGATTAATAAGAATTGTATATATACCTTCTTCCTTCAAAGCCTTAAGAGCCTGTGAACCGGAATAATCGAACTCACCTGCCTCGCCAATTTTCAGTGCTCCAGAACCGAGGAGAAGAACTTTCTTTATATTGTCATCTTTCATCTTTATAATATTTATTTGAGCAGAAAAAACGTAATGTGAATTGCATCGCCTATATTTTCGCAATTGAGAGCATAACCCCAGAGATGCGACTACTTAAGAGTATCAATGAACTTATCAAACATGAATTCCGTATCAACAGGACCAGAGCATGCCTCAGGGTGGAACTGTGAAGAGAACCATGGGTTTGTCTTATGTCTGATACCCTCATTGCTGCCGTCATTCATATTGACGAAAAACTCTTCCCATTCTTTTCCCAGTGTCTTGGCATCTACCGCATATCCGTGATTCTGACTGGTTATATAACAATTGTTAGTACCCACCATCCTGACAGGCTGGTTATGACTTCTATGTCCATATTTGAGTTTGTAGATGGATGCGCCTCCTGCTTTGGCAAGCAACTGATTTCCCATGCAAATACCACAAATAGGTTTTTTGCTTATGTTCATCTGTCTGCGAAGGATGTTAACGGCATCCACACACATGTCAGGGTCTCCTGGACCATTAGCAAGGAACAGTCCATCAAAATCCATGGAAGTATAGTCATAATTCCATGGCACTCTTACCACCTCGACATTTCTATCTACGAGACACCTTATAATATTTGCCTTAACACCACAATCAACAAGGACAATCTTTTTGCCGACTCCCTCATTATATCTTATAACATTCTTGCAACTTACTTTATCAACAAAGTTAACACCTTCATATTCCGCCTCAGGAATGACATCCGGCTGATCGTCAAAAAGAATCTTTCCCATCATGACACCATGTTCACGCAACACCTTTGTCAACTCCCTTGTGTCTATGCCTGTGATTCCTGGGACACCCTCTCTCTTGAGCCAGTCTCCGAGACTTTCCACGGAATTCCAATGGCTGTTTCGTTCACTATAATCAGCTACTATTATCGCAGAAGCATAAATTCTGTCACTCTCCATGAATGATGGAATGCCATCAGCCTCGATAGAGAACGGGGGTACTCCATAATTTCCAACGAGCGGATATGTCAGCACCATAAGCTGTCCTGCATAGGAAGGGTCGGTAAGGCTTTCTGGATATCCCGTCATAGCTGTGTTGAACACCACCTCTCCTGCAACAGGAGATTCAAATCCGAACGATTCGCCACGAAACGAAGTGCCATCGCTAAGGACTAAAGTAACTTTCTTCATCTTTTATAGATTGTATTAAGGTGGAGGATTCTACATCCCACCATTGTTATATTCTGTATTTTCAACTGTCGACATTTACCTATGCCAAACACCGTCAATAGTTCTGTTTCAAGTTCACAAATTCTTTGTTTCAATGAACAAATATCTGAGCAAAGCAACCAAAGGCACTTTAACGAGACAAGATGTCACATGCCTTAGGGAAGTCAGAACTTGTGCTCATATTGATAACGTTTCTCAATATAGTTTACAAATGCCTGATTGCAAAGCCTAACTCCTCCACTTGTTGGATAGTTACCTGTAAAATACCAGTCACCTTTGTGGTTTGGAATTGCCTTGTGCAATCCTTCTATAGACTGGAAGACAAGTTCAACAGGAGACTTCATTCCCTCTGGTCTGAGCATTTCTATTATCTTGGCATTTATCTCTTGTGGTGTGAAAGGCTTGTATATTTCCTTAACGTAATTCCTCAATTCTCCATCTTTCTTGAGGATTTCATCCTTACATTTGTGATATGTATCCTCAATCAACTGATACATGCCCCTATCTTTCAGAAGCTCTATCGTAGCCCTGAAGACACAGAACTCTTCAAGTCTTGGCATGTCAATTCCATAATAATCTGGATATCTAATCTGTGGAGCACTTGAGACAATTACTATTTTCTTCGGAGAAAGTCTGTCAAGGATTCTGAATATACTCTCCTTCAATGTTGTTCCTCTTACAATACTGTCATCAATTATTACAAGATTATCCACATTGGGAGTAATACTTCCGTACGTAATGTCGTAAACATGCGATGCGAGGCCGTTCCTTGAATTTCCTTCTGTAATGAAGGTCCTCAGCTTGATGTCTTTCCATGCAACCTTCTCTGACCTCACATAATCGTCAAGAAGTTCCATCAACTCTTCGTGGGAAGGCAATTTTCCAAGAGCCTCAAGCTTCTTCACCTTCTGCTCGTTTATAAAATGCTTGAACCCACTCAACATTCCATAGAATGCCACTTCCGCTGTGTTTGGTATGAATGAGAAAACAGTATGAGCGGTGTCGTAGTCAACAGCCTCCAGAATTTGACTTGTCAGCTGTTCTCCAAGTTGTTTTCTTTCATTGTAGATATCCTTGTCACACCCACGGCTGAAATAAATTCTTTCAAATGAGCAAGCCGCATCACCTTTTCTTTCAATTATCTGCTTAAGATTGCATTCGCCATGCTTATTGACGATTAACGACTGTCCAGGCTCAAGTTCCTTGATGTCCTCACATTTGAGGTCGAAAGTTGTCTGAAGCACAGGTCTCTCACTTGCGAGCACAGCTATCTCATCGTTTATGAAGTAGAAAGCAGGTCTTATGCCCCATGGGTCCCTCATTGCAAACATCTCACCGCTTCCTGTGAGTCCACAAACCACATAGCCACCATCAAAGTCGTCCATAGAAGTCTTAAGTACATTTGACATATCGACATTGTCCTCTATGAACCTTGTGATTGCCTGGTCTTGCAGACCTTTGTCTTTAGCGATTACGAAATTTCTCTCTACCTCTCTGTCAAGCCTATGTCCGAGGAGTTCCAACATTATGTAAGAGTCACTATAGATACGCGGTGACTGTCCCTGTCTTGTCAGTTTGGAGAATATTTCCCCTATATTTGTCATGTTGAAATTACCACAAAGGCACAGGTTCTTTGCCCTCCAATTGTTCCTCCTCAAGAAAGGATGAACGTATGTAAGTCCACTCTTGCCTGTTGTGGAATATCTCAAATGTCCCATATATAACTCACCTGCAAAAGGTAAATTGCTCTTGACAAAATCAACATCCTGAAGTTCATGCGGCGACAAGTCTCTGAATTTCTTCTGAACATTACAGAAAATTTCTGTTATGGCATTCGAACCCTCAGCTTTTTCTCTGTACATATACTCTTTGCCTGGCTCGCCACCCAGTTTGACACTTGCTATTCCTGCGCCTTCCTGACCTCTATTATGCTGTTTTTCCATCATCAAATACAGCTTGTTGAGACCATACATCCATGTCCCATATTTCTGCTGGTAATACTCCAATGGCTTCAACAGCCTTATCAAGGCGACGCCACATTCATGCTTCAGAGGCTCCATTATAATTATATCCTGATTATTATTGTGTTGATCTTAATCTTTACTGTTATATTTCCATTACTCTACCGTAACTGACTTTGCAAGATTTCTTGGCTGGTCAACATTCTTTCCCTTGCACACAGCAATATGATATGCGAGCAGCTGAAGAGGTACGCTTGCCACTAAAGGCTCAAGGCATTCAATCGTATCTGGCAATTCAATTATATCATCAGCAATCTTGGAAATCGTCTCGTCACCTTTTGTCACGAGAGCAATTACTCTTCCTTTCCTTGCCTTTATCTCTTGTATGTTGGAACGCACTTTCTCATACATGGCATTATGGGTTGCAATCACCACTACAGGCATGTCTGAATCAATCAGTGCAATTGGTCCATGTTTCATCTCAGCTGCCGGATAGCCTTCAGCATGTATATAACTGATTTCCTTAAGTTTCAAGGCACCTTCAAGAGCTACAGGATAGCCGAATCCCCTTCCAAGGTACAGGAAGTTGTGTGCATAGGTGAACATTCTTGCAAGGTCTGCCACCTTTTCATTTGCTTTCAGTACTTCCCTGATTTTATCTGGTATCTCACTGAGTCCTTTAACTATCTCGAGATAGTCCTTGCTGGCTATCGTGCCTTTTGCATCGGCAAGTGCAAGTGCGAGCATGGTGAGTACTGTGACCTGACCTGTAAAAGCCTTGGTAGATGCAACACCTATCTCTGGACCGACATGAATATATGAACCAGTATCTGTAGCACGTGGAATGCTTGAGCCAATGGCATTGCATATACCATATACGAAAGCACCTCTTGACTTGGCTAAATCTACAGCAGCAAGTGTATCTGCAGTCTCACCACTTTGGGATATTGCAATAACTACATCATTCTTCGTGACGACAGGATTACAATATCTGAATTCAGACGCATACTCGACCTCAACCGGTATGCGGCATAAGTTCTCTATAATCTGCTTTCCGATAAGACCGGCATGCCAGCTTGTTCCGCATGCCACTATAAGAATTCGTTTCGCATTCAGCAACTGGCGTCTAAAATCAATAACGGCACTGAGTGTAACACGGTTAGCTTCCACATTAATTCTTCCCCTCATACAGTTTGTAAGACACTCTGGCTGTTCAAAAATCTCCTTGAGCATAAAGTGTGGGTAACCGCCTTTCTCAATCTGACCCAGATTGACATCCACCGTCTTAACCTCAAGTTCCTGTTTTTTATTGAGAATGCTAACGACTTCTAGGTCCTCGCCCTTCCTCATTACAGCAATGTTACCATCCTCAAGATACACCACCTGGTCAGTATATTCAATAATCGGGCTTGCATCCGAACCAAGGAAAAATTCTCCTTCGCCTATTCCTATAACGAGTGGACTCTGCTTTCTTGCTGCTATAATCTGGTCGGGATCGTTTTTGTCAAGGATAGCTATGGCATAGGCACCTATTACTTGGTGTAATGCAACCTGAACGGCAGACAAAAGGCTAATATGCTTTTTCTCCTTTATATATTCTATAAGCTGCACTAAGACCTCAGTGTCGGTATCAGAACGGAATTGCACTCCCTTCTCTATTAGTTTTTTCTTTATTTCGGCATAGTTCTCTATAATACCATTATGTATAATAGCAAGATTCCTTGAAGATGAATAGTGGGGATGTGCATTTTGCGATGACGGTTCACCATGTGTTGCCCATCTTGTATGCGCTATTCCCACTACTCCTGATACATCTTTGTCTTCACAATAGGATTCCAAATCTGACACCTTGCCCTTTGTCTTGAAAACATTCAGACTTCTATCATCTGAAACCAAGGCTACTCCTGCACTGTCGTAGCCTCTATACTCCAGTCGTTTCAAACCACTGATAAGGATTGGATAAGCATCCCTTTTGCCTAAATAGCCAACTATTCCACACATAAGTATTATATATTTTTAAAGCATCCCCACTTAGTCATACAGTTCATAAAGGAAAGGAACTGTCAAAATGGATATCTGTATTGATTATAGATTACATAAACACTTATCAGTCTCTCAACACACTTACAAGCAGAGATGCCACAGAAGTCGCTATGCCAATAAAAGAGAACCATACCGTTGTGGAAGCTCCCAGTCCAGAGTTTTTAGCCTTGACATGGTTTGGCTCGACATATACTACATCATTTTGCTGAAGATAATAATATGGAGAGTTGATAATATTGGCATCGTTCAGGTTAAGCCTTGTATAATGCTTTTCGCCTGTCTCGTCTTCTCTGAGAAGCATGATGTTGTCTCTTTTTCCATAAATCGTCAAATCTCCTGCTTTTGCGATAGCCTCGACTATGCTCATTTTCTCTTGGTCAACCTGTATGACGCCAGGACTTGAAACCTCTCCTGTTACCGTAACTTTATACCCAGAAAGCTTGACAGTCACGATAGGATTCTCATTCTTGGAAAGATACGGCTGAATCTTGGATTTTATCAAGTCCTCACATTCTGTCCTTGTAAGTCCTGCAACGTGAATTTTTCCAATGACTGGGAAATTTATATATCCATCGTTATCCACAAGATATGGCAACAAGCTGTTTGCACCGTTAGAGCCACCTGCGCTGCCTTTGCCATATGAAAGGTTAAAGGGCTCCGATGCCTCTTCTGCAAGAGTCTTCACCACAATAGTAAGCTCATCCTTAGGCATTATCCTTGCACTATAGAGTCCTCTGGAAGGAGCAAGACTAATTGAATCGATATTTTGGAAATAGACAACACCTTTACTACTTCCACAACTGCTCGCCATCATTACTGCCAAGATGGCAAAGAATCCAAAAATGATTTTTTTCATTGATCAACAAATTGCGCAATTATACTTATTACGATGCAAAAATACTATTTATTTTCGAGATGTACAAAACTTATTAGAATTAATTACTAAAAAAGCATCCACAGGCTCAGCCGTGGATGCCATCATTGTCACAATATCCATTTAAAGACTATATTCTTTCAACAAGCGTAATCAATAGAATTTAAAATAGTTACGTGCGTTGTTGTAAGAAATATCCTCTACCATTCTTGAAAGTGCCTCCATGTCAGATGGCAACAGTCCCTTCTCGACATCATTGCCCAGGAGATTGCACAAGAGACGACGGAAATACTCATGGCGTGGATATGAAAGGAAAGAGCGGCTGTCTGTAAGCATTCCCACGAAACGGCTGAGCAAGCCAAGAACTGAAAGTGCGTTCATCTGCCTTGTCATACCGTCAAGCTGGTCATTGAACCACCAACCTGAACCAAACTGTATCTTGCCCGGACATGAACCATCCTGGAAATTGCCAAGCATTGTTGCTATAACTTCGTTTGCACATGGATTGAGACAATAAAGAATTGTCCTTGTCAGTTTTCCCTCCTTGTTTAGCTTGTCAAGGAAATGGCTCATAGCCTGAGCTGTCGTGAACTCACCTATTGAGTCGAAACCTGTGTCAGCACCCAGTCTGTCATACATCAGGCTGTTGTTGTCTCTTATAGCTCCATAGTGGAACTGCTGTGTCCAGTCAGACGCATGGTCCATCTCAGCACATACCGTGAGGAACGCATGCTTGTACTGGCGCACTTCATATTGAGAGAGTTGCTGTCCGCTTAGAGCCTTGTCAAAAATCACCTCTATCTGGCTGTCTGTATATGGCTCGTCATAGAATTCCTCTATACCATGGTCTGATAGCCTGCAACCATTCTCTGCAAAGAAGTCATGACGTTTCTGCAAGGCATCAACCATGTCAGAGTATTTTCTAATCTCCACTCCCGACACTTCCGCAAGCGTTGCCATATATGCAGCAAACTCTGGCTTCTCTATATTCATGGCTTTGTCTGGACGCCATGCCGGTATCATTTTAATTTCGAAACCGCTATCCTTTGTCTGCTTGTGGAACCTAAGGTCATCAACAGGGTCGTCTGTGGTGCATACACACTCAACATTATACCTGCGCATAAAGCCTCTTGCCGTATATTCCGGTTGCTGAAGTTTCTCATTACACTCGTCAAATATCTCTCGGGCTGTCTTTGGACTAAGGAGCTTGTCTATTCCGAAAGCTGTCTTCAACTCCAAATGTGTCCAATGGTAGAGTGGATTCCTGAATGTATATGGAACAGTCTCTGCCCATTTCTCGAATTTCTCCCAGTCAGAAGTGTCTTTGCCTGTACAGAATCTCTCATCCACACCATTCGTTCTCATTGCACGCCATTTATAATGGTCGCCTCCAAGCCATAACTCTGTAATGCTCTTGAACTTGTGATCTGTTGCCACCATCTCTGGAATGAGATGGCAATGGTAGTCTATTATTGGCATCTTTGCCGCATGATTGTGATACAGTTCCTGCGCTGTTGCTGTTTCAAGCAGGAAATTCTCGTCCATGAATTTTTTCATAACTGTGTTACGATTAATTTATAAGTAATTTATGTAGTATGTATAATTCTTTTGCAAATATACTACATTTTTTTGGAACTCTGTGAAAATTAAGCTAAATTTGCAAAATAAAACAGGAACGTTCACACTTTATATATGAAATCAGAGGAACAACACACAACATTTACACAAAGAACCGGCAAAGTACTCATAATTTATACTGGTGGAACAATAGGAATGGGTATAAGTCCTGTAACAGGTGCATTAGAACCACTTGATTTTTCCCATTTCGTTGAAAATGTGCCGGAATTCCGACTCCTGCCCACAGATGTGGAAACATACCTGTTTAATCCTCCCATTGACTCTTCTGACATGTCTCCCAACAGATGGGCACAGTTGGTCAGGATTATAGCCAGCAGATATGATGAGTTTGACGGATTTGTTATCCTTCATGGTACAGACACCATGGCATACACGGCTTCCGCTCTTTCATACATGCTCGAGAATCTTACGAAACCTGTCATCCTGACAGGAAGTCAATTGCCAATAGGACAGCTCAGGACAGACGGCAAGGAAAACCTGATGACAAGCATAGAGCTGGCTTCAGCCCATAACGAAGACGGTACGGCGAAAGTTCCTGAGGTTTGTATATATTTTAGCGGCAGGCTATTAAGGGGCAACCGTTCAACAAAGATAAATGCTGACGGATTTAATGCTTTCGACTCTTTCAACTATCCCCATCTCTGCGATGCTGGTGTAAACTTCTCTTTCCATGAGCACCACATTCTAAAGCCTGATTTCACGCGTACCATGATACCTCATACAGCGCTGGACCATAACGTGGTGGTGTTCTCTCTATTCCCGGGGGTACAGGAGAGTATTGTAAGGCATATACTTGACGCCCCTGAGCTACGGTCTATTGTCATGAGATCGTATGGCAGTGGAAATGCCCCTCAGAAGCCATGGCTCATGAGGATTCTTAAAGAGGCAAGCTACAGGGGAGTAATCATTGTGAATATTAGCCAATGCATATCCGGACAGGTTGAGATGTCAAGATATGACACTGGCTATCAGCTTAAAGACGCTGGTGTTATAAGTGGATATGACAGCACCGTAGAAGCAGCTGTCACTAAACTTATGTTCCTTCAGGCGAGCAATACAGACTACCACAAGATAAGAAACTACATGAACCGTGACATTGCCGGGGAGATAACTCTCTGAGACTGCTTCATTTCTCCACAACCTTATATCTGATGCGAAAAGAACGATTTGTCTCGTCCCAATTTGTCCCAAGAAGTTCAAACCTCCCTATCTGTGATGTTGAACGGACATGTTTTCCAATACATGGACAGATATCATAGTCTCCTATCCTTACTATCCTGACAGCATCGGAGACATTGGCAGGGAGTCTGTCAATGTCAACCCCCTCGTATTTACCATCTGGTCCTGTCGTTTCTTCAGTAAGGTCAGAAAGCATCACTGTCTCATAAGTAACGGGCATGTCCTCGGCTATCAGCTCATTCATCTTGTTCTCTATTTCCTTCTCTGTTTTCCTATCTGGTTTCCTGTTCAGGATGTAGCTTATCTTGCTCTTCTTTCTCTCTATATGAGCATTAGTAGAACGGCTACATCCGAACATTCTGACCATTAATTGATTAAGAAGGTGTTCAGCTGTGTGGCTTGGAGGATATTCGTCTTTATTGTGACTATTGAAAAGTTCACTTGTCTCCATGGTTAAAAGCATTTATCATTTCACCACTATTTTGTATGCACAAGCCTCATGAGCATCAAGCACAACCTCTACGGAATTATCCTTACGTAGTGTTAACCTTGCATATCCTTTACCTATCAGTTCTTCAGCATTATATTCGTCTTCTGGTATTCCGAGCCAATCAAAAGCATGGGATGGAATTACGATATTGAACATATCCATTCTGTCAGAAAAATTCGCAACTACAAGAATCAGTTCTTTGTCTTTCTTTCTTAAGAATGCAAAGACATCGTCTCCCACGCTTCCATTAACGTACATTAGGTCGTAGAAATCTCCTTCTCTAATCGCTGCCTCATTGTTAGCAAGATTAAGGACTACAGAATAAGCGTTTTCCAACTCTTTCTGACCTACACTGAGTTTCTTCCTGTCGTAATATCCTTTTCTCAAAGACTCGACACTCCAATAGTCGAAGATTGTCGTACGGCCGTCAAGTCCGCTGAAGCCTTCAGCATCCTTTGCCTCCTCGCCATATTCCTGTCCGGCATAAAGCATGAAAGGACTGCTGTTCATGAATGCAGAAACGACAAGCCCCGGCAGACCCTTCAGACCATTTCCTGCAAAGAACCGACTCGCCAATCGTTGTTCGTCATGATTTTCAAGGAAATAGAGCATGTGTGTCTTGATGTCATCTGTTGACTGCCATTGCACTGTTATGTCTTTTGGCTTTCTGTTGCCACAGATAACGTCTCTGATGCAATCATACATACCCACCTTATCATAAAGATAGTCAAAGCCAGAAGATATGTACTCTCTATAAAGTGATGGATTATACACCTCTCCAATGAACTTCACCTCGGGATATTTTTCCCTCACCCTGGCTGTTGCCCAGCTCCAGAAAGCCGATGGCACCATTTCCGCCATATCACACCTGAATGCGTCTATTCCTTTGGAAGCCCAAAACAACAGGATATCCGTCATTTTCTTCCACGTATCGGGCACTGGCGAGAAATGCTCAGACCTCCCACCAGCATCACAATAGTCAATACCGTAATTTAACTTCACCGTTTCATACCAGTCGTTCATGCCTGGTCTGTTGGAAAAGCAGTCGTTTCCTGTAGCACGTGCCGGAGACTCCACATATTCTTTCCCACAATCATGAGGAAGCGAACCAGTGTCGAAAGGCTGACCCCAACAGTAATAGAAATTGTTCAATATGCTGAAATGCAGGTTCTTGTCATCATTCTCGCCCAAATCGGCAACCCCTTTAGGCCTGCATATAGATTTATACTCTCTTGCCACATGATTTGGCACGAAATCCAAAACAACAGACAACCCACACTTATGTACACGGGAGACAAGATCCTCCCACTCTTCCATTCTGCTGTCCACATCAACGGCAAGATCTGGGTCAACATCGTAATAGTCGGCAATGGCATAAGGTGAACCTGCATTGCCTTTCACAACCTGTTCAGTCTGCTTTGGTATTCCGTATGCAGTATAGTCCGTTTTTGTAGCATGTCTGATAACACCGGTAAACCACACATGGGTACAGCCAAGAGACTTAATCCGTCTCAAGGCCTTAATGTCGAAATCATTGAATTTACCACATCCATTTTCTATTATAGTGCCATTTGGCAGGGGTGTTGAAGTCCTGTTTCCAAATAGACGTGGCAGAATCTGATATATGATAATCTTTTTCATTCTTATCATTCAATACCATGGGCACTGACACCCTTGCATATTCTGCCAACAAGTCCCTGTAGGACTTTTCCCGGTCCGCACTCGGTAAAATCATCTGCTCCATCGGCAACCATATTCTGCACGGTAGCTGTCCAGCGTACAGCACTTGTCAACTGAGCAATAAGATTTGCTTTAATAGTTTCAGGATCTGTATATGGCTTTGCATCAACATTCTGATAAACAGGGCACTTAGGCTCTGAGAAACTTGTATTCTCAATGGCTTTCTGAAGCTCATCCTTTGCCGGTTGCATCAAAGGAGAGTGGAATGCTCCACCAACCTTAAGTGGCAAAGCGCGTTTCGCTCCAGCTGCCTTCAGTTTCTCGCAAGCGGAGTTAACTGCATCGTTATTGCCTGAAATAACAAGCTGACCAGGACAGTTGTAATTGGCAGCCACTGCTACATTGCCATCTGTCGTCACTTCCTGACAAACAGTCTCAACGACGTCGTCAGCCAAACCAATTATCGCCGCCATTGTACCAGACGCAGCTTCACATGCCTTCTGCATTGCCAGAGCTCGGGCATAGACCAAACGTAGTCCATCCTCGAAGCTCAATGCTCCAGCGGCCACAAGTGCGGAGAACTCGCCAAGAGAATGACCAGCTACCATCTCAGGAGCGAAGTCGTCGCCCATACACAAAGCAGATATTACGCTATGGAGGAATACCGCAGGCTGGGTGACCTTAGTCTGACGCAAGTCCTCGTCAGTCCCATTGAACATGATGTCGGTAATCTTGAAACCAAGGACCTCATCGGCTTTGTCAAACAACTTTTTTGCTAACTCATTATTCTCATACAGGTCTTTGCCCATACCTGAGAACTGCGCTCCCTGTCCGGGAAATACAAATGCTTTCATCGTTTATCAATATTATATTGTTATTATTATGTTCAAGTTTCGCAAGTTACGAACTGCTCAAAGTTGACAAGTAATAAGCGTATCGTCTTATTTTCAAAGTGCAAATACTATCTTCCCACTGGTTGTCAATGCAAAGGTAGTTATTTTTTTCCATTGTAACAAATATTTGAAGAACAATAACAATATGTATTCATTGACCTTCGAATACGTATTATATCCTCATTTATCTACTTCCTGAAGCTGAGACTCTTTAATTATGAATGGAAAAAAGTTGTGTAATACCGACAAAATGCTTAACTTTGCATGAAATCAAAAAAAAACGCATCCTATATGCAGATTTACATGATGCGTTTGACATATTATTCAACGAAACAATCACGATTAAGATATAAATGAAAGAATTTGTAATATCCGAGGCAAAAAGCGAGACCGCCGTACTTGTTGGACTCACGACAAAGAACCAGGACGAAGCCAAGACAAAAGAGTATCTTGACGAGCTGGAATTCCTTGCCGACACAGCAGGAGCTGTCACGGTGAAAAGATTCACCCAGAAAGTTGCAGGTCCAAACAGTGTAACATATATCGGCACTGGCAAACTGGAAGAAATAAGACAATTCATCAAGGACAAGGAGGACGAGGGTAACGAGGTAGGCATGGTAATCTTCGATGATGAATTGAGTGCAAAACAGCTTAGGAATATTGAAAAATGTCTTCAGGTCAAGATTCTTGACCGCACCAGTCTCATACTCGATATCTTCGCAATGAGAGCACAGACTGCAGAGGCAAAGACGCAGGTGGAACTTGCACAGCACAGATATATGCTACCTCGACTGCAAAGGCTTTGGACACACCTTGAGAGACAGGGCGGCGGCTCTGGAAGCGGCGGTGGGAAAGGCAGTGTGGGTCTGAGAGGTCCGGGTGAGACGCAGTTAGAGATGGACCGACGAATCATCCTGCAACGCATCACACTCCTCAAGCAACGCCTCTTAGAGATTGACAAGCAGAAAACGACACAAAGAAAAAACCGAGGCAGACTAATAAGAGTGGCACTTGTAGGATATACCAATGTAGGCAAGTCAACTTTAATGAACCTGCTTTCTAAAAGCGAAGTTTTCGCAGAAAACAAATTGTTTGCGACTCTCGACACAACGGTAAGGAAGATGGTAATTGACAATCTGCCTTTCCTGCTTGCCGACACGGTAGGGTTCATCAGAAAGCTCCCCACTGACCTTGTCGATTCTTTCAAGAGCACCCTTGACGAGGTGAGAGAGGCAGACTTGCTGCTGCATGTTGTAGATATATCCCATCCCGACTTCGAGGAGCAGATAAAGGTAGTGGACAAAACACTTCAGGAACTTGGATGCGCCGACAAGCCGTCAATGATTGTGTTCAACAAGATTGACGCATACACATGGGTGGACAAGGAACCCGATGACCTTACGCCAATTACCAAGGAAAATATCTCGCTTGACGAATTACGTAAGACATGGATGGCGAAAATGGGTGACTGCTGCATTTTCATATCGGCAAGAGAGAAAGAAAACATAGATGAGCTTAGAGACATATTGTATATGAAGGTCAGAGAACTTCATGTGCAGAAGTATCCATACAACGATTTCCTTTACGACAACTTCGAACAAGGGTGATTATTATGTCAGACATCATCAAGAGAGTGAGTATTATGACAAATACAAGAAGCAATGGATATTACCGCTCGCTCGATATCAACGAGATTGAGATTATGGAGCGACAGGGATGCTGCGCCGACGACTGGACCCGGGTAACCGTAGCAGATGGTTTCGATGCCTCTTTCATGAGAAACGTCAGGTTCTATGGAGATGTTGCCATAGGCGAGACATGCCGGCAGATAGAGGTTGAAGAGGGATTTATGCGCCACTCAGGCATCTATAACGCCACACTGAGGAACACACAAGTGGGAGACAACTGCCTCATAGAGAACATCGCAGGATATATAAACAACTGCACGATAGGCGACGACTGCTATATTAGCAACGTAGGACTCTTGACCACTACAGGCGGTGCCACCTTTGGAGAGGGCATAATCATAGCTGTACTCAATGAGACAGGACACGGAAACGTCATAATCTATGACAACCTGTCATCCCAGATGGCTGCCGCTATGGTGAAATGGAATAAAGAAAAACCAGACATTTTCGCTTCCATCAAGAAAATGGCGACAAAGCATGCTGAACAAAGCCGCCCTGAGCAGACTACCATCGGCTATGGGGTCAAAATCATAAACACCAAGGAACTGGTCAACGTGGCTATAAACGACTTCTGCGAAATTAACGGAGCATCAAGAATATCCGACTGTACACTGACCGGACAGCAGCAGGCAAGCATATATATTGGCAACGACTGTATTTTAGAGAACACTATAGTACAACCAGGAGCAAGCATCACAGACGGTGCAAAGGTGAGCAATTGTCTTATTGGAGAGGCATGCCATGTGGGCAAGGGATTCTCGGCAGAGAGCACAGTAGTTTTCGCAAATTCTCATCTTGACAACGGAGAGGCTTGCGCTACATTTTGCGGACCTTTCACTGTAAGCCACCATAAGGCAACGCTGCTTATAGGCACCATGCTCTCTTTTTATAATGCCGGATCGGCAACCAACTATAGCAACCATGCCTACAAAATGGGACCAATACATTACGGCACTCTCTCGCGAGGATGCAAGACAGCAAGCGGAACGCATATCTTGCTACCAGCCAACATCGGTGACTTCTCTATGATAATGGGCAAGATAACCTGCCATCCAGACACCACTGCCCTACCCTTCTCATACATAATAGCCAACGGCAACGACACTTTTATAGTGCCTGCAAGGAATGTTGCCACAATGGGAACATGGAGAGACATAGGCAAATGGGAAAAGAGAGACCAGAGACCGCAGGAGGGCAGAATAGCAGCACTGACAACCGACTGGCTCAATCCTGCAACCATGCAGAAGACATTCGAAGGCAGGCGACTTCTCATGACACTCAAGGAACAGGGCAATACCGATGATTGCGGCAACTACCTATATAACGGATGCCTTATCACCCCAAAAGCACTAGACAGGGGCATACAACTCTATGACATGCTCATAAAAATGGCAATGGGTAATGAAACTGCACATTATGGTGACCAAGTACCAAACACCATTACAGGCATGGAAAAATGGATAGACATAGGAGGAATGGTACTGCCGGCTTCATGCCTCGAAGACATTGAGAATGCAATTGGCAATGGGGACATCAATGACATCGCAGTGGCAGAAGAGATGCTCAGCAACTGTGCCCGCAACTATGACGACCATAAATGGGCATGGACATACCGCACCATACTCAATTATCACCAATGGGACAGCATGACACAGGAAGACGCACGGCAGGTGAGGGACGAAGGCAAGGAGGCAACTGCAACTTGGAAACAGCTTATACGAGAAGATGCGGAAAAGGAATTCGCTCTGGGCGATGTGGATGAAGAAACACTTATTCAACACACACGGATATGAAGATTGATTTTGGTTGTATAGACGACGTTTGGAATCTTCGATACTGATATTTTTAGATATTGACAAACAACATTTAATCATTAAATAACACAGCTATTATGGCAACACCAGAATTCAAGTATGCTCCTATGTTCCAGACGGGCAAGGACGACACAGAGTACTATCTGCTTACAAAAGAAGGAGTAAGCATAAGCGAGTTTGAGGGAAAGACAATACTTAAAGTGAGTCCTGAGGCACTGACAGCATTGTCAAACGCTGCATTCAGAGATGTCAACTTCCTGTTGAGAAGAAGCCACAACGAACAGGTAGCCAAGATACTCACAGACCCAGAAGCAAGCGACAACGATAAATATGTTGCACTTACATTCCTGCGCAATGCAGAAGTAGCATGCAAGGGTAAGCTGCCTTTCTGCCAGGACACAGGCACTGCCATCATCCATGGCGAAAAGGGACAGCAGGTATGGACTGGATTCTGCGACGAGGAAGCTCTCTCACTCGGAGTTTACAAGACATATACTGAAGAGAACCTGAGATATTCGCAGAATGCTCCGCTCAACATGTATGACGAGGTCAACACCCGCTGCAACCTGCCTGCACAGATAGACATAGAAGCTACAGAAGGCGATGAGTATAAGTTCCTCTGCGTGGTGAAGGGTGGCGGTTCGGCTAACAAGACTTATTTCTACCAGGAGACAAAGGCACGTATCCAGAATCCTGGCACTCTCGTTCCTTTCCTCGTAGAGAAGATGAAGACCCTCGGAACGGCAGCCTGCCCACCATATCACATTGCTTTTGTAATCGGAGGAACATCGGCAGAGAAAAACCTTCTCACTGTGAAGCTCGCATCAACACATTATTACGACAACCTTCCAACAACAGGCGACGAAACAGGACGTGCCTTCCGTGATATCGAACTGGAGAAGCAACTCCTGGAAGAGGCTTACAAGATTGGTCTCGGTGCTCAGTTCGGCGGCAAATATTTCGCTCATGACATACGCGTCATACGCCTTCCGCGCCACGGAGCCTCATGTCCTATAGGTCTTGGCGTGAGCTGCTCTGCCGACCGCAACATAAAGGCAAAGATAAACAAGGATGGCATATGGATTGAGAAGCTCGATGACAACCCAACAGAACTCATACCTGAAAGCATGAGAAAAGCAGGAGAAGGCAACGCCGTAAGCATTGACCTCAACCAACCAATGGAAGAAATATGCAAGATTCTTACCCAGTATCCTGTATCGACCCGACTGAGCCTCAACGGAACCATTATCGTGGCAAGAGATATTGCCCACGCAAAACTAAAAGCACGTATTGATGCTGGAGAGGACCTTCCTGATTATTTCAAGAATCATCCTATATTGTATGCAGGCCCTGCCAAGACTCCAGAAGGAATGCCTTGCGGAAGCATGGGACCAACAACTGCCAACCGTATGGACCCATACGTGGATGAATTCCAAGACCACGGAGGTTCGATGATTATGATAGCCAAAGGCAACCGCACTAAGACGGTTACAGATGCCTGCAAGAAACATGGTGGTTTCTATCTTGGAAGCATTGGAGGACCGGCTGCCGTCCTTTCAATGAACTCTATCAAGAGCATAGAATGCGTTGAGTATCCTGAACTCGGCATGGAGGCGATATGGAAGATTCGAGTTGAGAATTTCCCAGCTTTCATACTCGTCGATGACAAAGGCAACGATTTCTTCCAGAAATTCTTTGGGTAAGAAACAACATGTATGATTATCTATCCCATCCCTGACATTTGAAAAATACTGTAATGTCAGGGATGGAATGACAAATACAATAACCTTCTTCAGTACTTAAGAACAGAACTATGAATCTGAAAACACGACTATCCATAATGAACTTCCTGGAGTTTGCCGTCTGGGGAGCTTATCTAACTTCAATGGGAAACTATCTTGGAAAGGCAGGAATGGGAACAGAAATATCCTGGTTTTACGCCATTCAGGGTATCGTCTCCATAATAATGCCTACTATAATGGGCATAATTGCAGATAAATATATCCAGCCTCAACGACTGCTTGGTATATGCCATTTGGTTGCCGGAGCCATGATGGTCAGCTTGTTTGCCATTGGCGGAGCCACAGAAATGCCGGACAAGACATTGTTCATCACCATCTATACCATAAGCGTGGCATTCTATATGCCCACCATAGCCCTTTCAAATACTGTTGCTTTCCAGTTGCTGAAAGCAAACGGAATGGACACTGTGAAGGATTTCCCTCCCATAAGAGTGTTGGGTACAGTTGGATTCATTGTAACCATGTGGTTTGTCAACTGTGCAGCAGTGTCAGATGGGGCTTTCTCATTCACGTTACTTGAGAATCCACACAAATTCCAATATACCCACCTGCAGTTTTTTGTATCAGGCATCATTGGTTTCATACTTTTCGCTTACTGTATGGCAATGCCACAATGCCCAGTCAAAGAATACCATGCTGGGAAAAGGAATCTTTCTGAGACATTGGGACTCAATGCATTCAAGCTGTTCCGTTCAAAAAGAATGGCTTTATTCTTTATATTTTCGGCAATGCTGGGCATGTCGCTTCAAGTGACAAACGGATATGCCACTCCTTTCATTACAAGTTTCAAGGGAAACCCATTGATGGCAGACACCTTCGCAGCTAACAACGCCACGCTGCTCGTGTCCATATCACAGGTATCTGAGGCTTTATGCATTCTCTTAATACCATTCTTCATGAAACGATTCGGCATCAAGACCGTAATGCTCATAGCTATGGTTGCTTGGGTGTTGAGGTTCGGATTATTCGGCATTGGAAATCCGGCATTCCCAGGTGTCACACTATTTATCCTTTCATGCATAGTATATGGAGTTGCATTTGACTTCTTCAATGTGTCAGGAGGACTATTTGTTGACAGCGAATGCGAGTCTGACGTAAAAGCCTCAGCACAGGGACTTTTCATGCTTATGACAAACGGCATTGGAGCAACAGTAGGCACATTGCTGGCAGGCGAGGTTATAAACAAGTATTGCCACTGGGAAAACGGATATCTCCTCGGAGAATGGCAAACATGCTGGTTTATATTCGCAGGATACGCACTGGCTGTAGCTATATGCTTTGCCATTATGTTCAGGACAAAATAACAATGAGCAGAATAAGGTTATATTACAAACAGACTATGAGCGTCACAGGCAATAACGATTGTTCCTTTGTAACACTTATTGATAAATATGCGACAAGGGAAATCAATGTTGCCTGCGACAGAATTACAGCGACACAGATAGATTTGAGGATGGAGCCTAAGATACCAATCACTCATCTGCTGTTGCCAGAAGTGCTTATGTCTATAATTGGAAAGCATATTGATATAAGCAAAATGTACATCCTGATAAGCGACATAAAAAACGGGCAATATATAGTGCACGTGCATAATGGTTCTGATGAAGACGACGGTGTTCAAATCAGGATTAGCAATGCCATCTTGTTGTCCGTGGCAAGTGGCATTCCGCTCTTTATCGAGGAGTGGCTGATGAGATTGCAGAGCGTACCCCACTGTGATGAAAACAGAGAGAGGCTTGCCGTTCCCATCAACTCCATATCTGACGACATGCTACAGGATTCTCTTAAGAGAGCCGTGGATAATGAGGATTACGAGCTGGCATCTGAACTTAACAAAGAGATTAAAAGGAGAAAGGAGGAACAATGAAAGAAGTGAGGTATTTTTATGTACCTGATGCCACAGACAATAATGAGTTGCCGGAACTCGAAGCACATCATGCCGTGAAAGTTCTGAGAATGAAAACAGGTGACGAACTATTCCTCATGGATGGGAAAGGCTATTTTCACAAGGCAATCATCACTCTGACAACTGGAAAACGATGCTATTACGAGATTACAGAATCCATAAAGCAAGACAAGACCTGGAATGGAAAAATCAATCTTGCAATAGCTCCCACAAAGGACATTGGCAGAATGGAATGGATGAGTGAGAAGATAACCGAGATTGGATTTGACAGTATCACATTCCTTGACTGCGATTTCTCCGAGAGAAAGACATTGAGAAATGACAGGATTGAGAAAATAATTGTCTCAGCTGCAAAGCAGAGTCGCAAGCCATTGATGCCTGTATCGTACGGCATGGCATCTTTCCGCAAATTCATAGAAAGGCCATTCCAAGGAAAGACATATATATGCCATTGCTATGACGAAATAGAAAGGAATGACTTCATGGAATGTTTAAGACATACGGCAACAGACGATGAGATAACAATATTAGTAGGGCCTGAGGGTGATTTCTCGACAGAAGAGGTCAGAAAGGCTATTGAGAAAGGAGCTGTTCCAGTATCACTTGGCAAAAGCAGGTTACGTACTGAGACAGCAGGACTGATGGCAGTTGCCATTTCACAGATGTATAAGCGAAACTAACAGAATTGGTATAATGAAAAAGAAAAAGATGGTATCATTGGTTGCCACTGGCGCAATATGCATAATTGTGGCTGTAACATGCTTTCTGGCTTGCTCTTCAGATGAATATTTAGATGTCATACCAAAGGAAAGCAGTGCAATCGTCTCTTTGGACATAGCCAAGACCATGAAGGGAAATTCCGGCACGACTGAGCCTGGAATAATAAAGGCTTTGTTTGGTGACATTAAAGTGGAACAGTGCGGCATTGACTTCAGCAAAAAGCTTTATTTGTTTGCTTCACCAGATGGAAGTCTCGGAATTGCGGGAAAGGTAGATAGCAAGCAAAGAGTAAAGGATATGCTGGAGGAACTTGCATCAACAGGGAAAGCCAGCAAGCCAAAGACACACAGGAAAATGCTGTTCAGCGTTATCAAACAATCATGGATTGTAGGCGTTTCTGACAATTCATGCCTGATAATGGGTCCTACCCTGCCATCAAGTCAACCTGACATGATGCGTAAGATGGTGAAGTATCTTAACGGTCAGAACAAAGGTATAAGGGATTCGAGACTGTTCGCCAAACTTGATTCTATTGATTCTCCTATTGCAATGGCGGCAAGAGTCTCTGCACTACCTGACAAGATAATGCCTCTCCTGATGATTGGCACTCCAAAAGGTACTGAACCTTCTGATGTTATACTGGCAGCTGGACTTAAACGTGCAGGAGATTGCCTTGTTATAGATGCCACAACGTCTTCTTTCCTGAATGACTTGAACAAGAAGATTGAAACTTCAAAATCTGTATTGCGGAAAATAGAGGGAAAATACACGGCAAGCGTTCCATCAACAGCCGCTTTTTGTGTTCAAATGAATGCCGAAGGAAAGGCTTTACTATCCTTGTTGAAGGATAATAAAGCCCTGCAGGCAGTACTTGCCGGAATTAACACGGCAATAGACATGGACAATATAATAAGGAGTATTGACGGGGACGTTTGTCTCACCCTACTCAATTATGGCGAGAGAAACAAGGAACTGCAAATGTCTGCCAAACTTGCCAACTCTGACTTCCTGAAAGACATAGACTATTGGAAGAAGTCTTGCCCACAAGGAGGAAGCATAACCGATATAGGCATCAACACCTATTGTTACAAGGATGCGTCACTGACCTATTGTTTCGGTGTCAGCAATGATTTGCAGTTTTTCTCTGGCAGCTCACTTGATAAAGCAAAAGCGTCTGTAACAAATACTCAAGATGCAATTCCATCAAATGTAAGGGACTGTATTGTGAAAGGTAAAATAGGAATATCAATGTACCTGCCTGCACTATTGGGAAACACAGGCATTTCACAGACTGTCAACTCTATTCTAAGTCCATTATTTGGGGAGGAAATAAAATATATTGTTATTTCGATGGAATGACACATGCAAGGAAGAATCGACAGTTAACGAGCTTGTTGCCGGTTCTTCCTTTTCTTAAGATTTTCTATAAGATTATGGTTTGCCACATATAGACTCGTATCATCCACATCGCTTATATATGTCATGGTGGTAAGAGAGTTTGAATGACCAAGAGCCTTGGATATTATTGGAATAGACACATTGTTGGAATATGCCCAACTTGCCCAGCTGTGACGGGACACGTATGAAGTCAGATTGAAATCAAGTCCTGCGATTCTGGCAAGGTCTTTAAGATTCTTGTTATAATTGCAAAGACACGTATGGTAATACGTATTTTCATTCTTGCTCCTGGACCTCTTTTTGTTGAATGGGAATACGAAATCTGAATTCTTACTGTACCACTTCTTGATGATGTCAAGCATACATTTTTCAAGTTTTACCCTTATTGTCCTTCCTGTCTTTTTCCTGTGGAAAATCAACAAGTCTCCATTAATCTGCGTCTTTCTCATATTATATATATCCACGAAAGGCATTCCGAAAGAATAGAAGGAGAAGAGGAATACATCTCTTGTAAGGTCCAGCCTCGTTCCTTTCTGTAGTTTTACACTTCGAAGCCTGTTGATATCGTCAGCCTTCAATGCCCTTTTCATCGTACGCTCTTGTCCTGTGAATATATCTACAAATGGATTTGCCTTGTTTGTCAACCCATATTTGGAATACTTATTGTATAAAGAGCGCAACGATCGCATGTAGCATGATATTGTGTTTAAGCAAACTCCTCTGCCCAACAACCATCTGTAATAATGCGATAGCATTTCGTTGTCAAGACTTGAAATCTGAACAGGTTTGCGTCCGTTGAAATTCATGATTGAGTTCACGGCTGTCTTGTAGTTTTCCATGGTACTGACACTTACAGTGCCTTCATAATTAAACATAAATTCATTGAATGTAATGCCAGAAGTGTTTGAATCAAGTGTTCTTTGGCAATTTCTCCTCGGTTGTCTCACAAAAATTAAATCTTCCATAATTTGTTCTGTTTTTTAAGTCTCGCAAGTAAAAACTAGCGTTCAGTCAGCAAATTGGCAAGTCGAAAGCAAATCTATAGGACAGAGGATAAAGACAAAGGACTGCTTTAACAGGTCCATTTGCTTACTGACAGCATGCCATTGACAAGCGAAACTTGAGTTAATAATAATAATAATATATATATAAAAAGCACTTGTTGATTATTTAGCATGGATATAGAATCGTAATTCGCATACAGAGGTAATAGACAGTGAACATGAAAAACCAATTAGTACCAACAAAATTACCCCTCGATTCACATCGAAGGGTAACAACAACACAAACACAAATTCCTGTTGACAAAAAAATGCACAACAGGTATTCCTTTATATTGATTTCTACATTATTCCATCCTCGCGCAGTTTCTTCTGCCATTTCCAAGCTGATGCAAGCACATCCTCTATTGGAGTGTCAGAACGCCATCCAAGTATTTTATTTGCCTTGTCAACATTTCCCCATACTTTCTCGATGTCACCCTCACGGCGTGGAGCATACTCCCAATTGACTTTCACGCCGGTAGCTTTCTCAAAATTCTCTACCACCTCAAGTGTAGATACTCCATTTCCTGTACCGATATTGAAACAATCAATGGCGTCTGTATCCATGTCAAGCACACGTGTCATGGCTGCAACATGGGCTTTGGCAAGGTCAACGACATATATGTAATCTCTGATGCAAGTTCCGTCTGGCGTGTCATAGTCTTTTCCAAATATCTTAAGCTGTTTTCTTATTCCAATGGCTGTCTGGGTTACAAAAGGAATAAGATTCATTGGAACACCATTTGGAAGTTCACCTATCAACGCTGACGGATGGGCTCCTATTGGGTTGAAGTATCTTAGTATGACAGACTTGATAGGAGCACCACTATGTATGTAATCACGTATAATCTCCTCATTAATCTGCTTTGTGTTTCCGTATGGACTCAGCGCAGGCTGTATAGGAGCCTCTTCTGTTACCGGAAGATTCTCTGCCGAAGGCTGTCCATATACAGTACAGCTTGACGAGAAGATTATACCTTTTACGTCATACTTGGGCATAAGCTCAAGCAGGTTGATCAGCGACACTATATTATTTCGGTAGTAGAGCAATGGTTTCTCCACACTCTCACCCACTGCCTTGGAAGCTGCAAAATGTATGATGCCGGAAATGTCAGGATATTTCCTGAAGACATTCTCTGTAGCATCATAATCTCTCAAGTCAACATTCTCAAAAGCTGGTCTTACGCCAGTGATTGCCTCTATTCCATCAACGACCTCAGCCTTTGAATTGGATAGATTGTCAACAATAACTACATTATAACCTGCTTGCTGAAGTTCAACAGTTGTGTGTGAACCAATAAAACCGGTACCACCAGTAACAAGAATTGTCTGTTTCATAATATTGAAATACGATTATGTATGTATATGTTCGTGCATTTATGTCGCTAAGAATCCTCCACTAATAATTTAGTGGGACATGGGTAAGAAGAGATGTTTCGTCTCCATCACTTAATAATAAACGTAAGAAAATAATAATTGTTGTATTTTACGAAAAAAAATCCTCATCTTTTCATCAACTGGAAAGACGAGGATTTCGGTTATTCTATGAGATGAAAATCATTCTACTCCAAACAACTGTTTCAAGCCACCTTCCAAACCGCTGAATCCCATGAAAGAGAGAGCGAGAAGGCCTGCTGTCACAAGCACTATTGCCATGCCTCTCATACCTTTTGGTATTCTCACCATTTCAAGCTGTTCTCTGATTCCTGCAAAGACGACAAGTGCAAGTGCAAATCCAATTGCTGTAGAAATAGCATATACAACACTCTGAAGCAGACTGTAGTCACGCTGTATCACCAATATTGCCACACCGAGGACAGCACAGTTTGTAGTGATAAGAGGAAGGAATATTCCGAGAGCCTGATACAATGGAGGCGACACCTTCTTTAAGATAATCTCCACCATCTGCACCAAGGCAGCAATGACAAGAATAAATGCAAGAGTCTGAAGATAACCAAGTTCAAATGGATCGAGCAGGAACTTCTGTACCAAGAATGTCACTATAGTGGCAAGTGTAAGCACGAAAGCCACTGCGGCACCCATACCCAACGATGTGGATACTTTCTTTGATACTCCGAGGAACGGACATATACCAAGGAACTGTGATAGGATGATATTGTTGACAAATATCGCCGATATGAATATAATTAGGTATTCCATATTACTTATGCTTTCTTGAGTTTATTGAATATTGCAATTATATAACCTAACGAGATAAAGGCTCCTGGAGGAAGGATAAAGAGCAGGAGGTTGGTTGTCTCGGGAAGTAATGCCACTCCGAAAACAGAACCTGCTCCCAGCACTTCTCTCACTATACCCAGTATTGTCAGGGCAAGGGTAAAGCCAAGACCAATGCCAATTCCATCGCAAAGGCTTGCCAACGGAGAGTTCTTCGCTGCAAAAGCCTCGGCACGTCCCAGTATGACGCAGTTTACTACTATCAGCGGAATATAAATGCCAAGTGCCTTGTTGATTGAGTCAGGCGCATAAGCGTCCATGAACATCTGAAGTATAGTCACAAACGTGGCTATTACAACGATGAACACTGGGATGCGCACCATGTCAGGAGTGATTTTCTTGATGCAGGAAATTACGAAGTTGGTACATATAAGTACGGACATGGTAGCAAGTCCCATCGAGAGCCCGTTAAGTGCCGATGTTGTTGTGGCAAGTGTAGGACACATACCCAGAAGGAGAACAAATATAGGATTTTCCTTAAAAAGTCCGTTGGTAAGTATTTTCAATTTATTCATTTTAGCACCCTCCATAATTAATTATGTTTACATTGTTTGGTAGCACCACTCTCACCATCTTTCCATTTGCCTGCGTATGTCTTATATGCATCGTTCACGGCATTGAGGAACGCTCTTGAAGTGATTGTGGATGCGGTAATAGCATCGACGCTGTTGACACCTTTCTCATCCTTAGTGACTTTCAGGTCACCAGACTTCAGTTCTTTGCCTATGATGTCACCCTTTTGACCTTTCTGGAACCATTCGCCTGCCTTGGCACCAAGACCTGGAGTCTCTGCATGTTGCAATATGGTATATCCCAGTATCTTGCCGTCCATGGAAAAGCCGACAAGTACTTTCAAATCGCCTCCAAATCCCTGACCGATGGTCTCAACGGCGGCACCTATGGGCTTACTGTCTGCATCGGAGACATTATGGATTATATACAGGCGGTCCTTTCCGTTCTCATTGTTGTTGACAGAATCTGTAGATGAGACGGTTATCTTGTCTGTTCCCATGACACTCTTGATTCCTTCTGCAAGTGTCTGTTCTGCCTTGGCTGCCTTTGGATCTTTTGTCACATTGTTCACTACAGCGAGAAGACCACCTGTGACAAGTGCTACGCCCACAAGGACGCAAACCATATTCTTTAGTGATGAATTAAGTTTTTCCATTCTTTTTCCCTCCTCTTACTTGTTGGCAGGCACCTCACCGAAGCGCTTTGGTTTTACATACATATTGATTAATGGCGTGAATGCGTTCATTATCAATATGGCAAATGACATTCCCTCGGGATAGCTACCCCAGTTACGTATGATTATCGTAAGCAATCCTATTGCCACACCATATACAAGCTGACCTTTGTGGTTCATCGGTGATGTCACATAATCTGTTGCCATGAATATGGCTCCAAGCATTAAGCCACCGCTCAATATCTCAGCTAAAGGATTGGCATAGACAGGATTTGCAAGATGGAGCAATCCACTAAACACGAAAACCGTGAGGATTATTGACACTGGTATATGCCATGTTATAATCTTCTTCCACAACATGTAAGCAAGTCCCAGAAGGAGAGCTGCTGCACAAATCTCACCAACGGTTCCTGCACCGAACGTATTACCGGCATTACCCAGAAGGAGATCAAGAGAGTTTGGCAGTTTGTCCAAAAGGGACGGGTCTCCTTCTTTTATTGCCTGTTTCATGATGGCAAGAGGTGTCGCTCCAGTCTGTGCATCGGTATAGCTTGCAAGCTGACCTGTTACCGGCCATGATGTCATTTGGGCTGGGAAGCTGACAAGAAGGAAGCAGCGACCCACAAGGGCAGGGTTGAACGGATTGCAGCCAAGTCCTCCAAAAGTCATTTTGCCAATGCCTATTGCAACGAGCGCACCTATTATTATTATCCATACCGGAAGGTTAGAAGGAAGGTTCATTCCCAGCAACAATCCCGTTACTATTGCAGAGCCGTCAGTGAGTGACGGCGTAACATTGAGCAGATACTTAGAAATAGCCCACTCGAAAAACACACATGTCGCTACGCTGGACAGACAGATGACGAGGGAGCCAAGACCGAAGTAGTAGAAAGAAACGAGCAATGCGGGAAGCAATGCTATCACCACTCCATACATATTCTTCTCCACGGTGTCTGTACCATGGGCATGTGGTGAAAGAGATACTACTAATTTTCCCATTTTATTATAATGTATATAATTGTCTTAATTGTTTATTATTCTAGTTTTTTAGCAAGAAGCCTCAAGACTGATAAGGTTGTGGAGTCTTCAAAGATTGAAAATTAAAGATGGAAGATTGTATTTTCAGCTTTCAACTTTCAATTTTCAAAACCTTAAGACCTGAAACCTTACTTTCATTTCTTGGCATTCCTTGCTCTTATGATACCCATGACAGCTGCCTTTCCTTGAAGTATGTTGTCAAGTATGGGGCGATGGGACGGACAAGTGAACTGGCATGAGCCACACGATATGCAGGATACAATATCCTCTGCCTCAGCCCTTTCCCAATTCTGATATGCAGACAGGGTTGCAAGGAGATAGGGCTCAAGTCCCATAGGACATGCACTCACACACTTTGCACATCTGATGCATGGCTGTGGTTCCTTGCGTCTTGCCTCATCATCGGTAAGCACTGTTATGGAGTTTGTTCCCTTGCATACAGGCACATCGAGGGATGTTACAGCCTTTCCCATCATAGGTCCACCGGCAAGTACCTTGTTGTCGCCTTCCGGCAGTCCACCACAGGTTTCAATCATCTGCCCGAATGTTGTACCCATTCTGACGAGGAAGTTGCCAGGTTCCTTGATATACTTTCCTGTGACAGTGGTATATCTCTCGAAAAGAGGCTTGTTCTTCATCACGGCTTCATATACCGCAAAAGCAGTACCAACGTTCTGGACTATTGCACCTACATTTACTGGTATGGCAGGAGGAGCCGGAACCTGTCTGCCTATTACAGCATCGACAAGTTGTTTCTCACCACCCTGTGGATACTTCTTTGCAAGAGGAACAATCTCGATTCTCGAATCTGACGCGGTCTTCTGCATGAAGAGTTCTATTGCAGCCGGCTTGTTGTCCTCTATTCCTATATATCCCTTTTCCACTTTAGCCGCTTTCATCAGAAGGTCAAGTCCTACGAGTATCTCGTCAGGATGCTCCATCATCAATCTATAGTCGGCTGTAATGTATGGCTCGCACTCAACGGCGTTTATAATGACACACTCTGCTTTTGCCGTCGGAGGAGGACATAGTTTGATGAATGTGGGAAAGCCTGCCCCACCCATTCCTGTGACTCCGGCTTTCTTCACTTTGTCTATTATCACCTCTGGGGTGAGTTCTGGATGCTCGGAAAGAAGCTCAAGCTTGTCTGACCTGTCTATACTCTCTTCCCACTCGTCACCCTCAACATTAATAATAATGACTGGCTTGCGGTAGCCGGTAGCGTCAATAGAGGTATCAATCTTTGCCACCGTACCTGAAACAGAGCTATATATCGGAGCACTGACGAAACCATTTGCCTCTGCTATAAGGGTTCCTACTTTCACCTTGTCACCCTTGGCAACAACAGGCTTGGCTGGGGCTCCTATATGCTGTCCCAGTGGGAATATCGCTACTTTCGGGAGTTCAGCCTTTACTGTTACCTTCTCTGCTGACAGCTTATTCTCCTCCGGGTGTACTCCACCTATACTGAATGTCTTTAATCTCATGATTTAACCTCCTCGCTTTTAGGTGTTTCTGTTATTGTTCTGGATGCAGTCTCTGCTTTCTGTTCTGCACTCGCCGGCTTGGATGCGGCAGCCTCAGCCTTTGGCTTCCTTGCTGGGAAGTTCACGGCAACAATGGCATGGGTAGGACATTCGTCAACACATTTCCTGCACAGACGACACTTGTTGAAATCTATATATGAAACATTGTTTTCAACGGTTATGGCACCAAACTGACATGCCTTCTCGCATTTGCCACATCCTATGCATGCTGCCTTACATGACTTGCGGGCAACAGCACCCTTGTCCTTATTGACGCACTGAACATATACCTTGCGTCCTTTGACGCCTTTCTTGCGCAGCTCAATGATATTACGTGGACACGCCTTGACACATGCTCCACATGCCACACATATCTCCTCGTCAACAGTTGGCAATCCTGTTGCTTCGTCAATGGCTATTGCGCCAAACTGACATGCTGACACACAGTCGCCACAGCCAAGACAGCCGAAACCACAGCCTGTCTCGCCTGCACCACAGGCATTCATGGCAGCACAGGTGCGAAGTCCGCTGTATTCAACAATACGGGGACGGTTCTCACACGTACCGTTACATCTCACTACTGCCACCATTGGGTCGGTGTTGGCTACTGCCATTCCTAACAAATCTGCTATCTCGGACATGACATCAGCTCCACCCACAGGACATGACAGTCCATCTAACGAACCAGCGTCACATCCTTTGACAAGAGCCGCAGCCATACCAGAGCAACCAGGGAATCCACAGCCGCCACAATTGGCTCCGGGAAGTGCTGCGAGCACCTTGCCGATTCTCGGGTCTTCCTTGACAGCAAATTTTCTGGAGCATACGTATAGCACCACAGACGCTACAAGCGCAATGGCTCCAAGCACGATTACTGCATAAATTAAAAAATCCATAGTTTTTTGTTTTTTATATTTGTTTTAGTATTCTAACATTTTGACGTCTCGCATGTTTGCAACAAACCATCTGATAACGGCATGACAACCTCATAAGCATTCTGAAAGTATATACGACAGAGGAATCTCTTCCCTACTCCACATAAAAGTGGAAATCCGTCCTGCGTCGCAACAGATAAATGACTACATAAGATGGTATCAGAGATAGCACAGAAGCTATACATGCCCACAACTCATCCGACGACAGACTGAGAGTAACAAGCAAAACAACCAACATCACCATTAAAGGGAAAGCAAAGGCAATAGCTACAGCCTTCATGCCCATACGGCTATCCATAGTGACAACAACCATATCCCCAACTCCATATTCTGATTGTGGACTGGCTATTGCGTCAACTATCTTCTCCTTGCTTTCCGATGCCGAGCAATGGGAAGCTATCTTGCAGGAAGCACAGGCGGAACCCTGGGTTATCATAACCCTCAATACCCCATTCTCATTGGATATCACCTTGCCGCTATGCCTAATTCTGGAAGTCTTTTTCATCTGGTTCTTTGCAATCTCTGCATTACAATTTGCAAAAATAGTAATAATTTTCAAATAAGACAACCAATTTACGATATTTTTAACTCTACACATGCCAATCAGCGGTTGTTCGTCCAGCCATAACTGCTGAAAGAAGGCTACGTCACCACCAAAATTGACATACAGAAATGACATTATCAATAACATCGAGTAAAAAAAACAAAATTATAACGCACAGTATGGCGGAATGTGGATTAAAATTAGTAATTTTGCCTTCAATATTAGCTAATACACATTTTATATATAATAAACACAGGAAAGTATTATGACTATCGATCAATTCAACTTTGCCGGCAAGAAGGCAATCGTTCGTGTGGACTTCAATGTGCCACTCGATGAGAATGGAAAAATCACAGATGACACTCGTATCCGTGGAGCACTCCCTACTCTGAAGAAAGTGCTGGCTGACGGTGGCGCACTTATCATCATGTCACACATGGGTAAGCCAAAAGGCAAGGTAAACCCAAAACTGTCACTCGGACAGATTGTTGACGCTGTAAGCGACGCTCTCGGCACAAAGGTACAGTTTGCTCCTGACTGCGCTAAGGCAAAAGAGGCTGCCGATGCCCTGAAGCCAGGTGAGGTTCTTCTGCTTGAAAACCTTCGCTTCTATCCTGAGGAAGAAGGAAAACCTGTAGGCGTGGAAAAAGGCACACCAGAGTTTGACGAGGCAAAGAAGGTTCTTAAAGAAAGCCAGAAAGAGTTTGCAAAGACACTTGCGTCATATGCAGACTGCTACATCATGGACGCATTCGGTACAGCACACCGCAAGCACGCATCTACAGCAGTAATAGACCAGTTCTTCGACAAGGACAGCCGTATGCTTGGCTATCTCATGGAGAAAGAGGTAAAGGCTGTTGACGCTGTACTCGGAGACATCAAGCGTCCTTTCATCGCTATCATGGGTGGCTCTAAAGTGTCTTCAAAAATCGGAATCATCGAAAACCTTCTTGGCAAGGTTGACAAGCTCATCCTCTGCGGTGGCATGACATATACTTTCTCCAAAGCCCATGGTGGTGAGGTTGGAAAGTCTATTTGCGAGCTTGACAAGCTGGATGTGGCTCTCGGCGTTGAGGAACTTGCCAAAAAGAACGGCGTAGAACTCGTAATGGCACCAGATGCCATCTGCGCTCCTGAATTCAGCAACGACGCTCCACAGAGTGTTTATCCATCTAACGCAATACCAGCCGACCTTGAAGGTCTTGATGCAGGTCCTGAAGCTCAGAAGATTTTTACAGAAGCCATCAAGGGTTGCAAGACTATTCTCTGGAATGGTCCGGCAGGAGTGTTCGAGTTTGACAACTTCTGCGACGGTTCACGTGCCATAGGAAACGCTATTGCCGAGGCTACAGCCGAAGGAGCTTTCTCACTCATTGGAGGTGGCGACTCTGTAGCTTGCGTCAACAAGTTTGGACTTGCCGACAAGGTAAGCTACATCTCAACAGGTGGTGGTGCACTTCTTGAAGCAATAGAAGGCAAAGTACTTCCTGGTATAGCTGCTATCAACGAGTAAGAAATAGCATTGATTTTTATATTCGCCACTGCGGAACATACGTTCGGCAGTGGCGAATATAGATTTTATCCTTTATTAAATATAAGATATAGCCGTTGCATATATTGTTCAACGTTATATTCTCTGCATTTATACTGTTTTTCCTTGAAATGGCAAAGGGATAAACCCCAAAAACATTTTTACATTGCCCCTTTTTATATAGATACTTAATGAGAGCAAAAGACTGCACGACCAAATGTTAATTACAAATGTGATTTAGCCAACATTTTACGTACTTCTTCTATTCCGCGATTATATCTTTCTTTCACGGCCTTTTCCTCCTCAGGTGTGCGGTGGAGCATTTTCTGATAATTTGCCTGTGCCTCAGCTTCGAATCGCTGAGCCACTTCACCAGTCAGTACTGGTATGGACGCTATCGGTAGTGCCATATCTTTTATTATTTACTATTCAACGTTATACTTTGGCTTAATGAAGCTAAAAGAAAGTATGACGTGAAGATATACTTCTACTTCAACGATGAAGAAGTAATTCGACAGATAAAAAAATGAGGTCGCTGAAAAGCAACCTCTTGGCGGTACACGGCTTTCGCCCTGCCCCTATCTTCGTAAGAAGACGCTGCAAATATACACATTTATCTTCAAATAACAATCAAAACAATGAAAATAATCATCATTTTCTTCAAAAACTGGCTCTTCAACATACGTAAGAAGAATGCCATCAAGCAGGCTCAGCAGCTCGCCAACGAGCAACGCAAGAAGTTCTTGGTCCTCAACTTCAACGGAAAGCCCACCGTCATCTCCATGCAGGACATTCACAAGCTCATCCGAAAGAAGCAGGTCAAGCGGCGATACTATGCCGACTACTTCCGTGAAATGGCACTCTTCACCGCTATGCCTAAGTAATGCCAATGGATGCAAGAGACATAGAAAAACTGGTAGCAAAGGCCAAGGATGACATCATCAAGGAAGTACACGACCGCCTTCCGAGAAAGGTGGGCGTCACTGCCGTCAACCACTTCAAGCAGAACTTCCGCGATGGTGGCTGGCTCGACAACGGTCTGCACCCTTGGAAACGGACACGCAGACAAGACTCCAACTCTCCTGATGCGAAATACGTTCCGCTGACCTCCAGACGTAACCACATGATGCGCTCCATTCAGGCATCAACCTCTCCGGGGCAAGTTACCATAGAAGACCCTGTCCCATACTCTGCCATACACAATGACGGGGGCGACATTTGCAGTTACAAAGAAAAAAGTTGGCAGTTAAGGAGTGAAATCCCTAACTGCCAAAAATATTGACTTTTTGCGAGAATTAAAATACCTTAGAAATGGTAGCCAAGTGTCAGCAGTAGCTGATGACGAGAATCCTTAACTTCCGTCTTTGTTGCGTAATTGTCGATTTGCTCAGTCTGCACGATTCCTGCATCATCAATATAATGATAGTCTGCCCAGCTATTCATGAATGGATAAAAATCGCCTTTCTGTGTAGTATATTGATATGCAAGGTCAATGGACACCTTGTCAACCGTATAACCCAGACCAAGTGTCAGGCGGTTTGTACCCTTCCAGTTCGTATAGTCGGTCATTGTGGCATAGTTGCTGCCATAAGAATCAATGGAGCCATCCTTAAATCCATTTTTATCATACATAGGCGACACGTAATTATATCCTATGCGCATGGCAAGAGTGGGTATTGGTTTGTACTCCGCACCAAGTTTCACTGTTGACACACCCTTGAGGGTCTCTTTTGTATGGCGGTTCATAGGACGGTCTGGCGTTGATTTGTCATACCAGTCATCATAATAATAATCATATACACCACCATCGTTAACACGAGTCTCAAGGTCTTGATAGTCTGAATACTCGTATGTTGCTCCAAGTGCAAGATAGTTGCCTACAGTATGTCCGAGACTGACTCCAAACTTCCATGGTGTGTAGAGCTTGAAATCGTATGCCTCTCCTGTAAACCAGCCTTTATTATATCCCTTTATATCTGTTCCATTGTCGATAGCTGTAATGTTCTCTGTCGTCAGGTCATACCAGGTCGGAGTATGGACGTAGGCACCAATGCGGAAAGGAGAATCTTCGATAGGTCTTATTATAACACCCGCTTTAATATCGAAACCAGTTCCACTGATGGCTCTCATGTCCATGACTGTAACATCACCAATTACGGAGTTGTCAATATTTACAAGCTGTTCAGAATATTCACTGTATGATTTATAATGCACATCCTTGATGCCGAATGTAATACCAAGGAATACTCTGTTGTTGATACTTCCACTAATATTGAAATCGTATGAACCAACATATCCTCTCTGTTCACGGTTCAGCAGATACCCATTTGCGAAGTTATAGCCAGGTACACCTTTGTCGTCAACTATGAAATTGTTGTAATAAAGGTTGTCAAGCTGACTGGTGTAATAGCTGGTTCCCATAAGTCCCCAATGTTCGTTATCCTCAATGTTGAAAGTGGTCTCACCTGCATCATTGTCGCCACCAAGAGCCTTGATGAAAGACAACGCATTCTGTGATGCCTGTCCTCCTAAATCTCCTGATGCAGACAGAAGGCTGTTGAAGTTCCTTGTCTTGTGATAGTTGAATGCCAGATTGAGATAGGAATTGTGCTTTGTCTTCATTGAATAGACAAAACCAATCTGGTCAAGGCTTGTACGTGCCTTGTTGTCGAATGAGCCAGAAGGCACATCTCCTTTCATTAGAAGGCTTCCTGTAATGTTAGCCTGCGAATGGCGGAACAATCCAACACCGGCAGGGTTGGTGCCTATTGTTGACAAGTCAGCTCCCAAAGCCTCCATAGCTCCACCCATACCGACATAGCGGGCAGTACCGTTTAAATCTTCTGTTACAAGATTAGCATTCTCGTATGTCTCCTGTGCTGCCACAGGCATTGCCGCTGCAACCATCATTGCGGATAATATGTATTTTACTTTCATAATTCAGTATGCTTAAAAATTCAAATCAACTAAGAAACATTATCTTCTTCCACCGAAGGAACCACCACGGCTGCCTCCACCACCGAAGGAACCACCACGGCTTCCTCCTCCAAAGCCACCTGACCTACTGCCTCCTCCGAAGGAACTACCTGAAGAACGCCTTGTACCGAATGACGAGTTTGTAGTACTGCGGGTCTGGAAGCCTGTGTTGTTAGTGTTGAAAGAATTAGTAGGACGACGTGTGCCAAATCCCTTGTTTACGTTAGAGCCTGAGGTTCCTCTGTGTGTCCATGACCCATGTCTTCCACCTCTGTCATAATATCCCAAGGTTCCTGTATGCCCTACGCGACCTATACTTCCTACATAATGGGGATACCATCCTCCCCACCAGCCATGATACCAGTCGTACCATCCATAATAGCCATAATGCCAATATGGGCTATACCAAGGGTCATACCATGGATAATACCATGACGAGGCATAGCTATACGGTCCCCACCATCCTGTACAGAAAGGATAGTTGTCATAGAAATAAGGGTCGAAACGGCTAAGACGGCGGCAATAGACAAAATCATCATCAAGATAGTAGGACGCAGAGCCTGGATAGACAGTGTCATTTTCTGCAACATAACCCTTGTCGCTGACGCGGAACTCAATGATGTCATTTCCAAGAGAGTCAACTCCCACTTTCTGATAGTAGCTGGAGAGTTTGCCACGCCTGTTGTATTCGTCAACGTCTCTGTTGGAGCCGACATAATAAGCAGGTGCCTCTATCTCCTCCACCTTGCTTACAGGCTTTGTATCCTCTTTCGAGAAATACATGTCATCCTGTGCCATCATTGCTGGGACGACAGCGAAAAGCAACATTTGGATTGTAATCAGTTTTTTCATGTCTTATTCTCCTATTTATATTTGTTTTTTATTCTCACAATGCAAAAATAGCAAATCTAACAGTGCAAATTTACGGATTTTCCCTAATCTATGATAGGATTTTCCCTATTTTTTATAATTTTGCATTCAAATTAACAATGACATGAAATATATAGAGGTTTCTTTCACCATAAAACCAGCCACAGAAGAAGCATGCGATGTTGTGGCAGCATTGGCTGCGGAAGCAGGATTTGAGTCTTTCTGTGATTGGGAAGATGGCATAAAGGGATATGTCCTTGCTGACAGCTATGACAAAGAGAAGCTGGACGAAGCTCTTTCGTCATTCCAGTATCCGGGTGTCGTTGTCTCTTATTCAGCGACAGATGCAGAGGACAAGAACTGGAACGAGAAATGGGAAGAAGTGGGTTTTGAACCTATCATTCTTGGCGACAGATGCATAATATATGATGCCAAGAACGACAAGCCCACCCATAACTATGACATAGAGATTGGCATCGATGCATGCCAGGCTTTCGGTACAGGTACGCACGAAACGACGCAGCTGATGGTTGAGAGCATCCTTGCCAGTGACATCATGGGCAAAAGGGTTCTTGATTGCGGATGTGGCACAGGAATACTAAGCATAACTGCTGCAAAGTGCGGAGCCAGTGAGATTGTCGGGTATGACATAGACGAATGGAGTGTGGAGAATGCCATCCATAATGCCAAAATCAATAATGTTGACATAGAAATACTGGAAGGCGACAAGAAAGTTCTTTCCCACATAAACGGGATGTTTGATTTCGTGCTTGCCAACATTAACCGGAATATTCTCATTGAAGACATGCCTTCCTTTACAGAACTGATGAGTTCCGACTGCATATTCATGATTAGCGGATTCTACGAGGAAGACTCTGACATACTTCAAAAAGAGGCGGAGAAACACGGAATGTCGATGGTAAGGAAGACCACCATGAACAACTGGTGCTGTATGTCTTTCAAGAAGGATTAACAATTCTCTTTCACCACGGACGGACAGAAATGTGAGAATGGACATTCCCCACATTTTGGCTTTCTACTAAGGCACACATACCTTCCGTGCAATATAAGCCAATGGTGTGCATTTGCCAAGTCCTCCTTCTCAAAATTAGCCACAAGATATTTCTCAACCTTAACAGGAGTGTCGGCATTGTCGGGCACCAGTCCCAGTCTGTGGCTCACTCTGAAAACATGTGTGTCAACAGCCATTGCCGGCAGTCCGAACCATACTGCCCGCATCACATTGGCTGTTTTTCTGCCTACACCAGGCAGGGAAGTAAGACTCTCCATGTCTGCCGGTACTTCCCCATGGAAATCCCTGACAAGTATTCTCGCCATTTCCACAAGATGTCTGGATTTTGAGTTAGGATACGATATGCTTGCTATATGTTCCAGCACATCATCCTGTGATGCTTTTGCCATCTCATGGGCAGTAGGATAATGAAGGAACAGTGTTGGTGTAACCATGTTAACCCTTTTGTCAGTACACTGAGCACTAAGAATGGTAGCGCATAACAACTGGAATGCGCTACCAAACTCAAGTTCTGTTGTCACCTCAGGCATGACATGTCTGAAGTGCTCAGATATAAAATTATACCGTTCCTTTCTCCTCATGGAAAAAGCTTATTTCTTAGGCATACCCTTGTAAGCTTTGTTCAGTCCTTTCACTACCTCGTTGGTAATATCATATGCTTTATCTGCATATAGGACGTTGTCACCCTGCTTTGCAAGAATCATGGCATATTTCTTGTCCTTGTTATAAGCGTTCAGATAGTGGTGAATGCTGTCAGAAAGAGCCTTGTTGTAATTTGCAATCTCAGTCTGAAGCTCTGCTCCAAGCCTCTGCTGCAATGCGTCAGCGTCCTGAGCCTGCTTCTGGATGTTTGCCTGTATCTGCTGTGCTTGCTGCTGTGTGTATTTGTTAGACTGTATGCCCTGTTGGAAATTGGCGGCAGCCTGCTGGAGGCTCTGCTGTTTTCCTGCAAGTGTCTTCTGGATATTCTGCTCTTTCTGCTGCATAAGTTTGGTTACTTCCTTCCAATATGTATATTGGCTCATAATGGAATCAACCTCTACATACGCAATCTTAAATTCGCTCTTTGGCTGACTGTCAGCCTTTGCTGTGGTGTCGTTCTTGGCTGGCTGATTGTTGCATGACACAAAAGCCAGCACAGAAGCCACTACAGCCATTGATTTTATCATTCTCTTCATTTTAATAATATATAAATAAATAATTATAATACAATAAAGTCAAACAACTATCCTTGCCTTGCCGTCAGCATAAATGTAATTACCCACGGATGCGTCTCGAAGTTTTCATTCTTGCCTGTCTGTCCTGTTCAAGCACACAGTCTATTCCTTTTTTCTTCAAATAAGGATTGTCATGGATATGCTGCGAAGAAAACCTTCCATTCTTCTTGAATATCACCTTAACGCTCAGCAATACTACTGCAATAGCAATTATTAACAGTGTCAATGCGATTGTTTCTATCATTTTTACTATTTTTGCAAATGATTTCAGTTTGCAAAGTTAGTGCAAATCGAGTGAAGAACAAAATAAAAGACAAAGAATTTATTTTTTTATTCCAAGATGAAGCCTATCTTTCAAGAAAACAATAAGAACAAATACTAAGAAAAATGACAAAAACAGAATTGAAACCAGCATGCGTATTCGAGCATTTTGCCAAAGTGAACGCTATTCCCCGCCCATCAAAGCATGAGGAAAGAATGATTGAATATCTCGTAGAGTTTGGAAAGTCACATGGTTTGGAGACGAAAGTTGATGAGACTGGTAATGTACTCATAAAGAAACCAGCCACACCAGGTTATGAGAACCGTAAGACAGTAATCCTGCAAAGCCACATGGACATGGTGTGTGAGAAACTGACTGACAAAGAGTTCAATTTCAATACTGATGCGATACAGACTTATATTGACGGAGAATGGCTTACAGCAGATGGTACGACCCTTGGCGCTGACGATGGTATTGGCGTAGCAATAGAGCTTGCCATCCTTGAGGCAGATGACATAGAGCATGGTCCTATCGAGTGTGTGTTCACAAGAGACGAGGAGACAGGTCTGACAGGTGCCATTGGAATGAAGGCAGGATTTATGACTGGTGACATGTTGATAAATCTGGACTCTGAGGACGAAGGTCAGATTTTCGTATCATGCGCAGGTGGGCGTACCACTACCGCCACTTTCAGCTTCAGCAAGGAAAAAGCCCCAGAAGGACATTTTTTCATGAAGGCTTCCGTAAAGGGTCTTATTGGCGGTCATTCCGGTGATGACATCAATAAGAAGAGAGCTAACTCAGTTAAGATTATCTCTCGATTCCTATATCTCGCACTCACCAAATTCGGTGCACGCATAGCTGATGTCAACGCAGGCAAGCTACACAACGCAATACCGAGGGATGGCTATGCTGTATTCTCCGTTCCTGCAGACAAGAAAGAAGAGGTAAGGGTTTTGTGGAACGTATTTACCTCAGATGTTGAGGAGGAGTTCCATGTAACGGAACAAAACATGCAGTTCAACCTTGAAAGTACCGATGAGGCAGATGTATTGCCGGAAGCTGAAGCAGGAAGGATAATCAGAAGCCTTCAGGCTATTGACAACGGTGTGTTCGCCATGTGCCAGGACGAAGCTCTTGCGTGGATGGTTGAGACATCAAGCAATGTAGCCAGTGTGGAGACAACAGACAAAGAAGTCAAGATTGTGGCATCACAAAGGAGCAATGTGATGAGTGCCCTTGACAATCAGGCAAATACGGTGAAAGCTCTTTTCGAACTGGCAGGTGCAAGCGTAGAGCAAGGTGACGGTTATCCGGCATGGAAGATGAACGCCAACAGCCTTCTTACCAAGATTGCCAAAGAGACATACGTCAGTCTATTCGGAAAGGAGCCAAAGGTTCTTGGAATACATGCAGGACTGGAATGTGGTCTGTTCTCAGAGAAATATCCTAATTTGGACATGGTATCATTTGGTCCGACCCTGCGTGGTGTTCATTCTCCCGATGAGCGTCTTCTTATCCCAACGGTAGAGATGGTTTGGAACCACCTTCTTGCAATTCTAAAGAACATTCCGGAATAACAATCAAACGAGAGGAAATGAAAAAGAATGTTTTCACTTCAACATCAGCAGCTATAGTCCTTGCCATTACATTCTCATGTGGCAAGGACTACAAGGCAGGCTCAACAGTCAAATCTTTCGTAAGAGACAATTTTGACGAGCGTGTATTCACAGATACCGATTACAGGAGCCTGGACTCGACTGCTTGTGTCACGGACAGCATGATTGAAGTCATGCGTAAGAATGCCGGGAAGATGCGTGGAGTGAGTAAGTCTATCCATTATGCCAATCGCAAGGAGAAGGTTCTCTACTACATTCCTGTAAGAATGGAAACAGACGGCAAGGAAAAGGTCACTCATACTTTCTATATGAACAGAGACCTTAGTGAGATTGTGGCATTCAGATAGACGTTATGTTTTCTCCTATATATAGAGAGACAACGCCGTAAGAGACAGTGTGATAAGATTTTCCCATTTGAAGTCGGTTAGAATATAGTCAACGACTTGTCTGAATCGATGGTATTGAAATATCTTATCACATTGCTCATAAACGGAGTTATCTCTTTTTGTTTTCTTGAGTAATTATTATACGAAGTAAACAGGCTGTAGGCTATTATCAGGCGTTTCTTGCTCCTTGACAAGGCTACATAGAACTTACGCGCATCCTCCTCGTCACTCTTCTTGCTCTTATTATAATAGTTGGGATAACGTCCTGCCACAGCATCAAACACTATGACATTGTCAAACTCCAAGCCTTTTGCCTTATGCACCGTAGTTACGAAAAGTCTCTCGCCGAGACTTCCGCTATTGCAAAAGTCCGACTCCTTCATAGTGTTTAAAGTTACAGAATGTTGCGAGAGCTGCTCCATAAGTGATAGCCTGCGGTTTTCTTCGTCCATCATGTCACTTTCTATATAATTGATGAAAGCATGTATCTTAGGCTCTTCACCCAGGAGTTTGTTCTCCACCATATATATATATGATTGGCACAGGGTCTTGGCAAGCATGGACATGCCGTCTTTGTCAGCACTTCTTTGGTACAGCTGCGACTGGGTTTCGAGATAGAGTTCTGAATAGTTTGCCCTAAGTCGGTTTATTATTGGGACAACCATTCCGTGAGTTAAAAAATCCATCTGTTCCTCAATCTTGGACCTTGCCTTGGAAGCACAAATACGCAGGAGGCTGAAAGTTGCAACAACGTCATCTATTGCCTTATGTGTATTCTCTCCTTCAAGCGAGAATGCAGACACTAAACTTTCAAGTTTATACGACTGCATACCAGGTTCAAGAAGCCTTGTCAGCTTTAGTGTATCTACAATCTTTGCATCAGACAGCTTTGTATCCATCCATTCCAATGTTTGATGTTTTAAACAACTTTCCACCCCGATGCGTCTCATGACATTGTTTTCCAGGATACGATAGTCAAAATTGACATTGTGACCAACAAGCGGAGAGTCACCACAAAATTCCATGAACGCTTCCACAGCTTCAGCCATTCCGACAAGCTCACCTGTCTGTTCCTTCTCTTTATAAATGCCGAACAGAGGGTTTTCTTTCTCTCCAAGCATTTCCGGTACTTGCCTGTCTGTCCTTATGTATATATCCAATGCTTCGCCGGTCATCTTTCCTTGACGCACTCTAATGGCCGACAGTTCTATGATGTCATCACTAAACACGTCCGTGCCTGTCGTTTCTGTATCAAACACCACCATGTCAACGGTATCGTAGAGCGAGAGGAAGTTGCCTGTATATGTGTCGTTTCCAAAGACAATAAAGTCTGAAGGTGTCATGGCAAGGTCCCTGAGCTTTTTTACAAACCGCCTGCCCATGCTTTCATCCTCCATCTTGCCCATAGTGGTCATTATCCTTGCCCAACTGATAAAGCTATTGTCATTTCTCATCACGTCAAGATGGGCAAGAAGGGTCTTCATAGTATTTGACGAGAACATGTCAGAACCTGACACCTTAAAATGCTTAATGCCATCCTTGACCATTCTGTCGCTTATGGCATCTGCATCCTTGTTTGACAGTACGACGATGGCTGTTGTCTCTTTTTGACATGACTCCACGAGACGTTGGGCAAGCGACGTCGCCCTCGCTGTCTCTTCCTCTATGTCGAGACATGGAAGGATGAAGAGTCTATCCTTGCCTGTATCATTGTCCGAGAGGAAGGGCTCTGGAAGAAGCGAACGGTCAATATGCAACTGTCCTTCAGCATAATCGTTAAAGACATTGAGAAGGTAAGCCGGAGACCTGTGGTTCTTGAGCAAGCGGTGAAGGTTGCCACCACATTTTTCCTTAATCCTCTCAAGTATGTCTAACTTTGCACCCATGAAAGAGAATATCGCCTGCTGTTCATCACCAAGATACACGACAGTAGAGTCTGCATCAGACACCAGCAGGTCGATGATTGCCACCTGCATGGCATTCAAGTCTTGAACCTCATCGACTTGAAGCCAACTATAATAGCGGCAACGGGAGTCGTGTCTCTTATACGTATCGTATGTATAAAGGAGCATATCCTCGAAGTCAATGAGATGGTTGTCGTTTTTGTATTTGTTGTATCTCATGGCGAGTTCGAGTTTCCTTACGAGACGCTTCACCTCTGCTGCACCAGATGTCTTCATGTCGTCAGCCATTTGTTGATAGAAGTCTATGTTGTTGCAAATATCTAACAATGAAGCAGACGATGTGTCTATGCGGGCTGTATTGCATAGAAGCCGGAAGGCGGAGCGGTCTTCAATTGTCAAGCATTCGGGATGCAAAAAGAGCGACTTGTCATGACCATTCTCTATCTGATGGATAAAATGTGCCGTAAACATGACAATGTCATATTCGCGCTTCAAGCGAAAATCCTGAGCTCCTGAATTATCAGTACCAATGAAGGAGCGTATGATGCTGCGGGTGTCATCATCGTCAATGATAGAACTGTCTGATGGTACTACTGCATTCTCAAAGAGAAAACGAGAGCAATATCCATGAACATTTCCCACATACAGGTTGTCCGTTAATTTATCCGGCAACTTCCCCGATATGCGTTCTTTCATTCCCCTTGCAGCTCGGTTGGTGAATGTAAGACAGAGCATGTCTTCCGTGGCTACACCTTTACCCAAGGCGTAAGCCACGCGCTCAGCAAGGACATACGTCTTTCCACATCCAGGAGGTGCCAGTACAAGATGCCTTCCTCCCATAGCCTCAACAACTGGCTTCTGCGACTCGTCAACAACTTTCATGTTCTCTAAATAAAGTCTCTAACGATCCCTCATCAAAAGGACTATTCCTGTTTGAAGAGGAAAGGGGACCATTCAACCTTCAATCTTCAACCTTTCATCATGCAAATTTATAACTTATCAATCAAATTGGCAAGCTGTTCCGAATATTTTTTATAACTTCGCAAGGTCAATACTACAAAAATCAAATTCCATGAGAATAACAAGAGCAAGAAAAGAATGGGCAGAGGTGATAGCTTCTCTTATAATGAAGGCGATGAACCATGAATGCTGCAAATGGTTTGCCGGTCCAAATCATACACTTGACGATTTCCACAATCTTATGACGAGACTCGTAGGAATGGAAGACTCGCAATATAGCTACATGAACACTCTTGTCGCCGTAACCGACGACGAGAGTGTTGCAGGGATATGCACAAGTTATGATGGTTCAAGACTCCGAGAGCTGCGTAAGGCTTTCGTCAATGGGGCACTGGAAGCATTCGGCATAGATTACAGCAACATGGAAGATGAGACTCAGGGCGGTGAGTTGTACATCGACAGTCTGTGCGTCGCTGAGGAATACCGCAACAAGGGTATTGCGAAAATGCTGATTAATGCCACAATAGACAAGGCAAGGGACATGGAAATACCCCTTGTGGGACTGCTTGTTGACAAGAACAATCCAAAGGCAGAAAAGCTATATGCCTCCGTTGGGTTCCATTACGCCAACGACAGTGAATGGGGTGGTCACGAGATGAGACACCTGATATGTAGAAGCTATCCTACCCTCCCTTCGCAGGAGGGGTAGGAACGAAGCTGACTTTTATCCCAGCATTTCTTTCAACTCATCATAACTTGCCTTGCAGAAGTCGGTGCAGGGGACATATGAATATGGAACATACTCATACAGACGCAGGAATACCTTGTCTGACTTCTTGTGGCAATATGCGCAGAGCAGTATTGACTGCGAGTTGCACTCGGAATGGATATTCCCGATATTCTCTATAGAACCATTTCTCATAGCTGCCAGTATATCCTCTTTCATGTCGTTGGGAAAGCAAAATGTCTTTTTTATATAGCCTTTCTCTCCCATCTCATCTTTATAGGTCGTCTTAAGCAACAACAAAGACAGGAAACCAACTATCAAACACACGATTCCAATGGCTCCGGACATCTTGCCCAATGGGTAAAAGGTGAGTATTGTTCCAAGTGACACAAACGCCAATGACACTAATATGTCAAGTACCGAACGGGTACGAATGAATTCTTTTTCCATAATAATTATAATATTTAATTTAAGTTTCACATGTGCTCAACTTTAGGAGTTACAAGGAGTTATGAGAAGTTATCGCTCCCTTTGGTCGCTTAGGAAGTTAAAAGACAATTCTTTTGCAAATGAGAGCAGAGCCAAGCTCGTTTGAGCTATGCCGAGTGCAGCTAAAGAATCGACGAAGACAATAGTAAAAGCCTGGCTTAAACATTCGTCATTTATCTCCCTTTATCTCCTCTTTACTACTTGCTAAAGTTGAGTAATATTTAAGTTTCGCATGTCTCCGACATGCTGTCTGTTAACGAGTTGACAAGTCAACAAGTAGCTACCCTACTTGCTTGAATTTGTCAATGACAAAAAAAAACTATTATGGAAAAATCAAATCTGCAATCGGCGAAGCCTATCAAAGGACTTCGCATTATCTGTGCATGCGAAAGGCGTTAAGCAAGCATTAATCATTCGCACGCATCGCAACATCTCACCTATGTATCGTCCTCCCTTCAATGATAGCAAGATATTGCATTTTGAACTTTGTCTGGCTGTAGTGAAAGAAAAAACACTATTCGAGCCAGACGACATTTCCGAAACAGGAGGCTGCTGCAATATGATGGTCGTACCAATATTGGCATCGCCACACTCGTTAAGAACGTAACCACCATCCAACACCTCTGTATCATGAGAATCGCAACGGCAAGTATCGGATGGGGAAAGAATCCCATCCTGCAACCGGACATTAAACAGCATCAATGCCGTAAGTACCAGAATGCACAATGTTGTCGTTACAACTACTTTTCTCATGTCATTAAATTAAGTATCGCATGTCTCCGACATGTTGCCAGTTAACAAGTTGACGAGTTGACAAGTTATTAGTATTTTATCTTCCATAGCGACCGCAGGGAGCGATAACTTCTCATAACTCCTTGTAACTCCTAAAGTTGAGCACATGCGAAACTTAAAATCGCTTATTTATTGCAAAGTTAATAATATAATCTGAATTAATCTAATCATTTTATATTATTTTTATTTAAGTATCTCTAAAGACAAACTCTTTTAAGCGTTTGAAATCTATGTTCACCACTGCGAAACGTACATCCACCACTGTGAAACGTACGTCCACCAGTGCGAAACGTACGTCCACCAGTGCGAAACGTACGTCCACCAGTGGTGGACGTAGATTTATATGCTTAATTAAGGAAAGTGTAGTGCGTTGTCGTAAAGATATTTACTCAAGTTTACAAGTCACAAGTTGCTACTCTTCTTGTTTGGATATGTCAATGACCAGAACAACTAATAACTTGTTGACCTGTCAACTTGTTAACTGTGAGCAAGTTTTAGCTTGCGAAACTTGAAATATATATTTAATGCATCAATTGGTTTTCACCTTACCAATTGTAAAAAGTCACGATTAATGACAATCTTTATAAAAATATTTCGTAACTTTGAAAAGAATTTCAGAGGAATCCGGCATGTATGCTACGTACAATACAACTCATTTGACTTCTAAAGGTGCGCACTGCCGAAACTTAAATTAATATAATTATGGGAAAAGCATATTGGTTTGTCTTCTGCAAATCTGACATCTTACTGAAAGACAATGGAGACGGTACATATGACATACCGTATGGAGAAAAACCGCCCGTGGACATGAAGGAATGGAACCATATTCTCAACATATCCCCAATGAACGACGGAAGTCTTGTTAAAAGCGTGAGGATTGACAGTCCCGTGACGGAATCAGTAAAGTATGTCATGTGTGGATTGAGAGCCTCGTACTACAAACTGGAAAAAGAGTTTTATCTCAAGGCTGGGAAATGCCATGAATTGTTATACTGGGACGACAACACCAAATTCTGCAGTACATGTGGAACTCCAATGGTAATGAATACAGACATATCAAAGAAATGTCCCTCATGCGGGAAGGAGATTTGGCCTTTGCTTGCCACCGCAATCATTGTGCTTGTTCATAAAGGAGACAAGGTGCTCCTTGTGCATGCAAAAAATTTCAAATCCGATTTCTATGGATTAGTGGCAGGATTCGTTGAGACAGGAGAGACCCTTGAGGAGGCTGTGCGTAGAGAAGTAAAAGAAGAGACTGGACTGGAAATAAAGAACATCAGATATTTCGGCTCACAACCATGGCCATATCCATGCGGACTCATGGTGGGATTCAATGCTGACTACAATGGAGGAGAATTACATCTTCAGTTCACAGAACTGGAGAAAGGTGGATGGTTCACCCGCAACAGTCTCCCTACCCTACCGGAAAAGCTATCCATAGCACGCATGATAATAGACGACTGGCTTGCAAACGGCTAAAACTGGAAATAGATGAATGGCTGGACATCGCTGCTCTTGACCTGAATAACCATATATGCCACAATAACGATGAGCAACGCAGAAGCCACTACACCACCTTTCTTCAGCAGCTCTATTCCTCTATCCTTCAACGAACCTGGAAGCCAATGCGCCACGAAGGCCAGCAGCATCATGGGCAACACCCATCTGTATGCAACTATGACTTGTGGCAGCACTTGGGGATTGAACTTCGTAAACAGCTGGCATATCATAGCCCAGGCAACCGTGAAGTCCTGATTGCGGAAGAATATCCAAGTCAGACACAGAAGGTGGAACGTAAGAACGACAGCCACTAACCTTCTCCAGCCATGGGGATGATAATGGCGGTCGTGACCCAACACAACCTGTGAAAAGAATTTATGGATACAGACAAGAGCACCATGAATGGCACCCCAAAGAACAAAGTTAAGACTTGCTCCATGCCACAATCCACACAGCGTCATGGCTATCATCTGGTTAACATACATCCTGACACGTCCCACCTTGCTTCCACCAAGGGATATGTAAACATAATCACGTATCCATGAAGACAGAGATATATGCCATCGCCTCCAAAAGTCTGACATGGAGTCTGCCTTAAAGGGAGCATTGAAGTTGACAGGAAACTTAAATCCAAGCAAGAGAGCTATGCCAATTGCCATGTCGCTATAGCCAGAGAAGTCACAATATATCTGCACGCTGTAACCATAGAGTCCAAGCAATATCTCTCCACCTGAGAAGAGTGTTGGGTTGTCAAATATCCTGTCAACAAAATTCAGACTTATATAGTCGCTCACGACAGCCTTCTTGAACAGTCCGGCTGCAATGAGATATACGCCTCGCGCAAACATGTCAGAAGTGACACATAGTGGTTTCCTTATCTGTGGAACAAAGTCGCTTGCCCTTACTATAGGGCCGGCTACAAGCTGTGGGAAGAAAGAGACATAGAAGGCATAATCCAAAAGCGAAGGCAAAGGCTTCATGGTTCCCCTATATATGTCAATGGTATAGCTCATGCTTTGGAATGTGAAGAAACTTATACCAACAGGAAGGAATATGTCCCACGGCTGGAAATTGTTGCCAATGAGCGAGCTTATCATAGCCCCGAAGAAATTGGTGTATTTGAAATATGCGAGCAATCCCAAATCCACCAACATGCTCAATGCTATAAGCATCTTCTGTCTTCCACGCTCACCCGCAAGCCTTGATATGGCACGGGCTATGTAGAAATCCGACACTGTAACAAGTGCGAGAAGAAGGAAATACAATCCACTGCTCTTATAGTAGAAATAATAAGAGAAAAGCGTAACAAACAGCAAGCGGGCTGTAAGCTTCTTGCGCAAAAGCATATAAAAAAGAGTGAAGCCCAGAAACAGCATCAGGAACAATCCTGAAGAGAATATCATTGGAGACTTCGGGTTATATTGCAGTTGACTTAATATCCTGTCTATAATTTCCATATCACATTCAGTTTATTTGGAGTCTTGACTTGCGGGTCCAGTTCTGCTGACCTGCCAGTATAGACTTGAACACACCATGAGCCACACCCTTACCAGCCTTGTGGGATATGTGCACGAAATCTTTCGAACACATGTTTTTCTCTGACAGCCTTCCCATGGCACCTTCTCCTCCCATTGACTGGAAAAGGTTGTAGAAGCCAACTCCACATTGTGAGGCAAGTTGCTCTTGATAACCAACAAGAAGTGGCAGGGTCCTCATCGTTCCGATAGTTCCATTTACTCTGGCACCTCTGTCTGGCGCACTTACTATCAGTATGCTCGTGCCAGGAAAGCATCTCTTGAACAAATCAACGACTTTCTTCATCTGACCCATATACATCTCCATTGCCTTTTCATTAGTCTTGGCTGTTATGGCATTAGTTCCAAACTGGAATATTATCAGGTCATAGGGTCTGATACGGGCAAAATCAGACAGCATACCAGCATTTAACGTGGATAGCGTGACGCCTGATGAACCTCTCATGCTGAAATTGTCAAGCACAATGCCATTGTCTGTCTCCAAAGCTGCTCCGTACAATGTATTGCCACTACCATTGACACTGTACGATATCGATGTTGAGGGCATGAGTGTTTCTACAAACTGAACATTACTTGAAGGAGACAATGAAAAGGATTTGACAATTGAATCATTAACCCTTGCCGTAACGCCACAACCAGATTTTGTCTTCAAATACAATCTTGACGCGCCCCATTTCATGGTGCGGGGACATTCCTTGTAGCCTCCTCTGAGTGACAGAGAAGCTACAGAAGATGCTGGATAATACCGCTCTGATATAGAAGCCTCATTAGGACTATAACCGTCTTTCTTCATCACCATGTATTCCTTCAGTCCCGAAAAGCTGCACACAACGGTTGGCTTGTAGCTGATAAGTTCATTGCCTGCGTCAATCCAGCCAACACCACCACCTCCGTATTTTGCCTGTAGCATATCCCTTAGATACTCTGTGAGGATATCTGACTCTATGAACGAGTCTCCGTAATAGGCTATTCTAACGGGTCTTCCCAATTGCCTCTTGCGAGACAGAGAATCGAGCATGGCATAAAAATGATTCATTCCATTAGCCTTGCCGGCAGAGAAATCAACAATACGCTCAACACCCTTGGGCCATATTTCCTTGAAAGAGACTTTCTTGCCGGCAATGATTTTTGTTTGATCAGTGCGTGGTTCCACTGGTTTTGGAATGACATCTATCTGCTCTTTATCAAATGGAGAGTCAGAAATGTCGGACAGGACACTCACCCTTCTCAACTCAGTATCACCAATCTTTAACGGTGGAAGGAGATGCAGCGACAACAGCACGAGAACGACCAGTGCTGTCAAAAGGAAAGTTCTGTATATATTATCTTTCATCAAAATTCAACAATAAGAAAAAAACAAAATGCACCTGCAAAATTACATGTTTTTTACTTTTCAACCGCAAATAAGCAACAAGCAATATAATTTCATGGCTATTTTCTTGAAATAGGACAAGTCACCGCCTCTATTAATTTATTTCCAACTGGATATATAACCGTCAATAACATCTATGCCTTTCTGGGTACTAATTCCTCTCAACAAAACAATGACGATCGTGTTGAATATATCCTTAATGCCTAACTGTGCACATTCACTTCTGCCCATAATGCCCTCCATTGCGTAGCTTCCTATCATCTGGACAATCTCGTAGTTAAGCCCTGGCACAAAATATCCCTCGATTACGCCACGCTCGAAAAAAGCCAACGACTGTTTGATACGTATCTCGCGTGTGTCAAGAAGATATTTCTGACATTTAGGATATTTCTTCAAATCAAGGAAGAAAGAGGGATTGATAGTGTCCAGCTCGTCGATTTGCATCCTCAGATAGTTTATGAGAACATCCATTACATTGCTGCCTGATGAGGTAAGCTTCTCAACCTTGTGGCCAGTATTGACAGCATGCTGAACTACAACCTCATATACAAGGTCTTCCTTGTTGTCATAAATCTCATATAGTGTGCGCTTGGATATTGTAAGAGAAGTGGCTATATCGTCCATCTTTACCATTTTGATTCCATGTTTGTGAAACATCTGGGTAGCCGCCTCTACTATCCTTGACCTTAGTTCTTGCCTGTATGGATTGCTCGCTTTCATAAGTGAATTTTAATTTTGTGCAAAATTACAAAAAACTTCGCAAACTATGAGAGTTTAAGTAGTATTTTTGCTATCTTTGCACAACCTTATAGTAAAAATGATTGCACGCTAATAATTGTAATGACGTCTCTCAAATTATATTAAACTTCAATAAATATAAAAATTATACTACAAAGACAATGGTAAAGATAACTAAAGAAGCTGCCCTCGAATACCACCAGAATGGCAAACCGGGCAAGATTGAGGTGAAACCAACCAAGCCTTATCAGACACAGACAGACCTTTCACTGGCATATTCCCCTGGTGTTGCTTACCCATGCCTTGAGATACAGCAGAATCCAGACGATGTATATAAATATACTGCCAAAGGAAACCTTGTTGCCGTGATTAGCAACGGAACAGCTGTGCTCGGACTCGGAGACATCGGAGCTATGAGCGGAAAGCCGGTCATGGAAGGCAAAGGATTGCTGTTTAAGATTTATGGAGGAATTGATGTCTTTGACATAGAGGTTGACGAGAAAGACCCAGATAAATTCTGTGAGGCTGTGGAAAAGATAGCTCCTTCATTCGGCGGTATTAATCTCGAAGACATAAAAGCACCAGAATGCTTCCGCATTGAAGAACGGTTAAAGAAGACTCTTGACATACCGGTGATGCATGACGACCAGCATGGTACAGCCATAATATCAGCGGCAGGTCTTAAGAATGCACTTGAAGTAGCAGGCAAGGACATTGAAAATGTCAGGATTGTTGTCAATGGAGCAGGAGCCGCAGCCATCAGCTGTACAAAATTATATGTAGCTCTGGGAGCAAAGAAAGAGAATATTGTTATGCTCGACTCCAAGGGCGTAATAACATCTGACAGGGCGAACCTCACACCTCAGAAAGCACTTTTCGCAACAGACAGAAGAGATGTACATACACTTGAGGAGGCCGTCAAGAATGCTGATGTATTTGTTGGACTGTCAAAGGGAAATGTATTGACACAGGACATGATACGTTCAATGGCAGACAACCCAATAGTATTTGCCCTTGCCAATCCAGTTCCAGAAATAAGCTATGAGGACGCAATGGCTGCTCGCCCTGATGTGTTGATGTCAACAGGACGAAGTGACTATCCAAACCAGATAAACAATGTAATTGGATTCCCATACATATTCCGTGGTGCACTTGACGTTCATGCCAAGGCTATAAACGAGGAAATGAAGATGGCAGCAGTACATGCCATAGCGAAACTTGCCAAGGAACCGGTGCCGGAAATAGTCAATCAGGTCTATCATGTCAACGACCTCACATTCGGACCATTGTACTTCATTCCTAAGCCTGTTGATCCCAGACTCATTACTGAGGTTAGTGCAGCAGTTGCAAAAGCAGCAATAGAAAGTGGTGTGGCAAGAGACAACATAACCGACTGGGACAAATACAAACAAAACCTCAGGCAGATGCTCGGACAAGAGACAAAGTTCACGAGATTCATCCATGCAACAGCAGCCGAGCACCCACAAAGAGTCGTATTTGCAGAAGGTGAGCACAACACAATGATGAAGGCTGCCGTGCAGGCAAAAACAGAGGGTATATGCCATCCTATCCTGTTAGGAAACCCAGACCGACTGAAACGTATGGCAAGCCGCTTGAAACTCGACCTTACTGGCATAGACCTTATTGACATGAGGGCTGACCAGGAACAAAGGAGAAGGGCAACATACGCCAAGCACCTTGCTGAGAAAAGAGCAAGGGACGGATATACGTTCCAAGAGGCATACGACAAGATGTATGAGCGTAACTACTTTGGAATGATGATGGTTGAGACAGGTGATGCCGATGCCTTCATAACAGGTCTTTACACAAAATACTCCAACACTATCAAGGTTGCCAAAGACGTGATAGGTATCAGGGAGGAGAACTCCACATTCGGAACCATGCACATCATAAACAGTCCGAAAGGAATCCTGTATCTCGCAGATACTCTTGTAAATAGCGACCCAAACACCGACGACCTCGTTGACATTGCCAATCTTGCAGCAAGGACAGTGTCATTCTTCAATGAGACACCGAACATCGCAATGATTAGCTATTCAAATTTCGGTTCTGATACAGCTCCCGGCTCACTAAAGGTCAAGAATGCCGTCAAGACGCTTCATGAGAACAATCCCGATATATGCATTGACGGAGAAATGCAGATTGGCTACGCCCTGAACAAGGAACTGCGAGACCAGAAGTATCCATTCTCCAAACTTGCAGGCAAGGAAGTCAACACGCTTGTATTCCCTAACCTTACAAGTGCGAGGTCGGCTTTCAAACTGCTTCAGATGCTCTCAAACGACGTCGAGGTTATAGGTCCTATTCAGATGGGACTTAACAAGCCTATTCACTTTACTGACTCTGAATGCTCTGTCAGGGACGTTGTAAACATCACTGCCATTGCCGTCATTGATGCATACGTAGAGAAGATTAAACAGAGAGAGAAATAAGACTTCAGTTCATAAGACTACCCTGTCTTTCAGGTTGAAAGACAGGGTGTCATAATAGCCCAAATCGGTCATTAGACTGTTATGCTCAAACAAGCCTTCCTAAAAGACTGTTATCAGCATAACGCTAATGACCGATTTGGATTAATATAGGTGATGTCAGAAAGACATCTCTATTTTCTGAACCTCTTTATCACCAGGTTTGTAAAGATAGCCTGTACAGGTTTTGGAATCAACCCTGTATATTTTCTTCTCAACCTTGTCCCACTCAATCCTGTCAGTGCTCTGTGCCACCGGTGCATGGCATATAATACTACCATCCCTAACCAAAACAACACATGGAATCTTTCCAGCACTTATGGTTTGATAACCTCCTTCATATATTGTGCCAGTCTGATAGTCTATCCATTTGCCAGCTGGCAGATAAACAGTTCGGCTGTTGCCAGACTCAAGTAATGGAGCCACAAGAATCTGCGAACCGAACATATACTGGTCCTCACAAAGCCATGCTCCTGCATCTTCAGGAAATTCCACGAACAATGCCCTTACCATTGGTAAGCCTTGCTCTGTGCATAACTTAGCCTGCGCATATACGTACGGCATGAGTTTGTATTTCATCTCAGCACACTCCCTAAATGCATCGGTGAAAGATTCACTTATGAGCCATGGCTCTGTAGGAGGAGCTCCGTGAGCACGTGTGTGTGATGACAGGAAGCCGAATGGCAGCCAGCGTCTGTACAAATCATCAGGACTCTCTGTTACGAAGCCTCCCATGTCGTGGCTCCAGAACGAGAAACCAGACAATCCAAAGGAAAGTCCTCCACGCAAGTCTCCCAACATTCCAGTGCTACCAACATTATTAGTTGATGCGTCTCCTCCCCAATGTAGAGGATATCTCTGAGAGCCTGCCCATGCACTCCTTGCCCATATTACACCCTCCTGATTCGGAGAACTGTTTCTGACAGCCTCCCATAGAGCCTTATTGTATCTCAAAGGATAAAGATTATGTTCATGGAATCCTGTCCTGCCATTTGCATATAGTCCGTTATAGGGAGCAGCCTCTCCAAAGTCACACTTAATGGCAGACACTCCCATCCTTATCAATTCCGATATCTTGTCTTGATACCACCTCACTGTATTTGGATTGCTGAAATCAAGAACAGCATCCTCATAGGGCATAGTGCCGTTGCTATTTGTAACAGCGAGTCCGCCATCCACTATATCATTGAAGAATCTGTTCTTTGGAGTGAAATACGGCAACTGCCATAGACATGTGTGGAAACCATCTTTGGCAAGACTCTTGAGCATGGCAGAAGGATTTGGGAAACGTTCGGATGAGAATTTGTAGTCACATTGCCAATCTACGCCAAACCATCCTGTATCAAAATGTATCACATCAGAAGGAATTTTCCTGTCACGAAGGTTTCGTGCAATGTCCAGCCCTTCTTTCTGCGAGAAATATGAAATACGACTCATCCATGTTCCGAATGTCCAAAGTGGGAGCATCGGACTTTTTCCCGTCACGTCAGTATATGCGTCTAGTATTTCCTTCGGACTTCCGAAGAATATAAAGAAGTCCATTGTCTCATCACCCATGAACAGTCTCTGAGCACCGATATACGAAGCTCCGAAATCGCACGTGGCTGGTGCGCTGGTGTGCATGAAGACACCATATCCTCTGTTGCTGAAAAAGAATGGCACAGGCTTGTACATACCATCTGTCTCTGGTCCCTGAGGGTCAGTTACATAGAGATGTACTTTCTGCCCAACTTTGTTTAGCTGTGTGAAAGACTCTCCACATCCATAAATACGCTCACCTGGCGACAGAAGGAAAACAGGGTTGATACTTCTTGAATTGTCACTTCCACGCTTTATAAAGTTGAATGGCAATAGTTTTACCTGTGTAGAGTCGTTGTCAACGATGTGTCTTGTCTGTGTAAGAATCTTTCCTTTATCGTCACGCAACACGATGCGGAAAGGGTATTTCTGAATTTCAAGTGTACCGCATGGGCTATTGTATGTTATAGCTTTCTCCCCTACCGTTGTGCTCCATCTGCCTCTTGCCATTCTGGCATTAGGGTTGATAGTCTCCTCTGCTATGAATTCCGGTGAGAACATCGGGTCGTTAGTCACATCCTCCTTTGGCAATACCGGAGAAGAATACAATGTGACACGCAAAGTGCGGTCATCGATTGTTCTCACTCTTATCTTGAGATTCGGGTCATTGTCATATTCTGTATCAGGGAAGTCAAGAGTTTTCATCCTCACTGGCCAGTAACCATTGAGATTGAAAGCCTGACGTGGTGACAGGCGGTAGCGTTTCCAATTGACAAGTCCCTCACCCTTTTCTATGTTGAAAGACTCAATGCTGTCTGCAAGGAAATACGTATTTGCAAGGTCACTGAAATCAGTTGACATATCCTTGGCAAGATTCTGCAGATACTCTACTCCGGCATTCGTCTGTATCTGTGCCAATACATGGCATACCATGAATGACGCTATAGTTATTGATATTAGTTTTCTCATCATCATAAAAATTTTACTTACGTTTCGCAAGTTCAGCACTTGCGGAACGTAAGTTACCATAATCAATTTCATTTAGTTTCCAATACTACCTTGGCATCTTTCAGGTCAACACCTTTGGCTGTGACTGTAATCTGACCAGCTTCCTTTGATGACCTTACGACAACCATACACTTTCCGAAAAATGCCTTACGATTGTCGGCTTTATAGCGTTCCATTGAGAACTGGCTTCCATTGTCAACACCTTCAATTCTTCCCTGTCCTTCCACATTGAAGAATATCTGGTTCTCAGCGTTTGGACAGAGATTTCCATCCTTGTCAAGAACCTCAACGGTTATGAAAGAAAGGCTCTTGCCGTCAGCATTGAGGACTGTCTTGTCGGGTGTCAGACGTATTTGGCATGGAGAACCAGCCGTATTGATGGTCTTTTCTCCTACGACTTTCCCATCTTTCCTTGCCACAACCTTTACCTGTCCTGGTTCATACTTCACTCTCCATGCTACATGGTATGGGGTAATGAGACTTCCTTTCTCTACAAGTCGTGTAGCATCACCAATCGGAGCATTGTCAACAGCCTTGGTCAATGTTCCCTGGCTCTTGCCGTTTATGAACAGCTCCACTTCGTCAGCATGGTTGTAATAACACCACATATCTATGTCCTGACCAGGTATCCAGTTCCAGTGAGGGAACAGATGCAGCACATCCTTGTCTGTCCATTCACTCTGATACATATAATATACATCTTTCGGGAAACCTGCAAGGTCAATAATTCCGAAATAGCTACTATGTGCTGGGAATCCATAAGGAGTAGGTTCGCCTATATAGTCCCATCCCGTCCATATGAACTGACCTCCGCAATATGGTGTGTTCTTCACTATATCCCATGTCTGCTCGTGTGTACTGCTCCATGGAGCATGCATGTTGTCGTAACTGCTGCACATGAACGTAGGATCTGTGAATGGAAGGTCCCATCTCTCTGGCGCAATATTAATCTTGTCGCTTGGCATTCCATAATAACCCCTTGTCTGGAGTGCAGAAACGCTCTCTGTCATGATAAACGGTTTTCCAGGAAAGTTCTTTGGAACATCCTTTATCCACTGTCTATGATAGTTGAAACCAATTAAGTCAATAGCTCCACTTTTAAAGAGATGGTTATTAGGGTCTGGCTCGTTGCATCCTGCTGTCACAGGTCTTGTCGTGTCATAACGCTTGATAATCTCTGCCAAATGTTGAGTAAGAAGAGAGTTGACACTTAATTCACCGTCTTTGGCAAGTGTGGAAGCGTCATGCCCTGCATTAAGTATTAGGTTTGCCTGTTCAAGGGTAAGTGTGTCAGCGTCAGCTGACGACCACTGCTCAAGGACCTCATTACCAATACTCCACATAAGGATGCAGGGATGGTTGCGGTCGCGCACTACAAGGTCTGTCAGGTCACGCTCATGCCATTCGTCAAAGAATCGGGCATAGTCGTTCTGTGTCTTTTTGCGTCTCCACATATCAAAGGATTCGTCCATAACGATGAACCCCATTGAGTCACACATATTCAGAAGTTCTGGGGCAGGTGGATTGTGGGAGCTACGAATAGAATTGACTCCCATTTCTCTCAACAAAGTGAGTTTTCTGTGCAGGGCATCCTCATTAAAAGCAGAACCAAGGCAGCCGAAATCATGATGTTCACACACACCGTTTATTTTCATAGACTTGCCATTAAGGCTAAAACCTTTTTCTGCATCAAAACAGAAAGTGCGGAATCCTGTAGTCGTCCACTCCTCGTCAACGACTTTTCCACTTGCAATAACCCTCGTTCGTAGTTTGTAAAGATATGGAGATTCAACCGACCATAGAGACGGTTTGTTTACTGTCAGTACGCAGTTCTCACCTACTCCCTTTGCCACCTGGCGACCAGAAGCATCATACAGCACATTCTCAACTTTTCCTTTTCCTTCTATGGCAACACTTACCTTAAGAGTACCTTTAGACTTTCTCACCGTGCTTTCTACCCCTACACCCCAATGAGCGATATGAGTAGAATGGCTACGTGTGAGCCACACATGACGATAGATGCCACAACCACTGTACCATCTCGAATTAGGTTGGTCACTATTGTCAACCTTCACAGCGACGACATTGTCACCACCTTTTATTATATATGGTGTAATATCGTATTCGAAACTACTGTAACCATATGGGCGAAAGCCAACCTTATTGCCATTGACATATACAGTGGAGTTCATATATACTCCGTCAAACTCTATGAAGTATTTCTCATAGCCATCATTGCTGTCAATCGTAAAATGCTTTCGATACCAGCCAATACCTCCGGGCAGTGCGCCACCTCCTGCACCAGACTTATTGGATGAAGAGAAATCGCCTTCTGCAGCCCAGTCATGCGGAACATCAAGCTTACGCCATGACGAGTCGTCATATCCAACAGCAGACATTCTGTCCTCATTGCCAAGGACAAAGAGCCAATCACAATCGAAATTCTGTCTATTCCGAGCAAAAGATGTGGATGCTACACATAGAAGCAGAAATAGAAATGCTAATTTATTCTTCATAATTCAAATTTAAAATAGTTTCACTTTCAACTCCTTACCATCATAATTGACCATCTTGCCAGAAGGATTGTCAAGGTTGAGAGCCTTAGGCTCTGACTTACCAACGAGCACGATGTTGAAACGGCGCGTCTTGAGCATACCATTGAAAGCACCCAGACGTTTGCCAAATACAACCTCCTTGGCAGAATCGTCATAAGTAATATCTATGGTTGAATACTTGCCCTTTTCATAATTATAGTTTGTTCCTTCGTCCTCATATATCTGGAACTTGCCATCTGCACCTTCATATATATAAAGATTGATGAGCTCAGCTGGCTTTTCATCGCACCACTCCATCTCCGGACCGAAAGGAATTATCGCACCTTCACGCACATATACCGGAATTCTCTCATATGGCGCATCAACAATAAGAGTCTGTCCACCATTAACATGTTCACCGGTGTAAAGGTCATACCAGCCCGTCTGTTTCGGGAAATATACCTGTCGGTTACGTGCCTTGTAAGTACCCACAGGACATGCCATAAACGCAGGCCCAAACATCCACTGGTCCTTAATGTCTTTCACATTCTCATCTCCATTGAAGTCCATTATGAGTGCCCTCATTAAAGTATAGTCATTGAAGTGTGCCCAGCCAGCCATCGAATACAGATAAGGCATCATGCGATAGCGAAGCTTGTCATAATAAACTATAGTCTGGTAGCATGGGTGATTGTCTGGTGCTATGTTCCATACTTCACGAAGAGGCCACTGTCCATGCGCCCTGTAAAGTGGTATAAAGCATCCGAATTGATTCCAGCGCGCCTGAAGCTCTCTCCATTCGTTCAGGTCTGCATTCTCAACACCAGAATTGTCAAACAACTGCTGTGCTGCAACATATCTGTTCTCTACACAGAATCCTCCCTGGTCCATACCCCAGAAAGGAAGACCACTTATACAATAGTTCAAGCCAGCAGTCATCTGTGCTCTCAGGTCCTCCCAACGTGTTGCTATGTCACCACTCCATGTAGCTGTGCTGTATCTCTGTTCTCCTGCAAATCCACTACGCGTTAGCAGGAACACCCTCTGATTTGGAGCCACGCTGCGCTGTCCGTTATATATGGCATCAGCATTGACGATGCTGTAAGCGTTGAAATATTCTGTTGATGAACCAAGAGCAGTAGGACCGCTAAGAGCCTTGCGATACCACATTGGCGTACAGTCACGGACATTAGGTTCCGAAGCATCCATCCACCATGCGTCTATGCCTCTGTTGTATTTTGTGAAGAGATTGTCATTCATCTGACGCCAGAACATTTTGCGTGCTCCTGCATCGTATGCGTCATAGAAAGAACCGCGATAGCCAAGCCAGTCATGTATATCGTCAGTTATTGCCTGATGATAAATCCATCCCTTTGCATCCAGTTCCTTGTAATTGTCAACGGTATCATAGAACTTTGGCCATACGGAAATCATGAAACGACCGTTCATGGCGTGTACGCTGTCAAGCATAGCCTGTGGATTGGGGTATCTTGAAGCCTCGAAAGTATGGTCTCCCCATGAGTCAAGCTTCCAGTAGTTCCAGTCCTGTACAATGTTATCAACAGGAATATGTCGTTTGCGGAACTCGGCAAGCGTCTCCTCTATCTCTGCGCTACTCTTATATCTTTCTCTGCTCTGCCAGAATCCAAGAACCCATTTTGGATAAACAGGAGCCTTGCCTGTAAGTGTGCGGTAGCCCGATATTATCTGGTCGAAATTATTACCTGAAATGAAATAATAGTCCATGTCACGGCTCATCTCGCTCCAGATGTTAAGGTCTCCACGTTCCTTTGCGTTGCGAGGTTCAGCCACACGCAATCCGCAATATGACACATCGCCATCTGGCTGCCACTCTATGCGTATCTGTGTCTTGGTTCCCTTTACAAGAGGAGCTGTAAACTTCCATGAATTTGGGTTCCAGGCTGTGCGCCATCTCTCGCTAACGACTTCCTTTCCTCCGATATAGACTTTCACATATCCGGCATAATACAGAATAAACTGGTATGTCTCTGTAACCGGAGCCTCAATGAACCCTTCATAAACTACATTGGAACCATTGAGATTAAAACCTTTAGGAAGATTCTGTATGCCACCATTGTCTGTAGCGTTGCATACAGCCGATGTCTCAGGCATGGCATACTCAAAATACAAGGAGTCCTCTCCACGTACCAGTTTATTGCCGTTCTTGTCAATATACGTTCCTGTCAGACATCCCTTCTTTCCAGTCCTGTCATATAGAGTAAATGCCCTGTTGAGCTGGAGATAGTCATCAGGATTGCCAAAGCGGCAATAAGAATAGCTGTCCCAAAGAATTCCATAATTCCTTGAACTAAGCACAAAAGGTACACTCACCTTGGTGTTGTATTGGAATAGGTCTTCATTCTTGCCTTTCATGTTGAGTTCCTCTGACTGATGCTGTCCCAGTCCGTAGAAAGCCTCATCAGAAGGACTGTCGAAAGAAGCATGCCAAGTCCATGCATTGCGTTCCTTGTCCGTAAGCGTTCCTATTCCTATCTCCCTTTCCGGCACGGTGAATGGTGTGAATGTCTTACCGCCCTTAACTTTCTCACTCAGCAGTGTCTTGCCATTTGCATCAAAGAACTGTACTCTTCCGGTTTCTGTATTGACGACAGCCCTAACAGAAGCAGTGCTGACTTCTACATTCCCATCCTTCTGTTCAACATTGAAGGCTGAATACTTCTTCTGAGGCACGATGATAAGACTCGTCTTCTCTGGGAACTGCGTCTCTGCTGTGGCCTGAACCCTTATAATGTTCTTACCAATAACCTGCAGTCTCACCATTTTAGAGCCATTGTCAGCTGGACTCTTCACCGGAATTGTTACATAATTGTCTTTAGTCGTGTAGTCGGCTGCGCTAACTACAGCAACAGCCATCGCAGCAATGGCAATGGCAATCGGTTTTAGGATTCTCATGATTATATAGTTTTATAGTTTATAGCCAAATTTCACAAACAGATTAGTCTCATAGATGTATAATAAATTTTGATTTTTCACTGGTGTTGCGATTCAAGTTTTTAGAATAACATTTACATAATCAGTACAATGGTATCAGCGAACACTTTTGCAAAGATAATGAAAGTCGAGTGCAGAAGCATCAAGCTTACTTGAATGTTATGCCGAACCGATGGAGCAGCGAGTGGAGAGCTGAGCTTGCTCAAGCTATCCCGAGTCGCGACAGAGGACGACGAAGTCAAATGCAGCTTATCCTATGCAAAGATAAGAAAAATAATGCGAAAGCCATAACTTTTCCCAATAAAAAAGTATGGTTAATCAAGTTTCGCATGTCTTCGACATGCTGTCAGGAGTTTCCTTGAGCTTTGCGAAAAAACGAGTTGACAAGTCAACAAGTTGCTACTCTTCTTGTTTGAATTTGTCAATGACCAGAGCAACAAATAACTTGTTGACTTGTCAACTTGTTAACTCAGAGCAAGTTTTAACTTGCGAAACTTGAATATGGTTACATATCATATTTCCCCTTTTATCTTTTTGGAATACTCAGAAGGAGTGCACCCGTATTTTTCCTTGAAATATTTAGAGAAAGCCCTTGGTGTTCCAAATCCCACCTTATACGCAATGTCGCTTATTGGCATCTTACTGTCATGAAGATAAAGTTCCGCCCTTTGAAGGCGCATGTCACGAATGAACTCTGAAGGAGTGAAACCTGTCAGGGATAGCAGTTTCTTGTATAGCTGGACTCTTGAAATGTTAAGGGCAGAACTCATAAGTTCCACAGAGATATCTGCGTTACCCATATTCTCATTTACATATTTTGCAGCTGCATTGACGAACTGCTCATCAAGAGATACGATTTCAACATCTGGCAATACTGGCTTTATCTTTCCACCATCAGCACCTTCTGACATGCCAAAATCCTTCCATTTCAGTAGCCTGTCAATCCTTAGGCACAAAAGGTCTATATCGAATGGTTTGGTTATATAGTCGTCGGCACCAGATTCCAAACTCTCCTTCTGATGTTCTGTTGCCACTCTTGCCGTAAGCAAAATAACTGGTATCTGTCGTGTACGGCTGTCTTCCTTAATCCTGCGACACAACTCATTGCCATCCATAAATGGCATCATAACGTCGCTGAGCACAATGTCAGGATGCCTGTTAGATATAAAATCAAGTGCCTCCTTGCCATTGCGTGCAGTAAAGACATTATATTTCACGCTTAGAATGTCACTGGCAAAATCGAGGAAGTCGATACTGTCATCAACAAGAAGGATGGTACGTCTGTCTTCTGTTCCATCTTCCAAGCCTTTAACATTCACGGAAGAGTCTGTACTTTGTACATTGCCAACCACTATTTCCTCTTGCTTTGTATCATCATTCCTTACAACAATAGCATTGTTGCCCATAGGCAAACTTATTGTAAACACTGTGCCACCATTCTTGTTGTCGGAAACGTTAATCCTTCCATGATGAGTATTTACGTATTCCTTGACTATAGAAAGTCCGAGTCCACTGCCACCTGAACCATTTCTCTTGCCTGATGCCTGATAATACTTGTCAAATACCCGTTGCTTTTCCTCATCGCTAATACCTATTCCATTGTCTGCAATCTTTATTATAAAGAATTGCTCGTCATTTTCATCACATTCGACATCCAGAATCAAGTCCACTGTTCCTCCTTCGGGTGTAAACTTGAAAGCATTTCCCAACAGATTAGTCACAATTTTCCTAATCTGGTCTTCATCGAATGCCATGACAGCCCTGTCAATAGTAGAATTTATATTAAAACATAATTTTTTCCTTGTGTATAGAGTAAAGGCTGCAGCTACACTCTTTATAACTGCCACTATATCCGCCACTTGCATCTCTGCAACCATCTTGTTCTGGTCTATCTTACGGAAATCGAGCAACTGATTTACGAGATATGACAGGCGCATGGCATTTCTAAGCACAAGGTCAAGCATCTTGCGACGATGCATGTTAGGCTCCTCCTCTATGAGCGAGGCTATAGGCGAAGTGATAAGATTCAAAGGTGTGCGCAACTCATGACTCACATTAGTGAAGAAAGAAAGTCTTTCCTCATTTATAATCCTATTCCGCCTTGCTTCCTCCTGTATCCTTTCTACCTCAAGCTTTTGGTTTCGACGTCTCAGATAGATTCTTATCAAGAGGAAAGAGACAGCGACAAATCCTAACGCATAAAGAAGTATGGCATACCACGACAGATATGCAGGTTCGTCAATAATAATGTTCAATGTTGCTACATTATCGCTGATACTACCATCCCGCAATACAGTTCTCACCTCAAGCTTGTACTTTCCAGGTGTCAGATTGGTAAATGTAACGCTTGGCTGGTCATAAGGAGTCATGAGCCATTTGTCAGACAGGCCTAAAAGCCTATAATAGAAACGGCTTTTCGAGGGTATTACAATATTGCTCGTTGCCAACAATACGGTAAAGGCATTCTCGTCGTGTCTAAGCCGGATGTTACGGTCGTAATCTATTGTGTTTGATAGGACTACCCTTCCATTGTACTTCTCGCCTACTCTCAGCGGATTGTCAAAAAGCACAATACCAGAGAAAAGGACATGCTCGTCTGGCTGATAACGACCCACACTCAAAGGATTTATGATGTTGATACCATCCTGACCGCCTATTACAATATTTCCATGTGAGTCGCGCAATATGGAACGATAGTTGAACTGCCGCTCCTGCAATCCATCATATTGATTGAATATCATAGAACTGGATATCCACTTCCCTTCTTTCCTTGCTACCCGAAATCTGACAAGTGAATTGGCAGATACTACCCACATGTTTCTGTCACCATCCTCAATGACGGAGCTGCCAACCATGCCTGAGCCTCTGAGTTGTTTGTTGAGCACGTAGATTTTGTCTGCCTTACTATCATAAACATTGATGCCAGAGTTGCTTAAAATCCAACACAATGAACGGCTATCCTCATATACCTGATTGAGAAGAGGGTTAAGAAGGACATCACCACTTGCAGTGCTCTTGAAATTAGTGAAGCTGCCATCCTTAGGGTCAAATACGGAGAAGTTTGAATTATGCCCTACAAGCACCTTTCCAGACCTCATCATCGAGAGAGAGGAAATGGAATTGCCTGCAAGTTTGCTGTTAGAGGTATTATAAGTAATGAATGAGTCATCAGCAGGATTTAGCACTTGAAGCCCCGAGAGCAACGTTCCTATTACAATTCTTCCATCGGGCAATTCACACAATGTCCATACATTATCATCAGAAAGACCATTCCTTTTGCCTTCCTCATAACGATATACTTTGGACTTTCCATCCTTCAATCTCAGAAGTCCGCCATCATATGAACCGAACCACAAAGCTCCGTCAGAGGCAGCAAGCGATGAAACTATCACATCGCTGCCCAAGCCTGTCTCTGATTTGCGGTATGATGCAGTCTGCATTCCTGTCACCGGGTTATATTTGACTATTCCCTTATCATTGGTGCCACACCAATAATTGCCATCCCTGTCTTCTGCAATGGTACAGACATCTCCCAGCATTACAGTAGAGAACATCATCTCGAATGGAGAATAATAAGCAACTCCATTCTTATATGTTCCTATCCAGATGCCACCCTTGTCGTCAAGCTTCACACGCTGTATGGTGTTGTCAGAGAGAGCACCGCGAGTATTGTCTGCAACAAGATGCTTGTATTTTCGTTCCTTGTCATAAAGAACATAAACACCATCGTGCTCGGTGGCTATCCATAGACAACCATTCTTGTCGTTCTCAAGGTCCTTTACGATGATGTGACTCTTCTTGTTGATATTATAACCGTAAACATTCAGAAAATCATTGACACTGTTGAACCATTTCCGAAACTCAGAACTATATACCCATGTCCTGCCTTTTGATGTCACCCATAAATTACTGAATTTGTCAACATATACATAATATGACAAGTTCTTTTCCTTATTCATGTTATGGACATAATAACTTGTCCACAACACTTTACGCTTATGGCTGTCAACTTTCTGCAGCACTCCATCATTATATGCTATTATGGCAGTTCCTGATGAAGTACAGCTAATATCTGTTATGGTGACTTTACGTATATCTCTGCCACAACGCAACAAGACAGGACGACACACACTTATGTCATAATAGTAAAGTCCCAATCCATCAACAGCAATCCACATATTGCCTACAGAATCGACCTGAAGTCTGGAAGGAGTTCCTTTCATGCCGACTCTTGCCATCCATTCTGACGCTTTGTGAAAAGACTCTGAACGCTTGTCAAACAAACACAATCCGGAATAAGTACGCACCCATATATTGCCAAACCTATCCTCATGCAACCTTACTACATTGTTGTCTGGAAGTGAAGTGGACACCCTCTCGTCATGATAGAAGTTACGGAAACGGAAACCATCGTATTTATTGAGACCTGACGAGGTGGCTATCCAAAGATAACCGCGAGAATCCCTTATAATATCATTTACCTGACTGAAAGACAATCCATCAGCTGTAGTGACATACTTGAACTCTATGTCGTCGTTGTATGCCAGCATCCACGATGTGCTGAATAACAAGGATGTCAACAGCACAATCCGTTGCAATATGGAGTCTATACGTAGGAAAGTCATTTCTTGATGCAACTCTCGCGTATTATTAGTTCCATAGGTACTACCTCATGGTATATTTTCTTGTCACCATTTATATTTCTCATAAGCAATTCACAAGCCTTACGTCCCTGTAGGTTGGCTTGGTCGGCTATTGTAGTCAGCCTTGGGGTTACGAAAGCCGCAGTGTCACCATCAGAGAAACCTATTATGGACACATCCTCAGGGATTTTCAGTCCTTTAGCCTTGATGGCATCGAAGGCTGCATAGGTTACGATGTCATTGAAGGCAAGAATTGCATCTGGCCTGTCTTCCCTTGACAACAGCCTGAGCGTAGCATCTCGTGCCACTTCAAAGTCAATTCTGTCACAGAAGACAAGATTTCTGTCAATAGGTATTCCTGCTTCTCTCAAGGCTTCAAGATAACCATGTTTCCTTCGCCTTACCATGTCAAGATGGTTCGGACCGCCGATGAAGGCAATCCGTCTGTTGCCAGATGCTATGAGATGCCTTGTCGCATTGCGGGCCGCCACATCACCGTCAGCCACTACATGGGAGAAAAGTTCCGGCAGGCATGTCCTTGCAAAAAAGACGAGAGGGATTCCCATTGAGTGTATCTTCTGGAAATGTGAGTAATCGACAGTGTCCTGGGCAAGACATGCTATGATGCCCTCTACATGCATACTGACAAAGTTTTCTATGGCAAGTGCCTCGTCCTCGTGGTTCTCATGCGAATTGCTGGCAAAAACGGAATAGTCTTTCTCACGGGCGTAGCATTCGATGCCATCAAGCACTGAGGCATAATAGTGAGTCACAAGATTTGGCAACACGACACCGATTATTCGGGGTGCTTCCTTCCTAAGGCTCTGAGCAAAAGGATTGGGACGGTAATTAAGTTCTTTTGCAAGATTCTGTACCTTACGTCTCATATCCTCGCCTACCTCATGGCTGTTTCTCAGGGCTCTTGATACAGTTGCAATGCTGACACCAAGCATGGCAGCCATATCCTTTAGAGATACTCTTTGTTGCTTCATCTATATACATTAATAAAAATCATGTTTCACAAGTTACAAACTTTTTCAAAGGAGTTTCCTTGAGCTTTGCGAAAAAACAAGTTGACAAGTAAACGAGTTGCTATTCTTCTTGCTTAAGCTTGTCAATAGCCAGAAAAAAACAATAACTGGCAACTTGTCAATTGGCAGCACATCGGAGACATGCGAAAGTAAGTAATAATTCTTATGCAAAGATAATGCAAATCGAGAGCAGAAGCATCAAGCTTGCTTGGATGTTATGCCGAGATGCAGCTTATCTTATGCAAAGATAATGCAAATCGAGAGCAGAAGCATCAAGCTTGCTTGGATGT
>SAMEA3663083__coassemble_247_pt1 | contig 80250 bp, 69 predicted proteins | sample SAMEA3663083__metabat2_high_PE_004 | metagenome-assembled genome bin SAMEA3663083 (sample SAMEA3663083) | pig gut metagenome | biome: pig gut; feature: pig-associated habitat; material: faeces | place: France | collected 2012 | reverse complement strand
AGGTCGGAAAACGAAAGTAGGAAGAAAACTACTTCGTTTTCCTCCTACTCGATTTCAAACAAGTATGCCTGCCTTTTACTTCTTTGGGTTATCTTTTTATCTTCGCAAAATTCCTTTCATCGTATCAAAATGCCATGTTAATGAAAAATATGTATTTTGTGGTTTTAATTAATAACAGGTTGCGCAAATACCAAAGAGCAGAATGCAGAAAACTAAATTAACTTTTTCTAAATAATTTGCCATTTTTATTTTGCAGTTATAATATTTTTTATGTATCTTTGCAACGACTCATTGGATATTTTGTCTATACCATGATATGGTTAGGTAAATTTATCCACCCACGCTGATGCTGACAATTCTTTTACAGAGTGTTGGAGATATGGGTTGGGTAAGAGTCTCCATTTTACGGAAAAAGGCGTTTACATGCGTCTTGTCATTGGCTTGTTAGAATCTCGCAAATCCTAAATCGTAGTCATTGATCAAGGCAACGTAGATGTCCTCGGGGTGTGTTTTACAACGCATCCCTTATATAGTGGTATATCGACAAGTCGGAGGGTGAACTGTTTGACCGTATGCTCGCGGGGGCGATTGCCGATGTTGAGCGCAAGTTTCCCAATGTAAAGGTTGAAATAATCTACGACAACCTCCAATATGAGAATGTAGCCTACACACTGCATCCGCAGGCACAGAGACTTGTAGAAACCGCCGCTGCCAAAATCGGCAAAGACATCACATTTGCCGACGAACGCGGAGGCACGACGGCCTCGATGTTTGCTGCCAAGGGCCTAAAGGGCGGTATGTGCGTGTTTACCGGTCAGCACGACATCCACTCGACCCGCGAATACGCTGACCTGCAGGAGATGGAAGAAGCGTACAGCCTCATGCTCGCAATTATCAAACAAGTAACATCCCTAAAATAAAAACCATGAAACGATTGCTCATAATCTTATTTTCTGGTGTGCTGGCCGTTGTAGGCAGTCAGGCACAAGTGGTGCGTAGTGGTGCGCAAACGTTACGTTCAGTTACTAAAGCGACATCTACGAGCGGCAAAGTTATGCGACAGCTTGAGCAGCAGTCGCGGCGAGCCGAACAGGCTGCACGAGCCGCCGCCGCTGCGGGTCGGCTGAACGTCAAGTCTACGGGCGTGCCGATAGTTATTCCCAACCTCGATACCGACGAGCAAAAGCGGAAAAATGGAAACATGGTTGGTATTAGGCCTCTTGCTAAATTCAAGCCTCTCCCTAAAATAAAGACTTTCAGCGAGATGGAAGATGAGCATCTCGCAGCCGATTACAACTCGATTAAAGCACTTGTCAATAGCGGTGTATACATCCCGACACGATATAGCTATTTTCAACTTGCAGACTATGCCATGCGCCACAATGACGCGACATTTGCCATTACCTGTATTGAGCGGGTTCGCACTGACCGGCTTACACCTAAACACCTGAAATTAGTAATCAGTCGCTACCCGTCTTTAAGCCCATATATGCCAATGATAACAAGAGCAGTTGTGGTCTCGGCTTATGCAAAGATGGTGGATGCTAAACTGCAAGGCGTGGATTGCGACTCGGCGCGTATGCAGCAGGGCGACACGCTGCTTATGGTCACCCGCCAATTCAATTCCTCGCTCAATCCGCTTGTAGAGCTCAGTTGCAACTACGATCCCTCAAATGAGGTGGCGCGGTACAAGGCGGCAGCCGACTCGGTGATTGCAACATATGACCAATGGAGTCCTGAGTTCCAGGACACATTCTCCCGCCATTTCCTTATGACATTGATCGTAAGTGGAGAGACCGCCGCAGCTCTTGATTACTTCGGAAGAGCGCCGCTCAAAGAGTTTCCGGAAAGGAACGTTGACTTCGCCCTTGATCTTGCCGATTGTGCTATCGCCGAACGTGATGCAACACTTTTTTCAGTATATCTTCAGCAAGCAGTAGCCCTTGATTCGGTGGCTGCCGAAGAATACTGGGCAGAGCTATATAAAGGCAACTGGGAGAAATATCTTGCCGACCCGTCGCAACTTGAGCTTGCCGACTGGCTGATTGAAACGTCACCCGAGCCGGCCAACAACGCCTTGTTACTGTCGCTCGATCTGCTCGAGCGCATGAGTGGCGCCGATGAAATGTCGTGGGAGTGGAACGACATTGCCGCCTACACCCCCCAGCAGGCAAATTATCGCTCGGCTATACTGCACATCATTGACAAAGGTTTGGCGGTGGACGAGGGTCTCAGCAGTCCGGATGCAGTGGAATGGTGCCAATATCTCAAGGCCGAGATGCTACTGCCCGACCCTACGACGCTCGAAGAGGGTAAAACCTTGCTCGATGCGCAGACCGAGTCAGACAACATTGAGTTGCGTTGCAAGGCAATAATTGGTCTCGCCTACATTGCGTCCCACGGCCTTGACAAGCCCAAAGAGGGCTTGAAAATTCTAAAAAAGCACATCAAGCTACTCGATGACCCAGCCGTAAACAGCGAAATCCGCGAGCTGTGGTACGACTATATGGCAGCCCTTTCAACTCGCCTCGGCAAAACTAAAGACGCTAACAAATACCTCAAACTCAAAGAAACAACAAAATGATTATGATGAAAAAGCTATTTATAATACTCGCGCTGCTTATCAACACAGTGACATTCGTCCAAGCCCAAAACATTGAAGGAGAGTGGACGCCTGACGAATCTTCCTATTTGGGAGAAATCCGTATCAAACACATTGAAGGGAACAAATACAAAGTACGACTCCAGACACGAGATGGACTTCAAACTATAAATGCAACATATAGCAATGGTGAACTCTTTGGCAGGTTTGAAGATGAGGAACCGAACTACGGAGAATTTTGGGTTGGTAACGGTCCGATAGAAAATGGGCGGAAAAAAGAAATTCTTGTCGGTCATGAATATGGCCGTTACGGTACAAATGGAGCAGTTACCGGAGCCTTAAATGGCAATGGAGGATATCAATATACAAATTCACGAAGAAATTGTGCCACAGTTGAAAAATCATTTATCTGCGTCTACTTGTATTTTAAGGGCGAAACTATGACAGCGTACTATACATTTAGAGGCGAATATCTTAAAAATGGGACTCCAATGTTCTACCAAGAGTCCGGCAAGGTGAAAGGAATAAATTACACCAAATGGTGAATTCGCAAGAAATTATCTAATTCAGGAGCGCTACATGAAACGGTTATTTCCTTAGCAATGCATTATTTTTTTGTCAGTGAATATAAGTACGATGAATCGTATAGTACATGGTATCATAAAATAGATCTGGCAGAATACCCATTAGAGGCAAAATGTCTTAAAATCCACGAAAATTTTTATTGTAAAGGCAGTCATACCTACTCAAAGACTGATTCAGAAACCAAATTCCTTTCAAAAAAACTAGAAAAACGATAATGAGAAGTATTATCCGATTAAAATATTTGATTTTTGTTCTGGCTTTGGTTTTTATCGGCCAGTCATTGTCTGCTCGTGTCAAGTATGATAAGAGCATGGAGCCGTTTATTGGCGTATGGACTATGCAGGATAAACTCGGCAATGATTACGAGTTCAAAAAGTGTTAAACCCCGGTTTTGACAAGCAGAATCAGGTCAAGAGCCATTTGCTTGACATGCTTGGTTTGGTACAAAACACTGAGTTCAAGCAGTTGGCACACACTAACGTCCACGCGAACTACACAATCTCGCATACAAACGTGCATACTGACTACAAAGTGGATCGTCGCCATGTTGACTCGCACAGCAATACTCCGAGTAAACATGTAAACGACCATAGCAACAGCAAGGTCTAAACCCTCTTTTATGGACGTCAAGGAGTATAAAAAAGCACTTGACGATTGCGCAAACTTGTCGGTCATTGTTCAGTTGACCGACAAGTGCGTGCTTTCGTGTAAATACTGTTTCGCTCGTGGAGCACACCACGGCGACAATCCGCGTTTTCCGGATGATTTGCTGGAAAAAATAATATCTCAGGCTTTCGAAACACATCACCAATCGGTTACATTCGAATGGACCGGAGGCGAAGCATTTCTCTTAGGCAAAGAGTTTTATCAAAAAGTAAAATCGCTGCAACAAAGAATAGCCTATTCTCCAAACGCATCCATGATTTCTGTTGGGCGGTGGTTGCTGAAAGCTCCGAGAGGGTAGTGGCCCTCGAGCTCTGGTGCCCAGTAGAACACGCCGTGACAGTGGCCGTCGCAGTCGTTGCGTGCGGCGTTGATGATGGCCTTCATTATCGTCTTTCCTTCCTTGGGTTTCTTAGCCTCCACACCCGTCTCAACGACCATGCACTCAGTAGAATATTTCTGGCTTAGGTATCTGATGTTCTCCGTGAAGTCCCTCACCGTGCCCTGCCAGTCGGTCTCGAGCTTGGCCTCTATGTCCCAGTAGGGGTAGACGCTGAGTCCGATGATGTCCCATTTGGCGCCATACTTGCGCAGTCCGTCGAATATGAAGTCGTAGCGCTTACGGTCGCAGCCGCCGTCGAGGTGTACTATAACCTTTGCGTCTGGGTACACCTCCTTTACGGCCTCATAGCCAGCCTGAGTGAACGATGCGTAGTTTTCCATGTTGTCCGATGCGCGTCCCACAGGCCATAGGAACCCGTTTGTGGTCTCGTTGCCTACCTGTACCCATTTCACGTCGATGCTGTTTTCTTTCAGCAGGCTCAGCACGTCGCGTGTATGGCATGCGAGGGCATGCCGCATCTCGTCAAATTTCATATACTGCCATGCGGCAGGTATATGCTGCTTCCCTGGGTCTGCCCACCAGTCGCTGTAGTGGAAGTCTATCATTACTGCCATTCCGTAGTAGCGTGCGCGGCGTGCCATCTCCAGCACGTCCTCGGCACCGCTCCATCCTCCACGCGGGTTCACCCATACCCTTAGTCTTACGGCGTTTAGTCCGAGTTCCTTCATCAGGGCAGTGTTCTCACGTATCTCTCCCTTGCTGTTGTAGAACCTGATGCCCTTGGACTCCATCTCTGTTGTTCCGCTAATGTCCGCTCCAAGCCAGAAAGTCTCCTGCGCCCTGGCACTCATGGAGGTGAGTACGAGCATTGCTGAGGCGAGAAAGTATGATAGCCTATTCATATCGGTGCCCTCCCTGTTATCCGAACATTGGTACTACAAACCCTACGGATGTCAGCAAGGCTATGCCACGGTCCATCTTCAGCAGACGGCCAACACCGATGCCTATGAGTATTGTTGACACAACGATTATGGCGTCAATGCAGACGACGGGAAGGCCAACGGCTGTCACATCCTGGAATGTGAGCTTGAAACCATAGAGTATGATGCCGAACCTGAGCACCCGTTTCGAGCAAAAGGCTATGCCGGGAGTCCACGTCTCGGGCAGGTTGTTTCTGAGGCTGTTGGCATAGAGCATACCAAGGATGATACCCACTATCATCGGTGAGAACGACAATGCCTTTACGAAGGCCATGTCGCCTATATAGAAGGCGGCGCAGGCGAAGAGGGTCATAAGCAGCACTCCGTGCAGCATGCTGCTTCTTTGTTCTGAAATCTTCATGTTGTTGTTTGTTGGTTGAACGATATTATTTTTTTAGTTCCTGTTTATACAGACGCCAACGTCTGTTTTGCTACAAATGTAGGCAATTATTACGGATTATGCAAGTGTAATTAGAGAAAATCATTCTCCATGAGGAACTGCCTTATATTATCCAAAGACCATTTGTAATCCTTGCCGTTGAACCCATGACCGGCATGTGGAATTTCAACCAGTCGGGCATTCTTGTATAGCTTTGCAGCCCGCCGCGAATAATCTATAGGAACTACTGCGTCGGCATCGCCATGGATTATCAAGACAGGGCTTTCGTATGCCTCAACAGCCTTATATGGGTCCATATCCCGTATCTCTGTGAAGAAACGCCGCCCGATGGGTACCCGCCATATTCTTGTAGTATCTGGAATGTCGGACACCTGCGGGTAGCGGCTGTTCCAGTTGTCGGGAATACATAAGGCCGGAAATACAAGAACCAGCTTGCGGATGTCTTTTTTCATCTTGGCAGCTGTCAAGGCTGATATGAGTCCACCCTGACTCTCACCCAACAGCACTATGTTCTTCTTGTCGACATCAGGTCGTGACTTGAAATATCGCACGATAGCCTCCAATGTTTTCTGCTCATCTGGCACTGACATGTTTACGGTGTTGTTGTCCGTACGGCTGCCTGTTCCACCACAAGGGAAATCAAAAGTGTAACACATGTACCCCAATTCATTCAGCATCTTGAAATAATTACGGCCATGATGATGCGTGCCATTGAAACCATGAGACACAATCACTATCGGGTGACGCTTCTGGTCATTGTCAGGCGTGCTCAACACACCATAGACTTGATGTTTGCCATGTTTTATCAATAATTCTTCTTCTATGGATGGCAGTTCGGCATTTGCGATTTTTTTCTGCAATACAACTGGTCCCATCATACCAGAACGGAGAAGGGGTGAGTCTTTCTCAAAGAATTTCATTGAGACAACAGCCTTGCGCTTTGTGGGGCGTGGCATTCCCTTGCTGAGCCATTCGGGTACTTCCTTCATAAACCGGCCGACAGTTGGCGATTTTGGGGCGGCACCAAAGACAACAGGCTCAGACCATTCCACATCGTCTGGTTCCTTCTCGTCGCCCACCATTCGATTAACCCATAAGTTGGTGACATCTATCTCCAGCGTATTGTCGCCTCCAAGCAAAGCGTCTGTAATGTCGACAGTAAAGGGTGGCCGCCATAGTGTGCCGCATATCTTTCCGTTCACCTTGACCACGGCGAGGTTTTTCACTTCACCCAAATCCAGCACGTAGTTGTAGTTTCGGTCCAACTCTTTCAGATACAGATGTTGCGTATAGCGTGCTGTGCCGGAGAAGTACTTGATATTGTCATCGGATGACTCGTTCCAAGGCAACAGCGAAGTCCACTCAGCTGTCTTGCCATCGTCGAATTTGATGGTCCAAGGGTTATTGAGAGCTATTTCCTCCACAGAAGCGGGCTGATGAGGCATTAGACCAGGCCCCTGTTCGGTTGTCTGCTCTCTTAAGACAAGGAATACGGCACGGCGTGTCGTCAACTGGAGTCTGACTTGCGTCATTCCTTCGGCAGACGTCCATGTCTCAGCCATAGACCATGTACCAGTTTCCGGATCCCATATTTCAGGAATCCTCCCACTCAAACTGAGGGTCAGGGTTGTGGTCAGGGTAGAGTCCTTGGCGTTGGCAACGAAATAAATATCAGCCTCACCATCCTTGCGATGTATCCACTGAATACCGTCTGCACCAGCAGTCAACGAGGGATTCTTGCTCTTGAAGTCATCAACGAAACGTCCTCTTTGCAATAGCGCCTGACAGCGGGCGAAATAGGAGAACAGCGGACGGGCACCATCCTTCCACCATGTCTGTCCTGGTGTCCACCATGTGCCCCACATGCCGAAAGTCATGCCCGGCTTTGCGTTCACCCATGGATTGTGGGCCGCTGCGTGAAGCATCAACCTGTTGATGCCAAGGCAGAAGGCAGAGTCTGCGATGGCTTTCAGCCGGGCAGGGTCGTCCTTCCAGGCATGAAGCGGCCAACAGGTGAACCCCTCTGCATAAACAGTTTCGTGTCCTGCCCGCCTTGCAGCATTAACGACACGGGGAATGTCCTTCCAGCCCCAATTGGTGGGCTTCGCCCAGAACTCTGCACATATTGGGTCGTCTGCACCTAATTGGCGCACTATTTTATCGGTGTTGGTGGGATTGAACGGCTTGGCAGAGCCGGTACCGTATGGTTGCACCAACAACTGCAGACCGTGCTCGTGCGCCAGCTCGCTCATGTAGCCGTAATAGTTCTCTGCAAATAAATCAGAGACGGTATCACGCCAGTCACGCTTGAACTTTTCTGTAGCCTGACGGCTGTTGATTACTACCCCCGCCAAGGAAGGCAACCATCTGAGCATGTCATACCCTCTTCTTTGCGAGAACTCCTCTGGCATCCGTTTTGTCCATTCCTGACCGCCAGCCTCATAGCTGTCAATCTCCAATAGTTGGAACGTATTGCCTGACTCTTCACCAGCAAGGTTTAGTAGCATGGCAGGATAGGTCGACCAATAATGGGCAACTGCCTCACGGCTCATCTTGTCGCACTCCAGACCGGTACCACTTTCGGGTGACGTGCTGCCGTTGGTCTTGCCATTGGCGGTATGGCCGAAGCGATAGACTTTCCATTTTCCCTTAGGAAGCTTAATGCTGGCGATGTTAGGGTAAACAATAATCTGCTCCTTCTGAACGATGCTGTCATCAGGAACTGCAACAACTGCTATGTCTTCATAATAGCCAAAATTGGTCTCAGGCTGTTTCAGGCTGACATGTCGCCTGCCTTGTGACTTGACCATGGTCCAAACCAGCTTCTGCATGGAGAACTCGGGCTTGACGGTAGGGTAGGCACTTGACGACCATCCGGGACAATTGTGCGTTCCAAACGTAAGACCCAGGCGGCGGCATTCGCTGATGGCAAATCGCATCAGCTGTTGCCATCGCTCTGAGCCAATGGCATTGGCAGTGTCCTTCACCAGTCCCTGTGCAGAACCTCCCACTTGGAAGTTCTGCACGCCACCGATGCCTGCTTTCTGATAAGCCTCCAGGTCGGCGGTTATTCCTTCTTCAGATATCATGCCGTCCATCCACTGCCATATCATAATAGGCTTGGCCTCGGAAGGAGGATTCATAAAAACATCCTCTATTGTCTGGCCAGATACACTCTGGATGCCTAAAACTAATGATACTAATATCGGTAATCGAACTTTCATTATAATTTGGATATTGATGTGAAGTTAGTAGTTTATTTTGAGCTTTTACCTAAATTCCGTAGCACTTCAGCCTGCATTATTTGCATACTAAAGCGACTGAAATTCACCATTGACATGGCAAAGATACAACAAAATATGAGTAAATCGCTGTTTTTTGACTGAATATTCTTTCTTTTGTGGACAATTATGAGGCTCGTCCGACTTTTCTGGTGATAATATGACTTAAGTTTCGCATGTGATAATTCTCTATGTATAAGGGTTTAAAATAACTTCCGAAACTCTTGAGTAATATGATATAAATCGTACAGAGTTTTTTCACCAGCACTTAGGTGGTTGAGAAAAATCTGTCAAAAGAAGTGTGTATTCCGATATAAATGCTTATTTTTGCAGCAGGATGTCCCTGACGGCATTCGTGCTGGACGGCTGATGCCATATTGGAATGAGCGAAAGAGAATATACATATTATATAATAATGACTATGGATAAAGATTTGGAAGAAAGGATATCCCTTGCCGTTGAGTATTTTATGCAGGGATATGGCTGCTGCCAGAGTGTTGTCGCAGCCTTTTCAGACTTGTATGGACTGGATGCCGACATGGCCAAGCGTATAGGAGCTGGTTTCGGAGGCGGCGTTGGCAGAATGCGCATGATGTGCGGAGCAGTGTCGGGACTTGTCATTCTCGCCGGACTGCATTGCGGTCAGACAGATGGTGCCGACCGCAAGGGCAAGAGCGCATGCTACGAGGTGGTACAGCGGCTCCTTGCCACATTCAAGGAGCGTAACGGCTCCATCATCTGTGCCGAATTGCTCGGCATAGGTGGGGTGAAGCCGGAGACAAAGGTGACGCACGTGCCTGATGAGCGCACGGCAGAATACTACAAGGTGAGGCCGTGCGCGGCCAAGGTGGAGAGTGCCGCGCGCATCTTTGCGGAGTTCCTGATGAATGAGAATAAATAGGTAGGGTGTACAGTTTGATGTACCCAAAATGGAATTGTTCCTGATTTACTCTGACTACTTGCTCACCGAACACGCATTGACCAGCACGCACTGTAAGCGCAGAAGCACATAGCCCAGGGTAAAGCGTAGCGGCATCCTGGGTGTAAGGAGACATTGTCAATTAAAAAAGGGCAAAAGCGTTATTTGTCCAGCTGTTATCTAGGTTCAGTAGAAATTTCCTGAGGGCTAAGTGCCCCGTAGGGTGAGTCTTTGCCCCCTTTTATCTTATCCAGAATAGGACAGACTTTTCTGTGCCAGTTCAGTCCAACTCTCACGCAAAGCATTGCAATCGTCCACGCAAAGCTTTGCATCTGCCCACGCAAAGCTTTGCATCCGCCAACGCAAAGCTTTGCATCCGCCAACGCAAAGCATTGCCTTCATTTAGGAGTCCCATCCCTTCTTTCCCTGAACTATTGTTCCATTTTCCTTCCTTGGATAATAACCTCAATAGTCCGTTAAAAATTCAACATATGGCCTAACGGCTATGCCGCACAGCCAAAGATTTCTTTGAAAATGTGATTAATTAAAGTATGGTTCGGTCGGTATCGGGACACGTCAAAAATTCGTTTCATCAGGAACGTATTGCTCATCAGCAACTTGAAGTTGGACATGGAATACTCCATTTGCCTTTCCTTCATCATAACCTTGGCCACGTTTAACGATGCGAATGATGTATTGAAAGCGCAGGCGAGACTGACGTGAAGCGAAGCCAGTTCAGGCTCTTCGAGCGCAAGCGTCCGAAGTTCTGGCGGTAGCACTGTTCGCCGTGTCTGCCGTACTTGCCCAACTGGGTGAAATTTATCCTTCCTGGTATAACCATGTATAAAAGTAGTACCTCGATGATGACTTTCTCAAAACTTTTGCTTAACTTTGCAGCGGAGGTCATAATGGCCTCCTTGCATATGCCCGTATATTGGTCGAGTGCTTCTGAAATTTTCGTCATAACTAAGTAATGTAAGAGACTACTAGGTTACTGAAAATCAAGCACTTGAACAAAATTTATTAGTTATATATTAATAATGTAACTCATTGATTTTTAGACGATTAAATGTGTAATTAACTAAGTATGTTACTATGAAACTTAAATTCTTATTTGCAATAATGCTCATCCTGGCCAGCATATCGTGTTCAAAAACTGAAAATGAGTTTGAGAAAGAGCCTGAAAATCCAGCAACACCCGAAACTCCAGAAAAGCCCGAAACTCCAGGAACTCCAGAAACACCCGAAGAACCTTCGGAAGGAGAAAAAAAACGTTCGCCAGAGGCAACAAGACTGTTGGACTACCTAAAGAACATCTACGGTACAAAAACACTCTCAGGAGCTTGCGCTAACGTAAACTGGAATACCTACGAGGCTCAGTGGGTGTACAAGCATACAGGCAAGTGGCCCGCCATTAACTGCTTCGACTTCATCCACCTGCCCTTCTCACAGCCAGGCGGTTGGATTGACTATTCCAATATAAAGGTGGTTGAAGACTGGCATAACGCCGGCGGCATCGTGTCCATTATGTGGCACTGGAACGTGCCAGCCAACAACGGCAATGACTGGTCGTTCTATTATGGCAGCGAGCCTGACAAGACCAGATTCGACGTCCGGAAGATTACTGACGAGAACTCGTCGGAGTACAAACGCATGATTACGGATATCGACCAGGTGGGCACCTGTCTCAAGGCTCTGCAAGCCAAGGGCATTCCCGTCATCTGGCGGCCGTTACACGAGGCTGGCGGCCGCTGGTTCTGGTGGGGCATGGATGCCGCTGCATGCCGTCAGCTGTGGCAAGTCATGTACAAGCGATTTGCTGATGCTGGTATCAACAACCTCATTTGGGTGTTCACCCCCGCAGCAGCCTGGAACGAGCCTTACAGCAAGGGATTCGACTGGTATCCCGGTGATGAGTATGTCGATATTGTCGGCATGGATGTCTATAATCTGAGCGATGCAGCACAATGCTATACCCTCGACTTTAAGTTCCTTGTTGACCAACGTCCCGACAAGATGGCTGCGCTCACCGAATGTGGCAACGTGGCCACCATCTCGAGTCAGTGGAAGGCAGGAGCCAAGTGGCTGTTCTTCATGCCGTGGTACGATTATGGCCGCACCAACGACCCCGCTTCAGCAGCCTTCAATGACCAATCACACAGCAATGCCTCCATCTCATGGTGGAAGGATGCTTTCAATTGTGATTTCGTGCTCTCTCGCGAAGACGTAAAATACTGATACAAAATTATTAAAATGATTACATTATAATCAAACAAAATAAAAAGAATGAAAGAAGACTTGCAGGCTATACTGATGCTCTTCACCTTAATTTAATCATATCAGACGGTAAATTCTGACAATTATTTCACAATGCAAACCATCCATCCTGCGATATTTATCATGGTAGTTTGTAATTGGTTTAAGGGTAGCGACTAACAACGTTCGCTGCCTTTTTTGTTTTGGCAGAAAAATGGAGAAAGTTTGGAGGGATAAAGGAAACAGCGTATATTTTCAGATAAATCTCAATATAAAAATTATTCAACTTCGCAAGTAGTGAAAAGAAGATAAATTATCAAATATATACGGAATGCAGGGTCAGGAGGTACCATGCATCCTGTAACTTGCAGATTATTAGTGTATAAGATGCAAATGATGTAGGGTGTAGGGTGCTACGCAAGCTGGCGTATATACAAATAATGCGAAGAAAACTCGTTCGTGGATGAAGCCTAACGTCTTCATGGCGACTGTCATGGCTGTGGCAGTTGCCTGTCACGCTAATGACAGCTGCTGTCACGTGGTGACAGACGGCGATACATAGGCTATCTTTGTCAATAACAAATAAAAATAAATATGTGTTTGTGTATGTATCGAAATATTTTTATTATCTTTGCATCCTCTAATTGATAATTGGAAAATAATAGAAATAAACAGTTATACACAATCATGGCAAAGAAGTTTGCAGAACACAGGGGGCTTGATTTGACCTCTATCAACAGCGAGGTGCTGGCAGATTGGGAGAAGAATGACATCTTCCATAAAAGTATTGACGAGAGAGAAGGTTGTCCGCAGTTTATATTCTACGAGGGACCGCCTTCTGCAAACGGACATCCCGGCATACACCATGTGCTTGCCCGTTCCATAAAGGACACATTCAACAGATATAAGACCATGAAGGGTTTCCAGGTGCATCGCAAGGCTGGATGGGATACGCATGGACTGCCTGTGGAGCTTGGCGTGGAGAAGGAGCTTGGCATCACGAAGAAAGACATTGACAACAAGCAGTCTGACAAATACATCACTACAGAGGAGTATAACTCCAAATGTCGTGAGAATGTGATGAAGTTCACGGCTGAATGGAGACAGCTAACGGAGGAGATGGGTTATTTCGTTGACCTTGACAATCCGTATATTACATACGACAACAAGTACATGGAGACCCTGTGGTGGCTTCTCAGCCAGCTGTACAACAAGGGTCTGCTCTACAAAGGCTATACCATTCAGCCTTACTCGCCTGGCGCTGGCACAGGACTGTCGAGCCATGAACTGAACCAGCCGGGATGCTACCGCGACGTTAAGGACACCACCGTGACTGCCCTCTTCAAGGCCTTGAACCCTAAGGAGGAATGGACAAGGTGGGGAACGCCGTACTTTGTGGCTTGGACAACAACGCCATGGACCCTGCCATCGAATGTTGCCTTGTGTGTAGGTCCCAATATCGACTATGTCGCAGTGGAGACATACAACAGTTATACGGGCGAGCCCATCACGGTGGTAATGGCAGAGAGCCGTGTCAACGCATATCTGTCTCCAGAGGGACTGATGACCGACGACGAGCCGCTGCCGACATACGAGAAGGGCAAGAAATTCGTGCCATACAGAATAGTGGGACGTTACAAAGGTACTGAACTTGAGGGTATGCGTTTTGCCCAGCTTATGCCATGGGTAATGCCTACAGCACGCATAGATGCCAACTCGCCTGCCTTTGTGGCTGAATATGCTGAAAAGAATCCCGACAAGGTGTTCACGGCAGAAAACGGCAAGGACAAGTTCGTGGAGATGGCAGACAAGGCCTTCAGGGTTATACTCGGCGACTATGTGACGACAGAGGATGGTACGGGCATCGTGCACATCGCTCCTACATTCGGAGCTGACGATGCCAAGGTTGCCAAGGATGCCGGCATACCGTCGCTCTTCCTCATTGACAAAAAGGGTGAGACACGACCAATGGTTGACCTGCAAGGAAAATATTACGAGACAGATGACCTTGACAGTGTGTTCGTGGACAAGTGCATGGACGTGAAGGCTTATGCTCACCATGCTGGCGACTATGTCAAGAATGCCTATGACCCTCGTTTCAATCCTGATGGAAAATGGGACGTGGAGGCATCAGAGAAAGCCGAAGACCTGAACATCGTGATATGCATGGAAATGAAGGCGGAAGGCACTGCTTTCAAGATAGAGAAACACGTGCATAACTATCCACATTGCTGGCGCACCGACAAACCAATTCTTTACTACCCGCTTGACTCTTGGTTCATCAAATCTACTGCCATGAAGGAGAGAATGGTGGAGCTGAACAAGAACATTAACTGGCAACCAGAGTCAACAGGAACGGGACGATTCGGCAACTGGCTTGAGAACCTTAACGACTGGAACCTTTCTAGGTCGCGTTTCTGGGGCACACCTCTGCCTATATGGCGAGACGAAGACGGAGAAGAGATTTGCATAGGCTCTCTTGAACAGCTCTACAACGAGATAGAGAAAGCCGTGGAGGCTGGAGTCATGACGTCAAACCCTCTCAAGGACAAGGGTTTCGTGCCGGGCGACTATTCCAAGGAAAACTATGAGAAGGTAGATATCCACAGACCATACGTGGACCATATACAACTTGTGAGCAAGACAGGAAAACCTATGCGCAGAGAAACCGACCTTATTGACGTCTGGTTCGACTCTGGGTCAATGCCATACGCTCAGATTCACTATCCTTTCGAGAATAAAGACAAGATAGACGATGGAAGGGCTTTCCCGGCTGATTTCATCAACGAGGGAGTGGATCAGACCCGAGGATGGTTCTTCACACTACATGCCATAGCTACTATGGTGTTTGACTCCGTGGCTTTCAAGAATGTCATCTCTACGGGTCTCGTCCTCGACTCAAAGGGTGACAAGATGAGCAAGCACAAGGGCAATGTGGTGAACCCCTTCGACATGATTCACAAGTATGGAGCCGATGCCGTACGTTTCTACATGATGACTAATTCTGAACCATGGGATAACCTTAAGTTTGACGAACATGGTGTGGATGAGGTAAGACGCAAGCTCTTTGGCACATTGTATAATACGTATAGCTTCTTTGCTCTTTATGCAAATGTAGATGGTTTTGACCCGGAAACACCGCAGATACCTCTCGCAGACAGGCCTGAGATTGACCGCTGGATACTGTCGTGCCTGCATTCGCTCGTAAGGAAAGTGGATAAGGAACTGGAGGCATATGACCCTACAAGGGCTGGACGACTCATAGACAGTTTTGTCAACGATGACCTTTCCAATTGGTATGTGCGTCTGAACCGCAAGCGTTTCTGGGGCAAAGAGATGAGCAACGACAAGCTGTCGGCTTACCAGACTCTATACTCTTGTCTGCTTACCGTTGCGAAACTCCTTGCACCATTTGCACCATTCTACAGTGACAGACTCTACCATGACCTTGAAGGTGGGTTGCAAAGTGTACATCTTGACACGTTCCCCGTAGCTGATGACGCATTCATAGATGCTGACCTTGAGGAGCGCATGTCAATGGCACAGAAAATAACCTCCATGACCCTTGCTCTTAGGCGCAAGGTGAACATCAAGGTGCGCCAGCCCTTGCAGCAGATAATGATTCCTGCTGTATCGGAAAGCCAGAAAGCACATGTGGAGGCCGTAAAAGACCTTATAATGAACGAGGTCAACGTCAAAGATATTAGGTTTGTTGAGGGTGAGGATATTCTCGTCAAGTCTGTGAAATGCAACTTCCGTACCATGGGAAAGAAATATGGCAAACTGATGAAGGGAGTAGCTGCCAGGATAAACAGCCTTGACCAGCATGAGATATCAGAACTTGAGAAGAATGGACACCTTACAATAGATGTAGAGGAACAGCAGCTTGTGATAGACGCAACGGATGTGGACATAATAAGCGAGGACATTCCTGGCTGGCTCGTAAGCAACGAAGGCAATCTCACGGTTGCACTCGAGGTGGAACTCAACGATGAGCTCGTTAAAGAGGGTACTGCGAGAGAATTGATAAACCGCATACAGAATCTAAGAAAGGACTCAGGACTTGAGATAACCGACAGGATTAAGGTTACAATAGCTCCCGACGAGAATACCAACTCGGCTATAGAGGCCTATTCGGATTACATCAAAGGACAGGTCCTTGCCGATGAGATCGTCATAGCCGAGAATGACGGGGTGATTGATAAGTTTGATGTCAATATAACCATCGATAAAATATAAAAAACTCAACTTCGAATAAAGGGTTAAAGGGTTAAAGGGTTAAAGGGTTTGAAAGGTTTGAAAGTTGCGGCCCACCCCTCCCTCAACCTGTCAACAGTTAACTTGTCAACTTATCGACTTGTCAACATTTAATTGTCAACTTGTCAACTTAATATATATATGGCAGAAAAGACACGCTACTCTGATGAGGAACTCGAGGAGTTCCGTCAGATTATAAATGAGAAACTTATAAACATACGAGAGGATTATGCTGCAACGATGAGGGTGCTGATGAATCAGGACACAAACGACGTGTCTGATACATCGCCTACTTACAAGTCGCTTGAGGAAGGCAGTTCTACCCAGACAAAGGAGGAACTCGTACAGATGGCGCAGCGACAGCAGAAATTCATACAGGGACTGGAGGCGGCTCTCATAAGGATTAAGAACAAGACATACGGCATAGACCGCATAACGGGAGAGTTGATTCCCAAGGAAAGGTTGCGTGCCGTACCACATGCCACTCTTAGCGTGGCATCGAAGAACGCAAGAAAGAAATGAAATCAAGAATCAATAGGGGTATGCTCGCCTCGATAGTGGTTTTCTTAGTTCTGCTCATAGACCAGATTATTAAAATCGCTGTCAAGACAAATATGCGTATAGGTGACGATATCGTTATAACAGACTGGTTCCTTATACGGTTTATCGAGAACAACGGAATGGCATGGGGAATGGAACTTGGAAGCAAGCTTTTCCTGAGTGTGTTCCGCATCATAGCTGTGGCATTGATTATCTATTATATCGTGAAACTTGTGAAAGCAAAGGCTGACAGAGGGTATATTGTTCTCATTTCCATGATATGTGCCGGAGCATTCGGAAACATAGTGGATTCTTTGCTCTACGGTCAGATTTTCACGGAGTCAACACCATGGAGCGTGGCAACACTAACTGAGTTTGGGCATGGATATGCTGCGCCCCTCATGGGAAAGGTGGTGGATATGTTCTATTTCCCGATAATAGATACCATGTTGCCTGAATGGGTTCCGTTTTGGGGAGGTGAACATTTTATATTCTTCTCACCCATCTTCAATTTTGCAGACGCAAGCATATCGGTAGGAGTAATACTCATATTGATATTCTTTAGGAAGGAACTATCGAAGATTGAAGATTGAAGATCGAAGATTGATGACGGATTTATTTATCATTAAGAAAAAGGCACTGACTTTAGTTGTGATGACGGTGGCTGTCATATGGGGATGTAAACCCTCTGTACCGTCAGACACAATACAGCCAGGCAAGATGGAGGATATACTTTACGATTACCATCTGGCTAAATCAATAAACAGCATCAGCAGGGACAGGGATGTGGATGCTGATGTAGGGTGGCAGGCATACAAGCTTGCCGTCTTGGAAAAACATGGTGTAAGTGAGGAGGATTTCGAGAAATCCCTTGCATACTATATGCGTCATGCCGACAGGTTGCAAGACATATATGAGTCGTTGTCGGAACGTCTTGAAGGAGAAACCTCGGCACTGGGAGTGCCAGGAGGTGCATCTACGGTCAGGACCTATTCTCTCACGGGAGACACTGCCAATGTGTGGACAGGCGACCCTTCTATAATGCTTATGCCCACACAACCTTACAGTAGTATGAGCTTCCATTTCTCTGCTGACTCTTCATATTACAAAGGTGACAAAATGGTTCTGTCCTTCAAGCCTCAGTATATTATACAAGATGGCTCAAGGGATGCTGTGGCTTTGTTGTCCGTGAGATTTTCCAATGACAGCATAGCCAGCCAGACATGTCGCTTGTTTGGAAACAACCCGCAGTCAATAACAATTCCCGACAGCAAACATCTTGGTATCAAGGATGTGAAAGGATTTATCCTTTTCAAGACCAACAACTCCGGCACAAACACACAGTCAACCTTGCGACTGTTGTTCATTTCCGACATACAGCTTCTGAAAATTCATGAAAAGAAAAGCGAACAGGCTGCAAAGGACAGTTCGGATATAAAGATGAGACCGGACTCACAGACGCAAATGAAACCCATGCCAGACAGCTCGCAAAGAATACGCAGGCAGATACCACCTCCAGTCAGACAACTTGGCAGTCAGCCTATTCCGAGACACATTGACAGATGAGAAGGATAGGAGCTAATGATGTCATAACACCAGACGGTGAGATTCTCAGCCCTGCCGTCGTTGAGATTGACAATGGCATGGTACAGCAATGGTATCGGTTAGACATGGAAATGCCATTTACGGAGTGGATAGGAGGTACCATAGAGCTGCAAGCCGACAATAACGGAAATATAATGGCAATAAAAAACAATAGAATATTATGTTAAGTGTAGATGAATTAGAAAACAAGCTGATAGAGCTCGCATTTGCCGAGGATATCGGAGATGGTGACCATACCACTTTGTGCTGCATACCCGAGGATGCCATGGGAAAGTCACAGCTCCTGATAAAGGAGGACGGAATTCTTGCTGGTGTTGAAGTTGCAAAGAAAGTATTTGCAGAGTTTGACAATGAGCTGCAGGTAGAGGTACTAATCGCCGACGGTACGCCTGTAAAGGTAGGCGATATTGCCATGGTAGTTACCGGCAGAATACGTTCTCTGCTACAGACGGAGCGACTTATGTTGAATATAATGCAACGAATGAGCGGAATAGCCACCATGACACACAAGTATGTGGAACTATTGAAAGGTACCCATACACGTGTGCTTGACACACGAAAGACGACACCGGGACTCAGAATGTTGGAAAAACAGGCTGTCAAGATAGGCGGTGGTACTAACCATCGTATTGGTCTCTTCGACATGATACTTCTTAAGGATAACCATATAGACTTTGCCGGTGGAATAGAAAACGCAATAGACCGCTGTCACAAATATCTTAAGGATAAGGCTTTAGACCTGAATATAGAGATTGAAGTGCGAGATTTCAACGAGTTGCAGCAGGTGCTTGACAAGGGTGGCGTACATCGCATCATGCTCGATAATTTTTCAGTGGAAGATACAAAGAAAGCCGTTGACATGATAGGCGGTAAGTATGAGACGGAGTCAAGTGGTGGAATAACATTCGATACCATACGCAAATATGCCGAACAAGGGGTGGATTTCGTAAGTGTGGGAGCTCTTACACATTCAGTCAAAGGACTTGACATGAGTTTTAAGGCAGTTGATTGAGTTCTCAAGTTTAGCAAGTTAAAAACTTGCTTAAAGTTAACTGACAGCATGTCGGAGACATGCGAAACTTAAAATAAGTTTTAATTCAAGTTTCGGAAGTAGTAATTTGAAGATTGAATATTGAAATATGATGAGAAAAATATCTCTTATAGTGACAGTTGCCTTGATGTCGGCATTCAAGCTTATGGCTTGTACTAATTTTATAGTGGCTAAAGGAGCATCGACAGACGGATCTGTCATATGCACATATAATGCCGATGACTATGGCATGTTTATAGGACTGTGCCATTATCCTGCCACAACACACGCTAAAGGTGAAATGCGTAAGATTATAGACTGGGACACAAAGGAGTACCACGGAGAGATACCGGAAGCATCTGAGACATACAACGTTATTGGCAATATCAACGAGTATCAGGTAACCATAGGTGAGACAACATATGGTGGACGCGAGGAAATGGTAGATACCACCGGTATTTTAGACTATGGCTCACTGATATACATTGCTCTCCAGCGTTCGAAATCAGCACGCGAGGCAATCAGCGTGATGACTACGCTTGCCGAAACGTATGGTTATTGTAGCGAAGGCGAGACATTCACTATCTGTGACCCAAATGAGGCATGGATAATGGAGATGATGGGTAAGGGACCTGGCTCAAAAGGTGTTGTATGGGTAGCTATGCGTATTCCAGACAATGCTATTTGTGCACATGCAAACCAAAGTCGAATTGGCAAGTTCGACATGAAAGACAGAAAGAACGTGCTATATTCAAAAGATGTTGTTAAGTTTGCGAGGCAGAAAGGTTGGTTCAACGGTAAAGATGCGGAATTCTCATGGAAGGACACGTATGCAAAGCCTGATTTTGAAGGCAGACGATTCTGTGAAGCGAGGGTTTGGTCTTTCTTCCGTCATTTCGACAAGAATTTTGACAAATACCTGCCATGGGCACTCGGCAAGGACCCCGATGCTGAGGATATGCCATTATGGATAATTCCTGACCATAAGGTTAGCATTCAGGAGGTTGAGGCATGCATGCGTGACCATTATGAAGGTACCGCCCTCGCACTTGACAAGGATATGGCACAGGGATTGTGGGAGATGCCTTATCGTCCCACGCCACTTTCCTTTACTGTTGACGGAAAGAAATATTTCAACGAGAGACCTACAAGCACACAACAGTCTGCATTCAGCTATGTTGCACAGATGCGCTCATGGCTGCCAAGAGAAATAGGGGGAGTCTTGTGGTTTGGCAATGACGACGGGAACATGGTAGCCTACACTCCTATATATTGTAGCAGCACAAGACAGCCAGAGTGTTACAACACACCAGGCGCAGATGCCGTGACTTTTTCTGACAAGAATGCTTTCTGGGTATGTAACTGGGTAAGTAACATGGTATATCCACGATATTCCCAGATGTTTCCAACATTGAAGGCTGTAAGGGACTCTCTTGAGAACAGCTATTTCCATAACCAAAAGGCAGTAGAGGACAAGGCATTAAGTCTATATGCTGAGAATAAGCAAATGGCAATAGACTATCTCAACAATTATGGAATAGAGAAAGCCCAACAGATGATTGACAGGTGGAGGCAGCTTGCAACATTCCTTATCGTGAAATTCAACGATATGGCAGTGAAGCCAACAGAGGCTGATGGCACTTTCAAGCGTACCAAGACAGGAATTGGCGCACGAGTAGCACGTCCGGGTTATTCAGAGTATTCTAGGAAAGAACTTGTAAGGCAAACAGGTGACAAGTATGCTTATCCAAATTAATTATATTGCTTAAGCAATGTTTACCCTATCTTCCGGTTGGTGACCGAAGGGTAGGGTAACACATGAATATATATATATTCTCACTCCTCAATAAGGTGTTTGAGGAATTCGTCAAGGTCGGTGTCAAGCCCCTCCATCAGGTCGCCACCGATGATTATGGTCTCGTCATCAGCAACAAACAGTTCGGCTTGGCTTTCACGCTCATCATCCTCAAGTACGAAGTTATAAGGTTTCAGGATTCCAAGATTCCCAACGATGTCAGAGGAAGAATGCAGCCTCTTCCTTAGTAGTGACGACACTTCTGAAAAGAAGTTTTCAGATTTGTTGTCAATCCACTCCTCAATAACACAGCGCGTTATCTCGTTGTCATTGTCATCGAATGCCATAAGGTCACCAGTATCCTGTGATGCCCTTATATGGATATCTGTGAATGAGATGTTTTCATCGCTTTCTGGATATTTCTCAGATACCTTTCTGATGAACCGGTCAATCTGACCGATAGTCTGTTCGCTTTTTCCTGTCATTTTGCTATTTTTTTAAGTTGACGAGTTGAAGGGTTGAGACCCACCCCAGCCACACACTGGGTAGGGGAGGTTGACAAGTTGACAAGGGTGCTCAACTTTCAAACCCTTAAAACCCTTCAAGCCTTTTAACCCATAATTTGCTGTGAGGCTTTTTCCTTGTACGATGCAAAAATAAAGAAAATATCTGGAATGAGCAAGCGTTTCAAAAAGAAAAAGAATAGCCATGCTTTCAAGATGTATTTCTAATCGCTATTTAGTTCTTCAAAGCCAAAATGGTTAGAGGTAATTATCACAATAACCAGGAAACTAATATTGACACACCAAACAGGTTGTAATCATTGAATTCTCGTTAAAATTGATAAAATCTATGTTGTAATAGATATCAGAAAATAATGTATTTTGATTTTTTTTATTACCTTCGCAACGTGAATATATCTATATCAATAAGGAGAAAGTAATATGAAAGAACTAAAAGGAACTAAGACAGAGAAGAACTTGCTTGATGCATTCGCAGGCGAGTCTATGGCAAGAAACAAGTATTCTTACTTCGCATCTAAAGCTAAGAAAGATGGTTATGTACAGATAGCAGCTCTTTTTGAGGAGACTGCCGCAAACGAGAAAGAACATGCAAAGTTGTGGTTCAAATATCTCGAGGGAGGTGCCATCAAAGACACAATGTCAAACCTCAAAGCTGCTGCCGAGGGCGAGAATTACGAGTGGACAGACATGTATGATCGTATGGCTAAGGAGGCAGATGAGGAAGGCTTTACTGAGATCGCTGCCAAGATGCGTGGTGTAGCGGAAATAGAGCGTCATCATGAGGAGCGTTATCTCCGTCTTCTCAAGAACATAGAAGAGGGTATCGTTTTCTCACGTGAGGGTGATACGGTATGGAAATGCCGCAACTGTGGTCATATCGTTGTAGGCAAGAAGGCACCTGAGCTTTGTCCTGTATGTGCTCATGCTCAGAGCTATTTTGAGATTAATGCTGAAAATTATTAATTCAAGTTTCGCAAGTTAAAACTTGCTCAAAGTTAACAAGTTGACAAGTCAACAAGTTTTTTGTTGTGTCAACTCGGTTTTTCGCTAAGCTCAAGGAAACTCCTGACACCATGCCGAAGACATGCGAACCAACGGTCACTGTCCGAAGGGTAAAGTAAACTTGAGTTATTAATTATGGTTTCCGTAAGTTTATTACTTGCGACCAACGATTCACTTGCCGAGGGAAAGGCACTTGAATAACATGAAAAATCCGCCATACTTTTTTTATGAGTATGGCGGATTTCAGATTTCTATAGGTTGACTTTCTTTTTCACGATTCTACTCTCGTTGCTCATCCTGTCTAATGCTGTGACAACATATACATATTTCTTGTTTCCCCCATTATATGGTAGTGGAAGCATTGTTGAGGATGTGATGGTTATAATTTTTGAAGGATTGTCAGTATCCAATGGCTCATTGTCAAGGAAGCGGTAAACTACATATTTTGTTGCCTCGTCATCCCATTTTTTTGCTTTCGGTGCAGTCCAAAACAACACAGGTCCGTCTGAAGTCCATACTACTTTAACCTTTCGTGGCTTCTTTGGTGCTTTACTGTCAATAAAAGGCATCAATGGTTGCAATGCAGGAGTTTTCCAGTATTTGTTTTGCAACATGGTTCCATAGTTGCCTATGTTGTCAACGGCTGTCTTTGCGTACCAAAGAACAGTTCCTTTGACGGCAGGCATCTTCCCATGCAGTTTGAACTTTGCATCCTGTTGGTTTTTCATTGTATTATCCAAATCGGGATATTTGACAGTTCTCTCAATGTCCTCTCCAATATACAGCGGTCTGTTGTAAGCGTTACGGTTCCACCATGCTATGAGTTCACCATAGTCAGCAGCCTTGTGTCCTATCTGCCAATAAAGTTGTGGAACGCAATAGTCAATCCATCCATTATTTACCCATTTGAGTACATCAGCATAGAGGTCGTCATAGTTCTGCAATCCATTTGTCTTGCTCCCCACACCAGGTGCACTTTTCTCATTCCTGTAAATACCGAAAGGTGATACACCGAACTTCACCCAAGGCTTGATACTATGTATGGTGTCTGAAAGCTGTTTTATGAACACGTTGACATTGTCTCGTCTCCAATCAGCTATGTTGTCAAAGCCATTGGTGTTTGCTCTGTAGAGGTTGTCATCGGGAATGCTTATTCCTGCAACGGGATAAGGATAGAAATAGTCATCTATATGCAGACCATCTACATCATACCTTTTTATAATGTCAGAGACAACTTTGCATATATATTCCCTGTTTTCCGGAATGCCAGGGTTAAGAACATATAGCCCGTCATATTCGAAACATCTTTCCCTGTGTGTCCTTGCAATGTGGTTGGCTGCCAATTCTGTAGTACCTTTGGTCTTTGCCCTGTATGGATTAATCCATGCATGTATTTCCATGCCTCTTTTATGACATTGCTCTACCATCCATAGCAATGGATCCCAATAAGGAGTGGGAGCCTGTCCCTGTCTGCCTGTGAGATATCTGCTCCATGGTTCAATGTCACTTTTGTATAGAGCATCACACTCAGCTCTTACTTGGAATATTATTGCATTAGTTCCATATTGTTGAAGTATGTCAAGTTGCCGGGTGAGTGTCTTCTGCATGTCAGTTGGAGACATACCTTGGAATTGTCCGTTTACACATTGTATCCATGCGCCTCTGAACTCTCTCTTGTGCGTCTTGTATGCTGCTTCTGCCTGGAATAGTCCAGACAGGAGCAAAATGATTGATAGTAAGATTCTCATTATTTATTTTTTTTCCTGTTGCTTGTCTGTGATGATTTTCTGAAAGAGCTTTTCAAGAACTTGCGTTCTGCTCGAAGTACATCATATAATTTTGATGCTGATATCACTTTCAGGAATTTGGAATGGTACAGTCTCTCTGTCTGTTTCATCTTAATCTGTATGTCGTCACAGTTGTTGATGGCTTTCTTGCATTCAGCCTCTGTCTGAGGTTTTTTCTTGAAACTGCGCATCTGCTTCCTGTATGCGTCCATCTTGTTTAGCATCTCATCGTACAAGGGGAAGAATGCAGCAGACTCTTTTTGCGTCAGTTTGGCTTCCACGGCAATATACTTGTGAATGTCTGCCCTGAATTTCACGGGGTCAAACTTGCAATGTGCCATTGTGCTTATAGCTATCAAGGCGATGAATAGAGTGGTGGATATTCGTTTGATCATAATGTTGTAATGTTAAATACTTCATTGTTTCCCGTTGAATGTAGCTTTTACTCTTCAGCTATGAAAGAATAAAGCTCATTGTTATCAAGCATCACCAAATCGTCTGTACTGTCATAGTCTCCCTGAATGTATGACATCTGCATTTCGTCTGCACCGTCTTTGGCGGGTGATATGTTGTGATACAATGATATGGCTCCAATGGTAAAGAATATTGTGCATGCAGCATAGCTGACAATTCTGTACCAATAAGGAATGAAATGCCTTTTTGTGCATATAGGCTTGTTGGCATTCCTTATGTTCTGCATAATTTGTTCCTGCAGATTGGCGAAATAGTCATCAGGCACACGTAAACCGATATTATTGAGATTCTTTTCCATCGTCTGTCTTATTATAGGGCTAATGTATATAGTTTAAATTATTGACGGAAAAAGTGGCAGTTGGTTTAATGTGAGTGCAACTGTTTTAACAAATTTATTATCCATGAAGAATATAATGACATACTATTTCCCAAACAGTTTTCCGAATAATCCCTTCCTTTTTTTCTCTGTGGTGTTGCAGTTTGTATTGATTTCTTCTGTTGTGTTATCTCTGTCTGCTTTATATTCGAGAGACGGTTCATCTGTTGGAATCTCACTCTCAAATCCTTCTATAATGCCTAATGAAGCCCATTTCCTTGTAAGTGAGGCAACATCCATTGATGCCGTTTCCCTGTCTATGTCATATTTGTTGAGTATTATTTCCACGAGGTCATCGTCTGTGAAATCCTTCTCTTTGACAGCTTCCCACAACTCTGCTGCTGTAGAGTTCAGGCTTATGACCTTGCTGAAGTCAATGTTCTCCATGCCCTCAGCCACTATGATGTTCTCACCGCATACATTGCGGTTTACAAATCCTTTCTTTATTCTCATGTTGTTAATTGTATTTAAGTTTACTTAAGTTTCTCATGTCTCTGACATGCTATCAGGAGTTTCCTTGAGCGAAGCGAAAAAACAAGTTTACGAGTTGACAAGAAAATAGGATTTCTGGTTATTGTCAAACTCAAGCTATAAGAGTAGCAACTTGTTGACTTTTCAACTTGTTAACTTTAAGCAAGTTTGTAACTTGCAAATCAACGGACACTTACATTGGTCCAAACAGCGGAATCCATATCCTGCGATATGCAGCAAGGAGATATCTTCTTATTGGTGTAAGCTTTGTCCATATGAATGAATAAGCCTTCCATTTAATTCCATCTGTATAGTCTATCTTGTCACGGCCTTTTCTATAAAAGCCTTTAGCGGCAGCAACAACGTTCTCAATCCTGCAATATTCGCAACTAAGATTGCCATCGCCAAGCAGCACAACGTTGCCTTCGCTGTCAATGGAACGTATCCTGTGAAGCACAAAATATCCCTTGCTGATTTCTGCAAGTACGGCATCACCTGATTTCGGGCATAGAGGTTTCACCAATACAGCCTTGTCCCTGTTGTCTTCAAGGAAAGGGCGCATTGAGAACCCCTTCAGTTTAATGGTCACGGAATGCCCTTCGTTAACAAGTTCTACTACTTTAGGCAGAAATTCTGCATTTGGTAGTGTTAAATTTACTGGTTCTTTGATATTGTGTCGTGGCATATTATGGCAGATTCTTTGTCAGGTAGGCAGTGGAGAATGTATATGTCTGTTGTCTCCACAATTCTCGTTACAATGTCGCAAAGACTATTGTATGTGTATGTGTCCCATTTCATGGATGAGCAGGATGGCAGTACAGAAACGAAAGCTTCAACAGGTTTTAGTTTGTCTATGCTATTCGCCTGTGCCCTGTCAATCCTTGTCACCGCTCCCAGTCTTGCCTTTACATTTCTGTAGCATGGTGTCTTTCCGCTCCAAGGACTTCCGTAAATATAGGGTTTCCCGTCTATTATTCTGATTATAGGATTGTCATCGTTCATGAGGTCACATCCAGGAATGTGCCTTAGCCACATGCTCACCTGTGTGCTTTTTCCTGTTCCACTCTTGGCAATGAAGGCATACCCCCAACCATCCTTTCTGACGAGCGAAGCGTGAATGAGAACAGTGTCCCTCTTACTGCCGGCAAATGCGAAAATAAGCATGATGACGTTGTTGAGCCCAAAGTGCCTCATGCTGTAATTTCCCTTTAGGGCGCATCTGCATTTCGTGAAATCACTGTTAGCTATTAGTAGGGCGCATTCTTTTCCGTTAATGTCTTTAACGATGAACTGCCACCCTCCGTCAACAATCCTGTCAACAATAGTGTCGCCATTTCCAGTGTCGAAAGCCCTTACACGTTCCCTTCTTGCTTTCTCCACGGGAGTTGTGGCGTTGTCAACAATAAGGTTGAAGAGCAATGCCTCCATGACTTCGTCATCGTTATGTAGGAAAGGGGAGAATGACGGTAGGAGACATACATCATTCCTGTTCCTCTCTGAGAATGATATTCTAACAGGAAAATCGGCTATGACATAGTTATTTACAACATAGTTGCTCATGGCTTTCCTTTATGAACCGTTTTTTTCTTGTTGTTAACCTTCTCTTTTTGTTTTTTTTCATTCATGGAACTCTTGCGGGCTGCTTCTTCTGCTGCAGCTGCATCGACATTCACAACTCCTTCCTCTGGCGACACCCCTTTATAATGGAATTCATCTTGACTTATGTTGACAACGATGTACCGTCCGTTGTTTTTCTCTACATATTTCTTTCTGATGCGTTCCATTTTCTTGTTGATGTCTTTCTTCTCCAGCGCATAAGATGTCATGCACGTTGGATAAGCCACTCCCTTGCTTTTCAGGTAGTCCCTCAACTGGTATGAGTATTCTTCTCTGTTTACAAGTTTTTTGCCTTTTTCTGTTACATAGGCACCTGACACCTCCTGTATATCTGTTATGTAAACAGTTGAGTCGTTGAATGATGATGCCATCCCGAATGCGTAAAGCTTGTCAACCTGCTTTTCCTGAGCCATTGCAGAGGTGCAGAATGCAGTAAGTGCAAATAACGAAATGGCGATGTTTCTTAATAACATGTCTGATTGTATGTTAAATAGTTATGGATATAAACCTTATTGTTTAAATTATCTTGCAGATGTGGCATTATTTGATTTCGGCAATACGCTCCTCTATGCTATTGTCCGAGGAATCCTTTCAGCAATTTGCTTTTGGTGTTGTTCCGAAGCTTTCTTATAGCCTTCTCTCTTATCTGTCTCACCCTTTCCCGTGAGAGTCCGGTCTTCTTGCCAATCTCGTCAAGAGTCTGTTCCGCCTCTCCTATGCCGTAGAAAGCCTTTACAACAATCTGTTCCCTTGTATTCAGTAGCGACAGAGCCCTTCCTATTTCATCGTGGAGGCTCTCTGCAACAAGTTCGTTGTCAGCCATTGGAGAGTCGTTGTTGGGAAGCAGGTCAAGCAGGTTTCCCTCATCACCTCCGGTTATTGGTGCATCCATCGACACATGCCTCATATTAGCCTTTATAGCATCATAAACTCTTTCTTCAGGAAGGTTGATGCTGTTGGCAATCTCGTTCACGCTGGGGTTTCGTTCGTTTTCCTGTTCAAATCGGTGTAGGGTACTGTTTATTTTGTTCATGGCTCCTACCTGATTGAGTGGCAGTCTTACGAGGCGGCTGTTCTCGGCAATTGCCTGCATTATGCTTTGCCTTATCCACCATACGGCGTAAGATATGAACTTGAATCCTCTTGTCTCATCATATTTCTTGGCAGCTTTGATGAGTCCCATGTTACCCTCGTTTATCAAGTCTTGAAGACTTAGTCCCTGATTCTGGTATTGTTTCGCCACAGATACCACAAATCTCAGGTTTGCCTTTGTGAGTTTCTCCAGCGCAGCTTTGTCTCCTTTCCTGATACGTTGCGCAAGAGCCACTTCCTCTTCAACGGTAAGTAGTTCTTCATGACTTATTTCCTGAAGGTATTTGTCGAGGGAATCTCCCTCGCGGTTTGTTATGGATTGATTTATTTTCAGTTGTCTCATATTTACTTTTTATATAAACCAATTTAAGTTTATGCTGTGCTCTACATAAGGAGTTAAAGGGAGTTAGAAGGAGTCATCGCTCCCTGCAGTCGCTCTGGAAGTTAAAAGACGAATGCAAAAATACACTTTTCGCTTTGAAAATGCAAAAAAATAACCGACTATTTTTGATTTTCCTTACAATTGTTGTTTTCTGTAACATGTGCATAAGCCAACTTTCAGCTCATCCTTTATGAACTTTGCCGTAAAGCTTGAGGTGTTCTCTGCTACATGCTCTGGTGTTCCCTCGGCAAGTATTGTTCCACCCCTTCGTCCACCTTCTGGTCCCATGTCTATGATATGGTCGGCGAGTTTTATCACGTCAAGGTTGTGTTCTATGACTATCACGGTATTACCTTTGTCAACAAGTCTTTGGAGCACGTCCATCAATATCCTTATATCCTCGAAGTGGAGTCCGGTTGTTGGCTCGTCAAGGATATACACTGTCTTGCCAGTGTCGCGTTTCGACAGTTCGGTTGCAAGTTTCACCCTCTGGCTTTCGCCGCCTGAGAGAGTGGTGCAGGGTTGTCCCAGCTTGATATATCCAAGTCCAACATCCTGTATGGTTTTTATTTTGTGGAGTATTGATGGTACAGCCTCGAAGAATTCCACGGCCTGGTTGATGGTCATGTCAAGAATGTCGGATATTGACTTACCCTTGTATCTCACCTCGAGTGTCTCGCGGTTGTATCTTTTGCCATGGCAAACCTCGCATGGCACCATGACATCAGGAAGGAAATTCATCTCTATAGTCTTATAACCGTTACCATTGCATTCCTCGCATCTGCCACCTTTCACATTGTATGAGAACCTGCCAGGCTTGTAGCCTCTTATCTTCGCTTCGGGAAGGTTCACGAAAAGACTTCTTATGTCATTGAAAACACCTGTGTACGTGGCAGGTGTGCTCCTTGGTGTCTTGCCAAGTGGACTTTGGTCAACATTCACAACCTTGTCCACGTACTCAATGCCCTCTATGCTACTGTAAGGCATAGGATTCCGTAATGACCTGTAGAATTTCTGCGACAGGATAGGGTAGAGGGTCTCGTTTATGAGTGTTGATTTTCCTGACCCTGACACACCTGTCACCACTACAAGTTTACCGAGTGGAATGGCTACGTCAATGTTGCGAAGGTTGTTGCCGCATGCTCCTTTTATTACAAGCTGCCTTCCGTTGCCTTCTCTTCTTTGTGCCGGAATCTCTATGGACCTTGTGCCGTTAAGGTATTCTGACGTGATGGTTGATGTCTTCATCATCTCCTTGGGAGTGCCTTGGAATACGACCATGCCCCCCTTTCTGCCAGCCTTGGGACCAATATCTATAATATAGTCGGCAGACAGCATCATGTCTTTGTCGTGTTCAACGACAATAACGGTATTTCCAAGGTCGCGCAGTTCCTTTAGGCTGCGTATCAGTTTTTCGTTGTCTCTCTGGTGAAGGCCTATGCTGGGTTCGTCAAGTATGTAAAGCACGTTCACTAATTGGGAACCTATCTGCGTTGCGAGTCTTATCCTCTGGCTTTCACCTCCTGAGAGACTTGCTGACTGCCTGTCGAGTGACAGATAGTCAAGCCCGACATCAAGTAAGAAGTCTGTACGCTTGCCTATCTCCTTAAGTATCTCCGTAGCAATCTGCAGTTGCTTGTTGTCCATGTGCTCCGGGACAGTGTCTATCCATTTCCGTAGCTCACTTATATCCATGGCAGCTACCTCTGATATGTTCTTGTCCCAAATCTTGTATGATAGCGACTCGCGGTTGAGGCGTCTGCCATGACACTCTGGACATTCCTTCATGGCAATGAACTGCTCTGCCCATTTCTGACCTTCCTTGCTGTCGTCGTTGTCCATTACGTTGCGAAGGTATTTCATTACACCGTCGAAAGGCATGAAATAGTCGCTTGTAGTGTGAACAAGTTCCTTGATTATCCTTACGTTGGACAGTGTGCCGTAGAGAATCTCGTTAAGACTGTCATCGGGAATGTCTTTAACAGGTGTGTCGAGCGTGCATCCGCATGATTTCAGTATGGATTCTATCTGCCAGAATATCAGTTGTTTCTTGAATTTTCCTAAAGGAACGATACCACCATCCTTTATGCTTACGCTCTTGTCTGGTATTATCTTCTCAAGGTCTATCTCGTTTACGACTCCAAGACCCTTGCAGTGGGGGCAGGCTCCTTCCGGTGAGTTGAATGAGAAAATATTTGGTGCTGCGTCTTTGTATGCTATGCCTGTTGTGGGACACATTAGCCTTTTGGAAAAATATTTTGCCTCTCCTGTGTCCTTGTCAAGTATCATTACAAGACCTTCACCCTGTTTCATGGCGGTGGATATTGTCGTTCTTAGCCTGTCATTGTCTGTGCTGCCGACAGCCATCTTGTCAACGACCACTTCTATGTTGTGGTTCTTATATCTGTCCACCTTCATGTCTTGTACGATATCCATTATCGTACCGTCAACACGCACATAAAGATACCCCTTCTTGCGCATGTTTTCGAACACTTCGCGATAGTGGCCTTTCCTGTTGCGTATAAGAGGGGCAAGGATGTATATTCTTTTGCCGGCATATCTCTCCAGTATCATGTCAATGACCTTGTCCTCTGTATATCTAACCATCTTCTCACCGGTAGCATAGCTGAAGGCAGTGCCTGCCCTGGCGTATAGCAGGCGCAGGTAGTCGTATATTTCTGTCGTGGTGCCAACTGTAGAGCGTGGATTGCGGTTTGTGGTTTTCTGTTCTATGCTTATTACAGGACTGAGACCGGATATTTTGTCAACATCCGGTCTCTTCATGTTGCCCAAAAAGTTACGGGCATACGCTGAGAATGTCTCTATGTATCTTCTCTGTCCTTCAGCAAAAATCGTGTCAAACGCGAGCGATGACTTTCCCGAGCCGGACATTCCCGTTATGACGGTAAGTGAGTTGCGTGGTATGCGCACGTCAATGTTGCGCAGGTTGTTCTCCCTTGCGCCCCATACATCAATATATTCACCTGTTGCCATTTCCTGAACGCTATCGTTTTGTTTTCGCTGGATATTAACACCTATTCTGTCATGCCGGAAGAAGTACTTTCTATGAACCCTCTGAGCAGATTGACATCCCTTTTGATTTTATAGGTTCTGCCATCAGCTCCCTTTGCTTCAACAAGAACGAAGTAAACTCCATCAGCCACATCACTGCCCTTGTATGTTCCATCCCAGCCTCCTGCCAGATCATTCCATTCATACAGCTTACGTCCCCATCTGTTGAATATTGAGGCCTTGAACGAAACTAACGACTGGTATCCTGGCTTTGCCTTGTAGATATCGTTAATGCCGTCACCGTTGGGGGAGAAAGCGTTTGGCATCTCTAACTTGCTCTCGCTTATGCCAATGCTGAAAGGAAGACTTTCTCCAGACCAGTATTCTTCCGTGAACTCAACACTCTCGTTCCCTCTTGTGAACGTGGCATAGCACACAATGCGGTGGGAACCAGCCTTTGTAAACGTGTATTCCGTGTCCTTGTCGTAACGTATTAGGTAAGGCTCCTGTGTGCCCTCGCCTTCAAGAGTGAAACGCCATTCGTAATAAGCGTCCCAACCATCGGCACCAATAGGATTGCACTCAAAGTGTACCTTCAGCGGGGCAGACCCATTGTAACTCTCACCTGGGCGTATAGTGGTTTCCGTACCATCTTCATCAAGGTAGGTAGCCGTAGGGTCAATGCTTATTTCCTGTGCCATTGAATCTGCCAGACCAAAACAAGTCAGGAATATACATAGGCTATGTCTCATAACCATGTTCAGCATATATCTTATTACCTCTTCTATTTTGTCATGTCTCCTTCTATGTAGAGACGGGTCAATTCTACCTTGCCATTTGTCCTTACGGTTATGCTCTTCTTGAAATGTCCATCAAACTTACCCTTACCGTTATATGTCACCTCTATGGTGCCTTTTTGACCTGCACCGATTGGCTTCTTGTCATATTTTGGAGTTGTGCATCCACAAGATGCTATGACTTGGTTTATAACCAATGGTTCCTTGCCTACGTTCGTAAAGGTGAAAACGGCTTTCTTTACAGGGTCACTTTCTGGGAATGTACCCACATTGATAACAGTCTGGTCGAATTTAATTTCTGCTGTGCTCTGAGCTGATGCTAAAGTCAGCATCATCGTCAGTAAAACCAGTGTTGTGCAAAATCTTTTCATATCAACTTGTTTTTATTCAATTTTCGCAAGTCTTCAACTTGCAACACATATATGTATTTAAACAGTGCAAAAGTAATAAAATTAACTTTCATATAAATAAATTGGTTGATATTTTATGTGTTTTTTTACAAGGCTTAACAGTTTGGATGTACAAATTCAAGTTTACTTTACCCTTCGGACAGTGACCGTTGTTTCGCATGTCTTCGACATGCTGTCAGGAGTTTCCTTGAGCTTAGCGAAAAAACGAGTTGACGCCTCACCCCCAACCCCCTCTTCAAAAGGAGAGGGGAGGTAGTTACCATAAGAGGTAATTATCTCTAAATAAATGATTGGTTGTCGATAACGGATAGAATATGCCAACAATGCCTGAGCAAGCACCTCATTGCTCATCTGGCATAACGAAAACGTTGCAAACTTCCTTTGCTTCACCCAATATACATAAAAATCCTCATGACAGAAGTGTCGCGAGGATTAGGTGAGCCGATACGGGGACTCGAACCCCGGACCTATTCATTACGAATGAATTGCTCTACCAACTGAGCCATATCGGCAAATGTGAATGCAAAGGTAATAATTTTTTTTTAATCTAACTATCCTTACTATTATTTTGTTTGATGTTAGGTCCAATTTAACAATAGTTTACATTTCTGGTCATATTATTTTGCCATTACGTTTCTGTGTCTTATACTTTTTACCTATCTTTGCATAAGATAATGCAAATCGAGAGCAGAATCATCAAGCTTGCTTGAATGTTATGACGAGATGCCGCTTATCTTATGTAAAGATAATTTAAGTTTCGCAAGTCACGAACTTGCTCTAAGTTGACAAGTCAACAAGTTGTTACTCTTATAGCTTGAGCTTGACAATAACCATAAATACTAATAACTTGTCAAATTGTCAACCTGTTAAAAGACAGCATGTCGGAGACAAGCTAAACTTTAATAAAGAATTTGGAAATTTAAGCAACATGAAGATAGTGATGATCGGTTCTGGCAATCTTGCCACAAACCTTGCCAAAGCATTGAAGAATGCTGGTAATGATATAATTCAAGTAGTAAGCAGAACTATGGAGTCAGCATCCATGCTTGCAAAAACAATAGGTGCGTCTGCTATAACAGATATATCCCATACATGTCTTGACGCAGATATATATATATTCTCAGTTAAGGACAGCGTTCTTGAATCATGCATAAAAAGTGTAGCAGAGAGAGTAGGGCATAACAAGATTATGGTACATACTGCTGGTTCAATCTCCATGGATGTTTTCAGTGGACATGCCAATCGTTTTGGAGTGTTTTACCCGATGCAGACATTCTCAAAGCAAAGGAAAGTGAACTTTGAATCAATTCCAGTGTTTATTGAGTCTTCAGACAATGAAACTCTTGATATTCTGCATAATCTGGCAAATCAAATAACGGAATATGTATATATATTAGATTCTGAAAAGAGAAGACATCTGCATCTTTCGGCTGTGTGGGCATGCAATTTTGTAAACCATTGCTATTGTGTGGCTGCTAAGATACTTGAATATAGCGGATTGCCTTTCTCCGTCATGCATGCTCTTATAGATGAGACGGCAGACAAGGTGAAAACAATGCATCCATCAAATGCACAAACAGGTCCTGCTGTAAGGTATGACGAGAATGTTATTGCCCATCAGCATTCAATGATGTCTGATATGCCGCTTCAAGCTGAACTTTACGACCTTATGTCGAGAAGTATTCATCAGTTCTCAAAGGAAAGGGAGGGAGAGGACTACGCACAGTCCCAAATAAGGAAATGAGGTCTTCAATTTTCAAGTCATGAAACCTAAAAATAACTTGTTGAGTGAATATGATAAATTACGATTTGAGTAAAATAAAGGCAATTGTATTTGACGTTGATGGTGTGTTGTCAGCAGAAACGATTACGCTGTCATCTGATGGAGAACCATTGCGTACAGTGAATATAAAGGATGGATATGCCATACAACTTGCGGTGAAGATGGGTATAGACATTTGTATCATAACAGGTGGTAATACTCAAGCTGTCAGAAAACGTTACGAGTCACTTGGGGTGAAGTACATCTATATGGGCTGTGGCATGAAGGTTGATGCTTGGAACGATTTTCTGTCCTGTCGTTCGTTGAATCCGGATGAAGTGATATATGTGGGGGATGATATACCCGACTTTGAGGTTATGAATCTGTGTGGATGTCCGTGCTGTCCTGCTGATGCCTGTGCAGACATAAAGAAATTGGTTGTTTATATCAGCAACTGTAAGGGGGGATACGGCTGCGGTCGCGATATCATAGAACAAGTATTGCGGGCGCAGAATAAATGGCTTGACAAAGAAAACGCATTTGGATGGTGAATAAGAATTATGAAATACAAGATAATATTGGCAAGTAATTCGCCGAGACGAAAAGAGTTGCTCTCTGGTCTTGACATTGACTATGAGGTTAGGATTATAGATGGAATAGAAGAGGAGTATCCTGTGGATATGCCAGTCGAGGATATTCCCCAGTATCTTGCAGTAAGAAAATCAATTCCGTATAAGGCAACATTGTCAGACAATGAACTTCTTATTACGGCAGATACAGTCGTTGTTTGTGAAGGTAAGGTTCTGGGAAAACCGGTTGACAGACAGGATGCAGTGGAGATGCTGCGGTTGTTGAGCGGCAAGTCCCATTATGTTGTTACTGGTGTTTGTCTTGCAACAAAAAATTGGAGCAAGTCGTTTCATGTCGCTACAAAGGTGACTTTTAAACATCTGAAGGAAAGTGAGATAGACTATTATGTAACAAATTATAAACCATATGATAAGGCTGGAGCCTATGGCATTCAGGAATGGATAGGATATATTGGCGTAACAGATATTGATGGTAGTTATTATAATGTCATGGGACTTCCGGTACAGAGAATATGGGCGGAATTGAATAAGGTTGAAAATTGAATATTGAAGATTAAAAATTGAATAAGACTGAAAATTGAATAAGATTGAAAATTGAGGAGTTATGTAAATTCACTTAAGACCTGACACCTAAAATAAGATTATGATGTTAAAAGGTTATTAGGTTATTACACCTGGCAGCTTAAAATGGGTTTTGGTAATAACTTGGTTTTTTTGCAAGCTCAAGGGAACTCCTTGTCAACAAAATAATAACAACTTGTCAACTTAAATAAATATGAATAAAGAGAATATAAAGGAAGAGCAGATACTCATTAGATTAACTGGTCAGGACCGACCAGGACTGACAGCTTCCGTGATGGGCATATTGGCACAGTATGATGCCCAGATACTGGATATAGGACAGGCAGACATTCACAGCACTCTGTCTCTTGGCATACTCATAAGAATTGATGAATTGCATTCTGGACAGGTTATGAAGGAACTGCTCTTCAAGGCTTCAGAGTTGAATGTGAACATTGGTTTTGCACCTGTGACAGATGATGAATATGAAGATTGGGTCGGAAGACAGGGAAAGAACAGGTATATCCTTACTGTGATAGGAAGAACTCTTTCTGCCGGACAAATAGCGGCTGTATCAAAAGTTATTGCCAGCCAGGGACTAAATATTGATTCTATACTTCGTCTGACAGGACGTAAGAGCATAAAAAAACATAGTGCCAGTGTCAGGGCATGCATAGAGTTCTCCCTTAGGGGAACACCTTATGACCATTCGCAGATGCAATCGGAGTTGATGTTGCTGTCATCGCAGATGCAGATTGATTTCTCTTTGCAGAAAGATGACATGTATAGAAGAATGAGACGTCTGATATGCTTTGATATGGATTCAACTCTTATACAGACAGAGTGTATCGACGAACTTGCTGTCAGGGCTGGTGTTGGTGATCAGGTAAAAGCTATTACAGAGCGTGCCATGAGAGGTGAAATTGACTTTAAGGAAAGTTTCAAGGAACGAGTGGCTTTGCTCAAGGGACTCGATGTAAGTGTAATGCAGGATATTGCAGAGAATCTTCCTGTCACAGAAGGAGCAGACAGACTGATGTCTGTGTTGAAACGTTGCGGATACAAAATAGCAATTCTAAGCGGTGGCTTCACTTATTTTGGAGAACACCTGAGAAAACGGTATGGAATAGACTATGTGTATGCCAATGAGCTTGAGATAGGTGAGGATGGCAAACTAACAGGACGATATGTAGGTGAGATAGTTGACGGACATAGAAAAGCCGAACTTCTTAAACTTATAGCACAGGTTGAAAAGGTTAACCTTGCACAAACCATAGCTGTTGGAGATGGTGCTAACGACCTTCCGATGTTAAGCGAAGCGGGACTTGGTATAGCATTTCATGCAAAACCGCGAGTTGTGGCAAATGCAGAACAGAGTATAAATACTATCGGTCTTGACGGAGTGTTATACTTCTTAGGCTTTAAAGACAGCTATCTTGGGGAGCAGGGACGACTTCAGTAAAACAGGTCGGACATGATGTCATCACTTACAAGAATGCCTTTGCGTGTAAGACATAAGTATCCATCTCTTAGACATAACAATTCTTTGGCAATGAATCGTTGTGATTGTCTTATAAGATAATCATGAAATTCATTGCCAAATTTCTTTTTTATATCATTTAGGTATATTCCTTCGCATGTTCGCAACCGTGTCATTATAGTCTCATCGTATTTGTTGAACATGTCAAGGCCTTCACTGTCATATATAGGCTTTCCATCCTCTATTCCCTTAATGTATCTTTCAATATCAGATACATTCCAGCTTCTGTAGTCTCCGTCATAGGAATGGGCTGAAGCTCCAAGCCCTATATAAGGAATATCGTTCCAGTAGGATAGATTGTGACGAGAACGCACGTCTTTCGTTCCCTTTCTTGCAAAGTTGCTAATCTCGTAATGTTCATATCCTGCGCTTTCAAGCATCTCCATCAGTGTAATGAACATCGTGCGCCACAATTCCTCGTCAGCCTCCTTGATCTTGCCTTTTTCAAGCATGGAGTGTAATGGGGTGTTCTCCTCATATGTAAGACTGTAGGCTGAAATGTGTTCAACGTTCAGATTGATGGCTTTTAAAATATCTGTCCTCCATTCGTCAAGAGTCTGTTGTGGAAAGCCAAACATCAGGTCAATACTTATATTCATTATGCCATGATGTCTCAATGTTTCGATTGCTTTTGGAATATCTTCAGCTTTGTGTCTTCTTTTCAGAAACGAAAGTCTGTTGTTGTTGAAAGTCTGAACTCCCATACTCACTCTGTTGACACCGCATCTCTCCATCGTCTCGCATAGTGTGTCGTCTATGTCATCGGGGTTACATTCCATGGTAACCTCTATGTTACATCCTTTATCCTTGGGATTAATGTTGTAATTCTGTTCTATGCTCTTGAAAAGGCGTGATATATTGAGAGGTTGAAGCTGAGAAGGTGTGCCTCCACCAATATATACCGTTGAAATGACAGACGAAGTCTTGCGCATCTTCATTTCCTTGCATATAGCAGAGATGTACCTGTCTTGTGCCTTGTTATGTGTAGTAGAATAGAAACCGCAATATATACAGCGGCTTGCACAAAATGGGATGTGAATATATAGACCAGCCAAGATACTAAGTGTTTTTAGGTGTCATGTCTTAAGGTCATAAGGCTTTAAGGTGAAGTTACATCATAACCTAACAACCTCATAATCTAATTTGACTTTCGTCTTTAACTCTCTTAACTCCTTTGATTTCCCTTGAGCATGCGAAAAAAGTAGAGACAATTGACTATTTATATTAATATGTTCACGAAATAATATCAATATAAATAGTCAATCAATACATAATAGTGCCAAACACCATATTTATATGGTTACATATTCATATTATACAATGTTTGGCTTTTCAAGTCCGTAGCCGTTCTTCTTGTCAATCAGTTTAAGGTACATGGCGAGCAAAAGGGCTGCCACACCGAAACAAGCAAATATTATAAGCGGCAGGGTATAGTCGTATGGTATGAACTCAGCCCCTGCTTCCTTGGCTGCTATTACAGCTGGATTGTCAGCATTTGAGCTTGCCAAAACGCTTCCTATCAGCAATGGTACAAAGCACAAGCCGAAGTTCTGCACCCAGAAGATAAGGCAGTATGCACTACCAAGCACTTTCTCGTCGATAATCTTTGGAACACTTGGCCACAGGGCAGCAGGAACAAGTGCAAATGATATGCCGAGCAGGACAATTGTGGAATAAGCTATGATATGACTATGGGTTGCTGGCAACACAAAGGCAAAAACGAGATGGCAACCAATGAGCAACAGCGAACCTAACATAAGCATTGTAGCTCCCTTACCCTTATGGTCAAGGAAAGAACCAAGGAATGGTGTTATTGCAGCAGCACCAATCGGGAACCAACGGAAAATATTGGAAGCGTCTGATGGTGAAATCCCATCAAGGTTACACTGTAGCATATTCGCACCATAACGCTGGAATGGGAAAATTGCGGAATAATAGAGCACACAAAGCAATGCTACAACCCAGAATATCTTGCTGGTGAGAATCTTTGTCAGATCGGAAGCCTTGAATTCTTCTTCACCGTCACCGGCTCCATTGGTAATGCCTATCTGGCGATCCAGTTTCTTGTCCATGAATGTGAACACTGTGAAGGCAATGAGTCCGATGAAGAGCAAGGTAGTGCAGAAACCTACAGAACCAGATACGCTTCCAAGCTTCTCTGCAATTATCGGAGATATGGAGAAGATGGCAAACACACCTACACGTGCTATAGCCATTTCCAATCCCATGGCAAGAGCCATTTCCTTACCCTTGAACCATTTGGCAATAGCCTTCGACACTGTTGTACCTGCCATTTCGCATCCACAGCCGAAAATCATGAAACCCAATGATGCAAGCTTTGCACTGCTTGGCAGTTCCACCCACCATGAGTCGAGCCATTGTGCAAGTGCCGTGCCCTCGAAGCTATCGCTGACAGCGTAGTATTTTATACATGCTCCGACAAACATCATCGAAGCAGACAGCTCACCAGTAAAACGGATGCCGCACTTGTCGAGAATGAAGCCGGCAATGATAAGAAAGCCGAAAACATTGAGGATATATTCGCTTGCGGCGTATGTGCCGAAGCTCTCAGGATTCCATCCTTTTTCCTGCTCGATGAGAGACTGAAGCGGTGACATTACATCGACAAACATATAGCCGAAGAACATCATTGATGCTACCAATACCAAGGCTGTCCACCTCATAGCCTTGGAGTCGTTGAGTTTTTGTTGAATCTGTTGTGTCATAATATAATTATTTTTACTGTATTCCTATGATGCCATGGTATTACTTCTTAAGCCAGCGGTCAAGCCAGTTAAAGAATGTTCGCTGCCACAGAATTCCATTCTGTGGTTTAAGAACCCAATGGTTCTCGTCTGGATAAATCAACAGTTCAGAAGGAATTCCTTTCATCCTTGCAGCATTGAATGCGCCCATGCCCTGATTATATACAATTCTGTAATCTTTCTCCCCATGAATACATAATATTGGAGTGTCCCAATTGTCAACAAATCGATGTGGAGAGTTTTCGTAAGTCTTCCGGGCATTATCTGTCATCTCCTTTTTCCAGAATGCATCTTCATATTCCCAGTTGCTGAACCAGTTCTCTTCTGTATCAGTGTACATGCTTTCAAGGTTGAAAGCTCCATCGTGGGCTATGAAGCATTTGAAACGCTTGTCATGATGACCTGCCAACCAATAAACACTGAAGCCACCGAAACTTGCGCCAACAGCTCCAAGATGCTCTTTGTCAACGTATGGCAGATTATTTGCAGCATCGTCTATGGCAGAGAGATAATCGTTCATACATTGACCAGTCCAGTCTCCGCTTACCTGCTCGTTCCATTCGCTTCCAAAACCAGGAAGTCCACGTCGGTTAGGTGCTACAATAACATATCCGTTAGCAGCCATTATCTGGAAGTTCCATCTATAGCTCCAGAACTGGCTTACAGGACTCTGTGGTCCTCCCTCACAGAATAGTAGGGTGGGGTATTTCTTTTGTGGGTCGAAGTTTGAAGGTAGTACAATCCACGTAAGCATGTCTTTCCCATCAGTCGTCTTTACCCATCTCTGTTCTACCTTTCCTAATGTGAGCTGGCTCATTATGTGGTCGTTCTCATTAGTCAGTTGACACATTGTCGTTTTTCGTGCATTCTTACCTGGACTAACTATGAACAAGTCGCTAGGCGATGAGAGGCTTTGTCGCGTAACAAGTAATTTGTTCCCTCTGTTTGCAGATGATATCCCTACAATATCAGACCAATCGTTTGTAAGCTGTGTAACTTTGCCTTCCCATGTAGCGGAGTATAAGTTTATACATCCGTGCCAAACACCTATGAAATATATTGGAGTATCTTCTGATTTGCTCCAACAAAATGCATCTACATTGGAGTCAAAATCTTCTGTCAGGTATTTCTTTTCACCTGTTGTAAGGTTGAGGATACAAAGTCTGTTACGATCAGCCTCATAACCGTCACGTGCCATGCTCAGCCATGCTATATGTGTTCCATCTGGTGAGAATTGTGGGTTTTGGTCATACCCAGGGTTGTTTACAAGATTAGACTCCTCATTGACCTTTTGGTCCTTCATAGTGTGAGTAGCATCAGTCACAGGACGTGAGTAACCCTCAGGCTTACACAAGTTGCGTGTTGATTTGGTCTCTATATTAAATAAGTATATGTCTGCATCAGTGGAAACAGAATACTCCTTGCCTATCAGTTTCCTGCATGTATAGGCTATCTGTTTGGAATCCTTGCTCCAGTCAAGTTGCTCAATTCCGCCGAAAGGTTCAAGTGGACATTCAAATGGTTCACCTTCCAGCATGTCATATCCCTTTGTTATTCCATTGTCTGTGACATCAGCTACAAATGGGTGCTGGATACTCTCAACATAGTGGTCCCAGTGCCTATACATCAAGTCTGTAACAATTCGTCCTGTGGCTTCTGGTAAATCGTCAGGGTTTTTCTTTATAATCTCATGAAATGGTATTGATTTGATGACAATCACTTTCTTTCCATCTGGTGAGAACTTGAATCCCTCTATTCCTTCCTTGTCATCTGACAATTGTCTTCGGTTGGTACCATCCGGAGCCATTGCCCATATTTGTCCATCGCACATGAATGCAATGTCTTTTCCTCCGTTAATCCAAGTAGGATCTGTCTCGTTCTTGTCAGACTGAGTTAACAATGTGTGGTTCTTTCCTTCAGAATCTGTAATGTACAAAACCTGATGGCTTTTGTTTGCCTTTACACTATAGTAACCAACCTGATAAACTATACTCTTTCCATCTGGAGAGGCTTCAGATGAGCCTATCCGTCCCATTGCCCACAATGCCTCAGGAGTCATTATCCCGTTATCTATCTTGATTTCATTTTTCCCAATAGTATTACTTTCCTGGGCTGAAGCGGTAGTATTAACGGCTATAACCATAGCTGTCAAAAATAGTAATTTTCTCATTTTCCTAAATTCCTTTTCTTTCTTTCCAGTTCCTCGCGTTTGCGCTGCATTTCAGCCTGCTGTTTCTGCATAGCCTCCAGTCGTGCAGCCAGTCCACTCATTTTCTTCGGGTTCTTTTTGTTCTCCTCGTATTTAGCGTCAAGAATGGCAAGCAACTTATCGTCATCTGTTGTCTTTCTCAGTGTCCACATGATGGCAGCACTGAAGAACAAACTAATGAAATAATAGAAGTTTAGACCTGATGAATAATCGTTGAACATGAAGAAGAACATCACTGGCATGAGGAACATCATCCATTGCATCATCTTCATCTGTTCGGCCTGCTGACCAACCATTTGGTCTTTCTGCTGTCGCATGGTCATCCATGAGTAAAGGACGTTGGCAACACAGAAAAGGATACATGTGAGACTTAAATGGTCGCCTATGAGCCATAGGTTAGTACCCCATTCAAAAATTGGGTCGTAAGTACTTAAGTCGTTTATCCACAGGAAGCTTTGTCCCCTGAGTTGGATGGCATTTGGCACGAAGTTGAACATTGCAATCCAAATAGGCATTTGTATAATCATAGGAAGGCATCCAGACAAAGGACTGACTCCGTATTTTGAGTATTCCGCCATCATTGCCTGTTGCTTCTGCATTTGGTCTTCAGGCTTGTTATACTGCTTTGTTGCCTCCTCAAGTCTGGGTTTAAGAACTCTCATCTTGGCAGAACTCATATAGCTCTTCTTTACAAGAGGGAAAGTTATTGCCTTTAGGAGCAAGGTTATGAGAATGAGAACTATTCCCATCGGTATTCCAAGCTTCGTAAGGAAATCAAATACGTATATGGTAAAAAATCTGTTTATCCATCTTACAATAGGCCATCCAAGATAAACGAGTTTCTGAAGCTCAAGATCTTTTCCGAAAGTGCTTTCTTCTTCAATACTGTTAAGTAGTCGGAAGTCGTTAGGTCCGAAATAAAATTCAAATTCTGAGGCTTTCTGTCCTGTTGGGTCGAAAGCCGTCTTCATCTTTGCTTGGAACTCTTTCAGGTAGCCTGTACCTTTTTCTTGTGGTATGCTTGTAAGTAATGCGTTCTTCTCAAAATTGTCTTTAGATATCATTATTACTGAGAAGAACTGGTTCTTGAATGCCACCCAGTCGAGGGCTTCTTCGATACTCTCATCTCTCTTCTCTGATGTCTCGCTCAGATAGTCGCTACTTCCATTGTTCTCTTTGTAGGTCAGTGTCGTATATCTGTTTTCAAATGTGAAGCCTTTCTCCTGCTGACGGCATTTGTCATACCAGTCAATGTCAATCTTGTCATAATTTGGTGCGAAAAGTCCCTTCATGCCATTAACTCTGAGGCTCATGTGCAGCATATAGTCTTTTCCCAACTTGTATGTCAACACCAGACTTTTGCCCTGAGATGCTTCAGCAGTTAACGTAAGAGTTGAGTCGGTAACCTCTGATGGAGTGAAATACAAATCTTTAGTTGAGATATTACTTTCCTTTGTGGCTACCATAAAATTAAGATGCTGGTCATCACTATCAAATAGAGTGACGTTGTCGGTATCTGGCATGTCTTTCCTATGCCCTTTGAAGTTTTTCACCACGGCTTTTTTCACAACTCCACCATGTGTGGAGAATGTCAATGCCAGCTTTTCGTTTTCAAGAATGATGTCTTTGTTTACACCCTTAGATGCAGCAAAGAACACACCGGTTGAATCGTTGTCCTCTACAGAGTGTTCCTTCTCGGCTTTGAACTTTAGTTCTGCGTCCTTTTTATTTTTAGCATTCTTAATGGAGTCAAGCCTTGCAAGCTCCTTTTGTTGTGCAATTTCTTCTTCTGAAGGCTGAGAATATATGCTGTAGCCAATTAGGATAGCAGCAATCATCACGAAGCCTATAATTGTGTTTTTGTCCATATAAAATATAGTTGGGATGCTTTTTAGTGTTTTGCCTTAATGGCAGCCTTAACAAAATCAAGGAAAAGAGGGTGCGGATGTAGCACTGTACTCTGGTACTCTGGGTGGAATTGTGTTCCAATATACCATGTAAGGCTTGGAATCTCAACAATCTCCACAAGGTCGCTTTCTGGATTGCGTCCCACGCACATCATACCGTTTCGTTCAAATTCCGACTGATAATCATTGTTGAATTCGTAGCGATGACGGTGACGTTCCTGTATGTGTTCTTTCTTATAAATTTCAAATGCTTTAGAACCTTGTTTGAGTAAACATTCATAAGCTCCGAGTCTCATGGTTCCACCCATGTTTGTGATGTTTTTCTGCTCTTCCATGATGTCAATGACATTGTGTGGTGTAATTTCATCCATTTCTCTGCTATTGGCATCATTATATCCGAGTACGTTTCGTGCAAACTCTATTACCATCATCTGCATTCCAAGACATATACCGAAAGTTGGGATGTTATTGGTTCTTGTATATTTAGCAGCAATGATTTTACCTTCTATACCACGTTGTCCAAATCCGGGACATATCATTATTCCGTCAAGACCTGATAGTTGCTCTTTAACATTCTCCTCTGTCAGGTGCTCTGAGTTTATGAATGTTATGACCGTTTTATGGTCATTGTATGTTCCCGCTTGAGATAGGCTTTCTCTAATGCTTTTGTAAGCGTCTTGTAGGTCATATTTCCCAACAAGTCCAATGTTTACGATATCCTTTGCATTGTTTCTCCTGTCAAGGAAGCTTCGCCATGGTCCGAGTTCTGGTTTTTCTCCAATGGGTTCACCAAACTTACGAAGTATGGCAGTATCGAGTCCTTGATCCTGCATTTCTATCGGCACCTCATATATGCTTGGCATGTCTTCACTCTGTATTACGCAGTCGAAATCCACATTGCAGAAAGCTGCCACTTTTTTTCGAATGTTGTCTCCTAAGTGCATCTCTGTCCTCAGCACGAGTATGTCAGGCTGTATGCCGACGCTCTGGAGTTCTTTGACACTGTGCTGTGTTGGCTTAGTCTTCACCTCGCCGGCAGCCTTGAGATAAGGTACATAGGTCAGGTGTACACATACAGCATTCTTGCCAAGTTCCCACTTCAGCTGTCTTATTGCCTCCATGTAAGGAGCACTCTCTATGTCTCCAATAGTACCTCCAATCTCGGTAATGACAAAATCATAGTTGTATTTTTTGCCAAGAAGCTTAACATTGCGTTTAATCTCGTCTGTTATATGTGGCACAACCTGGATCGTCTTGCCCAGATAGTCTCCTCTTCTTTCCTTGTCAATGACAGCTTTGTATATCCTGCCTGTGGTAAGAGAGTTGGCTTTGGTAGTCTGAATGCCTGTGAATCTCTCGTAATGTCCGAGGTCAAGGTCTGTCTCCATACCATCAACGGTCACGTAACATTCTCCGTGTTCGTATGGGTTAAGTGTACCAGGGTCAATGTTTATGTATGGGTCAAACTTTTGGATTGTGATGTTGTAGCCTCTTGCTTGAAGAAGCTTACCGATGGACGATGATATTATTCCCTTTCCCAAAGAGGAAACGACTCCGCCCGTAACGAAAATGTACTTTGTCTCAGCCACGATAATTGTATGTTATAATATATAAGTTTTGTAAAACCGTATTGTCATTAACATCAAACACGCCAATAACAATTTGCAAAATTACTTAATTTTATTCATTGTAGCAAATTTTATGTCATTTATATCTTTATTTGTAAAATAAAGTGCGGTTGTTGTTTGCATAGGCATCTTTTTCATTAACTTTGCAGACAAAAAGTTGAATATGCACACCTATGGTATAATCTCAGATAAGAGGTGAAGGCTAAGGTGAGCGATAATTGATTATCCAATGTCTATATGTAAATACATAATAAGATGTTTTGTCGTGGCTCTTTTATTGCTGTATATTGTTCCTGCAATTGCTCAGCAAAGGTTCCATGCGTCTATGCCAAGAAAAGGAATGATTGTTGATTCTCTCATGCATGTAAGAGAATTCAATGACACCCTTTCCGTGTTAAGGCAGAAAATATTTCTCGATTCCGCTATAGTGGATAAACTGCCAGGCAACATGTTGACATCTGAACTTTTCCTGCCTGTGACTTATTATGAATCAAAGGTGGCAAAATCATTCCAGTTGTTGCCTTCCGATTCCTTGTCTATGGTTACTGAAAAAGAAGTAAGTGTCAGAAATATTGTTGACAAGGCTTTGGTCGATGTATATCTAAGACGCCCAGACCTTGTTCTCGTTACTTATGGTGATATCGTTGATGCAGGCCCAATTGATTCGGATGTTGACAAACCTGTTCGGCATAATATAGATATTGTAGATAAAATGGCTCCGATACCATTAGAACCAGATAGAGTTAAATTTAACGCTGTCGTGACACGTCCTAACTTTTGGTCTTATAAAGGTGACTATTCTCTGCAATTTATGCAATATTGTGTTTCTGGAAACTGGTATAAGGGCGGAGAGAGTAGTTATTCCATGATGGGTGGTATTATTATGGAAGCCAATTACAACAACAAGCAAAAGGTTAGGTGGGACAATAAATTAGAACTCAAGCTTGGACTTCAGAATACAAGATCAGACTCAGTTCATAGTATAAAGTCAAATGAGGATCTGATACGTCTTACGAGCAAATTAGGATTGCAAGCTTCGAAGAGATGGTACTACACGGTTCAGATGGTAGCTCAGACACAATTTATGCATAGTTATAAAAGCAATGATGTTACTCTTTATGCTGATTTCCTTGCACCGTTGAATCTCAACCTTTCCATTGGTATGGATTATAATGTTGATTGGGTGAACCATAAACTTAAGGGTACCTTCCATCTTGCTCCGCTTGCTTATAACCTTAAATATACAAGCAAACTGGATCTTTCAGAGCGTATAGGTATTGATGCCGGCAAACATTCTCTGCATGATTTCGGTTCACAGTTTACAGCCGACCTCACTTGGCAGCTTGCAACAAACCTTTCATGGCGCACACGCATGTATGGTTATACAGCATACGATAGGGTGGAACTTGAATGGGAGAATACGTTTGTCTTTCAGGTCAGTAAATGGATAAGTGCCCAGTTATTTGTCTATCCGCGTTTCGATGATGGGGTGATGAGGGATGACCATCATGGTTACTGGCAGTTTAAAGAATTCTCTTCCCTTGGTTTTACTTATTCGTTCTAATGGATAACTACAGGATTATAGCAGATAGCGGAAGTACAAAGACGGATTTCTGTCTATGTTTGGATGGTGTTGAGAAGAGAAGGTTTTCCACTCAAGGCATAAACCTTGTACATCAGTCTGCTGATGATGTCAGAAAAACAATTGAAGAGTTGACAGAAGCAGTTGGACATGTCGGGCATATATCAGAAGTATTTTTCTATGGAGCTGGATGCATAGGAAATAATGCGGAGACTATGGAAGGTATTCTAAAAGATGCATTTCCCAATGCTGAGTTAGAAGTAGGCAGTGATATACTTGCTGCTGCAAAGGCTCTTTTCGGAAATTCTCCTGGTGTGGCATGCATTCTTGGTACAGGTTCCAACAGTTGTCTTTATGATGGTGTCTCCATAACAGACAATATACCTCCACTGGGTTATATTCTTGGAGATGAGGGCAGTGGTACCTATATAGGCAAGGCTTTCCTTAACGCAATTTTCAAGCGTGATTTGCCCGTTTCGTTGCGTGATTCGTTTTTTGAGGAATATGGTCTGAGTTATGAAGAATTGATAAGGAAAGTGTATAAGGAGCCTCTTGCAAACAAATTCCTTGCTTCAATAACGTTATTTATAAAATCCCATATTTCAGAGTGTGATGGTTTACGTCTGTTAGTAGTTGATTGCTTCCGTCATTTCCTGATTAAGAATGTAAAGAAATATGACCTGACTGGACTTACGGTTGGAGCTGTTGGCAGTGTAGCTTATTTTTTTCAGGACGAACTGCGTAAGGCATGCGAGATGGAAAGCATTGCCATGGGTAGAGTGTTAAGGAGTCCTATTGATGGACTTGTTGGCACATTATGACTCTAGTTTCGCATGCCTTTGACTTGCTGTCTGTTAACAAGTTGACGAGTTGACAAGTTATTTGTATTTCTGGTTATTGTCAAACTCAAGCTATAAGAGTGGCAACTTGTTGCTTTGTCAACTTGTCAACTTGTCAACTGAACTCGATTATCTCAGAAGGGTCTGATACAAAATTAGTTGCCCCATTTTGTTCAAGAAAAGTCTTGTCTCTGAATCCCCAGAGTACACTGATACATTCTATGCCGCAATTCTTGGCTGTTTTGATGTCCACCTCACTGTCTCCAATATATACGGTATTTTCTTTTGTCGCACCCAGTCTTTTCATTGCTTCCACAACAGTGTCCGGGGCTGGTTTCCTTCTAATGTTCTCTCTTTCTCCTATAGCCACATCTATTATGTTGGGAAAGAAATGTCTTGAAAGTTCCACAGTGGCATCGTAGAATTTGTTGCTTACTATCGCTATGCCTTTTCCTTTGTCGTGAAGACTGCGTAGCAGGTTTTCAATTCCATCGTAAGGCTTGGTTTTGTCAAGATTGTGACGAATGTAATGTTCCTTGAACGTTTTCAGGATATCCTCATATAGGGGATTGTCCAGACCTTTCGGTACTGCTCGTTCTATAAGTTTGCCAACACCATTTCCCACGAAATGCCTGATATCCTCTATAGACCTCTCATTCATGCCATACTTACTTAGAGCGTAGTTAGTACTTGCTGCCAAGTCTTCAAGTGAGCTCAGTAAAGTGCCGTCAAGATCAAATATATAATTCTTATATTCTTTCATCCCTCATTTGCCTTAATAATACCTTCTGTCTTTCTGTAAGCCCTGTTGGCAATTTCACATTATATGTAATGATAAGATCTCCAAATGTGCCATCACCTCTGTCATATCCTTTTCCTCTTACCCTTACTTTTGTGCCGTTCTGTGTCTCAGGCTTGATTTTTAGTTTCAGTTTTGAACCGGAATTAAGCTGTATCATCACCTCTCCACCGAGCATGGCAGTATAAAGGTCGATACCAACATTGGCAGTCATTTCTCCAGTGTTATTTCTTGCCGACTGTGAATTCTTGCTTTTCCTGCCCATGCTTCCGAACAAATCTTGAAAGAAAGAACTGAATCCACCAGTGCCGTTCTGGAAGCTGCTGAAATCAAAGCCATCGAAAGGAGAGCCTCCAAAACCTCCAAAACCTCCGCCAGAAGCATTGCCATAAGCTTCAGCTTCTTTCCATTTTTCACCGTATGTGTCGTATTTCTTACGTTTTTCCGGGTCACTCAATACATCGTAAGCCTCGTTCAGTGCTTGGAACTTGGCTTTTGCCTTTGGATCGTTTGGATGTAAGTCTGGATGGAATTGTTTGGCTCTCTTACGATAAGCAGCTCTCAGTTCCTTTTGTGGTATGTTTTTGTCAACACCCAAAATCTTGTAATAATCAATAAATGCCATAATGCAAAATCCTCCTTGTTTATTGTGATTGTTAATTCCTATTACTATTATAGCAAATTATGTGCCGAAAATAGACTCTATTCGCTCATGCCTTATATAAAGGCTATGATTTGTATTTCGTGTTCAAGAAAACTATATTCCAAGTATAGGCATCTAAAAAATAGCGTCAGGACATTATGGCATTTACGATACAACGTATTGCCATTTTTGTCCTGACGTGCTGGTTTGTAAATATAAACGTGTTTATCTCAAATTATTACATTTGATGGTTTGTGTCTCCATCCACATATGGAATTTGATTCGTCCACATGGAGTAACTTCTTTATTTTACTACGAATGCTTTTCCTTTCTTGACATATACTCCTTTTTGGGTGACTTTAACAGCCTGTCCCATAAGGTTGTATATTTGTTCGTTACCTTCATTGTTGTCATCATTGTTGTCACACGTAGATATAGATTCTATTCCTGTGCTTACCAATAACGGCTCCGACATATTTGACAGAGCTCCATTGCTGTTCACAGACTGTACAGTAACCGTTTCTCCTATGTTGGCAGTGTATTCTGTGTCAGTTGTAAATGCAACCGCTTTTCCGTTGACGGTCACAACGTAGCATATTGCATATTCATCTCCCACCCATGTCACCTTGTTGTCTGTCTGGGATAGCACCGGAACGGAAGTCTTTTCAACTATCTCGAGTGGATTCCATACACCACTTGTTGAGTTGGTGCCATCTCCAGCCATCACATTGGATATTGTATATCTGGCTGCTTCCTCGTCTGTGAGATAGTTCTTAGCCTTGCCACTTATGGTTTCTCCGTTTGATGTATAGTAATAGTCTTCTATGCTGTATTCAGACATGGCATATCCATTACGGTCAACGATGTCATAAACAGCCCAGAGTTTTGGAATTCCGCCCATGCTAGGATACCAGTAGCCATCGTATGGTTTAACTTCCATTCTTGTGTGTAGGAACACGGTGACAGGACTGTCTTTCCATGGCCTTCCCAAATATACCTGAAAGTCCTCTGGGATGGAAGAATAGGTAGTTGTGATAGTTGTGTTGTTAAAGACATATCCCCACCTTGTATTAGCAGGATGGTTTGGAGCTACTATATATCCACCACTTTTTCTGTTGATGTTCAGCGTGCAGTTCTCAAACCATACGTCTCCAGAGCCATAGATGAAATCAACGCCACCTTCTATTGTTGAGTTGTGGAAGAACTGTCTGTTGAACGTTCCGTTGCTCTTGTATGTATCCTGATAAGAGCGTGCATTGATATTGTCGAAAGCAGCACGGTCTGAAGTGATGTTCATACACAGAGCCTGAGGTCCCTCCATTCCTTTTATTGTCCAGTTCTCATTGTCTAATGTCACACCTTGCATGAAGAAATCTGTAGCACCTGACTGTATTTCAAGAGTAGCTCCTGCATCGACATGGTACCATACTCTTGAGGCATCAGCACTGCCACCATCGAGTCTGTCTGTAGCTATGGTTACCTTGTCAACAGCCTGACCAATGATATGGATGTTAGGCTTGTTAACATAAACAAGTCGGCAGTCGTCATATTCGTTCATTCCACCAGGTATCCTCTCCGTAGGTGCGTCACTTCCAGTTTCCGATGTAGTGTATCTTGTACCATAACTTGACGAGAATGTTGTGTTTGGGTCATTGTAGTAACCTTCCTTTATATATATAAGGTATGGTTGTACTGCATTGTCTGGTGCATCGTCAATGGCATCTTGTATATACCTGTATTGTCTCGGCATGTATTCCGTAGCTTCTATGTATCCACCTTGCTCAAGATTTAACGACTTGTCAACGACAGCATCGAAAATACGAGGTGTTGGCTTTTGCCTTTCCATGACCGTGAATGCTATGGTGATTGCTTCAGAAGGATTGCCTGAGCGGTCCTGTGCGTAACCAGCAGGCATTGAGAACGAGTAGGTTTCTCCATAGTTCAATGAGTTATAACGGAACGAAACGCTTCTTGTGTTCCATACGGGTTCCACCTCTTTGTCTCCAAGCATGGCAGGAATTGTTGTGTCTCCAGCCTGTATTCGTTCATCGAAAGATATGGTGATGCTACCAGCAGCACTTACTCCATTTGCACCGTCAACGGGCAATGTTGATATTACTACAGGTGCGACATCGTCATCTTCCACTTCTGCCACACCAATTATATATACATTGCCGAATCCAGATTCAGAGTGAGTAGTGTAGCTCATGTTGTCGAACGTTTCGGTAAAACTATATGCTGTTGACAATAGTTCGTCTCCCAATCCTTTTAGTCTAATATAAACAGTAGGCTGACCTTCTGCCTCAGATGGCAGGGAGAAAGAAATCGGTGTCATTACATTGGCCGTTATATTCCACGATGCACCTTCAATGTCGTTATACTGTTCTCCGTCAAGTGAATACTGAGCCACGTAATTTTTTGCCGCTGCGTTTTTTGCTGCCATATCGGCATTGAAGGTCACCTCTGTAAATCCTACAGTAGAGAACTGATATTGCCATGCAATGTCTCTCGTGTCGTACCCATTCTGGTAAAGTCCGTTTATACCACTAAGAACCACACCCTCACGGTTGCGTACAACAGGCGTGCCTGTTGACTGGCTATATACTGGTGTGCCATCAGTCAGTCTTACCACAGATGCAGATGCGTTTCTTTCGCTATCCCATACTACATCAGCAGGGAATGGGTAGTTGGAAGAAGTATTGTAAGCATAGGCCTGAGTTAGAGATGCGTCATATACAGCAATAAAATCCTGAACCTCATAGCTTGCTATGAGTTCCATGTCGGAATTTACAGTTAATGTGCGTGTGGCGGCAGTTCCTGCATTCTCGTAATTGTCTGTCCATTGCAAGAATTTCAATATCTTCGACTCATTGGCAGTAGCAGTAATGACAGTACCTTCCTCATATTTTCCAGCATGGTCGTTTGGTGAAAGAGTTACTGTTCCAAGTGATCGTTCTGCATCATTAATACATTGTGTGGACACTGTATATACAGGAATAGGCTCGAAAACTGCAGTTACAATTCTATCCTTGTCCATGGTGAGAGTGTAGCTGTCTCCAGTTGCTACAGTAGCACCGTCTTCCTGCCACTCTTTGAACTTATATCCAAAATTACGGCTTGCCTTAAGTGTTACCTCAGTACCTTCCTTATATGCGTCCATATTCGGATTGGCTGTAATGGAGCCAGCTTCCGCAGGTGTCACCATAGTTGAGAGAGAATACTTTACAGATTGCTGAATGCTGCCTTTCATTGATCCTTCTATTATGATGTCGTTGATGCCAACATTCTTGTTGTTGCCAAGACCAAGAACAGATATTGAGAGTCTTAGTGGATTCTGTGCGTCAGCCGACACACCTGTTATGTCAGCCGAAAGTGTTGTAAGCTCAAGACTCTTGCCTGAGCGGTTTATGTTGGCATTATCACATATTTCTGCTGAGCCAATACCAGAGAGAGATGCGGTTATTGTTCCACCGTCAGTTCCATATCTTGCTGCTTGCATCGAAACTTTTGAAGGCAAGAATACGATCCCGTCCTCGGGCGTGAGGGTAAATGTAATAGTGTTGCCATCAACGGCTGATGATGGAAGTGACGAACCAGATACATTTGCAACTTTTGTCTGTATTCTGCCATTATCGGTTGAACCACTCCATACAGAACCACCATTCTCACTGACGGTTAACAATGAGCCATACGAAACTGTCTTGCCTGCAAAGCCTACCGACATTGTCTCGGGCGAGAAAACAGGGTCGGAGTCAACAAGACTATATGATATGTTTCCATCAATGTCAATAGTCTGTCCTCCTGCTTTAGAGGCTATTCCATGTATTGTCATGTCCGATATGCAGAGATATTTGCCCGATGCCTCACTGCTCTGTCCATTGTACCAGGGATAAAGTCTGACATATAGTGACTGCCCTTCCTCGATTTCCACCGTCACAGGAAATTCCATGAGTGTCGGCATGTCCTTTGTAATGTTTACTTTCTCATCAATCAATACAGGGTTAGAAAAGTCACTGTTAGTGCTGTAATATGCATGATAGCTCACAGCTGAACCACCACGTCCGGAAATATAATATGATATCTTGTCAACGGCAAAGCTATAATCAGCTGGGCATGTAATTTGGAACTGTGTGTATCTTGTTGACACTTCGTCAATTTCACCGACACCCCATGTCCCGCTTGTAGTGGTGAGCATTTGCATGGTTCTTGCTTCAGGTTCTGTGCCGATACTTCCATATTGTTTCACAGTCAGGTCGTACAGAGATTGCTCGCTCACAGTAAGAAGGTCGTTAGCTTCTGGTTCACACGATGATGTCAATCGCCATATTGCTGATGTCTCCGTTCCACCCGTCAGACTGATGGCTTCTGCTCTCAGGTTTATTGAAGCTGTCTGTGAACCTACACTGGCAGTGAGCGTTCCTGTTATCTCACCAGGGTTGTTGAGATTAGTTTTTACATAGACAGATGTGATTATATTGTTACCATTAGCATTCACTGTGACGCTGTTACCGTAGTTTGTCTTGTCCAATGATACAAGGAATCCATTTCCTGTTGTTATTGTCATCTCTGAGTCAGCGTCAACGCTGAATGCTGAAATGTTGAACTCCTTTACAATTGATTGACCTTGGTATGCCTTTCCCATATCTCCGGATGTGGGATTAAATGTTATTTCAGAAGATACAATGACATCTTCAGCAAGTTCCATTAATATTTCTTTCTTCTTGTAGTCTGTCTCTGTCTCAGCCTGTGATTTTAACTGCTGTGCGAACTCTCTTGCAATGAGAGTTGCTCCAAGTGCGGCAGGATGTGTGGAGTCATCGTTGCAGAATAGGTTAGAGGTGCAGTAAGCTTCACCATAGCTTAGGTAGAGGTTGGCTGTAAGTGTGGTGAGGTCAATGAATGGCACGTCATCATATTCGTTGGCTACATTTCTCGCCTGTGCTACATAATCGTATGTGTCGTCTGAAGCAGGTACTGAGTTGCGTGTGCTCAGTGTCGTGCCGTCACATATGGTGAAGTTGTCACCAAGGTCGTGCATTCCGTTGCGTTTGATGCTTTGTCCATCTGTAGAGAAATACTTTCTGCATATAGGTCCTACCACAATTGGTTTGACACCCATTGCCTTTGCCTCGTCAATATACTTGCGTATATATTCCTTGTATGTTCCTGAAGCAGTTGTGCCACGGTAGTCTGTTGATGCTGCAGTCGTGGCATCTCCTTGATTAGCATAATACTCTTTCACTACATCGCCATCAGCTCCTCCGTTTTTCTCATCGTTATGAGCAAACTGTATCAGAAGGAAATCTCCAGCCTGCATGGCATCGCTACCACCTGTGACAAGTGTGGGCCAATAGGCAGATTCAAGATAAAACGACTTGCTTGAGGCTCCTGATTTACCGCGGTTGTTGACAGTTACATTGTCAACATTGAAGAACTGTTGAAGCATTTGTGCCCAACCACGTTTGTCGGTAGTGCCATCTGTAGCATAGTTTGCCATGGTAGAGTCACCAATGGTGTGTACTTTCTTTTTTGCTTCCGACGGTATTGTCACTGTCAGTAGTGACAATAACAGGAAACAAAAACAGGTAATGATTTTTTTGTCCATAAATTATTAAATTAGGTTTTTAAATAGGTTTTATGGTGCAAATTTACCTGTTTTACTATTATGGAAAGGGGAGAATTATTCCAAAATGGTGTGATTTTGGTTCAAATAGGGTAGAGACATGGTTAACTGACATTATTTTCCACTATTTCTGTATTCTGTTGGTGACATGCCTTTCGAAGTTCTGAAACATTTAGAGAAATATTTCGGGTCGGAGAAACCGCATGAATATGCTATGTCGTTAATGCTTTTTACAGTACTTGTCAGCTGCTGGCAAGCTTGTTTAATGCGCGCCTCTTTCAAGAAATCCGCTGGAGTTAGTCCCAACAGACTTTTGGTCTTGCGGTTCAGGCTGGAACGTGATGTGGCAGTAGCAGCTGCCATATCGTCCACACTGATGTCGCTGTTGCCAAGATTTTCCGTAATGAAGGTGATGAGGCGGTCCATGAATATGTTGTCTTCTTCAGATATTTTCGTTTCTCGTTTAATGTTGTGTGTCGTAATGTCGGCTTGGTCTTTATCGCCTATTAAACGTAAATATGCTTCAAGGTTTTCTTTGCGTTGCTTTCTCAGTAAACGTATATAAAATATGACATAAGTAATGACAAATATTAAGGTGATGGTAAATAATATATATGAAATTTTAGCAAGAGGTGTCTCCCAGATGGTTGGCTCCACTATTATATATAATGAGCGGACATTATTCATGACAATGCCTTCTGCATTGGTTGAGCGTATGTCAAGCCTGTATGTGCCTGGTGACAAGTCGTAAAGGCTCACGCTGCGTGATATGTCAAACGAAGACCAGTTTTCATTGTCCATTTTATAATCTTTGGCTAACGGAACAAAATCCCAGTTGTTCATCTCTTGCAGTCTTGTCGCATACTTTATTTGTGAATTGTCGGAAAAGTCAAGTGCAGCATACCTGATGGTTATATTGCGTTGGTTGGCAGACAAACGGATAGTGTCATTGTTGTCTGATGGATAAAGTGGGTTCATTCCAGGTATGACGTAGGATGTTACAACTATGCGTGGACAGAATGTGTGCCTTCCTAATTCCTGATGGGGTACAACCATTACACCTGTCTCCAATGACAGAAGCCATCTGTTTCCTTCAATCATCACGGGTTCGGCATCTGAGAAACGTGGTGGTATTGAGAAAAAATACTGGTTGTAGTTATCTGCCTTCCCTTTGTCGGCATCTATTATGGTTAACTGATTACAACATTGTACTAACAATCTGTTGTCTGCTTCACACATGGCAAGTGTGACATCTGAGCCCATACCGTTGCTCGTGTTGAAATGACGGAAAGAGAACTTTGATGCACTTAGATCTTTGGTCTGCAGCATGTTCACTCCGCCACTCTCGGTAGATATGAACAATCTTCCCTTGCGGTCTATAAGCATGTCCATGGTGGCATTGCATGATAAGCTGTTGCTCCTTCCTGCTTCACGCAGGTGTATGTTGAACTTAGCATTTAAAATAGATGGAGATATATCCTTCATGACAAGGAAGCCATCTGTCGTTGTTGCAAGTGCTATGCTGTCGGCAACGATCTTAAGCCTGCGAACGTTAACAGCCCTGAGGGGATAGTTTTTCAAGTCATTGTCCTTGTTGTGAACAACAATCCTAACTCCTTTGTTTTCAATTATATTAATTCCACCTCCTTGTGTGGCAACCCACAGACGTCCTTTGTTGTCCTCTTTGATGTCGTAGATGTTGTCGCAGTTGATGGTTTCTCCTTTCCTGATATCTGTTGTACTGCCTTTGGTAAAATTCCTTATGCTGAATGCTCCATCGCTTGTTTCTTTAAGCATGTACAGTCCACCGGGTTTTGACCCCAGCCATACCGTACCATTGTGCTGTTGCATTACAGTATATATTGGAGCGAATCGTTGTTGCTGCCTGTGCAGTTTGCCGTCTCTTCCAAGATAGCCTATGAGTTGTGCTTTGCTGTCGAGCACAGCAACAACACCAAGGTTGCGAGTCGTTACCCAAATGCGGTTTTTCTTGTCAATGTACATGCATCGCACTATGTCCTTGGGAATAGCTTCAAGCATCTGGTATTGTTCCTTTTCTCTCGTAAGTTTCTGAACTCCGTAGCGTCCCAAGAACCATTTGTTTCCCTGAAAATCTGTGAATATTTGCCGGACATTGTCAAATGAATGTTGTATGAATGTGACATCATGCTCTTTGAAGACCTCTGGGTCGTTTGTCAGAATTCTCGCATATCGCTGTCTTGTTGCATAGTCAGGACACTCAAACTTGTAGGTATGAAGCGAGAATCTCCATACCTGACTGTCTATGTAACAGTAAAGACTACCGTCATTTCCATATACGATATTCCTTATCCTGTCGGTGTTGATGCCACATCCATCTCCTGGGTGAGTCTTGAAAACAGCGAACTCATATCCATCAAAGCGATTCAGACCATTCCATGTGGAAAACCACATGTATCCGCTCTTATCTTGCAATATCTTGGTTACATGCCATTGTGATAGTCCTTTATTGTCGTCATAGTATGTCTTTTGCCATAGACCATCTGCATGGATACAGATAGTTTGCATTGTGACAACCAGAAATATTATAGTATGATTTGATATTCGTTTAAGGCGCATAACAGGTGAAACTTCAGGTGAATACCCTAAATTCCGCAGCACTTTAGTTTAACTTTTTTATAAGTCCTGAGCAACAAAAAGTTCTTGCTTGTGGCAAGCGGCAAAGCCGAGCGGCTCAGGATTTTGCCATGTCAGATTCTCACTTACCTTAGTGCTGCAAATCAAGACAAGCAAAAATCATCAATGACATGGCAAAGGTAAGCATGAAATCTGAGAAAATCACTCCTTTTGGAGGAATATTTCACGTGAGGGAGCATTTTTCCCGTTTTGTGGGTCCGGTTATCGACAAAGTTCTGGGGCTTCGGTGCACATCGTTCGGCTATCAAAGCGCGAGATAGTGGGTTCTTTGTCAAGTATCTACTTCTGTGGCGGCGACTGTGTGGAGGAACAATGGCTTCGGATGGCTGTAGTGGCAAGACTATCGTCTGATGGAGAAGCGAACTGCAAAATTAGTCAGCGTCAATATTAGTTGTGGATTTGAGGTCTTATATGACGTACAAAAAACTTGTCTTATTGTGTTAGATTATCCACACGTTTTTATGGGTGACCCGATTTTTAAGCCAAAAGGTAAAATAGGGGAGAAAAGTTTGGCACTATTCCCATTTATTCGTACCTTTGCATTGAACCAAAAGTGTTTTACCAAAGGTGTAACACCAAAAGTGTAATGAATTTATGACTGACACGAATCGTATGAAGAGAATATGTTGTGTTCTCACCCTTTTGGCTTTATGGCTGACAACCAACCAACTGTCAGCACAACCATCATGTAAAGTTCACATTTACGACGAGACGGACGGTCTGCCGTCAGGTCACGTCACCCAGGTGCTGCAAGACGAGCAGGGGCTGATGTGGTTTGCTACGTGGAACGGCCTGTGTCGCTACGACGGGTACGACTTCCAGACCTTCAAGCCGCAGGCAGGCGACGGCTGCAACATGACGACGGACCGCATACACATGTTTGCCATGAGGCCCGACGGCAACTTCGTATGCCGCACTGAGGATGGCTACTTCCTCTTCGACACGCGCACCTACCGCTTCAGCAATCTGTCGAAGAGGACTGCCGAAGAGGACCTGAAGCACTACCGCACCAGCATGTCGCTGAAGGAGGACAGACCCATAGAGTGGAAAGACGCGTACGACACACGATGGACGCTGTACGTCAACGGACGCCTGACCTATCAGCGTGACGACGGACTGACAGGCGACTACCCGCTGGACATCGAGCTGAACAAGCTGTCGTTTGCCTTTCAGGACAGACAGGGCAACCTCTGGGTGATGGGCAGGAGCAACGGCATCTATAAGTTTACTACCGACATGCAGCGCACACGCCGACTACCCATAGAACCGCAGGCGCAGGTGAGGTGTATATTCAAAGACAACAGCCAACGCCTCTGGGTGGCTACACGTGAAGACGGGGCCGTGCGCCTCTACGACGCCAAGAGTATGCAGCTGTCAGGCTACCTGGGAGCCGACGGCAGGCTGCACCAGCAGTACACCCGCTTTGGTGCCGTCGTTTACTGCATGTATCAGAGCAAGGACGGCACGCTGTGGCTGGGCACCAAGCCGAAAGGCATCTACAGACTGAAAGAGACGGCGGCTGGCACGTTCCACATTGACCACCTGACGCAGTTGCCCAACCTGAACGTCTATAACATACTGGAAGACCGGCAGGGACGCCTGTGGGTGGCAACACTGGGAGGCGGACTCTGTTACGCGCAGCAGCCGCAGGCTGCCAATCCGCAGTTCGTGGTGCCCAAGGGCTATCCGAAGGATGCAGCGCAGCGCGTGCGTTACCTCATGGTGGAAGAGAAACAGCAGGTGCTGCTGGCAGCAACGACCGAAGGACTCATCGTCAGCCGTCTGGAGCCACAGGCAGACCGTATGATCTTCCGACTGCACCAGCGCGAGGCTGACAGGACACAAAGCCTGAGTAGCAGTGGCATGATGGATATCATAAAGGCACACAACGGACGAGTGTACGTCAGTACGGAGAGCGGCGGCGTGAACCTCATAGAGGACGCTGACCTGCTGAAAGAGCAGCTGACCTTCCGTCACTATACGGTGCAAAACCACATGCTGCCCTCTGACGTCGTCATGTCGATGACCCCCATGCCCAACGGGCGCTGCGCCATCGTAAGCTCGCATCTGGTAAGCATCATAGACAGTACGACGCAATACCGCCAGCTGGACACACACTACTTCAATGCCGACTATCGCTTCAGCGAGGCACGACCGCTGATGGTGGACAACGACACCTGGATATTCGGACTCAACGACGGCGCCTTCCTGACGACGACACGCCAGATGGAGCGACAGACCTATCAGCCACAAATGGTGTTGACATGCCTGGAGGTAAGAGGCGAGAGGTCGGAGGTAAGAGGTGAGAAGCAGGTGAGCGAGTGGTGGAACATAGAGCGCATGGACACGCTGACGCTGCAGCCCCACGAGCGCAACATCACGCTGCACTTTGCTGCCATCGACTATCAGGCACCTGAGCGCATCAGCTATGCCTTCAGACTGATGACTGACGGACAGCGCGACACCACACAATGGAACTATATTGGCACCAACCGCTCAGTGACGCTGCTCAACCTGGAACCAGGCACCTATAGGCTGGAGGTGCGCTCGACGAATGCCGACGGCGTGTGGATGAACAACCAGCGCGTGCTGACACTCATCGTGAAGCCCACGTTCTGGGAGGCGTGGTACGGCAAACTGCTGCTGGTGCTGCTGATTGCAGGATTTGTGGCTGCTGTTATATGTACCCTATTATATATAAGGCGCATTAAGCGTCAGCACCGTGAGACGCTGGAGAAGTATCTGAGTCTGATAGAGGTGAGTGGCGAGAGGTCAGAGGTTTCAGGTGAGAGGTCAGAGGTAAGTGGTGAGGAGTCTCAGGATTCAGGTGAGAGTTTGGATCCCATGCTGCAGCGCGTCATGCAGTTTGTCGATGAGAACATTGCCAACAGCGACGTCAACGTAGGCGATATGGCTTCAGCGGCTGCCGTCAGTCGCAGTGGTCTGCAACGAAAAGTGAAGCAGGCCATGGGCATTACGCCACAAGACCTGCTTCGTAAGGCTCGCATCAAACGCGCCTGCCAACTGCTGCGCCAGACGGACAAGACCGTCGCAGAGGTGGCTTACGCCTGCGGATTCTCCGACCCTAAGTACTTCAGCCGCAGCTTCAAGCAAAGCACGGGGCTGTCGCCGACGGAGTATAAGACGCAGGCTTGACGGCCAGCGTTATTTCTGCACATATTTTCGACCGTTGATGATAACGATGCCCTTATAGGCGTTGTTCACTCGGCGTCCGTCCAAAGCGTAGCACACTGGGGCTGCTTGCTGTTGGACGGCTGTGCTTACGGTCTGAATGGCTGACTCGCCACTCTGGTCGACGAGTTCTATCTCCTGACCTGCCGACGTTGCAATGTCGTAGACATAGGTGGTAGGCAGCTTGGTAGCAGGAATCTTCGAGGCATCAGACACGATGGGGTCAGGCATCACATAGGGTTGCATGAGCGCATTGCTGTTGTCGCCCTCGGCAGTTGTCAGCGCTGTGCCGTCAGCCAGCTTCAGCGGCGTGTTGCTGCGCAGACGCAGGTTGCCGCCGATGGTCGATTTCACCTTAACGGAAACCACCTTGCCGTTCAGCCACTTCAACTCGGACACCTCGAAACCACCACGCGCACGCAAGCCCTTCACCTCGCCGTTAGCCCAAGCTGTAGGCAGGGCTGGCAATAGGTGCAAGAAGCCAGCATGACTCTGCAGCAACATCTCGGCAATGCCGGCACAGCAGCCGAAGTTGCCGTCAATCTGGAAGGGGGCATGTGCATCGAACATATTGGCATAGGTGCCACCGTCAGCATCGTTCATGGTAGCGTTGGGATCCATCAGGCGCAGCTGATTCTTGATGATGTCCAGCGCATGGTCACCGTCGAGCATACGTGCCCACTGACATACTTTCCAACCCATTGACCACCCGCGGGCGGCATCGCCTCGACCTACGAGCGACTTGTGAACACCCTGATAGACGGTGGCATTGACGTAGGGTGACACCTGGTTGCCAGGATAGGCACCCCAGAGGTGTGACAGGTGGCGGTGTGAGTTGTTCTCGCGATCCCAGTCTTCCTGCCACTCCTGTATCTGGCCGTATTTTCCAATCTTATAGGGGGTGAGCTGTGCCTTCAGGTCGTCAAGTTGCTGGGCAAAGTCGCCATCGACACCCAGGGTGCGGGCAGCCTCGGCAGTATTCTTCAGCACGTCATAAACCATCTGGTTATCCATAGCCACGCCGCCAAAGAGGGCACAGTTCTGGGTCTTGCCGGCATCGTCGGTATAAGAGGCCAGACCAGGATGGTTCTCAGGCGAGTTGGAGGGGCATACCACCATGTAACCTGTGTTGGGATCTTTCACCAGGAAGTCCTGGAAGAACTGGGCACAGCCCTTCAGCACGGGGTAGATGTCAGCCAGATAGGTCTTGTCGCCAGAGAAGAGGTACTTCTCCCAGAGGTGTGAGCAGAACCACGCATTGCACGTTGGCCAAACGCCCACGGAGTTGTTATCGACAGCACCTGTGGTGCGCCAGATGTCTGTATTGTGGTGCAGGGCCCAGCCACGTGCGCCATACATCTTCTGTGCCGTTTCGGCACCTGTCACACTAACGTCTTTCACCATCTGGATGAAGGGGTCGTGACACTCCGACAGGTTGGCAACCTCAGCAGGCCAGTAGTTCATCTCGACATTGATGTTGGTGGTGTACTTGGAGTCCCAGGCTGGATACTGACGGGCATTGGGGTTCCACAAGCCTTGCAGGTTGGCAGGCTGGGTGCCAGGCTGTGACGACGAGATGAGCAGGTAACGACCAAACTGGAAGTAGTTGGCTATCAGACCTGGGTCATTGGCTGTAGAGCGGAACTCCTTGATGCGGGTCTCTGTGTCTTTCTTCTCCTGTTCGCTGTTGCTGCCCAGATCGAGGCTGACACGTCCAAACTGCTGCTGATACTTGGCAGTGTGGTCGCTCAAGGTGGCATCATAGCTCTTCTGCTTATTCAGATAGGCAGTCATGTAGCCTAACGCTTTGGCTTCGGCATCAGCACTGATGTCGTTGTAGTTGACGAAATTGGTAGCTGACGAGATGATGATGGTGGCAGAGGTGGCATTGCTGACCTCAATGGTGGGAGCCTTGGGGTCACCGGCTACCAGACCGCCCTGCATGACATTCTGTGTTGTGGTGTTGGTCTGTGTGCCACCGTCGTTGATAACTTTGACAAATGTAAAGCAGTTCATCTTGTTAGCAACGTTCTCCGACTGTTCGCGAGCTGCCACGAGCGAGGCTTCTATCATGCCGTCGGCGGTTATCTTGTTGATGCCCAGTTTCTCCATATTGGTCTTGATGGGAGCTGCATAGCAGACGTTGAAATTCAACTTGCCTGCCTCTGAGGACTCCAAGCGGACTACGGTAACATTGTCGTCGAACGAGGTGAATGTAGTACGCGTATAGGTGACGCCATCAACGACATAGCTGGTTGTAGCTGTTGCCGTTGACAGGTCGAGCGAACGTACATAGCCCTGAGCATCGCGTGCGCCGTCAGTCTGACCCGCCTCCTCGTCGTCAAAACGCTGACCAGGGAAACCGATGAGCAGACAGCCGGCTGCCTGATACTGGGCACCGTGAGAACCCTGCGACATCCAGTTGGGGATAGCCAGCTTCTGAGCTGAGACGTAGTCTTTGTTGAAGATGTACTGACGTACCTGATTCAGCACCGTCATGGAATTGTCGTTGTAGTTGCTGTTGGGCGACTGTCCCCAGAAGGTGTCCTCGTTAAGCTGCAGGGTATCGATAGCTACGCTGCCGCTGACCATTGCACCCAAACGACCATTGCCTAACGGCAGGGCTTCTTCCCAATAGGCAGCAGGCCGGTGGTACCACAGGCGGTTGTAGCTGTCGAGTACTGGGGGGTCGATAGGACGAACATCCGACGTGGTAAAGCTGGTGCTGATGGCAGAGGTCAGCACATTGCCGGCGAGGTCGGCAACAGCGTTGGCAGGCAGCGTCAGCGTGTAAGACGTCGTCAGGTCAAGGTCTGAATAGGCAAAAGACACTTTATTTATATTTATAACAGGCTGCAGCGACTGACTCTGAAGTGTCGTGTTGTTCGTCAGGGTAGCTGTCGTGCCGTCGCTGATGCTGACACCCTCGTTGAAGAGCATGACAACCTTGCCTTTGCTCAGAACGCCAGTGGCACCATTTGAAGGTGTGATGCTCAGCAGCTTTGGTGCCTGTGTGTCCTCAGCCAGAATGTTGAGGTACTTCAGGTTGTAGTTACTGGTCTTCGTTGCCGACTGAATGAGCATGCGCACAATGAGCTGCTGCTTGTTGTCGGCTTGCAGGTCGTAATTGGCATCGACGTAGGTGTTCCAGTGTGAACCGCTGGTGTAGTCGTCGAGTACGGTCCAGGTGGTGCCACCGTCAACGGAATAGACTACGCCAAACTTAGTGCTGGAACTGGAACCATCGCCAATGGAGAAGTTCACCTTGATGTTTCTGAGCGACGTAGTGGGCAACGACACCTCAAAATACTGGTCGTGCTTGCTACCATCGGTATAGTCGGCTTTGGCGGTGAACTTGTCGATGCTGGCGGTGTTGAGACGCAACAGGTAGTTGGGAGCCGAACCGCTGCTGGTCACCTGCCACTTGCCGTCGCTGGTGTGAACGGTCACCTTACAGTCTTCAGGCACCATTGCGCATTCGTTAGGCAGGAAGTAAGGCTGCGTCTGCGACCATTTGGTGTTGGCTATCTGTGCCCAACCTAAGGTGTTTGGCGTGTAGATAGCAGTTGTACCGCTTTTCTCTACATCATAGCCTGTAGAGAATTCCCACTTGGCGACGGCCGTCTGACTGGCTGAAGCTTTCACTGTACACAGGAGCAATAAAAGGAGTGCCCCCATGAGTCGTAGTGTTTGTTTTGTTCTTTTCATTTTTGTGGTTAATTATTAATTAAGGTGTTTGATAATTACGCTGCAAATGTACTCATTTTTCGATGGCGGTAGGGGTGAAAAATAAATCAGTAGTTAGTAAAAATGCGTCAAAAACGATGTTTGACGCATTTGTTTTACCCGATTGACGCATTTTCTCCCCTTTATTATTAGTTATGTACTTTTGTAACCAGAAAAGTGAACAAACAACTTAAAAACTGTATGAAATTGAAAACAAAACTGTTTGGACTGTTGGCAATAAGGATGGAATCCATACTTGCCATAATTCCATAAAAACATAGATCTTATCGAAATATCTTGATTTAATGTACTGAGTTAAACGAAAGTGAATTTATTTCACTATCTTTGTGGCACTAAAACGTCAATTTATGGAAGATGTCAATCGTATAAAACTGGTTTTGGTCGAGAAGAAGCGAACAAATAAATGGCTGTCTGACCAAATGGGTGTAACACCATCGACGGTATCTAAATGGTGCACAAACTCATCACAACCTGACTTGCCCAGCCTTCTGAAGATAGCGGACTTGTTGGAAGTAGATATAAAGGAGTTAATAGTGCGAGAGTATAAAAAGTTCTTGGTTTCACAGGAACTGACGAAAGAAGCAAAAAAATGAAAGACTTTGCAGCAATAGATTTTGAGACAGCTAACAACGAGCGTTCTTCAGTTTGTTCTGTTGGTATCGTCATTGTACGAAATGGCGAGATAGTAGATTCTTTCTACTCACTCATTCAGCCCGAACCAAACTATTATAACTACTGGTGTAGTCAAGTACATGGTCTGTGCTGCGACGATACTGATACGGCTCCCATATTTCCTAAAGTCTGGAAACAGATAGAGCCACTGATTGAAGGCTTGCCACTTGTCGCTCACAACAAGCCATTTGATGAAGGGTGTCTGAAGGCCGTATTCCGTGTATATCAGATGGACTATCCTGACTATGAGTTCTACGACACACTTTGCGTTTCACGGCGAGTACTCCCTGATTTAGAAAACCACCAGCTTCAGACTGTAGCTGCTGCCTGTGGTTATGAATTAGAAGATCACCACCATGCACTTGCAGACGCAGAAGCTTGCGCCTGGATAGCAAGAGAAATACTCTAAGAACTATATACAACATACAATTTGGAAGAAAACAAGATTATCATATATCAGACAGAGGACGATCTGTACGTGCCATTGACAACGGGACAGAATAAGGCAATCCGTTGACATCAGTCATACTGACTGTAATATACGGAGCCTTGTCCATTACTTCAAGAGCCCAAGCGGCATCCATCTCTCTGCTTTTCTTTCTCATAGTTTTGTAATTCATGCTGCAAAGGTAATCATAGTTTGTATATTCTGTCTGTTTTTACCTTTGGCAACGTAGTTCCGTTGAAGAGGCATGTGTCACGTATAAACGTTGCCATCGTCTCCAATCTGCTTTTGGGAATGCCAAACATTAGTCTGTTGTCCATTTCTTATAATTTTCAGCTTTCCATTGTTATAGATACAACTCGTTTACTTTCCTGGTGGCACATACTTTTTTCAGGCCTTGTGTTGCCAGAAAGTTCATAATCACTCCAATACTTCTCGCCCCTGTCGGGCAAACCGACACGCACTTCATGCAGGATATACACTTGGCCGTGTCAACTGTTTTAGGGTCGGACAGTGGAATGGCATCAGTAGGACAGTTCTTGGCACAAACGCCACAACGGTTGCAGCCACGTCTTCCTTTCGGTTGGGGTACTTTACCTCCTTTTTTGTATGGACGATTGCCAGGCACCTGCGGCAACGTGCAGTCATCACGTTCTGCCTTGCGCATGATGTCTGCACCGAATCTACGGAGCATCTGCTCATCGTCAGCATCGGGTCTGCCTTTGCCGTATTTCCTAATGATACTATGTTCGGCTACGGCAGCTACTGCTGCAATCACCCGGAAACCAATCTCCGATGCTACATCCTGCATTTCCAACAGCGCATCATCGTAGGCGCGATTGCCAAAGACGGCTACCACAACACATTTTACACTGTTGGGCTTCACCATCCGCAGACGTTCCACTGCCAATGCCGGCACACGTCCTGCAAATACGGGCATGGCAATGACTGCCAAGTCGTCTTCTTGAATGTCGGGCAACTGGATGTCAGCGGCCTTGACGCACAGGTCTGTTACAATACTCTCTTTACCAATGCCTTGGCATAGGATCTCACTCACTCGTTGTGTCCCTCCAGTGGGACTGAATATGATTTGATGTATTATCATCTTTTCTTTATCTGTTTACCGGGTTACTCCTGCAAGAATTGTCGCATTAGCTCCAATCCAACAGCCATTACCTATTTTGATAGGCTTGGCATATTCATGATGCTGTGCATTGCAAATGGTTGATTTATCCTAATTCCTATGGCATGACCATCGACATAAAGACATGCGCCATAACTGACAGATAGACTGTCATTTTCATTACTGCCAACAGATCGGGCAGGGACGGACAAATGGATGAACATCAATAGTATTGACGCCAAAGCAATGGATGAATATTTGGGTTGATAATGACCCATGCTTTTATTCTTTTATGCTGAACAATATTTGTCAGTCTGGCTGCTGCCCGTCGTGAGCCTTCCAAGCACATTCGGTCAATTTCATGTCGGTGAATACAGCCTTGAAAGACGACTGTTCGGGCGAGCAGGCGTAGATGCCAAAACGTATCTTACCTCCACCATGATGCATGTGGCAGACGCGCATTTGCGTAAAGTGTTCTCCGTCCTGTGAGCACTCTATGCAATAGTCGTCCTCTCTGCGAGACAGCCTATACCACATTGTCTTGACATTGGCGGGGATGGCCGTTGTTGCCCAATCCGAATAGCCGTTGTTGGTCACTACGCTCCCGAGATGCTGATACTCCTCGTTTTCATACTCCACGCTGCCTTTTAACCAGTTGTCGCTGTCAAGGTAAAGAACAATGCCGCATTGGTCAAACCGATGGTGGCTTTCTGTGAAGTCGGTCTTGACCACGAAGCTGAAGAATTTCTCCTCGGTTTCCATCTGGAATACTGGAGCGTTGTCGTTTCGGAAATGATAATAGGTACGTTGCCAAAGGTCGGTACCATGTTTTGTGACCACCTCTATGGTGTCACCCTTGATAGACCAACTCTCGGGTTGTCGCGTCCATTTGAAATTGTCGATGTTCAGTGTCATGACAGTTTGGTTTTGTTCAACATTCTCTTGGCGTTCGCCTTTGTTTTCTTTGCCCGTGCATGCTGAAAGGAATGCCAGCATGGTGACGGCGGTGATAAAGTTCTTCATAACAAATACTATATTTTTTTGTTAGATTTTATAAATCCCGGACTTGGCAGGTGCATGCCATACATCGTGAGATGGTTCTCGCGGGCATATTTCAAGATGCGGAGTCGTGATTCGCGTGCCGCTTCTGGGTTCATGTCGTATGTAGGGCAATATTCGGGATGCTCCAACTGGAGGGCTGCACCATGGATGAGGTCGGCAATAACGAGGATCTTGTCCTTCTGGAATACAGTGTGTCCGGGAGTATGTCCGTATGCCGCAATGCTCTTCACGCCACCTTCGAGTGTGTCGCCAGCCTCGAACAGGTGCAGATGAGTCTTGTAGGCTTCGAGCACGCTCTTTGCCAACTTGCCCTTGTCGCCTTTCATGGCGAGCCATGCCTCCGCTTCCACACGATTGACATACACCTTGGCATTAGGGAACACTACTTTCCCTTCCTTCAGCAGACCGCCTATGTGGTCGGGATGAAGATGAGTGATGTATATCAGCTGCAATTCTTCTGGAGCCACTCCCTTCTCCTTCAATTTAGGAAGCAGCTGACTGAACGGAGCACCAAGTCCTGCGTCGAGCAATATCGTTTTCCCTTCTGTCTGAAGCAGCAGGCAACTCATGCTTGAAGGCACGCCCTTTTCAAGTCCAAGTGCAGCCCATAGTGAATCGGGCACCTCGGGATATAGTTTGTGGGGCTGTATGGTAGGTCCTGGTTTGTCCTCAATCCACGTGATGGTGGTTGGTTCACTCTTTACGGAAGCCTTTTGGCTTTTCTGTGCGCAGGCAGTCATCATGAGCAGTCCTGCGGCGAATGTTAATATCTTCCTCATGTTATATATATATTTCCTTTAAATCCACATCAATCTAAATTCCGCAGCACTTTAGTTTAACTTTTTTATAATTACCTGAGCAACAAAAAGTTCTTGCTTAGGCAAGCGGCAAAGCCGATTAGCTCAGGATTTTGCCATGTCAGATTTTTCACTTACCTTAGTGCTGTCAGTTTAAGAAAAAGCCCTTTACGGTCTTACGAACCGATTAGGGCTTATTATTACTAACTCAACTTTAATAGTAGTAAAAAGGAGGTAAATGACAAATCTTTAAACTATTGTCTTCGTCAATTCTTTGGCTACACTCGGCATAGCTCAAGGCGAGCTCGGCTCTGCCGCTCTCCTTAGAGAGTACTCCTAAAGTTGAGCACATGCGAAACTTAATATACTACTTTCCTACCATTCTTTATATAAACACCTTTGGCAGGGCTAACTACAGGTCGTCCCTGAAGGTCGTAAATACGGTCGGCGGCATTGGCAGAGTCATTGACAAGAGTAATACTGGTATCTATTTCTTCCCCTGTTCCGGAAACTTTTGCCACTGCGCTGGGCTCAGCGTCTCCCACCACGTATGTATAAGTGATGTCGTATGTGCCATCGGCGGGGATTGTCAGGGTCGCATTATTTTCAGCAGGATATGTAACAATCCAGTCACCATCCTCACAAACTTTATACCCATATGTGCTTGCCGTAAGCACTGCGTTTTTCACTTCAAGTGTGTAAGTCACTCCATCGGTGGAAGTCATGCGGTTGGTCTCTGATTTCGGATTCCAACCAACTCCATTCAAGATTCTATCATCTCCTGCGACTGTATAATTCATAAATGCAATATTGACAATGACTTCGTGTGTAGTCTCATCATACGATACTTCATACGGCAGATTGTCAATTGTTACGTTGAAGTTGACGGGGGATTCAGGATATGAAGAACCGTCGGTGCCCTTGACAACAACCTCGTAGTTTCCGACAGTCAGACCCTCTATAGTGGATTTCCACTTGCCGTCAGAACCTTTCACTAACATTAACTCGGTTTTCTCTTCTGAGCCGGCCAGACCGTAATGGGCAGAGAAGAGCACAAGGCTACTGCCCTCTGAAGGTTTAATTGAATATGAGGGCTCTGCATCTCCTACCTTGTATGTATAGGTGATGTCGTATGTGCCATCGGCGGGGATTGTCAGGGTCGCATTATTTTCAGCAGGATATGCAACAATCCAGTCACCATCCTCACAAACTTTATATTTATAATTACCTGCCGTAAGCTCTGCGTTTTTCACTTCAAGAGTATAAGTTACTCCATCGGTGGAAGTCATGCGGTTGGTCTCGGATACTGAATTCCAATCTTCTCCATTCAAGATACCGGCATTTCCTGCTACTGTATAAGTGTGGCTTGCTGGGGTAGGCATTTGGTCGGTGATGTCTTCCCATTTCTCATCAAGATAACAGTCGCCGGTGGCTAATAGATTGCCTGTCTGTTTACTACCATTATTAATAATATAATTGAAGCTGCTATAACCCGAAATTGTGTGATACCAGAAATTCTCGCCATTGATGGTGGTGGATTCTGTCATCTTAGTGCCTGGCCAGCTTTTTGTAAGTTGAGTACTTCCTGACTCATCTTCTACCCATGCATATATATTCGGAGCTTCCGCACCCTTCACATAGATAGTTATTTCAGGACCACTTGGAGCTTCATTGCCGGTCTTAAAATATGTCACCGACCTTGTTGTCTCAGTACCAGTCACACCGGTGCATCCGTAATATATGACAATATCGCCCGACTCAATGCCTTCGCCGATGGTGATTTTGGTCTCTGTGCCAATGGTTATGTCGGTCTTTGTTCCGTCCTCGCCAACCTTATACCATGCACTCACAACCTTGCTCGTAGGAGTGATGGTGACTTCGCGAGTTTCTCCGTCAAATGAAAGTGTTTCGGGTGAGAACTTCAGTTTGCAGTCTTCGGGCTTCTCGGCGCAGTCGTCCTCCTCGTGTCCGTCGTATATCTGTACAGAACTATAATTTGCAGTGGTGTCGAAGAGATACTGACCGTCCTCACCTATCTTGCTTGTGCCGTTGAGCACATATACGCGCATGTTGCCCTTTGTAATCTCAGGAGAAGACAATGTGCCGTCGCTGACAGTCACTTTCGCACCTGTAATCACTTCTGTGTATTCGCCATTGAGCACACCCGTGAATGTGGCTGCGCCTGAGATGGCAACAAGGGCATAGCTGTCGATGTCGCCATTGGTGTATCTGCGCTTGAATGCGATGGCACCTTCGCAACCTTCTGTGGAATACTGTCCCTTGCGCAGTGCGGGAACTTGCTGACGAATCTGCGATAGGCGGGCGATGTGACGAGCCAGAGGTTTGGAGAGCGTGGCAGCCACATTACCGTTGGCATCACTGTAGGAACCGAAGCCCGTGGCAGTCACATCGCCGGTGATATAACCGCCATAATAGGCCCTTCCGGTTTCCTTGAGAGGAGCATTAGGACCAATATCCAGAATTTTGTCATTTCTGAATTCTATCTCACTGCCATATAACAGGCACGGAATGCCACGGAAGGTGAACATAAGGTTGAGGTTCTCAGCCCATGCAGCGGTGCCTGCATTATATCTGACACCGGATTCTGGACCGTAGTCATAACTGTCCACATACACTACATTGTACGTAGCATCGTTATACAGTCGGTCGCCACTCTTGGCAATGCCGAAAGCATCGGTGGCATAGCCAAACGACCAGTGCATAGGGAAGTCGATGACATTCATGCCCGAAGCCTTGCTGACATCGAGAGCATGATATTCGTTGTCATTGAGCAGGGCATTATTAGATGTGGGTTGGTCGGACTCACTGCCTGCTTGGGTGTATTCTTGATAAGTCAGTCCGATGTTACCCATTTTGGTAATATCTGTATTCCCATATATTTCCTTGTCTTCCCAGAATGTGGCATCATCGTTCCATTGCGTCGTCAGGCTTTCAGGTGATTGCCAAGTGTAGAAATATGAAGATAAGGCGGGGATACTATTATTTGTCACCTCCCGATCTGTTGCACACACTTCGCCATAAATGAAGAAAGGACATTCGTTGAGACGTTTTGATTTGTATTTCTCTCCCATTTCATGGAAATATGGCAGGAAAGCCTTGTTGAACGTCAGACGGCTAATATGCTTGACATCGTCGATGCGGAAGCCGTCCACGCCCATCTTGATGAAGCGTCCGTAGCTCTCACGCAGATATTTATATACAGCCGGATTCTCGGTGTTGAGATCTACATCGTCTCCTGTCTTTTGACCAGTCTGCACTGTAAGACCAGCCCCGTGATGCCAATAGTTGTGGCTGTCGTGGTTGACGTTATCAGTGTTTTTCAGATAGTCCAACCTTGCCTTATATTGGTCCCCTGGCTCTAATGTAAAATACTCTTCCTCCAACTTACCGGGATTGCCATTGTCATCGGTGTCGTTTACTGTGACAGGAATAATTGCGGAATTAACGTCTCCCTCGTAAATTGAATTATAGTCTTTACGGAACAGCTGACCGAGGGTTTTCTCTCCGAAGTTGCTGGTGTTGTTGAGCACGATGTCGAGGATGATTTTCATTCCCCGCTTGTGGGCTTCATCCACAAGGGTCTGGAAGGTTACGTCCTCAGCGATGCCGAGCACGGCACTGGCTTTCGACTGCAGGCGTGCATCTTCCTTTGTGAAGTCAAAGGGGTGATAACCGTGGTAGTCATAGCCAGAGGTATTCTCAACTACAGGCGAAATCCATACGGCTGTAAAGCCGAGGGCCTTGATGTAGTCAAGCTTCTCGATGAGTCCCTTGAAGTCGCCACGCCATTCAGCGTCCATGCCGTTATTTGCGATAGAATGGTCCCAGCAATAGGCATTGTTTGACTTGTCACCATCGTAGAAACGGGTGGTGAGCACAGAATAGATTGCCTCGTCGCGGAAGTCGGTGCGTCCGCCCACGAAGTCGTCAGTGTAGGATGATTGCGCCAACGAAGTGGAGGGCATCACCATTGCCGCCACGAGCAGAAGCATCGTGACGAGCCATCTGAATTGTCTGAGGTTTCTTTTACTTGTCATAATGGTATCTGTATTTGTTGTTTATTTCAAGTGTAAGGATTAGGCGGTCATATTGGGTAATGTGTATGGATGCATTGCTATAATACGAGATTAATATTAACTAACTTAATTACGTTTTTGTTTTCAGAAATGTATCAGATATTATATCCGTTTTGCAAAAATACATATTTTCTTTTATATAAGCATTATAATCACCATTCAATTATTAAATATTCTGACAAATAAAAATATGATTAAACGAGTTTGTGCTCATTACCAAATGATTACGTTGTCATCAACTCGTCCTTACCATAAATCACAGACTATCTGTCTGTTTAGCCTTTATGCCAGATTGACTCTGCGTTTCGCCTCGAGTCGCATTTTGTGGTAGGGGGGCTATGCCTCCTTATGGCGATTTCCGCCGCTTTGAGGCTCTTTTACAGCGTCGCCTTTTGTCTTATCAGTTCTATATTATTTTTGGGTCATCCGACATTTCGAGTGATTACCATTTATAGCAGTGTGCTCTGTATTTGATACCTTCATTGCCGATAAGGTTATAAATCTTGTCTGTGGCGTATTCATATTTGCGGTTCATGCTATATCTCGAGTGACAATATATTGTTGCGTGGTCTATGCATATATATATCATTGCCGATAAGGTTAATAACCTTTCGGGCGTAAGGTTATTAACCTTTCAGCCGTAAGGTTATTAACCTTATCAGAGTTGCAAACATATTCATATCCTTTGGCAAACTATTTCACCCACTTCATTTAATAATATACTTCAGGAATAATATTATAATGCGTCACTCCATTTTTCTGATGAACCACTTTTTTGTGCATTAGGCTCAAATAAAACAAATTCTTCGCATTAAAATATTCCAAAGATACTTTCTCGTTTCAGATATTATTTGTAACTTTGGTGCGGATTTCATTCCGGTGAGCCAATGGTTCCTTCCGATGATTTCCAATGACATTGTGGGTAAACAAAAGCATTCGCTATTATTCGCGTTCAGCCAAAAGCGTAGGAAACTTTCATGGATATAACGTAACAAGAATAATATGTGACAGGGTGTCCGTAGATATATGGATATCCCAGTTATCTCATATTAGCAATGCATTCACGCAATAGGCGTGATGCATTCTTATGAGATGACTGAGGTTTCCTTCCTACGCTACCTCAAAGCTGAACGCAATAAGGTGCATCGCGCCATTATTGTGTCTCGGCGTGACTGATAGTTGAGTGCCAAACGACTATCAATTGATTTATGGCAAACAAGAACCTAAACGCAGCAAAGAAGGCAAAGAAGGATGAGTTTTACACTCAGTTCTATGACATAGAAAGAGAAATGGAGGCATATCTCGACTATAATCGAGATGTGTTTAGGGGTAAGACAGTTCTACTGCCTTGCGATGATCCTGAATGGAGTAACTTTACCCACTATTTTGCCCAAAACTTTGAGACTCTTGGGTTGAAGAAACTTATCTCAACGAGTTTTGCACCTGAAAGCAAGACATATAAGTGTGGCTATCAATTGTCGCTTTTTGAGACAGAGTCTCCGAAGTTTGACAAAGACAAAACCAAAACCCACGGTAAGATATTCGTTCTTACCGAAGATACGACAGGCGATGGAGTGATTAATCTTGATGACCTACAATGGGATTATCTTGACGGTGATGGAGACTTCCGAAGTGAGGAAGTGACAAGGCTTAGGGATGAAGCTGACATTATTGTCACGAATCCTCCATTCTCGTTGTTTAGGGAATTCTTTAGATGGGTGATGGATGCTGGAAAAAAGTTTATTGTAATAGCCAATAAAAATTGTACTACATATAAGGAAGTATTTCCATATATAATGAATAACGAGATATGGATTGGGTATCAACGGATGGGTGTTGATATGCTATTTGATGTTCCAAATGAATTGGCGAATGATTATCTAAAAAACGAGAAAGAAGGAAGTAAATATAGAATAGTTGATTCCATCGTGAAAGCAAGAAGTGCATCTTGTTGGTTTACTAACATTGAACATGGACGAAGGCATCAGCCATTAAAATTGATGACTACTGAAGAAAATAAAAGATTTAGTGTTCATAAGGAAATAAAAGGTAAGGGATATCAAAAGTATGATAACTATGATGCGATTGAAGTGAATTATTATGATGCAATTCCATCAGATTATGATGGAGTAATGGGGGTATCTATTACTTTCCTTGACAAGTATTGCCCTGAGCAATTTGAGATAGTAGGAATGGCAAAACGTGGAGCTGGCGATCCTGCACTAAAGTCAAAGGTTTACACAAAGGCGGATTACCCAAATTATAGTGACTTAAATGCAACACCTACTTTGAAAGATGAGTCTGGAAACTTATATAACACTTATCCCCGAGTATTAATCCGTAAAAGGAAATAGTCTATGGAAACAACATTGCAGATATATACCGTTAAGCAAATATGTGAAGGATTTACATATAGCGAAACAGATAACAGAGGATTGTATGGGTTGGCAGGCACGTTGACCATACAACCTGAATATCAGCGTAATTATCTTTATATAGAAGATAAAGGGAAAAATGAAGTGGCTGTTATTGATTCTGTGTTGAAGAAATATCCATTGGGATTACTTTATTTCAATAAGACAAAGGATGGACGGCTTGAAGTGCTCGATGGTCAGCAGCGAATAACAAGTCTTGGACGATATTGCACGGGAAAATTCTCTTATATGCTGAATGATAGGTCTTATAAAATATTTTCTCTCCCAGAAGATAAACGCAAGTTGATAGAAGAGACCAAACTACTTGCCTATATCTGCGAAGGTGAGGAGTCAGAGATAAAGGAATGGTTTAAGATAATCAATATTGGTGGTGTTAAGATTAACCCACAAGAAGAATTGAATGCCGTTTATTCTGGTCCTTTCGTCTCTGCTGCTCGCCACGAGTTTAGCAACAAGGAAGATTCACGAGTGCAGAAATGGGGAGCTTATATTTCAGGTTCTGCTAACAGACAAGATTTCCTTCAAGAAGCACTTAAGTGGGTAAGTAATGGGAATATAGAGGATTACATGCAGGAGCATCGTTGGGACACGAATATCAATGAACTGCAAAACCACTTTAACGATGTTATCAATTGGATTGAATGCATCTTTGATGAAGTCTATCCGCAGATGAAAGGTTTGAAGTGGGGAGAACTATACGATCGTTTCCACAACAATCCGTACAATCATACAGAGGTTTCTCAAAAGGTGAAAGACTTGCTTTGTGACCCATGCGTGCAAGACCACAAAAATGTATTTGAGTATGTCCTTGGTGGTTGTGAGGACACAAAACTCTTGAATATACGCGTGTTTGAAGAGTCAACAAAACGTAGAGTATATGAGCGTCAAACCCAAGAAGCCAAGGCTGCTGGCGTAAGCAACTGTCCACTATGTGCCATAGGTCATGATGCCAATAAACAAAAGATATGGAAATTGACAGAAATGGATGCTGACCATGTCAAGGCATGGAGCAAAGGCGGAATCACAGACGAAAGCAACTGTCAGATGCTTTGCAAGATACATAATAGAGCAAAAGGAAATAAGTAACTAATAATTATTTAACAATGAAAAGGGTCAAACTTTTATTATTTGTCACGTGTCTGTGTTTTCAAACAGGCTTTTGTAATCCATATTATATACCAAAGGCAAGGAATCTTATTGATAAGTATATAATAACAGGTAATAACGTGTCTCGTTCGATAATAATAGATAGCATTTCTATGACTAAGGAACAGATATATGGAAAGTTTTTAACTATTATTGGTGATATCTATAGTAATCCTGATAAACTAATAACGACAAAAGATTATATCAACGGAAGTGTGATATTTAAACCCTCATATAAAGTTTACGATACTGCTTTTGCTCAAATATATGCAAATCTACAGGTGAGGCTTGATGCAAAGGAAGGAAGAGCAAGAGTTCAGATCATTGCTTTAGATTACAGACAAATTGTACCAAGTAATCATTCAGACATAAAGCATGATGTAACCTTGCTGCCTCCATTTGTAATATTGGATGATAGTATTCCTGGAAAGAATAAGGAGAACAAAAAAAATATTATGGTGACAAATATGTATTCAAATGCTTTTATCAAGCTGGATGAAAAAATTGACGCGATATTCGCATGTTTTGAGAATATGTTGAGAAAAGAATCTGATGATAATAATTGGTAGGATTATAAAGACGAAAGACATGTATGAGGTCCTGAGAATTGTTGAGACTATGTGGTGTAGAGGATTCATATAATTATGTGGAAGTTTTATTAATATAACAATATTGTTGCTGAATTATGGAAAATAGAATATATTCGTTATACTGCCTTTCTGTATTCCTTCGGAGTCATGCCTGTGCGCTGCTTGAAGAAGCGGACGAAATGCTGGGGGTATTCGAATCCGAGGCTTTCGGCTACTTGGTTGATTGACAGACGCTCGTCGTTGAGCTGTTCCTTGGCGGCGGCAAGCAGTTGGTCGTTGATGAAGTCCTTTGCCGTGCGGCCAGTCTCAGTCTTCACCAATTGTCCGAAGTAGCCTGTTGAGAGGCAACATTTGTCGGCAAAATAATTCACCGTAGGAAGTCCATGCGTCTGTGCCTTGTCCTTGATATACTCGCGAAGAAGGAGGTCGAACTGCTTCACTACCGAGTGGTTGATTTCCTCGCGGGTGATGAACTGCCGATCGTAGAAGCGCAGGCAGTAGTTTAGCAGCAGTTCGATGTTGGAAACTATAAGTTCGCGGGTATGTTTGTCGATGGCTCGGTGCAGTTCCTGCTCTATCATTGTGAGCACACCCTGAAAGACTTCCACTTCCTGGGCGGAGAGATGCAAAGCCTCGGTACTTGAATAGCCGAAGAACTCGTAACGGCTTATCTGCCTGCCTAACGCGGTGCGGTTGAGAAGGTCGGGATGGAACACCAAGGCTGTGAACTTGGCAAAAGACACATCGGGGTTGGGTTCCACATTAACAACCTGCCCAGGGGCAAAGCTGGTCACAGTCATCTCGTCGAAGTCGTAGGGTGTGCGGCCGTAAGAGAGCTTGCATCCCTTGTTCTCTTTGAGATAGATGGCATAAAGTCCATAATGCATCACACACTCCTTGATGTGCTCAGTGTTCTCCACATGCACCACGCTCACCAGGGGATGAAGTGTCTCCACCCCCTGATAGTCGTTAAAGTCCTGTATCGTATTCAGATAAATCTCTTGCATAATCAATAACCATTATAACGCAAAATTGTCTGATTTATTTCATTATTATGTTTCGAGGTCACTTCAATAGATTGTATTCCTCGTCACTTACTGGCTCCAGCCACTCATTGGAAGTGTTCTCGCCTTTAACTTCAAAAGCTAAGTGGGCAAACCAACTGCCGGCAGCGGCTCCGTGCCAATGCTTCACACCGGCAGGGATATGGATTACTGTTCCCGGGAGAATCTCCTGTGCAGGCTTTCCCCATTCCTGATACCAGCCACGTCCAGCTACACCGATAAGCATCTGTCCTCCGCCTTTGGTGGCATGATGGATGTGCCAGTTGTTGCGGCAACCAGGTTCGAAGGTGACATTGGCAATGGGAACCTGTTCGCTTGATATTCGAGCCAGATAGCTGTTGCCCTTGAAATACTGGGCATAGGCTGTATTGGGTTCGCCAATCGGGAAAATCATCTCCTGCTGAAACCGTTCCTTGGCATCATCAGCCGATGTCCCTTCCGCCCATACCTCCTTAGCCTGACGGAATGCCGCCCATGCCTTGGGCCATCCTGCATAGAAGGCTATATGTGTGATGATTTCAGATATCTCAGTGCGTGTGATGCCGTTCTTCTTCGCCTCCTGCAAGTGGTAGGTGAGCGACGAGTCGGTGATGCCCTGACTGATGAGTGAGGTGAGCGTGACAAGGCTGCGGTCGCGAAGGCTGAGCAGGTCATTACGGCTCCATACCTCGCCAAAGAGAATATCGTCGTTGAGGCGGGCAAACTCTGGAGCAAACTCGCCCAACTGTGTGCGGCCTGCCGTCTGTACTATTTTCTTCTGTGCCATAACGTTCAGTGTCGTTATTGTTATCAAAGTTAAGAATATGAAAAAACGTGTCATTCGCATAACTAATGGTCGATGTAATTATCAATCAAACCCCTTTACCCATTTCGTAAGCCTCCTGCAACTTGTTGTTGCCTTCAATGTCTCTCGCATCGTTTACACTTCCGCAAAACAAGTGTCCTTTGAGTGAAGACTTGCCGTAGCAGTCTATCCAACCCGTCAGGCCCATCTCGGCACGTCGGGGAGTATCCTCTTCAGCTTCGGCAGCAGTGGTGAGCAGATAGATATCACGGAAACGGTAGTCCTTCGGGTACATGGCGTTCATGCGGTCGATGAGTGTCTTCATCTGTCCGCTCATCTCATAATAGTATATAGGTGTAGCCCAGCAGACCACATCGGCATTAAGCACCTTCGCCATAATCTCAGGCACATCGTCCTTGAACACACAAGCTCCCGTACGTTGGCAACTCAGACACCCCACACAGAACTTGATTTCCTTTCCACGAAGGGAGATCTTTTCTAGCTCATTGCCCGATACCTTGGCACCCTCGGCAAACTTCTCAGCGAGGATGTCGCTGTTCGACCCAGCGCGGAGACTGGTGGAAATAACTATTACCTTTTTCATCTTTTGCTTATGCTAATATTCATTGTACTCATTTCATGTTCTTGTAAAAGAATTCTTCCATCTTTTCCCAAGGAATGATGTTTTTCGCCTTGCCCTTGCCTTCCAGTTCGGTGTAGCCTCCATCGTAGAGGTCGCAATGGCTGGCATTGGGGATGATGAGCAACTCCT
>SAMEA3663083__coassemble_243_pt1 | contig 92732 bp, 79 predicted proteins | sample SAMEA3663083__metabat2_high_PE_004 | metagenome-assembled genome bin SAMEA3663083 (sample SAMEA3663083) | pig gut metagenome | biome: pig gut; feature: pig-associated habitat; material: faeces | place: France | collected 2012 | reverse complement strand
ACCGGGGACACAAGGATTTTCAGTCCTTTGCTCTACCAACTGAGCTATGGCACCCTTGCTTTCTTTTTGCGGATGCAAAGGTAGTACATTTATTTTTATTTACCAAATTAAAATACCTTAAGTAATCTCAATTTAACATTTGTTTAGAGTAGGGTAATTACTACACCTTATTATATATAATGCTCAAGTCCATTATGTGTTCAATGTTTAAGGAAAGGAAGTAGTTTTTTTGTTTCAAAGTTTCCCACTGGCAATGTCTTCTTGCCATGTTTTTTGTTGAATGCTGGTGCTCTCTGTGTAGAAAACCACTACACCAGTATTTTTTTTGAGGATATAGATAGCACTGACCTTATTGCCTGTATTAATAGTGTCTATTTCGTCCTTGTGAAAGGGAGAAGTATATACCACCATGTTAGGGCTTAGGCGGCTTTTGGTTACATCATCAGGGACGACATCGTCAAGAAAACTTATGCAACTATCCATACCGCCCCATGAGGATGCACCTTTATACATTATTTCTTCCAACTTGTTGGCGTCAATCCTTAAAATAATCTTGTTGTCTGCTGCAATGTCGTTGAAGAACGGAAACAGAACAGTTGCTTTTGCAATGTTTGCAGTAAAAACAGCCATAATGGCAATAATAAAAGTCTTTTTCATGTATATTCTGTTTGGTTAGATTGCAAAATTAAGCATTAATACGGCAAGTACAAAATGTCAGTCATTGGTTTTGATAATAATTAACTATAGTTGCGGGACGTGATAAAAGGTTTTCTTATTTGAAAAAAATAGAATGTTTATTTTGTGGCATTGATGGATTTTCTTAATTTTGCATTTCATATGGAAGATTCAAAAAACACAGGCAGCCGCCAGCGCAGAAGGCAGGCAGCTCCGATTGATACATCATATGGACATTTGCAGCCACAGGCTCCAGACATAGAGAAGGTGGTTCTTGGTGCCTTGATGATAGACAAGGACGCTTTCACTGTGGTGTCCGAGATTGTGCGTCCCGAGACGTTCTATGAGCCTCGCCACCAGAAAATTTTCCATGCCATCCGTTCCTTGAACATCCAGGAACAACCAGTGGATATCATGACTGTGATAGAACAGTTGCGCAAGGAAGGCTCACTTGATGACGTAGGTGGTCCGGCTTATGTCGTGGAGCTTAGTTCTCGCGTGGCATCTTCGGCTCATATAGAATACCATTCCAAGATTCTTGCGCAGAAGTTTCTTGCACGCCAACTTATATCCTTTGCGAGCAAACTGGAGACAGAAGCCTTTGACGAGACTGTCGATGTGGATGAGTTGATGCAGAGGGCAGAGGGTGGTCTTTTCGAACTATCTCAGAACAACATGAAGAAAGACTACTCCCACATTGACCCGATTCTCATGGAAGCCCACAAGATTCTCCTGAAAGCATCCCAGAACAAAGGAGGACTAACGGGTGTTCCTACCGGTTACAACAAGCTTGACGAGATAACTTCCGGATGGCAGGCTTCAGACCTTATCATCATAGCAGGACGCCCTGCCATGGGAAAGACATCCTTTGCGCTGAGTCTTGCAAAGAACATAGCTGTGGATTATCAGCAGCCTATTGCATTCTTCTCTCTTGAGATGAACAGCGTGCAGCTTGTAAACCGTCTCATATCCAATGTGTGTCAGGTGCCAGGCAGCAAGCTGCTCAATGGACAACTCACACCTGACGAATGGGAGAGACTTGACACCAACCTTCATAAACTAGAGGGTGCGCCTGTGTATATCGACGACACCCCTGGGCTTTCTGTGTTTGAGTTGCGTACCAAGGCTCGCCGCCTGAAGAAAGAGCATAACATAAGCATACTTATGATAGACTATCTACAGCTGATGAATGCTTCAGGCATGAAATTCAACAGCCGACAGGAAGAGGTTTCAACGATAAGCCGTTCGCTCAAGGGGCTTGCAAAGGAACTCGACATTCCCGTCATAGCACTCTCGCAGCTGAACCGTACCGTGGAGACACGAGCTGGGGAGGGTATTGACGGCAAGCGTCCACAACTGTCTGACCTCCGCGAGTCTGGAGCTATAGAGCAAGATGCCGACATGGTGCTTTTTGTACACAGGCCAGAATATTATCATATATATGAGGATGCCAATCATAACGACCTTCGTGGAATGGCGCAGATCATCATTGCCAAGCACAGGAAGGGAGCTACCGGAGACGTGCTTCTGAAGTTTCAGGGTCAATATACTAAGTTTGCCAATCCTGAGGATGTTCCAGACGAGATACCTGCTGCCGATATGGGTGGGGAGATAATTGGCAGCAGAATGAATGATGACCCATTGCCACCTCCGCCTCCCGGCCCTGATTTCTGAGTTGGTAATTAGTCGGTTTCAAGTATTTATCCATCTCCTACAACCAAGACAACTAACTGAAGATAAAATGAAAAGACAATTGCTATATATAATTATGTGTATATATGCTTTAAGTGCGGCATCTCAGCGAGTGTCTGTGCTTGGAGACAGCTATTCCACATACGAGGGATTCATGACCCCATCTACAAATGAGCTTTGGTATTATGCCAAGAACGATACGGCAAAGACCGATGTGTCGTGCGTGCAGGATACATGGTGGTGGCAGCTTATAAAGGACAACGGTTGCAAGCTATGTGTCAACAATTCGTATAGTGGAGCTACAATCGGATATACAGGATATGACGGTAACGACTATTCTGCCCGTTCTTTCATCACACGTATGTGCAATATAGGAGACCCGGATATTATACTTGTCTTTGGTGCTACCAATGACAGTTGGGCAGGAGAGGAAGTGGGTGAGTACAAGTATTCAGACTGGAACTATGGAGATTTTGCGACATTCCGTCCCGCCATGGCTTATCTTCTTGACTATCTCACCCTGCACCATCCCAATGTGGCAATATACTTTATTGTCAATTCTGAGCTTAGAGACGACATTACAGAGTCGTGCAGGACGATATGTGCCCATTACGGTGTAGGATGTATAGAACTGAAAGACATAGACAAGAAGATGGGGCATCCTACTAAAGCAGGAATGAAAGCCATTGCAGAGCAGGTAGGAAAGGCTGTCTTTAAGTGATGTGTGTTTGCCATTTTCGTTTTTTATAGCAATAGATTGTAAAAATGTAACAAATTATTTGTGTATATTGTGTAAAAAGTGTAACTTTGCAATCGAATTAATAAAAAGACATCACATTATGAATATCAACATTCTACTATCTGGTATTATTATTGACATTCGACTTCAACAGAAAGCCGGAAGTGATGATGTGTTCAGATAGATTGCATGTGTGGTAGTCAAAGAGCCTTTCTCACTTCCGGGTGTGAAAGGCTTTTTTGGTAGTCAGAAGAGAGTTAAGGTAAAAGAAACAGAACATACACATTACAGAATCATGAGTGACAGACTATTCATTTTTGACACAACGCTCCGTGATGGCGAGCAAGTGCCTGGATGCCAGCTCAACACAGTTGAGAAGATACAGGTAGCACGCCAGCTGGAGCAACTTGGTGTTGACGTTATCGAGGCTGGATTCCCAATATCCAGTCCTGGCGATTTCAATTCAGTTATAGAGATATCCAAGGCAGTGACATGGCCAACAATATGTGCTCTGACACGTGCTGTAGAGAAGGACATCGATGTTGCCGCTGATGCTTTGCAATATGCAAAACACAAAAGAATACATACAGGTATCGGAACCAGCGAGTCACATATCAGGTACAAATTCAACTCAACTCCAGAGGAGATTATTGAGAGAGCCGTCGCAGCCGTGAAATATGCCAAGAGATATGTCGAGGATGTGGAATTCTATGCTGAGGATGCCGGGCGCACCGACAATGAATACCTTGCGAGAGTCGTTGAGGCTGTCATAAAGGCTGGTGCCACAGTGGTTAATATTCCAGACACTACAGGATATTGCCTTCCAGGAGAGTACGGTGAGAAGATTAAGTATCTCATGGAGCATGTTGATGGAATACACAACGCCATTATTTCCACTCACTGCCATAACGATCTTGGCATGGCTACAGCCAACACGCTGAGCGGAGTACTCAATGGAGCACGTCAGGTGGAGGTTACCATCAATGGTATAGGAGAGAGGGCGGGAAACACATCTCTTGAGGAAATAGCCATGATTCTGAAATGCCATAACGATATAGACATAACCACAAACATCAACACCACAAAGATATACCCCACATCGCGCATGGTGAGTTCCCTTATGAACATGCCTGTGCAGCCAAACAAGGCAGTGGTGGGAAGAAATGCCTTTGCACATTCTTCTGGCATCCATCAGGATGGAGTGCTTAAGAATGTGGAGACATACGAGATAATGAATCCTAAGGATGTAGGTCTTGATGAGAATTCCATCGTCCTTACTGCAAGGTCAGGTCGTGCTGCTCTCAAGTTCCGCCTACAAGTGCTTGGTGTCAATGTGGATGATGAAAAGAAACTTGATACCCTTTATCAGAAATTCCTTAAAATAGCAGACCAGAAGAAAGAGGTTAACGATGATGATATCCTGATGCTCGCAGGAGCTGACACGGCAGAGGCTCATGCCGTGAAGCTCGACTTCCTACAGGTTACGACAGGCATGGGAGTGAAGAGTGTGGCAAGTATCGGACTCGACATTAGCGGACAGAAATTTGAAGCGGCATCAACAGGAAATGGTCCTGTGGATGCAGCCATCAAGGCACTTAAGAAAATAATAATGAAGCAAATGACGTTGAAAGAGTTTACCATACAGGCAATAAGCAAAGGCTCTGACGATGTTGGAAAGGTGCACATGCAGGTTGAGTATGATGGAAGCGTTTACTATGGTTTTGGTGCCAACACCGATATAGTTACTGCATCTGTAGAGGCATATTTAGACTGTATAAACAAATTCAGAGGGTAGATAATATAAAAAGCAAGTTAAAAACTTGTTAACTGACAGCATGTAGGAGACATGCGGAACTTAGATTGAATAATTGCAAGATTAAATTATATAATTAATAATGAATACGTTATTTGACAAAATCTGGGACAAGCACGTAGTGCAGATGATAGAGGATGGTCCCACACAACTTTATATCGACAGGCTATATTGTCATGAAGTTACATCCCCACAGGCTTTCGATGGTATGCGTAAACGTGGACTGAAGTGTTTCCGGCCAGAGCAGATATATTGTATGCCAGACCATAACACTCCGACTCACGACCAGGACAAGCCCATAGAGGATGCTGTATCGAGAAAGCAGGTGGATACACTGGCTGCCAACTGCCGAGAGTTTGGACTAACCCACTATGGCATGATGTCGAAAGACAATGGCATCATTCATGTCGTTGGACCAGAGAAGGGGCTCTCCCTGCCAGGCATGACCATTGTATGCGGAGACTCGCACACATCTACTCATGGTGCAATGGGAGCCGTAGCTTTTGGAATAGGAACATCAGAGGTGGAGATGGTTATGGCATCACAATGTATATTGCAACAGAAGCCAAAATCAATGAGAATCAACATCAACGGCAAACTTGGAAAGGGTGTCGTGGCTAAAGATGTAGCACTCTTCCTTATGTCACGCCTCACCACGTCGGGAGCAACAGGTTATTTCGTGGAGTATGCCGGAGATGTTGTAAGGGATATGTCTATGGAAGGACGCCTCACTCTCTGCAACCTGTCCATAGAGATGGGAGCAAGAGGTGGATTCATTGCACCGGATGATACGACATTCGAATATATCAAAGGACGTGAGTACGCACCAAAAGGTGAGGAATGGGATAAGGCAGTTGCATACTGGAGAACACTGAGGAGTGGTGATGATGCAGTATTTGACAAAGAGCTCACATTTGAAGCAGCAGACATAGAACCGCGTGTGACATATGGCACAAATCCCGGTATGGGTATAGGTATCACCGAGTGTATTCCGTCGGTTGAGGATATTGACGAGGCAGGCAAGGCATCGTTCTTAAAGTCACTTCAATACATGGGATTCAAGCCTGGAGAAAGAATTCTTGGTCACACAGTGGATTATGTGTTCCTTGGGGCTTGTACCAACGGACGAATAGAGGACTTCCGTGCATTCGCTTCTATAGTGAAGGGACGGAAGAAGGCAGACAACATAACTGCATGGCTGGTGCCTGGATCATGGAATGTTGACCGTCAAATACGCGAAGAAGGCATTGACAAGATCGTAGAGGAGGCAGGGTTTGAGATACGCCAGCCCGGATGCTCTGCATGTCTCGCTATGAACGATGACAAAATACCAGCAGGGAAATACTCTGTATCAACAAGCAACAGAAACTTTGAGGGAAGACAGGGACCTGGTTCACGTACTATCCTTGCCTCGCCATTGGTAGCCGCTGCTGCAGCTGTTACAGGAAAGCTCACAGATCCAAGAGACTTGATGTAAGATTTTGCATATAGAAACATGAAATAGATTCAGATTTTGAAATAGATTTCTTGAATGATTTAAATATTGAAGGATGAAACAGAAATTCGACATAATAACAAGTACATGTGTGCCACTTCCTTTAGAGAACGTGGACACTGACCAGATTATACCAGCGCGCTTCCTCAAGGCTACAGACAAGGAGGGATTCGGTGACAACCTCTTCAGAGACTGGAGATATGACAAGGAAGGCAATCCCAAACCAGACTTCGTACTAAATGACCCACGCTATGGTGGGGTGATACTTGTGGCAGGCAAGAACTTCGGTTCCGGCTCGTCAAGAGAACATGCTGCATGGGCTATAGCAGGATATGGATTCAGGGTAGTAATAAGTTCTTTCTTCGCCGACATCCATAAAAACAATGAGTTGAACAACTTTGTACTGCCAGTGGTGGTAAGTGAGGATTTCCTGCGGGAACTGTTCGACAGCATCTTTGCCAATCCAGCTACTGAGGTAGTGGTTAACTTGCCAGAGCAGACAGTAACCAATACTGCTACAGGCAAATCAGAACATTTCGACATCAACGGATACAAGAAACATTGCCTGATGAATGGACTTGACGATATAGATTATCTCATAGGAAACAAAGACAGGATAGAGGAATGGGAAGCTCAGAACAAGTAAGTTTTGGATATAGGTCGATATCGCCCTTTATTGAGATAATGGACTCTACGTTGCGTGACGGTGAGCAGACCAATGGTGTCAGTTTCCTTCCTCATGAGAAACTGATGATAGCTCGCATGCTCCTTCGTGACATCAATATTGACAGGATTGAGGTCGCTTCGGCAAGGGTGTCGGAGGGAGAGAAAGATGCAGTGCGCATGATATGCCGGTATGCAGAATCTAATGGGATGAGAGACAGAGTCGAGGTTCTGGGCTTTGTTGACGGACGTCTCTCCATTGACTGGATTAACGACTGTGGGGGTAGGGTTATCAACCTGCTTGCCAAGGGTTCGCTTAAACATTGCAAGCAGCAACTCCATAAGACACCAGAGGAGCATATCGGGGATATCATGAGGGTGCTTGACTATGCAGACAAATGCCACTTCGATGTGAATCTTTATCTTGAAGACTGGAGCAATGGTATGAAAGACTCGCCAGAGTATGTCTATAAGATAATGGACTCACTCGAGAAAAGTGGTATCAAGAGGTTCATGCTTCCCGACACCCTTGGAATAATGAATCCTTTGCAGGTGATTGAGTATTTCAGGAAAATGGTGAGAAGATATCCAGACATACATTTCGATTTCCATGCGCATAACGACTATGACATGGCTGTGAGCAATTCTCTCGCAGCAGTATTCAGTGGCGCACGCGGACTTCACGTCACTGTTAACGGGCTTGGAGAAAGATGCGGAAACGCACCGTTGTCAAGTGTGCAGGTCATTCTGAAAGACCATTTTGAGGCAAAGACCAATATTGATGAAAGCAGACTTAACGACATAAGCAAGTTGGTAGAGGGATACAGCGGTATTGCTGTAGCACCAAACCAACCCATTGTGGGGGAGAATGTCTTCACACAGGTCGCTGGAGTGCATGCCGATGGTGACAACAAGGACAATCTCTATTGCAACGACCTTGTGCCGGAACGCTTTGGAAGAAAGAGAGAATATGCGCTTGGAAAGAACTCTGGAAAGGCGAACATAGCAAAGAACCTGGAGGAACTGGGACTTGAACTGACACCTGAACAGACCAAGCGTGTGACACAGCGCATTACAGAACTTGGAGACAAAAAGGAACTCGTGACACAGGAGGATTTGCCGTATATTGTGAGCGATGTCCTGAAACACGATGCTCCAGAGGATAAAGTGAGGCTGGTGAGCTATATGGTCAGTACAAGCTATGGCTTGAAGCCAATAGCAAGCATCAAGGTGAATATCAACGGCACAGACTATGCAGCCGATTCCACAGGTGACGGACAGTATGATGCCTTTGTGAAAGCCTTGAGGCTGATATACAAGAACCATCTCGGCAAGACATTTCCAGTACTTGACAACTATTCTGTCAGCATACCGCCAGGCGGACGGACAGATGCTCTCGTACAAACCATCATTACATGGCGTAACGGAGATAAGATAATAAGGACACGAGGACTTGATGCCGACCAGACAGAGGCAGCAATAAAGGCAACATTCAAAATGTTGAACATAATAGATTGATGTCTCTCCACCTTTAAGGTTAGGTGGGAAGCCTCACTCCAACCCATTGATAAGGTTATTGGGTTATAAGGTTATAAGGTTATTGGGTTATTTGGTTGTTAGAAATTGAAAATTTTAAATGGAAGATTTAATATCAAACATTCAACTTTCAAAACCTTAAGACTAGGAACCTGATACCTAAAATCGTGGGGAGATAGTAACCATAAGAGGTAATGACTTGTCAACTCGTTAACTAACAGCATGCCGGAGACATGCGAACCCTAAATTAATACTCAACTTTCGGAAGTAGATAAAGGAAGGCAAATGAAGATAAAAGAAGATAAAAGGAGATAAAAGACAAGACCTAAGACTGTTGTCTTTTAACTTCCTGAGCGAACGCAGGGAGCAATAACTCCTTCTAACTCCCTTTAACTCCTTATGTTGGGAACTTCTGAAACTTTAAATTATTATTATTATATGAAACTAAAAATTGCAGTACTTGCCGGAGACGGCATTGGACCAGAGATTATGGAGCAGGGTGTGGCTGTGATGAATGCCATCGCAGCTAAATTCGGTCATGAAGTGGAGTACAGAGAGGCATTGTGCGGAGCACATGCCATTGATGAAGTGGGAGACCCTTTCCCAGAAGAGACTTTTCAAACATGCAAGGATGCTGATGCCGTTTTATTTGCAGCAGTAGGACATCCGAAGTATGACAACGACCCAACAGCGAAGGTACGCCCAGAGCAGGGACTCCTTGCCATGCGAAAGAAATTGGGACTCTTCGCAAATATACGTCCGGTACAGACTTTCAAGTGCCTCCTGCACATGTCGCCATTGAGAAAGGAACTTGTTGAGGGTGCTGACTTCATATGTATCAGGGAACTGACTGGTGGTATGTATTTTGGAGAGAAATACCAGGATGATGACAAGGCTTACGACACAAACTTCTATTCACGTCCTGAGATAGAGAGGATAATTCGCGTGGCTTATGACTATGCCCGCAAACGCAACCGTCATCTCACGGTAGTGGACAAGGCAAACGTACTGGCTTCGTCAAGACTGTGGAGGCAGATTGCGAGAGAGATAGAGCCAGAGTATCCCGATGTGAAGACCGACTATATGTTTGTTGACAATGCTGCCATGAGAATGATAGCTGAACCTACTTTCTTTGACGTTATGGTTACTGAGAATACTTTTGGTGACATACTAACAGACGAGGGAAGCTGTATAAGTGGCTCAATGGGACTGCTTCCTTCAGCATCAACAGGAGAGAGCACTCCTGTCTTCGAACCCGTGCATGGCTCATGGCCTCAGGCTGCGGGAAAGAATATCGCCAATCCTTTGGCACAGATCCTGTCTGTAGCCATGATGCTCGAGTATTTTGACCTTAAAGAAGAGGGAACTCTTATAAGGAAAGCTGTGGATGCCAGCCTTGATGCGAATGTAAGGACACCAGAGATACAGGTTGAAGGCGGAGCTGAGTATGGAACAAAGGAGGTTGGTGCATGGATTGTTGACTATATCAAGAATGCATAGATTCTGTCAAACTCGTTTTAGGAACGAGACTACAAACATATGGCCGTTTTTCCGTTGTCAAAATGCATTGACAACGAAAAGACGGTCATGTGCTATAGTCATTCCAATTCGAATACTCCTGTGGGAGTTTTTCTTTTCAGTACATCGAGTTTGAAGTCCGCTCCAGCTATAATGCCATGGTTCCTGAGGACATTCTCGTAGGTCTTTCTTGCCAACTCTGGATGATTGTTCTCCTCGCTGAGATGACATAACCATACATGTCTTAGTTTCGGAGTGGCATATTTTATTACCGCCATGGCAGAGTCCTCGTTGCAAAGATGCCCTTTGCAGCTGACAATCCTGTTCTTGAGATATTTTGGATATGGTCCCTTGCTAAGCATTTCAGGGTCGTGGTTTGCCTCTATGACAAGATAGTTAGCTTCAGATATATATCTGCCTATTTCTTCGGTTATCGTTCCGCAATCGGTAACGAGTACGAATACTACGCCATCATGTTCTATCTTATACCCAACATTGTCTGTGCTGTCGTGAGGTACGTCGAAAGGTGTTATACGGAAGTCTCCCAGTTCAATGGTAACATCCTTTATAAGGTTCATTCTGTTATGTTGTTCTATCTTCTTTCTCACACACCAGTTTTTCATGATGCCCATATGCACTTCTTCGGTAGTATATACAGGCAGGTTTTTGTCAATGCTAAGCGAGCCTACAGACTTTACATGGTCGGCATGGTCGTGTGTGACAAGGATTCTTTTAATGCTGGAAGTATGCATTCCATACTCGACGAAAAATTTTTTCATTGCCCGCAGTCCGATACCGCAGTCAATGATAATCCCGTCGCTGTTTGTAAAGAGAAAATAGCAGTTACCGCTACTTCCACTTCCTAAAGATATGAATTTAAGCATTTTAGTGTCGTGATGCAGTTTTCGCATGGCAATTAATCCCTGCTGCGTGCGTTTCAGAATTGGAGTTAATGGTATCTCCTGTTCTGGTGAATTTAAATTGAAATGCAAATATACAAAAAATAATGCTATCTCCGTCTGTTGTCAGTATTTTTTTTACTAAAGTTTCGCAAGTGTTCAACTAAAAGGAGTCAGAAGAATTTATCTCCTTTTGTTTTCATTTAACTACTTTTTACTACTTGCGAAACTTGAATTTTTATATATTCAACATTCAGAAAGGCATCCCAACGGCAAAATGGAATGTAAAGTCACGTCCCATGTCATGATTTGTGATAGGGTAGTGTTGCTTGCTGTTTGTATATGATGGATTGACAGCTTTCATTCCCATGTCCATGCGTATGATGAAATAGTCGAAGTTGAGCCTAAGTCCGAGTCCGTATGACATAGCTATTTGTTTATAGAATTCGTCGAGTTTGAACTGTCCACCTGGCTGTTCCTCGTATGCTCTTAGAGTCCATATGTTTCCAGCATCAATGAATGCGGCACCATCGAATTTCCAAAACAGGTGTGTTCTTAGTTCTGCATTAAGGTCTATCTTCATATCTCCAGTCTGATTTATGAAGTCTATTCTTCCGTCGCTACCTTTGAAAGACCCCGGTCCGAGTTCTCTTACGCTCCATCCTCTAACGGAGTTGGCTCCTCCAGAGAAGTATCTTTTCTCGAAAGGAAGGATGTCGCTGTTGCCGTAGGGATAAGCGATGCCAATTCCGCTGTGCAGTACAATTCGGTTCTTAGAATCAAGGACGAAAGTCTTTGAATAGTCGAAATCGAATTTTGCATATTGGGCGAATGCGATGTTGAAGAGTTTGTATTGTCCGTCCTCGTTTCTTTCCATTCCTGTCATCGGAGCCATGAACTTCAGGATGTTACCTGCTGTCTCTACGTTTGCCCTAAGTGACTGTGTGGCATCTTTGTATGTCAGTCCGAAGCCGATTTTCATGATGAAAAGGTCCTCATAGTTATATCTCAGGATGGCGTTTCTGTTTGAATAGTCATCGAGATAGTCTTCCTTGAATGTTTTTGAAATCCAAGGCATATAGACATAGTTCAGGTCAATAAGGTCAAGGTTGTATGTTGTCCTCCTTGTTGTGTTAGTCCATCTGTATCTCCATCCGGCTGAAAATACCTTTCTGTGGAATTCAGGTCTGTTTTGCATGTTCCAACTAAGGTTAACCTCTGATGTTGCGGAACTTCTCCTTTTGAAAGTCTTTGAAAGGAAAGGTGCAAGAAATCGTGGGAAGAGCAGTTTTGCCTCCACATTGTACTCCTCATAGTCATGGTTGTCATAGCCTTCAAGTCCTGTTATTGCCTCGAAAGCTCCTCTTAACTGTATGCTTAGCAGTTCTGACCCTTTGAACAAATTTCTGTTCTGGTATGTAAGTGACGCGGCAGCTCCGAAGTCTCCAGAAGTATTGGTACCCTCAGGTTGGAAGGATATTGTATTTGGTTTATAGTTAGATATTTTTATATTGCAATCAAGTATGTTCGAATCTGGTATCTCTTCGAAGCTGATGTCTGTATATCTGATAGCTCCAAGTTTTCCGAATGCATTGTATGTATGTTGGAGTTTTGCAGCACTGAAAAATTCTCCTTCCACTATGGCAGAGGTGTTGTTCAGCACGGACGGTCTGATATGCAGTCCTGTGGAGTCTCCAGGCATGAAGTTAACCTTTCCAATTCTGTATCTTGGGTGTGTCGTCGCTAATGCATCGTTGTTAGCCTTGAATTTGTGTAGATGCAGAGTGACGTCAATGTTCCTGTCGCCTTCCACGGAATCGGCAGTATATGTGATGAAGTCCTTGTTGAATCTGTAAAAGCCGTTGTCGTTGAGTATTGTTGTCAGCCTTTTTCTCTCATTGTCAAGTGCGCTTACAGTGAACTGTCTTGGTTTCTGTTCTGTGATGTATGGTTCAAGAATCTCTCGTACAAGCGAGTCCTGTATGTTATATCCAAAAGACTGTATTATGAAAGGTTCTCCAGGGTGTAGGATGTAACATGCTTTCAGCCTTTTGCCTTTTTTCCTGGTCTGTAGTTCAACCCGTGCGTTCATGTATCCCATATTCTGCATTGCAGCCTTCAAGTCCTCGCACGAGAGTCGTGCCTGCAGGGTATCGAAGAGTACAGGTTCCTCACCTAATTTCCTTAGAGTCTTGTTAATCCATTTTGTTGTATCATTACCAGCAAGAGAATATGTGCCGAGAGGAATCTTGAAAAGTGAGAACCATTTAGAGTTAGCTCTTTGCCTGATATACGGCTCTAACTGTGCTGCATCAAACCCTTTGGTATCAGCTTTTATCTCTACTTCTTCAAGAAGGCAATCGTTGTCACCTATGAAATTTGTCGTATTGCATCCACATATTGTGGCAGCAATTCCTATATATAATATGTATATGGTTTTTTTCAATCTTGAAAGTAATTGTTAGCTGTTTCAATATTCAGTCTGCAAATATAGTCAAACTATTGGAATTAGAAAACAATAAGAATTGTTTTTTTATTAGCTTTATTCGCTTTTTGGAGTTTTGATAAATATGAAACATTGAAAAATCGAGTTTCCCTTTATAATGTTTGTACGACTCTTTGGCGGTGTAATGACCAATTTGGGTTAAAGTTGAGGAATTTCTTTGGTGTTGTGAGAGGAAAATATTACTTTTGCATATTGTATGACGTGTTTGATAAACTATAGGAAAAGGAATGCTTGCATTCATTGTTCTATGTCCTGAGATATAGAATGACATTAAACGAAAAAACAATAAATACTTCGGTTATGGAATATATAAAGACAGACATTGATGGGGTGTGGATAATAGAGCCAAAGGTTTTCAACGACCCTCGCGGCTATTTCTTCGAGGCATGGAAACAGTCAGAGTTTGACGAGCATATCGGCAAACATGTGGAATTTGTCCAGGACAATGAGTCTAAGAGTAGTTATGGGGTACTTCGCGGACTTCATTATCAGAAAGGAGAATATTCACAGGCGAAACTTGTTAGAGTCATTAAGGGTAGGGTGCTTGATGTGGCAGTTGATTTGCGCAAGAGTTCTCCGACATTCGGCAAGCATGTTAAGGTTGAGCTTAGCGAGCAAAACAAACGCCAACTGTTCATACCTCGTGGTTTTGCCCATGGTTTCCTTGTACTCAGCGATGAGGCAATATTTACCTATAAGGTTGACAATGTCTATGCACCACAGCATGAGGCAAGCATTCGCTGGAACGATGAAACTATAGGAATAGAGTGGGGCATTGCCCAAGATGCTGTCCTGACAAGCGATAAAGACCTCCGTGGAGCATCGTTGTCAGAGGCAGATGTTTTTGAATGACAATATAATCAGCCAATAGACTATGTGCAAAGTCGGTAACATACCTTTATCTTCAATAATGCATACTATGTACAGTCAACTTGTATGGCTGTCCCTTCCTCTTGTTCTGCTTATGGTGTCATGTGCAGACACTGGTAGGCAGACTGAGGACGCTGAGGCGATGCAGCTTATGCAGGGTATATGGATAAATACCGAGGGCAACACCCCGTCTATAATGGCAAGAGGTGACAGTATCTATTATCCAGACTCAACAAGTCTTCCCGTTCGTTTCTGGATATACAAGGACAGTCTATACATGAAGGGGCGTGTGCTGACACGATACAAAATAGAAGAACAGAGCGAGAAACTGTTGAAACTGGAGAATCAGAATGGCGAACCATTGTCGCTATCCAAGGCCTCCGACAATTCGTCAATGGGCGACTTCACACGTCAGCGTCCATATGCACTTAACGTTTTCGAGACTGACGATGCTGATACGACAGTAGCCATCTCGTCTGGTTATGTCAAATGTAGCATACATATTGAACCCTCATCAGACCGAGTCGTCAAATCAGTATGTAACGATGATGGTTTTGTCGTTGACAACATGTATCTTGACAGAGCTGCCAATGTATGTATTAACGAAGGAGGTTCAACATATTACACCCATAGTTTCAGGAAACAGGAATTCTCATCATACGTGCCCGATGCTTTTCTTTCAAAGTCCATTCTTCGTAATGTCATTTTTTATGGAGTGTCTGGTGATACTGTAGTTTTGTATGCCACGATAGGTATTCCAGATGCAGAGACATGCTACGTGGTTGAAATTAGAATTTCAAGGGATGGAAAGGTTGTGAAAAAAGAGAAATAGATGTTATCTACTGTCTAATAGATAAATAATATTTGCTGGTTAAATGTTTTTTCCGTAACTTTGCCATATAAAGATATGGAAAATCATATCTTAGAAAAGCAATTATTAACTAAAAACAGGAGGTAATATTATGAGAAGTATCACGACATTTGATTTGCAGTATGCACATCGTTTCTATGGTTTTCAGGGAGAAGCACAGTATCTTCACGGTCATACAGGAGTGCTTACCATTGAAGTGGAAGACTCTGTAAACGAAGGAGTAAACATGGTCTATCCATGCAATGAAATTCAAAAAGTAGCCTGGGATGTTCTGAAAAATTTCGACCACGCCCTTATTCTGCGTGAGGATGACCCATTGCTGCCAGCTATCCTCGACGTATATGAGAAACAGGGAATAAAAAACGGACATCCTCGCAACACAATGAAAGGTGAGGCTTTCAAGACTGAACTTGCGCAGGCATATCCTGACAGCCGCCTTGTAGTAACAAAAGAGACTATGACCGTCGAAGGTATGATAAAAATTGTCTATGATTTGCTGAAAGACAAGCTGAACATTGCCAAGATTACATTCACGAGTGGAGTGAATGCTGCATCTGCAGAATTTACAGACAGGAAACAGATTGACAGATGTCCACTTTGCGGTATATCCCTCGATGAGAACGGAGTATGCCCGAAGTGCGGTTATAGAAAGTAGTATTATGAAAGCCATATCTCTCCATTATAATGGGAAAGATATGGCTTTTTTCATGATTCATGTATATATTCCTATCCTTGTATAATAACCGAATCAGATATATACTTATTCCGGTGTCTTGTTTTTTTTAGTCTCCTTGCAATATTTTTAATATGGGCGACATACCTTGCGACTGATATATTTATATTCCCAGTTTCTTTCGTATGTCCTTTGGTATGGCATTCTTGTTTACCATATAGTCCATGGTGTTGGCAGCAATGAAGGTTTTGGTCATATACCATATTCCCTTGTAATCTCCTGCTTCTCCCCATGAGTTCTTGACCATATAGTATTCCTTGCCGTTCTGGTCTTTTGCCTTGCCATAGATGAGCATTCCGTGGTCATCAGTGAGTTCCCAGCTGTCGTAACGCTCCTGACGCATTTCCTGTGTAGGTGTTATCTCAGGCACGAGACATCCCAAAGAGTCGAGTTTGCTTGTCTTCTCACTTTTTGAAAGCTTGAGCCAGCGTGCCATGTCGCTGCCGGCAAGACTTTGTGCCTTTTTGGAGTCGATGGCGTAGGCAAGACCGTTGCGTGTGAATCCTTCTTCGCTTACATCGCCACCCCATGCTATGCAATAGCCATTGTCAAGAGCATAGTCAATGACTCTCATCATCTCATCCATAGGCAGGTTCCATGACAGAGGGTTACGCCAGTTGTCCTGTACCTCTACGGCAAACTGTGTGTAGAAAGGATGGTGTGTGTAGGAAGTTATGGTAACATAGTCGTTGAAGTCGAGTCCAAGACTGGCAGCAAAGGTTTGTGGCGTATATTCTTTACCCTCGAATGTGAATTTGTCAGGACATTTTCCAAGGTAGGCGTCGAGAATGCCCTGCAGTCCAACTTTCCACTGTGAGGAGAGTTTCTTAGCATCGCTTTTTGCCACGGCAGCCACGTATGGTTCCATAAGGGCGAAGAACTCATTGAAGTTGTTGAGTGAGTCACCGTAAAGGGAACCTGGGAATGGCATGGCATCTTCCGGGCATATTCCATAATGTTGCAAGCAGTATAGAGGATCGTAGCATGAGCCACCTTGTGAGAATTGGCAGTCCCCATGCAGACGTACTACCTGTATGGCTCTGTCCATATATGTCTTGTTAGCTACGAAAGACTCACAAAGGTCGTATGTCTTACCGGTCTTCTTTAGTATCTCAGCTTCAAAATAACTGAGAGTGGAATAGTCCCAGCATGTACCACTACGATTCTGGTCCTTGATACTTGTAATCTTGTTTTCCTTAATGGTAGTGAAAACAGGCTTGTTCTTGTTTACCGAATCCTTTTTCTCCTCGGCACCGGCTCCAATGGTGACAGTTGCCATTATAGCCAAAACTAAAATCTTTTTCATTTCCGTTTTTATTATTAATTATATGTTAGAATTTTCAATCTTCAATCTTCAATTTTCAGTCTATTTTCAGCCATGAACTTCTCCACGTCGTTTGGATGGTACGGAATCCTTTCCTTGCCAATGAACTCACATCCGCCAGTAGTTATAAGTACATCATCTTCAAGTCTGATACCTCCAAAATCCTTGTAGGTCTCTATCTTGTCGAAGTTGAGGAATTCGGCGCAGTGTCCGGAAGCCTTCCATTCGTCAATAAGTGCAGGGATGAAATAAATGCCAGGCTCGTCAGTCACGACAAATCCCTCCTCAAGTTTCCTTCCCATTCTGAGACAGTTTGTGCCGAACTGGTCAAGTATGGGTCTTGTCTCTTCATCGAATCCAACGTTTATTTGGTCAAAACCCTCCATGTCATGAACATCCATTCCCATCATGTGTCCCAAGCCATGAGGCATGAACATGGCGTGTGCTCCAGCTCTTACAGCCTCTTCAGTGTCTCCTTTCATGAGTCCGAGAGCTTTCAGTCTGTCAGTCATGAGTTTGCACACAGCGAAATGCACATCCATGTACTTTACTCCGGGCTTTGCAACACTGAGCACATAGTCATGGCATTCCTCCACAATGCTGTAAATCTCCAATTGTCTTTGAGTGAATTTGCCGCTGACAGGATATGTTCGTGTGTTGTCTGAGCAGTAGTGGCTTATAGTCTCTGCACCTGCGTCACATAGTGCAAGTCGTCCATCTTCAAGCAAGGTTTCCGACGGATTTCCGTGCATTATCTCTCCGTGTTGTGTGAAAATAGTGGCGAAGCTCACCATCGCTCCGTATGACTGAGCTATTCCGGCAAGTTTTCCCCCAATGTATTTCTCGGTAACTCCAGGACGTGCAAGAGCCATTGCCGTAGTATGCATCTTGTAGCCAATTGTAGCAGCTTTCTCAAGTTCTTTGATTTCCTCTGCCGACTTCTTTGACCTCATCGTCACGACTGCCTTGATAAGATCCATTGATGCTGCCTCTTTCTGCTGGTTGGGGTGTATTCCAAGTAAGTCGAATATAAGCAGTTTTATATCATGTCTGTATGGAGGAAGGAAGTGAATCCTCCTGTTTTGCCTCATGGCATTTGCGCATATTGTCTTTATAGTCTTCATAGGCGCAGTGTTAGCCACTCCTACAGCCTCAGCGAGGTTGTGTACACTGTCAACGGAGCCATACCATACTATATCCTCGATGTCAATGTCATCGCCTACGAGAGTCTCTATGTCGTTGTCAATGTCTATTACACCAATTAGTCCGTCCCTTTTTTGACCGAAATAATACAGGAATGACGAGTCCTGTCTGAATGGGTAATATGCATTGGCTGGATAGTTGCATGGTGACTCATTGTTTCCGAATATGATAACAATGCCCTCTTTTACCAGCCTTTTCAGCTCTGCACGTCGCTCTACGTATGTTTGTTTGCTGAACATAATGATTGTTTTTTTTACGTTATACTGTTTGCAAAGTTAGTCTTTTTTGCTTAAAAATCACTATCTTTGTAGGAAAATTTTAGAATGTCCATGCAAAAGGTTAGGAATAGTGCGCTGATATTGGAAGGAGGAGGGATGAGAGGTGTCTTTACGAGTGGAGTGCTTGATGCCTTCATGAAATATGAACTGTATTTTGAACGGGTGATTGCTGTATCAGCTGGTGCATGTAACGGAATGTCATACATAAGCCGGCAACCAAGGAGGGCACGCGTGTCTAACATAGACATGCTGGCACATTATGACTATATTGGATTACACCATCTACTGCGGAATGGATGTATCTTCGACCCCGTTCTGCTTTACGACAGGTTTCCTAATGAACTGGTACCTTTAGATTATGACACATTCTTCAATAATGCGGCTAAGTTCGAGATGGTGACAACCAACTGCCTTACTGGTAGGGCAGAGTATCTGTGTGAATGTTCTGGCAACAGGCAGAGGGCTATAGATATAGTAAGAGCGAGCAGTAGTCTTCCGTATGTGTCGGCAATAGTGAATGTGGATGGTGTACCCATGCTCGACGGAGGAATCGTGGACAGTATTCCTATAATGCGGGCTGTTGAACTTGGATATAACCATAATGTAGTGATAGCCACGCGCAACCGTGGCTACCGTAATAAAGGCAAGGACAGAAGGATACCACGTTTGATATATAAGGACTACCCCCGTCTAAGAGTAGCCCTTAGCCATCGAATAGAAGTGTATAACAGCCAGCTCGAGATGCTGGAGCGGATGGAGGACAACGGAAGTGTCCATTGCATACGTCCGTTGGCACCTATGGAGGTGGGAAGAATAGAAAAGGACATCAAGAAACTGGAGTGTCTCTATGACGAGGGATTCCGCCTTGGTGAGAAATACGTAATGGAATATTTCTGAAAGAAAGGTTGTAGCTTAAATAATTTTTAGGATTATCCGTAATAATCGAAGTTAGGCTTCATCTCGGAATAAAAAATAAAATACTGCGTCTTTTATTTTGTTCTTCACTCGATTTGCGTTAACTTTAAATAAGTTAGGCTTCATCTCGGAATAAAAAATAAAATACTGCGTCTTTTATTTTGTTCTTCACTCGATTTGCGTTAACTTTAAATAAGTTAGGCTTCATCTCGGAATAAAAAATAAAATACTGCGTCTTTTATTTTGTTCTTCACTCGATTTGCGTTAACTTTGCAACTATGAGAATAGATATTGTTACAGTGTTGCCCGCAATGATAGAAGGCTTCATACATGAATCGATACTTGCAAGGGCACAGAAAAAGGGTCTTGTGGAGATACATCTCCATAATCTTCGAGATTATTCCAATGACAAATGGCGTCGTGTCGATGACTATCCATACGGCGGATTCGCCGGCATGGTTATGCAGTGTGAGCCGATAGACCGTTGTATAAGCTCACTGAAGGATGCGAGAGAGTATGACGAGGTGATATTCACATCACCAGATGGGGAACAGTTCAACCAGCACGTCGCCAATGACTTGTCCTTGAAACAGAATATCATAATACTATGTGGCCATTATAAAGGTATAGACCATAGGATAAGGGAACATCTCATAACAAGGGAGATTAGTATTGGAGACTATGTGCTTACAGGAGGCGAACTGGCAGCTGCTGTCATGACCGATGCTATCGTAAGGGTTGTGCCAGGAGTGATAGGCGACGAGCAAAGTGCACTGTCAGACTGCTTTCAGGATGATATCCTTTCCGCACCTGTATATACACGACCAGCAGACTATAAGGGATGGAAGGTTCCAGAAATACTGCTCAGCGGAAACGAGGCGTTAATAAAGCAATGGGAGATAGACCAGGCGATGGAACGCACAAGACGGCTTCGACCCGATTTGTTGAAAGATTGAAGTCTCCCTGCCCCACAGTGGGGCAATAATCAGCAATCAACAATCAGTAATCAATAATCAGCAATCAACAATCAGTAATCAAAAAAACAGATGACTAACGACAGCATAGAACAGATGAGATTGCTTGTTGAAAGGCTCAACGAAGCATCTGAGGCCTATTACAATGGTCAAGGGGAGTTGATGACCGACCATGAATGGGATGCTCTCTTCGACCGACTTGGAGAAATGGAGAGGGAAACAGGCGTGGTTCTCGATGACAGTCCCACTCATAATGTGTCTGCCGACAGTATATCCGGCAGGAAAGAGAGACACGAGTATCCGGCACTTTCACTTGCCAAGACAAAACTTGTTTCAGAGCTTGTGAAATGGGCAGAAGGACGACCTGTGTGGGTCTCATGGAAACTCGACGGACTTACGCTTGTTGTAACTTATGACAACGGAAGGCTTACAAAGATTGTGACAAGAGGAAACGGACACGAGGGAACAAATATAACTCACATGGCAACGGCAATAGAGGGGATTCCATTGACATTGACTTACAAGGGGCATCTTGTAATAAGGGGAGAGGCCGTTATTTCGTATGCTGATTTCCAGAAATTCCTTATGGAGACAGACGAGGACTATGCCAATCCTCGAAATCTCGCATCTGGTTCCTTGGCTCTAAGAGATTCCTCAGAAGTGGCTAAAAGACATATAAGATGGATTCCTTTCTCGCTCGTATATACAGATAGCGACCAGACAGAATGGGGTGACAGGATGGATAGCCTTGCTCATATGGGCATGACACCTGTGGAGCGGGAGAGAATAGATACTCCCGATATTGACACAATGAATACTGTCATCAACAAATGGACGGAGAAAGTAACAAATGGAGAGAATCCTTTTCCTGTTGATGGACTCGTAATTACTTACAACGATACGGTGTTTGCAGCATCGGGTTCTGTGACAGGACACCATGCCACACGTGGAGGACTCGCCTTCAAATGGCAGGATGAGGAGGCTCAGACAACATTGGATAGAGTGGAATGGTCGTGTGCAGCATCCAAGATTTCTCCGGTTGCAGTATTTGAACCCGTTGAACTGGAAGGAACGATAGTTAGACGGGCATCGCTTTGCAATATCAGTGAATGTGAACGTCTGGGAATAGGAGGAACAGGAACAAGTATCACAGTCATCAAGGCTAACAAGATAATACCTAAAGTGGTGAGAGTTGATGCCAAGGTAGGCAATCTGTACATACCAGACAAATGTCCGGTATGTGGTAGTCCAACCGTTATATATAACAGTGAGGGTAGTGAAACACGCACGTTGCATTGCACTAACAGCCTGTGTCCTGCTAAACAACTGAAAATATTCAGTCGTTTTGTCTCTAAGGAAGGCATGAATATTGATGGACTGTCGGAAGCGACTTTGGCAAAGTTCGTAAACAGAGGATGGATAACAGAGTATGCAGACATATACCAGTTACGCTCTCATATACGCGAAATAGCACACATGGAAGGGTTCGGAGAGGTTTCAGCATCGAAAATAATGAGAGCCATTGATAAATCAAGGAAAGTAGAGGCTGTAAGGCTGCTTTACGCAATGTGCATACCAATGTGCGGCATTGATGTATGCAAGCGTCTGCTTGAGGCATACAAATTAGATATACTTATAGAAGAGGCTTCAATGCGTTCAGACTCAGCATTCTTCTCACACATACCAGGTATAGGACCCGAGAAGTCGGCATCGGTTGTAAATTGGTTTCATGATGAAGGAAACAGGAAAAAGGTGGAACGCCTTCTTGAGCAAGTAGAGGTGAACCAACCTGAAATGAAAAGCAAGGGAGGAAAATGTCAAGGACTCACCTTCGTCATAACAGGTGATGTGCATTATTACAGAAACAGAGCACAGCTTAAGACATATATAGAAGAACAGGGAGGAAAGGTTACAGGCAGTGTCAGTAAGTCAACAACATGGCTGATAAACAACGATGCCACATCCACATCGGGAAAGAACAGAAAAGCTCAGGAACTGGGTATCGGTATCATGACAGAAAAGGAATTTATTGACAAATATAATCCAGACATGCGGATAAACGATACACCAGACCTCTTTGCATAGACATTTATCACAAAAAAACGAAAGGAAATCCATGCAGATACTGCTTGCTAATGCCAAAATAATGTTCGGCAGTTCAGAGACAAAGCCACTGACCGAACCCCTGTTCCAATCCATCGCCAACAGACTCGCTGCGGAGATGGCTACCTGTTCCGTTGACATGCTTGCACAAAAGCTGGACTGTAGCCATAACCTTGCAGCCGAAAACTGGCGAAGATACCAGAACTACTTCCTTGCAGACAAGATGCCTGCCATCATGGCATATAACGGACAGGCATACAAACACCTAAAAGCCAAGACGTTGAACGAGGAAGACCTTTTGTTCGGACAAAAGCATCTGTGGATTACATGTTTTCTCTATGGCTTGCTCAGACCAATGGATGCCATTGTACCATACCGCATGGAGCATTGCGTAAGCCTTGAGGCGACAGATGGAAAACCTGTAAATCAATTCTGGAAAGACAAACTGACAGATGTGTTGATAGACAGTGTGAAGGCTGACGACGGTATCCTGCTCCATCTCTCTACCGAAGAATATGAACACCTGTTTGATTGGAAAAGGGTGATGGCTGAGGTCAAGGTGATTCATCCGCTTTTCTATGTCAGACAAAAGGATGGCAGTTTGAGAATGCAGGCGGTATGGGCAAAGTCGTGCAGGGGTGCAATGTTGAGATTTATACTCCGCAATAAGATATTACATCCGGAAGAACTGACCTCGTTCTGTTACGAAGGCTTTGGGTATGATACAGAATTGGGAGAAGACACTTTTCCTCATTTTGTCAGGGAACAAGCGAGGCTTTAACTCAAATCCCGTAAGGAGTAAAATGGAAATATAGGAAGGAGAGAAAATTGTTAAACATAAGAATTAGAATTGAATATGGCGAAAGACACGGTAAATCATGTAGCTGACAGCCTCGCAAACAGTCTTAAATACAATAGTCAAATATTCGAAAGAAGTAAGGAATGTATGGAGGGGCATGACCAGTGGGTTCATTACTTCCTTGGACTCTCATGGCATAATGCAATAGCAGTTGTTCTGCTCGTTGGATTATTTGTGTTTCTTGTAAGGTTTTCTTGGTATTCAGGCCGAATGGTCATTGAATGGAGAGTAAAGAGTCATTCATTGAGAAACAGCATTTTCTTCTCATTGGTTTTCGCATGCTTTTTCGGAGGGGCTATCATTTATTATTATGGCTATGATTATGCCGGTACATATAAGAACACCTTAACGCTGCTGTTGCGCTCTGTGCTCTCCAGCTTCGAGATGTTCTTGTCTAAATCCAACCTCATAGGAATTGCAGATAATTGCAAAAACAGCCACTGGTATATGTTGGCGTTTGCCATAGTGCATACATTGGCTGTTGTGTTGAGTGCTATATTTGCAGTGGCATGTTTTGGAAAACGTATTATGAATTGGGGAAAGTCGGTGATATGGAGATATGGTCCGGCAAACAAGACCACATACGTTTTCTGGGGACTGAACGAGCGGAGCTATATGCTTGCAAGAGATGTTTATAAAACACGGACTACTAAGGAACGTATGATCTTTGTAGATTTCCCTGATGAAAAAGACGAGGGCAATAAGTCACAGGGATTCAGCGGCCTTATTGGATTGCTGTCATTTAAGTTGAAAGTCATCCGGCAACTAAAAGACATTAATTATATACTGTATCGCAGCTTTGCCCGTCCGTCAGAACTGTCTGACAAAGTGAATGACCTGTTTGACGAACTGGATTTAATTCCAATAAAACAGATACTGAGGAATTCCAAGAATAGGAAACATTTTATTTTTACAGACAATGAATCATCTAATTTAAGGGCTGCAATCAACTTGTTGAAGTATGAAGAATTTGGTAATAATACTATAATCTATTGTGCTGCCAGAAAAACAAGATTCACCACTCAACTTGTAGAGCATTATAAGGGAAGGCTTGTTATTGTTGATGACTCGCGAATGGCAGTGACAGCATTGAAGAGACGAGAGGTAGAACATAGTACGCCTATAGAATATGTAACAATAGACAAGGATAATGCAGCGGTTACTTCTGTTTTCACAGCCATGATAATTGGATTTGGCACTACTGGTCAGGATACCCTTCGCTTCCTTTATGAGTTTTCTGCATTTCCTGATGAAAACGGCGAAAAGCAGAAAGTGAGGATAGATGTGATAGACACTAAGATGGACAATCTTGAAGGTGAATTCAGGCAGGAGGTGCCAGCCATTGAATATATCAAGACCGATTACAGGAAGCACAAGAACATAATGGAGCATGATGTGATTCTGCATAAGATGGATATCGGTTCGGACAGGTTCTACGAACTGTTGTCAGAGTTGGTAGATAGTTTAAACTATGTTGTCATTGCTACAGGAGACGATGACCGAAACCTGAGCATAGCTTCGTATATCCTGGAATTCATGGTGAGGAACAGAAAAATCAATCAGAATAGATTCAGAATATTTGTAAGACTCTACAACGAGAACAACCGAGTAAAATTCGAATCTGCACAAAATGTTTTCAGTAAGATGTGTGAAGACTATGGCAATCATGGATTAAATGCGGAAGCTACAGATTTCTTCAATGCTCCATTCGTGTTCTTCGGGCATCCACAGTCATTGTACACTAAATCTATTATCATTGACAACAGTCTGGTGGAGGAGGCAAAAGATTTTTATGAGGAATATTGTAGAGTAGTGAAGGATAATGACACATGGGATGGACGGCGGCAGAAGGCAAAAGATGCCTACACCTACAGGAAACTTTATCGTCAGGAAGGTCAGGACAAGGCAAACTGCATGCATCGATACACGAAAGAGTGCCTTCTTGGAATCGATGGCAATGACAATAATGTGTCCTGCTATAGCGAATGGACAGAAGTCCTTTCCGTTAGTGACAAGGACGATGCTGAGCAGAGGCAATGGAAAAAACGGTTGCTGCAGGCATCTATATGTGAACACCTCAGATGGAATGCTGCCCATTTGATGATGGGATATGTTCCGATGTCCGAAGATATAGCCGAACGTATTGGCTCTTCAGCAGATGAGCAACGCAAAGAACACAGGTATATCGTCCATTGGAAGCAACTTGACATACAGACTCAGGGCTACGACTATGGAGTGGTTAAAACCACTATCAACCTTAAGAACAAGAAGAATGTCGAAGGCAAATGACAGCTGCGTCATTTTGTGTTGCCCACAATCTCATTTGCCCTTTTGAGTGCCAAGTCGATATGGCTGCATATATTCTCATTGCCGACAAGTTCGCAGAAACCGGCTTTGGTAAGTTGGGAGTTGACTTTTTCTGTCACGCCAGACAAGATAATCTGTATTCCTTCTTTCTGACTCATCAGACAAAGGTTTGTAAGGTTGTGAATACCTGTTGAGTCAACAAACGGAACTTTCCTCATCCTTATTATCCTAACAGCGGGACGGTCGCCCATGGTTGCCATTATTTCCTCAAAACGGTTGCCTACTCCAAAGAAATACGGACCGTTTATTTCGTATACCTCTACGCCCTCAGGAATGGTCAGATGTTCAAGGTTGCCAAGTTTCATGTCGCTATACTCTTCGTCGGGGTTAATCTCGTCTGATATGACTCTCACGTCTGTAGTCTCGGACATACGTCTCATGAAAAGCAGACAGGCTATGATAAGTCCAACTTCAATGGCTATGGTAAGGTCGAATATTATGGTCAGGAAGAAAGTAATGAGCAACACGGTGACATCGCTTTTCGGATTCTTCATAAGGGCGAAGAACGAACGCCATCCCGACATTCCGTAACTTACAACTACGAGGACTCCGGCAAGGCATGCCATAGGAATGTATTTAGCTAATGGCATGAGGAAAAGGAAAATAAGCAGCAGTATAACAGCATGTACGATACCGGCTATTGGTGTCCTTCCTCCGTTGTTGATGTTGGTCATGGTACGGGCGATAGCTCCGGTTGCAGGTATTCCGCCAAATATTGGAGAAGCCAGATTTGCCACACCTTGTGCTATGAGTTCTGTATTGGAATTATGATGGTCTCCAATGACTCCATCTGCTACGGCGGCAGACAGCAGACTTTCTATGGCACCGAGTATGGCTATTGTCAAGGCTGGCATCACAAGGCTCTTGATGGTTCCCCATGTAAGTTCAGGAACTTCAGCCTCTGGCAGCGAATTGCTTATGGCAAAGCGGTCGCCAATAGTTTCAATTGTAGTCACTCCTGCATACTGCTTCAGCATCAAAGCCAGAATAGTCATGAGTATGATTGCAGTCAATGAGCCAGGGATTTTCTTGTTAATCTTTGGAGAGAGAACTATGACGGCAACACTCAAAATGCCAATCAAGGACGTCCAAGCATCGGCAGACGAGAAGTTTGCTACATAACATTGCCATTTCTCGATAAAGTCAGAAGGAACATTGGCTATGTCCAGTCCAAACAGGTCTTTTACCTGAGTGGTAAAGATGGTTACGGCAATACCGCTTGTGAATCCAACCACAATAGGGTAGGGAATATATTTAATGATTGTGCCAAGATGAAGGAACCCAAATAGAATCAGGAATATTCCAGCCATTATAGTGGCTATGGTGAGTCCCTCGAATCCATATTGCTGGATGATGCCGTAAATAATGATGATAAAGGCACCGGTCGGACCTCCTATCTGTACCTTGCTGCCTCCGAGGATGGATATTATGAATCCTGCTACGATGGCAGTGATGATACCCTTCTCCGGGGTGACACCTGAGGCAATTCCAAATGCAATTGCAAGTGGGAGTGCGACAATACCAACGATAATGCCTGCCATGATGTCTGCTATAAAAGTCTTGCGATTGTAGTTTCTCAAGCAACTCAACAAACGGGGCTTGAAATCAAATGTCTTAACCATGATGACAATATTATACCTGAATATTTTTTGTGTCCTGAATAATTTTCGGCTGCAAAGTTAATATCATTCTTTTATAAAACAAAACATTTTGTTATTAAATGCAAAATCATTGACTCGGCGTTTGGCGTATTTTGATATTTGTCATTTTGGTGCAATGTTCTTTATCGCAAATCTGTTGACAAGTCAGCTTGTTGTTTTAAATTTGTCAATTACCAGAAAAGCCAATTCTTGATAATAGCTCAGACTATAAGACAAAAAGGCTGGAATCTCCTTGAAAGGGGAATCCAGCCTTTATATTATAACATTCTCTATTTATACGTAACCTTGTGCCATCATCGCTCTTGCAACTTTCAGGAAGCCTGCTACGTTGGCACCCTTGACATAGTTGATATAGCCGTCTGGCTCTGTGCCATACTTCACGCAGTTAGCATGAATGTCATCCATGATGCCGTGGAGCTTTGCGTCAACCTCTTCACGGCTCCATTTCAGACGCTCAGAGTTTTGACTCATCTCAAGACCAGACACAGCCACACCTCCTGCATTGGCAGCCTTGCCAGGAGAGTAAAGTATCTTGGCATCCTGGAACACCTTAATGGCACCTGGGGTTGAAGGCATGTTAGCACCCTCGCTTACTGCTATTACTCCGTTTGCCACGAGTGTCTTGGCAGCATCTTCGTCAATCTCGTTCTGTGTGGCAGAAGGAAGGGCAATGTCTGCTTTCTCGCCCCATGGCTTTGCTCCCTCTACATACTTCACTCCGTATTTTTCAGCGTATTCTCTGATACGTCCGCGTTCAATATTCTTTAGTTCCTTAACATATTCCAACTTCTCCTCGTCTATTCCCTCTGGGTCGTAGATGTAGCCGTCAGAGTCTGACAAGGTAACAGGTTTCGCTCCGAGCTGTATTAGTTTCTCTACAGTATATTGCGCCACATTTCCAGAACCGCTCACAAGTACAACCTTTCCTGCAAGGTCTATGTTGCGGGTCTTAAGCATGTTGGCAAGGAAATACACGTTGCCGTATCCTGTAGCTTCTGGACGGATGAGGCTTCCTCCAAACTCCTGTCCCTTTCCTGTCAGCATTCCCTGAAACTGGTGTGTCAGTTTCTTGTACTGACCGAAGAGATAGCCAACCTCTCTTCCGCCAACACCTATGTCACCTGCTGGAATGTCCTCGTCAGGACCAATGTGGCGATATAGCTCGTTCATGAAAGCTTGGCAGAAACGCATCACCTCGTTGTTGCTCTTGCCACGTGGAGAGAAGTCAGAACCACCTTTCGCACCACCCATAGGGAGTGTGGTGAGTGAGTTCTTGAATGTCTGCTCAAAGGCAAGGAATTTAAGGATGGAAAGGTTTACTGATGCGTGGTAGCGCAAACCTCCCTTGTATGGACCAATGGCATTGTTGTGCTGGACACGGTAACCCATGTTTGTCTGTACATTGCCCTTGTCGTCAACCCATGTCACTCTGAATTCAATAAGCCTGTCTGGAATGCAGAGGCGTTCTATAAGGTTTGCCTTCTCAAATTCTGGGTGTTTGTTGTATTCTTCCTCAATGGTACCCAACACCTGACTTACAGCCTGAATATACTCCGGCTCATTTGGAAACCTGCGCTTAAGGTTCTCAACTACTTCAATTGCTTTCATTATAATTCCTTTTATTGATTGATATTTGTTGTCGTTATTGTCAAGTTTGGTTGCAAAGTTACAAGTTTTTATTCAAATAACAAACATTTTGATGATTTTTTTATTGTCTTTGCAGATTTATGTAAATCCTAAATTCCGCAGCACTTTAGTTTTACTTTTTTATAAGTACCTGAGTAACAAAAATTTCTTGCTTGCGGCAAGCGGCAAAGCCGATCAGCTCATGATTTTGCCATGTCAGATTTTTCTCTGATTGTTGATTGTTGATTGCTGATTATTGATTGTTGATTGCTGATTATTGATTGTTGATTATTGATTGTTGATTATTGATTGCTGATTATTGATTGTTGATTATTGATTGTTGATTATTGATTGTTGATTGCTGATTGTTGATTGCTGATTATTGATTATTGACGGGTATTGGCTTATCATAACTCCTCATCATAACTCCCCATTATAACTCCCCATCATAACTTCTTTCTTGCCTTCCTTTACATGCAAAAGAGTAATATACTTCTGGAAAAATATATAATAATGCGTCACTCCATATTTCTGATGAACCATATCTTTCTTCCATGGATTATCCTTTGCTTTTGGTATTTCCAAATATTTTATGTAACTTTGCATTGTTCATTAATGGTTTAAAAGTTTGAAGGTTTGAAGGTTTGAAGGGTTTGAAGGTTTGAAGGGTTGAAGAGTTTGAAGGGTTTGAAGAGTTTGAAGGATTGAAGAGTTTGAAGGATTTGAAGAGTTTGAAGGGTTGAAGGGTTTGAAGAGTTTGAAGGGTTTGAAGAGTTTATACCCCTCAGTGGTATTGGCTTCTTGACTCCTTAGCTCCTAACGGGAGCGATAACTCCCTTTTATAACTCCCTTTTATAACTCCCTTTTTCAAGTTTCTTAAACTCGCTTATATTAATCCTGTTTAACTTCAGATATATATATAATAAGGTATGAGAAGATTATTAGCTTTGTTGTTTGTCGCCTCTGTCATTCCTTCTATGGCTCAGACAGAACTTAGGGTGACCGTTGACAATTTCTTGAGAAGAGAGAGACATGACGAGCCGGTTGTAGTTCCTGTCTCCAAGTATGGTGATGTCCGCTCTGCTGTGGTGACATGCGATGGTCTGGAAATTCCTTCGCAGCTTGATGACCTTGACAGGGATGGCTACTATGATGAGTTGTGTTTCCTTGTTGACTTTAAAGGAAAAGGTAGCAAAGTTTATGATGTTAGATTAAGTAGCATGGATGAGCAGCACCTGTATGCTCCGCGAACCTATGCGCAGATTCTTCTCCGCAATCCAAAGGTGAAGATAAAGAACCAGCACGACTTCTTTCTGACAGAGATTTCTGTTCCCATGAGGCTCAAAGACCCATACCATCTGCTCCATCATCATGGTGTGGCTTTCGAGAATGAGCTTACTGCCATGAGGATATACTTTGATAAACGCCAGACAATAGACCTTTACGGAAAGCGTAACAAACAGCTTGAGATTGAGCGCACACAGTTCTATACTGATGACACTCAGAAGGAACAGGGCTTTGGTGATGATGTCCTGTGGGTTGGCAATACGTTTGGTCTGGGGGCTTTCAGAGGATGGGATGGAACGCAGCCCGTTATGCTTGACGACGTGGATGTCCGCACACAGCGTATAGTTTCAACAGGTCCTCTGCGCACGATAGTTGAGGCTGAGAGTAGGGGATGGAAGGTGAAAGATGGTTTTCCAAGGATAAAGACAACTGTCAGATATACCCTTTACGCTGGTCACAGGGATGCAGATGTTGATGTTTTCTTTAGTCACGACGTGAGTGCCCTTGACTTCTCGACGGGTGTCATTAATGTCAAGAACTCAAGTGAATATAATGATGGCAAAGGAATGAGAGGTTGTTGGGGAACCGACTGGCCAACGGGAGAGAAAGATTCAGTCGGTCACAAGAGAGAGACTGTAGGACTTGCCGTTTATGTGCCAAAGGAGTACATACGCAAGGTTTGTCCTGTCACAAAAGACAACTATGGCTTTGTGATAGGTACGGATACAAGACATCTAAGTTACAGGATTGCCTGTGCAAGCGACAACGAGACCTTTGGATTCCACTCCTCAGCTGAGTGGTTCTCGTTCCTAAAGGAGTGGGGTAGATCTTTAGATTCGCCATTGAAAGTAAGAGTGGATAGGAAATAATGGGGTCCTTCTCTGAAAGAGTTCCTTAAAGGTTTTCTGCCTGTTTACGTAAAACCTCCATAGGATAGAGAAATACATAAAGTCGCTCCATGAGGTCGGAATACCCTCAACGCGTGTTTTTTGTATTTCCTCTCTGTCCTTGTCGAATGAGTGTTTCCATTTATGGAAGTCTCTCCTGGCTCTGATGACAGCAAGGAAATCATCTTTCTTTCCTTTGAACAGGAAAGAAAGGGCAGCTATATAGTCGAGTACCAGCCTCTCACGCATTACCCTGCCAAGCAGGAACTGAGGAGCATTCTTGTATATCATCGTCAGGTTGTTGCGGAAATTCAGGTATGTTTTCTGAGGATTACTCTTAGGCAGCGTGGCACCACCTACATGGTAAACCTTGCTCATGGGCACGGAGAAAATCTTTCTGCCTTTCATCCTTAGTCTCCAGCAAAGGTCTATCTCCTCATTGTGGGCAAAGAACCTTCCGTCCAGACCTCCTGTCTCCCAATAGTCTTTCTTCCTTATCATAAAGCATGCTCCAGAAGCCCATGCTATATTAAACACAGTGTCATACTGTCCATGGTCTTCCTCCACGACATTCAGTATCCTGCCTCGGCAGAATGGATAGCAGTGCTTGTCAAGGTAGCCTCCACAGGCTCCAGAATACTCGAACTTGTTCCTGTCGTACATGTCCATGATTTTTGGCTGGCAGACTGCCGCTTCTGGATTGCTTTCCATGAAACTAAGCATTGGTTCAAGCCATCCTTCCGTAACCTCTACATCTGAATTCAGAAGTAAATAGTATTCAGCGTCAATGTTTTTCAGTGCCTTGTTGTAGCCTTCTGCGAATCCCCAGTTTTTCTCAAGTCTTATGGTTTTCACCTGAGGTGCATTGTTGGCTATCCACTCCAGGGAGTCGTCTGTCGATGCGTTGTCTGCTACATATATTTCCGCTTCTTTGCCTGTATTCTTGATTAAGCATGGAAGATACTTCTCAAGCATCGCTTTTCCATTCCAATTAAGTATTACTATTGCTATCATATCAATTTTGCTTTTAGTGCGGTCTTATCGTTGTTGAAATCACCTAACATCACTTCCACTATATTGTTGTCAAGGTTCTCGTCATAATCATCCTTGTCAATCTCAACTTTTATATAATTGTCAGTAAATCCGTACATCTTCTTGCCTCTTGTAGCTTTCTCACAAAGGACTCTTGCCGTCTGTCCTACATGCCTTGCATAGAAAGACTCGGTCTTGACATCAGAGAGGGCAAGCAGAATCTTCGAACGTTTGTGCTTTTCAGCCTCTGTTACCACATATGGTATCTTAAGGGCAGCAGTCCCCGGTCTCTCCGAATAAGGGAATACATGCAGCTGTGATATGTCCAGTCCCTCAATGAATTTCACACATTCCTCGAAACAGCTCTCTGTCTCGCCTCTTGTGCCAACCATCACATCCACACCAATGAAAGCGTCTGGCATAAGCCTTTTTATAAGTCCTATCTTGTGGGCGAAGAGGGCGGTGTCATATCTTCTGTGCATAAGTTTCAGCACACTGTCGCTACCGCTCTGCAATGGTATGTGGAAATGTGGCATGAAGGCTCTCGACGAGGCACAGAATTCTATTATCTCGTCTGTCAAAAGGTCTGGTTCTATACTGCTAATCCTAAAACGGATTATGCCCTCCACCTTGTCCAGTACTCTAATCAGCTGTAGGAAGTTCTCTCCTGTGGAACGTCCGAAATCTCCTATGTTCACTCCTGTAAGCACTATTTCCTTGCCTCCATTTTCAGCTGCCTGTCTTGCCTGTTCAATCAAGGAGGCTATATCGGCATTTCTTGAATGACCTCTTGCATAGGGTATTGTGCAATATGTGCAGTAATAATTGCATCCGTCCTGCACCTTGAGGAAATATCTTGTCCTGTTGCCCCTTGAGCAAGATGGGGCGAATGATGTTATTTCCTTGGTAGCCACAGAAAAAGCATCATGGAGGTTACCTTCTGTAGTCTCTTTCCTAATCATGGCATCCGACAGATACTGTATTAGTCTTGCCTTCTCATTGCTTCCCAAAACCAAATCAACACCTTCAATCTTGCTAACCTCATCAGGCTTGAGCTGTGCATAACAGCCCGTAACAATTACAAAAGCACCGGGATTCATCCTTGCCATACGCCTTATTGCCTGTCGGCATTTGTGGTCTGCCACGTCTGTTACTGAGCAGGTGTTTATAAGGCATATATCAGCTTTCTCGTCTTTCTTTGCCGTGACAACCCCCATTTCGCAAAGAGTCTGTGCAAATGTGGATGTCTCTGCAAAGTTCAACTTGCATCCCAAAGTGTGGTAAGATGCCTTTTTGCCTTGGAATATAGATGAGTCTATCATTCTTATATATATAATAATGTGTAATGATGATTGTATCAATACGATGCAAAGTTAGTGCTTTATTCCCATATTGCAAAGACAAAATAGGCTTTTCTCCAATTTTTGTGTGTTTCCATATATGTTTTAGTATGTGTAATTCATCGATGTATTTCTGAACATAAATCAAGATAAAGAGAGTTTAACATTTCTTTAATATTATAATACCATTGATAATCAATGTATTACAAAAAAGTTACAATCATGACTAAAAAAAGTTTGAAAAAAATGATTGTCGTATCAAAAAAATATCTACCTTTGCATCGTTTTAATAAACAAATGATTGTTTTACAGATTTAAAAAGCAAAGAAAATGAAGAAATTAGTTTTGATGTTCGTAGCTGTAGCAGCTATCTCATTCGCTTCTTGTGGTAACAACTCTAAGCCAGCTGAGGCTGTTGATTCAACAGCTACTGACACAGCTGTTGTTGATACAACTGCTGCTGACACAACTGTTGCTGACACAGTTGTTGCTGACTCTGTTAAGTAATTACACGAACAGGAACAGAAAGCTTATCGCTAGACTCTCAGAGTCTGGCGATTTTTTTTTCCATGGGAAATAGCGATACATTTACTTTTCGTAAGTTTACAATAAGGCAGGAACGATGTGCCATGAAAGTTGGTACAGACGGTGTGCTGTTGGGTGCATGGGCAGAGGGAGGAAAGCGTATCCTGGATATAGGTACTGGAACAGGTCTCATAGCCTTGATGATGGCACAGCGTTTCCCTGCTTCTACAATTGACGCCATAGAGATAGATTCTGACGCTGCAAGTCAGGCTGTGGATAATGTCAAATTATCCAGCTTCAGTAATATTGTTCATGTCATGAATGGTTCCTTTCAGGACTTTGCTTCCAGTATGCCATCTAAACAGTATGACAGTATTGTCTCCAATCCGCCATTCTTCAACAATTCGCTTAAAAATCCGGATGAGGCAAGAATGTTGGCGCGTCATACAGATACTCTGTCTTTCAGAGACTTGTTTCATGGAGTTGAGAAATTGCTTATGGATGATGGTGTGTTCTCTGCCATTATTCCGGCAACGGAGAAGGCATCGTTCATATCAGAGGCTTCACTTTGTGGATTGTTCCTCTTGCGTGATTATTCTGTATGCAGCAAGGTTGGTAAAATGCCAAAGCGTTCTCTACTTGCTTTCGGCAAGATGAGGCTGAAAGATGTGGAAAACCAGACGGTCACCATAGTTGACACAGACGGAAACCGCTCGGACTGGTATTCCTCTCTCACATCAGCATTCTACATTAAGTGAGAGATTCAGGTTTATGAAGAACCAACAATCAACCTTACCACTGAAAGTTGAGTGAAAGGAAAAGCACGGCAGCAATATCACATTGTCACCGTGCCCACACTTAGATTACATCACTAATTTATCTTACTCAAGTATGTTTTTCCATTATAGTCTGTCGCTCATTTCCGATTCTTCCTCACCATCATTGTCATTCTCAAACCAATAGAATATTTTGGAATCGGCAACCCAATTGTCTCCTTGTTCTCCAGATGTTGGCACCTTAATCGTGTCATTCCCACTTGCTGTAATCATCTGTCCGCTTGTTATTTCAATGGCAAGTGAGATAGGTCTTATATACTTTTTCATATTCACAGTCAGTTTTATTTGATTACAATTTTCTTTATACTTCCATTGTTCATCTTGACAATGTTCATGCCTTTTTGCAGATAGTCATGTTTCTTGCCGTCAAGTGAGAATATTTCTGTGATGCCTTCAGGTGAGAATTCATTTCTTTCAATACCAGTGACTACTCCACCAAATATTACATCAAGATAATCCTTGGCAGTAGTAGGATTCTTGGGTGTCGTGAAATAAGCTCTGAATGGCTTTACCGTCATGTTTCCGATGTTTCTTTTCAATGCGTCTCCAGTGAAGCCATAAGCGTTGTCTCCGCTGGCTTCGCTGTCTTCCCTTTTTATCACGCAGGTAGAATAATTTCCATGCATTGTCCAAGTGCCACTTTTAGTTTCAATTGTAGTTTTAGAAGCTTCTGCGTTAGCCGGTATGGTGTTACTTTCTGCGCTAAAGTTTATTTCATTCGGTTCTGTCATCACCATGATGTATGGCTTGTTGGGTTCAAGATCTGTAACCTTCTCAAATATGAGAGAGTTTTCTGATCCAGAACTCAGCTCATAGAAAGTGCAGTTTTCCAATCCTGATGATGGTGTGAAAGGTAGGGTGATTGTGGAATTTTTGGCTGATACTGTACGCTTATACTGTATGCCTCCATTGAATGTGTTTGCAGATGTGGCTTCAAAGAAAGGACTTAGGGCATCGTCAAGCACCAAAGTCGCTGTACTGTTTTCGTGTAAAGCGTTAGTTCCCATAGTTGGATTTGAATGGAATGTAAATGTCGGTTTGTTTCCATTGTTGACATACAATCCTTGTTCTCCAATTTTCTCCAATGTGGATGGTAATACTACAGACTCCAATCCATTATGATCGTAGAAATTTTGTTTACCTATGGCAGTGATGCCTTCACCAATGATTACATTTGAAATGTTGTCTTTATTTTCACTCCATAGTTTGCTGCTTGAGTCTTCGTAATCAGCAATATCACCTTTTCCGCTTATATAGAGAGTGTTTCCATCTAACATCCAGTTGACGTCCGTCTTAGTTGGTGAACCACAAGTACCGATTGTTTCTGGTGTTGTTGGAACAGACAGTCTTATGTTGTCAATGAACAGGTTGACACTAGGGTACACAGCAGTGCCACCTATATAGATACGGAAAGTGTTGCTTTTTGTGAATTTGTCTGCAAGGGGGAGTTTTTGTTGGCTCCATGATTCCGTATTGGCAGGATAACCACTGAAAAATGAACCTAATTGGTTATTGTCAATTTTGACATTAATACGTTTATTACCGTTATCTCCATCATCCTTATTGTAAACGACATCAAATATCAGTTCTTTGAAATAAGTATCGCTAAGCGTTTTGGAGTTTGGAAGAGTGACGTCAATATAATAATAGTCACCACTTTTGTTGTCACCAGTAATAAAATTAAGCGACTTGTTTGAGTTTCCAAGTGGGTCGTCAACAACCGTAGCAGATCCGACAGAACCATTTGTGTCTTTTTCGAAGCCCACCCTTTTTTCAGCGTTTTCGCCCTCAAAATCCTCAAGCATCAGACACCATTGTGTTCCATCGTAATACATTGTATTGTTAAGGCTTCCTGTTGGAGTTGGGTCTGGTGTTGGGTCTGGTGTGGTGCCTGTGCCTGGGTCTGTGCCTGGGTCTTGAGTTTCGTAAGATCCAAACTCAATGTCGTCAATGTAAAACTCGTCCTGATTCTGTCCAAAGTTGATAATTATGCGGTTAATTTTATCCGATTCTGGCTTGAATGGGTCTGTCTCAAATTCTTGCCATTCTCCTGTAATGTTAAATGTTTGGACTTCTTTTTGGATGTTCCAGTCCGGGTTGTTCTGATACACGAATTGCAATTGGCTGCTTCCATTCTTACATTTAGCCTTGAACTTAATTTTGTATTTCTTAGACTGGCTGAGATATTCATTATTATTAAGATCATAGGCAAGCTGTGCATGATAAAATGCTGTACCGGAAGGGTTTTTCAACTTAAGGCATAATCCCCCCCCCATCGACCTCGGAGTTAACAAAAGCTATATCTAATTCTTTCGGGTTGGGTTCGTTTCCCCAGACCTGCCATTTGCCTTTTGTTCCGTCATCGAAATTGGTTGTAAGGATAGGTACGAATTGTTCTGCTGCATAGCCCGACACGGCAATGACCATAAGTGTCGCAACCAGCATGAGTCTTTGTTTGAATGTTTTCATAATTTTTTATTTTTAAGTTATTGATATGTTGTTATTTTATCATGTATTTTTTGCCGTTTTTGATAACGATGCCTTTGTAGTTGCTGTCCACAGCCTGTCCTAATATGTTGAATGAGGTACCTGTGTATCGGATATCCTTCTCTCCTACATACTCATCAATACAGTTCATTGTGTTCTTGCATCTGAGTGAAAGATTGTCGATATAGAAATCTGCATCTTTGGTACGCACACCTATGTACAATTTGAATGAGTTTCCGTAACTACCTGACAATGGTACTGTAACATGTTTCCATACACCATGTGTTGAGGTGTCTCCTGTACTTCCGGTGTAGATGGTTGAGTTGACATCATTGATGCATACTTTTAGTGTCTGGTTCTTGTTGTCACCTCCTGGAACGTAGTAAATGTCAAACTCAATCTGAGTATAGTCTGTCGAAAGCTTCGTCGTTGCGGGTAGCGTGTATTCCAGATAATAGAATTCATCGTAGTTGCCTGGTTTGATATGCAGCGCATGTTCAAGGCTGTTTGTCGGATTCTTGTCAATGAAAGCCTTCGCTGTTGACGATTCAGTCATTCTCATAAAATAACTATATGTCTCAGGAGTGTCCTCGTAGTCGTCAATTATGAGATATTGCCCGTCGTCAGAATATGCGTATTGCTCGTCGAGAGCTGTCTCAAGCACCTCTGCAGGCTTGTATATGCGGAAATTTCCTGATGCCTGTAGAAATCCAAGGAAATACAGCATGCCGTCATAATAGCGGTATCTGCCCATTGTAAGAGATGCTGACAGCATGTCGTCAACAATTTCCCACACACACTTCTTCGTGGAAGCGAGAGCACCAACGGTGTTGCAAGCTACAAGACCAGGTGAGTGGTCACTTGTCAGTTTCGTTCCATTGAGGTTGTATTCTGAACCGTATGAAGTAATGCCTTCACTCTCAAAGAAAGACAGAAGTCGGTCTATCAGTACTGTCTCATTCTCATCTTCGGCAAACCAAGAGTAGTCTGTTCCCATGTGCATGGCACATCTCCATGCGTCATGGCGGAATTCCTGATGTCCAGAACCTGTAGGTGTTCCGGAGAAGTTTGCATAGTCAGGCATGAGACCTGTTGTTGAGTTTGCGAAAAGAGGGTACATCTCCCTGCTCTTTTGTGCCAGCGACTTCCAGAAAGGTCTGTTGTAGTCAGCCCATTCAGCCCACAGGCGGTAGAAGGCAGGCATGTGGTATGACGGGTCTGTATGTTGAGCTGATGAGGCATATGGTACAAACACCACCTGTCTTTCATCCTCGTTGAACAAGTTCACTGTTGAGGAATTGATTAGGTTGTCTTTTGAAAGACTGTTGTTCAGCATTTCATTGGCTTCTTTCCAGTAGTTGAAGATTCCTTCTCCGTTACCCCATCTTCCGGCTGCGAACATCAGAGCCATTATCATATACTCGTCACCGTCAGGAGCACATTGCGGACTAAGATCGCTTGCGTCCTTGTTGATTTTCCAGCCGATGTATCCTTTCGCAGCACCAGAAGTCAGCTGCATGTGGTTCTTCACCCATTTCCAAAGTTTGTTGAACTCCTGCTGTTTGTCAAGCTGTACGCAAATCATCATTCCGTATGACATTCCTTCCGAGCGAACGTCATCGTTATTGACGTCGAGTATATATGCCTCATCGTCTCCATATTCATAATAAATGCGCTCATTGTCTTTGTCTCCGCAGAAATACTTGTTCCATAGTTCGTTTAACCTGGCGTTAACCTCATACTCTGTATGTCCTGCCTCAGCAAACAAGTTGCGGTACTCACCCGAAGTGTATGCTCCCACAGACGGTAGGGTGGGGGCAGGACGTTCTACTATTGCTTTGATGAACTTGAACTCCACATATTTTATATATGTGTCGTTAGACCCATTGTCTGTCTCAAGCAGTAGTTTAATCTCTGGTTTCTTAGTTGAGAAGACAAGTTTCTTATAGCTCTTCTGTATTGACTCTGCAGTTCCAGTGAAAGAGAATGCCTCAACTTTCGTGCCCTCGATGTATAGAGACACACCAGCTTTGGATGTGTTGCTGCTTGCTCCGCAAATCCTGATTTCATACTCCCCATTGCCATCTGGAAATTCAACATTTGTAGCACCATAGTCACCATTGGCATATAGGCCTATTCCATTGAAGGGAGAGTTTATTTTTCCTCCGTATTTTCCGCCTGTTGTCATGTCTGAAGTGTTTACCACGACAGTGGCGGAGAAGCTGGAGTGATACATAGATGCCATTATCGCTATCAGTAGGCATCTCATAATGGAGCTCGTTTTTCTCATAAGCGTGTTTTTAGATGTTGGTTAGTAATATTATTATTCATGGTTGCAAATTTAACATGAAAAATTGTTTTTACATATTACCTATGTCTCATACTTGTTTTTGTTTGTTTCATAGTATAAAATATGGCAGTTATATATTAATTGTTGATTGCTGATTACTGATTGCTGATTACTGATTGTTGATTGTTGATTGTTGATTGCTGATTGTTGATTGTTGATTGCTGATTGTTGATTGTTGATTGTTGATTGCTGATTGTTGATTGCTGATTATTGACGGGTATTGGCTTATCATAACTCCTCATCATAACTCCTCATCATAACTACCAATCATAACTCCTCATCATAACTACCAATCATAACTACCCATCATAACTTCTTTCTTGCCTTCCTTTAACATACGTAATTTATCTCCTTTTATCTCCTTCCGAAATAATGATTTAACTTGCAAACCTTTGTCTGTTATCTAAAATGCTCTTTATATTTTGGCTATTTCCAATTTATCTTGTAAATTTGCAGTTTAAGAAACAAATACCTTCGAGATATGTATTTTACAGGAATCATAATAGCAGTAAGTTCCTTTCTGATAATAGGGATATTCCATCCCATAGTAATAAAGACTGAATATTATTCCGGCACTAAGTATTGGTGGGTATTCCTCATATTGGGTATCGCTGCCATAGTGTCGGCATTGTTTGTAAGCAACACCTTGGTATCGTCTCTTCTTGGAGTCCTTGGAGCTTCGTTCCTGTGGTCCATAGGTGAATTGTTTGAGCAGAAAGGTAGGGTAGAGAAGGGATGGTTTCCAAAGAATCCTAAAAGGAAGTATGATACAATAAAATGACATTTTGTGCGTTATACTCAATATGAGAAGTAAAATAGCACATATAACAATACTGGCAATCATTCTTCTGCTGTGCGGAGAGAAGGCTTTGGCACAGTCCTTCACCCTGCAGGGCAAGGTTTCCGATAAAGAGAACAATCCTATTGAACTTGCCTCTGTGTCCGTGCTGTCACAGGGTAAACTCGTGATGACCAACCTCAAGGGGGAGTTCAGCATGCAGTTGCGCAGTGCTGACTCTGTGGTTGTGAAGTTCTCGATGGTGGGTTACAAGTCAAAGACACGAGTGTTGCGCAATCCTCAGGGAAAGCAGACACTTCTTGTGCAATTGTTTGATGACAACCAACTGGGCGAGGTTGTCGTAGAAGGAAAGACACCCCAGCATGGCACGACAAAGGAACTTGACATAAAGGATGTGAAGCTTGGACCGTCAGCCACAGGTAACGCTGTCGAGGAACTAATACAGAGTCAGGCTGGTGTGTCCACACATAGTGAATTGTCTTCGCAGTACAATGTGCGTGGTGGCTCTTTTGATGAAAACTCCGTATATATAAATAATGTGGAGGTGTATAGGCCTTTCCTCGTGAAGAGCGGTCAGCAGGAAGGACTTTCCATAATAAATCCCGACATGGTGGCAAGTGTGGGCTTTTCTACTGGAGGCTTCGAAGCCAAGTATGGCGACAAGATGTCATCGGCACTCGACATAACCTACAAGCGTCCGACGCAGACAGAAGGCTCATTATCTGCAAGCCTGCTTGGGGCTACCGGATATTTTGGACTGGTGGCTAAGAACATGACGTGGACTAACGGTTTGCGCTATAAAACCAATCAATACCTTTTAGGATCGCTTGATACCAAGGGTGAGTACGATCCGAGTTTCCTTGACTATCAGACATATCTCAGCTGGAAGTCAGGAAAGAGATGGCAGGTCGATTTCATTGGAAACATATCTGAGAACCATTATAATTTCGAGCCGGAGGACAGGGAGACTAATTTTGGAACGATGGAGAATGTAAAATCATTCAAAGTCTATTTTGACGGACACGAGAAAGACCTTTTCAGAACATTCTTCGGTTCTCTTTCTCTGACCCATTTCCTAAAGAACAACAAGACGAGCGTGTCACTTCTGGCTTCAGCCTTTTCTACTAAGGAACAGGAACGATATGACATACAGGGTCAGTATTGGCTGACGCAGACTGAGACAAGTGAGAATCTTGGTGTGGGAACGTATATGCAGCACTCGCGTGACTATCTCAAGGCAAATGTGGCAAGTGTAAAGCTTGTGCTCAAACACAAGGCGCGCAAGCATAACATAGAAGGTGCCTTCACTTACAAGATAGAGAAGATAGAGGAAGACTCGAGAGAGTATGAATACAGGGACTCGGCAGGATATAGTGTGCCACATACAGGAAACGACCTGTACATGATTTATTCTCTGCGAGCGAAAAACAAGCTGGATGCAAAGCGTATGGAGGCATATTTGCAGGATACATGGCATTTCCAGTCGCGCAACGACAGCCTGCCTACCCTCTATACCCTAAACTATGGTGTGAGGTTCTCTCATTGGGATTTCAACGGGGAGAGCATCCTTTCGCCGAGGGCTTCGCTCAGCATCGTGCCTTCATGGAACAGGAACCTTACTTTCAGAGTTGCAGCAGGACTCTACTATCAAGCTCCGTTCTATAAGGAACTGAGAGACACCTCAACAGTGAATGGTGTGACAGTGGCATCGCTCAACAAGAAAATTAAAAGCCAAAGGTCAATACACCTGTTGGGTTCAATGGACTACAGGTTCACCATGATGGAAAGGCAATTCAAATTCTCGGCAGAAGCTTATTACAAGGCATTGGCTGACCTCGTTCCATATTCTGTCAACAATGTGCAGGTGGTATATTATGGCGAGAACAGATGCAAGGGACACGCAATGGGTATAGACCTGAAACTATATGGGGAGTTTGTGCCTGGCAGTGACTCCTGGCTCACGTTCAGTGTCATGGACACAAAGATGAAACTTAACGGAAAGAGCATACCCCTTCCAACCGACCAACGCTATGCCGTCAATCTGTTCTTTACGGATTACTTCCCTGGGACAACAAAATGGAAGATGTCGCTCAAGCTCGCCTATGCTGACGGACTACCTTTCTCAGCTCCACACAAGGAACTGGAGAACAACTCATTCAGGGCACCGGCATATAAGAGGGTTGATATAGGCATGAGCTACAGACTACTTGACAATTCAGACAGGTCAAGGAAAAGCCTCTTCCGAAATATATGGCTCGGTGTTGACTGCCTTAACCTGCTCGGGATAAACAATGTCAACAGCTATTATTGGATTACAGATGTAACCAACCAACAGTATGCCGTGCCTAACTATCTTACTGGTAGGCAGATTAATGGCAAAGTACTCTTTGAATTCTGATGTTTAATCAATCCCAGATAGGTCTGATGACTGAATTGGGGCAAACGATAAACGCTTATGAGAAATACATTAATGACAACAATGTGCAAGGTGGCGGTAATAGGCATCTCATGTGCCATTATGGCTGTGACTCCTTCGTGTGCAAAGAACAGGGATGCAAGTAAGACGCTCCAAGATACTACAGAGAAGACAGACAAAGAGAAATTCAATGATTTGAAACTCAGCAACCCTGATGCTGGAATGGTGTCAATAATGGACGAAGTGGCAAAGAACAAGGTCACTGTCGTCGATGTGTGGGCATCGTGGTGTGGACCGTGTATGAAGGCTATTGGCGGACTGAAGAGCCTTTATGGTGAGTATAAGGACAAGGGACTTGGTGTTGTTGGAGTGTCACTCGACAATGACTACAGAGCCTGGACAGAGACCATTCGCCGCATGGAGCTTGAATGGACAAATGTCTCCGATTTGAAGGGATGGCGTAGCAGAATCGTTGAAATGTATGGTATAGATGCCATACCGTACGTTTTTGTTATCGCACAGGATGGAACCATTATAAGAAAGGGTTACATTCCGGAGGAAGAGTTAAGGCAGATAGTTTCAGAGTCATTGTAAGCCATAGGCACGTTTATTCCCAGCTTTTCAATAATTCAAGTTTTTCGCAAAGCTCAAGGGAACTCCTTTTCCCTTCGGCCAGTGACCGTTGGTTCGCAAGTTAAAACTTGCTTAAGGTTAACAAGTTGACAAGTCAACAGGTTATTAGTTGTTCTGGTCATTGAAAATAACAAACAAGAAGAGTAGCAACTTGTTTTTTTCGCAAGCTCAAGGGAACTCCTTGAGCAACTCGTTAACTGACAGCATGTCGAAGACATGCGAAACTTGTGTCAACTAATCTTCCAATTTGTAATAATAATACCAATAGGTGTTTCCGAACTGTTCCTTCAGTTTTAGTCTTGAAGGATGTGGAATGAGGTTTTTGTTTATCCTTATAGGTGATTTGCACATTTTTGCAGAATCCTCACCAGCAAGAAGAAACTTGAACCTTGACAGAGACACCTCCGTTACGGAATCCCTCCATAGCGAATCGCAGTGGGATGTCATGTCGTTGTCCAGAGCTAAAGCCTCACGGTAATGCTTTTGAAGCTTCACATCCTGAGGGTAGTATTTGTGAAGCACAAAGGAGAAAGACTTCAAGTCCCGGTCTATTAGCTTACGACACAATACATATTCAACGTTCAGTCTTACCCTTCTTTTTAAAGGCTCTTCTGGCAGAAGATAAGTTTTTATGGAATCTCTGCCGGGGGCAAGCATCTTGCTCGTTCCATATATTGGATGTTCAAACAGTCTCTCACCAAGCTGGTTGCCAAGCCATAGGGCGTATGAACGGAGCATTAGTGCTGACTGGTTGTCTTTTGCAAGCTGAAAGGTCATGTCATAAGCTTTTTCGTATTCCCCCTGTAAAATCAATCTCTCAATATGCGCCTGCTTGTGAAATTCAAGGTCGTTGCTGCTGATGAAGCCCATCAACGTAAGACATATTCCAATCGGAATGATGTTCATCCACAACAGGTTTGACATGATTAGTGCCTCTTTTTGTAAAGGCTCTATCTCCTGATAGTTCCTTGCCAGATAGATGGCAAATGCTATAATAGCCAGTGTTAGTGGAAAGACCCAAATCCACACTCCAAGTCCTATCCCCTCTGTAATAGACGGGGGAACGTCAGTTATGAAAGTAAGGATTAGAAGTGATGGCAGGTAGGTGAGCCAGTGGAAGCGTAGATATAGCTTGGAAATCTTGAATACGCAAATCTGCAGCAGCAACAGAATAATGGTGATGATAAGGTCATATACAAAAGGAATATAATATGTCTTGCCATCCGATGCCACATGCTGAGCCACAGCCAGAACGTCCGACTGGTAGAAGTATAGATATGAGAATGAGAACAGGCAGAAAACCAGAGCACATAGAATATGCATTCCAGATATTATCCTTGACATAAGCTTTGCTTGTTTGAAAATTATTCCCCTCCCATTCTCTTTAGAGTGGGAGGGGATGAATCAGAGATTTCTTCCTAAACGAATGAAAGGTGTCCGTCAGTTCTTTTTCAGTACAACGGCTGAACGGGCAGGGATATAAAGCTTAAGCCACTCCTTGTGTTCCTCGACATATAGAGGGTCATAGTTCGTCATGTGAGTTATGGTGTCGTCTGCAAAGCCATTGCCACCAAATTCCTTGGCATCAGTGTTGAGCACTACCTCATAGGAGCCAGTAGGAACAAGGAAACCATAGTCTGTAAACGAGCGGGTAGGAGAGAAGTTGAACACAAAGACAAGGTCGCCCCTCATGAATGCGAGTACTTGGTCACCGTCATTGTGCCAAATCTCCTGTACGGGAGTCTTGTTAAAGCCTTTCTCACTCTTCAGAACGTTTATCATCTGCCTGTCGAAGTCGCCAAGATAATGGTAGCACAGCTCTTTGTTGTCAACAAGATTCCATTGCCTCCGGGCGTACTTATAGCTCCATCCGTTGCCTTCTCTTGGGAAGTCAATCCATTCTGGATGACCGAATTCGTTGCCCATGAAATTGAGATAACCACCATTAATGGCGGCGGCAGTGACAAGCCTTATCATTTTGTGAAGAGCTATACCTCTATGAACGGTGCCATTCTCGTCTCCTTTCCTGAAATGCCAGTACATGTCGGCATCAATGAGTCGGAAGATGATAGTCTTGTCACCTACAAGAGCTTGGTCGTGACTCTCGCAATAGGAAATCGTCTTCTCATCAGACCTCCTGTTCTTGACTTCCCAGAATATGGAACTTGGTTTCCAATCTTCGTCTTTCAGCTCCTTGATGGTTTTTATCCAGTAGTCTGGAATATTCATTGCCATACGGTAGTCAAAACCATATCCGCCATCTTCGAATTTAGCGGCAAGTCCTGGCATACCGCTTACCTCTTCGGCTATGGTTATGGCATTCTTGTTAACCTCGTGTATCAGCTTGTTGGCGATAGTGAGATAGCAGATGGCATTGTCGTCCTGATGGCCGTTGAAATAATCGCCATAATTACAGAATGCTTCTCCAAGTCCATGGCTATAATAGAGCATGGATGTTACACCGTCGAAACGGAATCCGTCGAAATGGAACTCCTCCATCCAGTATTTGCAATTAGAAAGGAGGAAATGCATGACCTCATCCTTTCCGTAGTCAAAACATAAGGAGTCCCATGCCGGGTGCTCATGTCTTCCGCCTGGATAGAAATACTGGTTTGGGTCTCCTGCAAGATTGCCAAGACCCTCTATCTCGTTCTTCACGGCGTGTGAGTGAACGATATCCATTATGACGGCAACTCCCTTCTGGTGCGCTGTGTCAATAAGCTGTTTCAGTTGCTCAGGTGTGCCGAAACGGCTGCTTGCTGCAAAGAACGAACTCACATGATATCCGAACGAACCATAGTAAGGGTGTTCCTGAATAGCCATTATCTGTATGCAGTTGTAGCCATCCTTGATGATGCGTGGCAGGACATTCTCCCTAAACTCATCGTAGGTTCCTACCTTTTCTGCATCCTCACCCATACCGATGTGGCATTCATATATGAGTAATGGGTCTTTCTTTGGATTGAAGGTCTTCTTTTTCCAGATATAAGGTTCTGGATTCCATACCTGTGCAGAGAATATCTTGGTCTGTTCGTCCTGGACAACTCTTCTTGCCCATGCAGGAATACGTTCTCCCTCTCCACCATTCCAATGAACCCGCATCTTGTATAGGTCACCATGCTTAAGAGCTTTGGCGGATAGCTTCAGTTCCCAGTTTCCAGTGCCCTGTATTCTTTTAGCCCTGTATTTCTCCTCCTCACTCCAGTTGTTGAAGTCACCAACGAGATAGATGTCTGTAGCATTTGGTGCCCACTCTCTGAATACCCATCCACGGGATGTCTTGTGAAGTCCGTAATAGTCATGACCACTTGCGAATTCAGACAACGTTCGTCTTCCATTTCCGGTCAGCTGACCAATCTTCCATACTGCATGGTCGTGGCGTCCGCGGATTGCGTTCTCGTATGGTTCGAGATAGGCATCGTTCTTTACGATACCGATGTGTTTAGGTGTCCTGCTCTTCTTGACACTCTCACTTTTCTCAGCCTTTTTTACCTTGCATTTGTTGGTTGTCTTTTCCATTGTTCTGAGGTATGTTAAAGATTACTGACAATGTAATGCTATGCTTTTATCTTGAAAATGGCTTTGCGGATGTTGCCTTTGCCTATGCAAGGCTGGTGTCCGTCCTGTGGGAAGAACATTGCAAATTCGCCCAGCTTGCACCATACAACGTTGTTGCTTTGAAGACCAGGATATTTACTTACATCCTTTGTCTCATTGTATTCCGCAGCAGGCATGTCCTGTAATGGCATGTAACCATATCCTTCGTCGTTGTCAAGCGGAATCTGTATGTCTATCATGTTGCGGTGTGTCTCAAAGACAGCCTCCTCCTGTGTCTTCCCAGCTGTTGTCAGCACGTTGAGGAACAGGTCTGAGCCTTTGATGATGTGTTTTCCGTCTTCCAGCTTGTTAAGGTCGTTCGTCTTTATGAAGGCAACAACCTCGGAAAAGAGAGCGTTGAGGCTTACGTACTTTTCCAGATTTTCCAATGTGTCTATAATCATAACATAATAATTTATGGGTAACAAAATACTATTTCACTATTCTCCTTCCATTCTCATATACGCCATTTGCGATAATGCTTCCATTCCGGTCTTTCTCTACGAACTTGCCGTCTCGTATGTTGTTACGATATGCTCCTTCGAATCTTGTTCCGTCCTTGTCAACCTCAATGGCCTGACCATTTCTGATTCCGTTGTGATAGGTGCCTCTGAACTTGCTGCCATCAGCATAATGTATTATGATGAGACCTTCAAGCTTCCCGTCCTTGAATTGTCCTTCATATACATCCTGAGTCTTGTTGGTAAGCTTGCCCTGACCGTTCTGACGGTCTCTTTCCCAGTTGCCTACGTATATGTCGCCATTTGCCCATGTCATGGTGCCGAATCCAGATTTGTCTCCTTTCAGGAAATGACCGGCATATTTGTCACCATTTGAGTAGTTGAAAAGCCCTTGTCCTGTCCTCTCTCCTCCACGGTATTCTCCCTCGTAGATGTCTCCACTTGCAAACTTATAGACACCTTTGCCGTCTTGCAGGTCATTTTTCCATTCTCCGTCATAGCTGTCACCGTCTGAGAACTTATATAACCCTTTTCCGTGCTTCATGTTGTCAACCCAGTCTCCAACGTATGAAGAGCCATCTCCCCAGTTGAACTCGCCTTTGCCATTCTTCTTGTCCGACTTCCAGCTTCCTTTGTAATAAGCTCCATTGGAGAATGTGTATTTCCCTTCGCCTTCTCTCATGTCTTGCAGCCAGTTCCCGTCATAGACATCTCCATTATAATAATACATTATACCATGTCCTTCCTGATAGTCTCTGAACCACAATCCTACATATTTGTTGTTGTTCATGAAATAATATGTCCCTTGTCCATGCTGTTGGTCTTGGAACCATTGTCCTTCGTATCTTTCTCCGTCTGCAAACTGATAGGTACCGTTTCCTTGTCTTTTGCCTTTCACGTATTCTCCTTCGTATGTGTTTCCGTTGGGATATTTGCATGTTCCCTTGCCATGTGCTTTTCCTGAGACTATTTCACCGGTATATGCACCACCGTCACGTGTTGTCCATGTGCCTATTTTTATCTGCTGTGCATTACATGAAAAAGAGAAGAATATGAGTAATATGGTAATTGTCTGTCTTGTCATGATTGAAATGATGTTAAAATCTTTCCAAAGGTACTACAAAAAGATGAATTCCCAAAATATTTAGCTTTTTTTAGTGCTGATGGCATATGGACTCCTTCATGCCAGATGTCAAATTTTGCTCGCAGGGAAATTACTACATTGTCATCAACCATTTCCATAACGGTATGACAGAGATAACCTTTCCTTTTTCTTCGAGTGTTTCCTCATCATCCTTGGTGACAATCAGCAGGTGTTGTACATCCTGATAGTCTGCCAATGCAATAAGAGCATCAACTTCTCTTTTACGGGTGTCCTGATCAGCCATCGAATAAGCTACCTGTATGGCAGTACTTTCTTCTGGGATATAAAAATCCACTTCAGCCTTGGGGGTAGTGAAGAAATAGCACTCGTCGCCATACTTGCGTCTGAGGTTGACCGCTACGATATTCTCCAAGAGTGATGTTGCCGGATCCAAGAGGAAAAGGGCAAGCAGTCCATTGTCTATGAAGTAATACTTACGGTTCATCTCCTTGTCCTGAAGCTTTCCGGCATAATTCTCAAAGGGAAGTATCAGCCACGATTCATCCATATAACGGATGTAGTCGATGGCGGCATCGGTGCTCATCTTCTTTCCAGTGCTGGACACAATACTCGCCATCCGGGAATAGGACAGGGGTTGCTTGACACTCTCTGCCAGTTTGCGTATCAGCACTTTCAAGGCAAAATCGTTGCGAATGCCATGGCGCGCCACAAGGTCACCAAAGAAGATTTTGCTGAACAGACTGCTCAACCACTGGCGGCTGTTAGGCATCAGTACTGTTTCCGGCAAGCCTCCCTTGCGGAAATACTCGTCTGCCAAGCGCACTATCTGCTTTCGTTGCTTATACTCCACATTCTTCTGCGTGAGATCAATATCGTGCGCCTTCATATATTCCGAAAAGGAATAAGGAAACACCTCCTGCACCATATACCTGCCACCGAGGGTCGTGGCAATCTCACTGCTGAGCATCTTGGCATTGCTTCCGGTGATATAAACCTGATATTTCTGGTCAGCTAACCGTCGGGCAAACTTCTCCCACCCATTTACGAGCTGAACCTCGTCGAGGAAGAAAAGAGGCTTCTGGTCATACATCTCCTCATAGCAAGTCTTGATGAGTTCCAGGTCGGTGATGTCAAGCGAATCAATACGGTCGTCTTCAAAATTGAAGTACAGCACCTCATCTTGCAGATGTCCCTTTGACAGCAATTCTGCTATGCGCTGATACATCAGGTATGATTTCCCGGCATGCCTCAACCCGACAAGCACGTAATTCTGCCCGTCCATAAACTCCACCTGCCGAGGAATGAGCTTCACCCCAGTCACATATTGCTGATACTCTGCAATAAGAATCTTTATCAGATCTTTAGTCATGACAATAATGTTTAATCGGGTGCAAAGGTAATCGTTTTATCGGATATAAACGACAAAATATATAGTTTTTTATCGTTTACAAACGATAGAAATGGTTTTTCATTACTAACCAGTTCTGGATACCACTTTAGTCGTGACATTTGGCATCGGTTGGATGGAAGACGGGAGCACCTTTGATCGACATCGTATCATATTTTACGGGTGACCCAAAAATTCGTCTTATTGTGTTAGATAATCCATACGTTTTTGCAAGTGACCCAAAAGAATGGAGAAGAGATAATATTCAAGCACTCTGCTTGAATATTATCTCTTTTCAAGTTTCATTACTGTTTTTCCGTCCTTGTCGCAAAACAAGAGGGTGTTTTTCTCTGTCTTGCAAATGGTCACCTTGGATAGTGTAGTGAGAATATCCTGTTCTACACTCATGTCCAGACACATCATCCGTGTGCTTCCTGTGTGTGACAAGCCTCGTTGCTCATATATATATAGATGGGGTATGGAATAAGGCAAACCCCGAGTTGTGGCTCTCTATTATTCAAGTCCCGGTAGAAAAAGTATAGGAACTTATAATCCCCCTGAGTTAGATGTATCTCGCTCAGAGGGATTCTTTCATCTTTAAATGCTTGTAAAGGTGTAGGTTTTGCCTGCTTTTGTAGTGATGTCATATTCATAGACTTTGGGGATGAAAGCTTTTATGCTCCTGCTTCCCCCTTCCTTGTTTATAATAGGTTGTTGAATGTCGGCTGGCGCAAAAAGAGGATTAGGACATTTGCCTTCAGCAGCCTTCAATCCATAGCCTTTCAAAGGAACGGAGCTGCGAAGGCGAAGGATGCCACCGATGGTGCTCTTTACTGTAGCCTTGCCAAGTTTGCCATTATTCCATGCGAGACAGACCTCGAATCCGCCACGAGCGCGAAGTCCGGAAATACTGCCTTCTGACCAATCGTCGGGCAGTGCAGGAAGAAGGTGAACGGCTCCGTCATGGCTCTGGAGAAGCATCTCTGCAATTCCCGCTGTGACGCCAAAGTTACCATCTATCTGGAAAGGTGGGTGAGCATCGAAAAGGTTAGGGAATGTGCGTCCGTCAGGATACTGGCTAGTGGTGCTCTTATTCTCGTCGGGGAGCAGGCGCAGCATATTCTTGATGATGGCGAACGCATGATTACCATCAAGCATGCGGGCCCAAAAGTTTGTCTTCCATCCAAGACTCCAGCCAGTTGCCTGGTCGCCACGATGCTTGAGCGTTGTGGCAGCGGCACGGAAGAGTTCTGGGTGAGAAAAAGGAGAAATTTGATTGCTTGGGTACAAACCATAGAGATGAGAGATGTGGCGGTGCTCGTTGTGAGGATCATCGGCATCTTGCAACCACTCCTGAAGCTGGCCGTATTGCCCTACCTGCATAGGTGGAAGCTGTGAGAGAGCCCTTCTGAAGTCAGTCTGCAAGTCCTCGTCTTTGTTAAGTATAAGTGCTGCATTGAGGGCGTTGCTGATAGCATCGAAGACTATCTGATTATCCATTGTGCAACCCGCTGTAATGGGTGTTCTCTTGCCGCGAGGTCCTTGCTCGGGACTCACTGATGGCACACAAACGAGCCATCCATACTGTGGATGGAGCTGCATGTAGTCGAGGTAGAACACCGCTGCGTCGCGAATCACTTCATAGTATTTCTCGAGGAACTGCTTGTCGCCTGTGTAGAGATAGTGCTGCCAAATGTGAGTGGTGAGCCAAGCCCCACCATTTGGGAATTCTCCCCACGCTGCACCATCTACAGGACCTGCTATGCGCCACAGGTCTGTGTTGTGGTGAGCCACCCAACCGCGACAGCCATACATTGTGCGAGCAGTCTCTTTACCAGTGACTGCGAGGTCAGCAATCATATCGAAGAGAGGCTGGTGAGTGTCGGACAAGTTAGTCACCTCGGCAGGCCAGTAGTTCATCTCCGTATTGATGTTGATGGTGTACTTCGAGTCCCATGGTGCATTGAGCTTGTTGTTCCAGAGTCCTTGCAAATTAGCAGGTTGACCACCTGGCTGTGAGGAAGAGATGAGGAGGTAGCGACCGTAGTTGAAGAGAAGCGCTACCATGCCCAGATCGTCAGGATTGTCGTAGAAGCGGCCGAGACGGACATTGGTTGGCAATTTGGAATTTTGTCCGCCGGTAAGGCGCAGCTTAGTAGTGTTGAACTGCTTGGCAAATGCCTTCATGTGGCGCATCTTCAACGCCTTGTAGGTATATGCCTTTGCTTTGCTTATTGATTGGGCTATAAGGGCAGTAGGATTAGCGGAGAGGTCGCAGAAGTTGACATAGTTGGTCGCAGAAGCAATAATGAGAGTGGCTGTGGTTGCGTTGTGTATCGTAACCTGTTTGCCGTCAGTCACTGTGCTGCCATCACTTGTCACCTCGACGCGGCATTCGGCAAAGACCTTGCCTTCTATGCCCTCTTGCGAAACAGGCTTCACATGGGCAAGAAGGACATTGCCGCCTTCTGTGCTAATGTCGGCAGGTAACTGGCTATCGTATCGCATGCGGAAACTAAGAGCACCCTTGTGCGATGCTGTTATGCGCATAGCTATCACATCATCTGTCATAGAGGCAAACACCTCGCGAGTGTACTTCACTCCGTTGCATGTGTATTGAGTGGTGGAGATTGCATTATGTAGATCAAGCGAACGATGATAGTTGCTCACCTTGCTGGCCTCCACTCCATCAAACTCGAACTTCAGGCTACCCATAGGGAGAAAGCGCATGCCGTGAGGACCTACGACAAAGTCGCGGTTAACAATTTTGGCAGCATCCTCTTCTTTCCCTTCGAATATAAGGCGACGCACCTCAGCAAGACTGCCCAGTGCGCGTGTACTATTATTACTATGTGGCCCACCACTCCAAAATGTCTCGTCGTTAAGTTGTATTTCCTCCGTCTCGGTGCCGCCATAAACCATAGCGCCCATGTGGCCGTTGCCTAATGGCAGTGCTTCGAGCCATATATGGGCAGGTGAGTCATACCACATTGTATGGTCAGTGATGTCCGTCTTTGCATACGCAACAAGCGGTACTGCTGTGCAAAAAAAGAATAACAAAAGTTTTTTCATAATCCTTAATTCCGCAACACTATTACAAATATAACTTTTTAAGTACCTGAGCAACAAAAAGTTGCTCAGGATTTTGCCATGTCAGATTTTTCACCTATCTTAGTGTTGCAAATCAAAATATGTATCAAACCCGACAGACATGGCAAAGGTAGCAATAAAATCTGAGAAACTCTCTCCTTTTGGAGGATTTTTTTCAATAATGGAGCAATTTGACTCCAAGCTCTCATCTGTAATCGACTCAACACTCGGTATGAATTGCCTATTGTCCACAGGGCAGCTGAAAGAGGGCGAGGGTATGACGTTGACTTCGACCACCAATTCATAGAGACTGAGATGTATGATGCGAAACCCACATACAAGAAGTTTCTCGGATACCGTCCTGGTATGGCTGTCATTGGCAACATTCTTGATTATTAAAATAGCCCAAAGGTTTTTCTAATTTGTAAAAATATCACCACAACAGAATTTCATTTTATAGTAATAAAGGCTCAGTAGATATTTCCGGGGGCTAAGTGCCCCGTAGGGGTGAGTCTTTTCCCCCTTTTCTCTTATTCAGAATAGGACAGACATTTCTGTGCCAGTTCAGCCCAACTCTCACGCAAAGCTTTGCATCCGCCCACGCAAAGCTTTGCCTTCATTTAGGAGTCCCATCCCCATGTTTTTTCACTGAGCTGTAATAAAGGCTGGACAAATTTTTCTTTATAGTATAAACGTTTCCTATGACATTATTTCAGCAAAGGTTAAAATCATTAATCTTTCACGACACAATGTCGCCATATCTCGTATTGGCATGTGAATTGCAGTTATAGGGGTGTAAGCGGAAAGCCCCACAGAGGAGCTTGAAACGGTAAACATATATAAACAACAATTCTAAAATAGGAGGTTACTATGTTACCAGTTATGAAAACAAGCAGTTGGTTCCCAACAATGTTTGACGAGTTCTTCAACAACGATTGGATGCCTAAGATGAAGGCAACGGCTCCAGCAATCAATGTAAGGGAAAACGACAGAGAATATACAATGGAATTTGCCGTTCCAGGTATTAAGAAGGAATTCTGCCGAGTAAGCCTTAACAACGAAGGTAACCTTGAGGTCACCATTGAGAACAAGATGGAGCACAAGGAGGAAAACAAAAAAGACCACTATCTGAGACGTGAGTTCAATTACTCTAACTACCAACAGGTATACACGCTGCCTGAAGATGTAATAAAAGACAACATCGCAGCCAAGGTTGACAATGGTGTGCTGACTATCACCATGCCTAAGGCCACCAAAGACGAAGCTAAGAAGATTCAACGTCAGATAGACATTGTATAATCATTAATAGTATCAAAAAAAGGCTGTTCCAGCAATCCGGAACAGCCTTTTTTATATATTGACCTTAATCCAAATATTCCTTTATCAGCGTGCATTGGTGAGAACAACCTTCTTTCCGTTGACAATATATATACCCTTGCCAGGAGCCTTGACCTCCCTACCCTGCAAGTCGTAAACCTTATTGTTTTTTCTTAAAGTGACGATATCACCTTCCTGTGCTGCGGCATTGAAGGTCAGCGTAGCATTTCCGTTAACAGCAAAAGCCGGTGTCGTAATCTCTACGTTGTTCTTCTTGGTAGCCAACAAAAAAACTGTGATTACGAGACCGTAATACAATCAAAATAATTACCTTTGCAGCGGATTTGGGAACCACAGCAAACACCTTTCCACACCCATTACAACTTACAACGAGGAATCAACAGAACCTACCTATTTATATGGAATATATATCACAAGAATGCTACGACAAGCTCATGGAAGAGCTGCGCTACATGGAAAGCGTAGAGCTGCCACGTGTGCGCGATGCCATAGCTGAGGCGCGCGATAAAGGCGACCTTAGCGAGAACTATGAGTATCGCGCGGCAAAGCGTGAGCAGGCACGTCTGCTTGGCAGGATACGCTACAAGCAGAGGGTACTGGAATTTGCAAGAGTCATTGACATGTCAAAGATTCATAGTGACACCGTAGGACTGCTATGCAAGGTCACTATAACCAATATCGGCAACGGCAAGCAGATGACATACACGCTTACAAGCACATCGGAGGCCAACCTCCGTGAGGGCAAACTGTCCATAAAATCACCCATCGCCCAAGCCCTGTTAAACAAGAAGGTTGGCGACATGGTGGAAGTAAGGGTGCCAGCAGGCAAGCTGACCCTCAGGGTGGACAATATAGAATAGCAGTGAGCCACAATAACAAAACACATAATTCAAGTTCACCATATCAGCAAGGTAAAAGTGGGTGTAAAGAATAAGAAAAGAGTACTTTAATAATAAAAATAAATAGCATTATGGCACAGATGAAATTGATACCAGCAGACAATATGAAAGATAAACTTTGGGGTAAAAGAGGTACACCAGAGCGCGAAGCCATGGAAGCCAAGCTCAAAGAAGATGTGAACGCCTATATTGTAGGCGAAGCCATACGCAAGGCTCGATTGGCACAAAACCTCACGCAAGAACAACTTGGTGAACGTATCGGTGTGCAGCGTGCTCAAATTTCAAAGTTGGAGAAAGGTACAAGTGTTATCACATTGCCAACAATGAGTCGTGTATTCCAAGCTTTGGGTATCGCAACAGCCACTCTTGATTTGGGTATTGCAGGCAAGATTGCGTTGTGGTAAGATAATTAATAAACCTCAAATCCGCAAGTAATCTCCAATAGCAATCTTCGTGGCAGCAAAGTGCTTGAATATTATCTCTTTTCAAGTTTCATTACTGTTTTTCCGTCCTTGTCGCAAAACAAGAGGGTGTTTTTCTCTGTCTTGCAAATGGTCACCTTGGATAGTGTAGTGAGAATATCCTGTTCTACACTCATGTCCGGACACATCATCCGTGTGCTTCCTGTGTGTGACAAGTCAATAGCACCATTGTTTCCGATTGAAGATATAGAGCCTGTCAGTCTGTTGCATCCAGTATAGCCATATATTGATTTCTTCTCAGCATCAAATCCTATAAACGGTTTGCTGTCACTCTCTGGGAGTCCTTTGCCTTCAATCTCTGTCACATTCCATTCTCCATTTATCTGTGCAAGCGATGTAACACTTTTCATGTTGCAGCATGATGTAATAGTTGCAGCAATAATGATTGCCAGTATTATTCTTGTTGTTCTCATATATATAATAATGTATATGGTTTATTGTTAACTTTGAGCAAGTTTGTAACTTGTTAAACTTTAATTGTTAATTCTCCCTTTTTGCAGGTTAGGTGTCTATTTTGAAGGGGTTGAAGGGTCTGTTGGAGTCTTGAGAATGATGCTTGTAGCTCCAATGGTAAAAAGAGTGTCGTTGTATATAACGCGCTTCTCCCTGTCTCCAAGGATCTCATTGTCAACGAATGTGCCGGTATAGCTGGGGCCATCACTAAGTATGTATTTAAGCTTCCCATTCTTATCCTTGCTTACATTTATCTTACAGTGGGTCATGTCCACGCTCGGGTCAACGGTTTCAATGGGACAGTTTATGTTGTTACCTTTCATGTATCTGCCAATGATGTTGTCACCCATAGAAAGTGGTATTACCTGTTTGAAGTGGAACACATTTTCAATTACAATGATGGTTCCGAATCCAGCATCTGACTGCTCTTCATCTGGATTTTCCTCCTTCTGCGTATTTCTTAACTTTGTCGTTCCAATGCGTATCCCAAACTGTTTGCCACATTGCGTACATTGAAATACAAGAGCTTGTCCAGTCTTGTATTTTGTCTCATCAAAAGTTATGAAGGTGTCACATTTGGGACAACGTACTCTTTTCATACTTCAATATGTTAAGCGATTATATGATGTCAACTTTTAAGATAAAAACAGAAACAAAGGCTATCTTTCTATTTTTGTTACCCATCCCATACGGAATCTCTCATTGTCTTTCATAATGTTCAGATTCCTGAAAGCATCCTCTTCGCTGTCATAATGACCGAAGATGACCTTAGCACTTCCACTGTGATTGATTATAACTTCTCCTTTTAATCCTTCTTTTTCCAATTCAGCCTTGAAGACTTCGGCATTAGCAGGTGCTACATGACTACAGAGTACAATGGTCCAGAAATTTATGTCCTTGTCTGCTTTCTTTTCTACAGCCACTTTCTCTTTGTTGGTTTTAATGGTAGCCGTTTTCTTAATGTCAACACGATGGTGTTCACTCTTGTCCGCAGTCGTGAGTATAGAGCCTGTCATACTACTCTGGGTCAGATTGTCCTTTAAATCATGACCTCCTGGGATGTTTGGCGTTATCAGGAACGAGCAAATAAGTATTGCGGCTATTTTTACGAGGTCTCTAACCGTACTCATGCGTATGCTGATTTTCTTGTCAACTTTGTCTGTCAAATCTTCATCGTTCTTTTCAACCTTCTGACTTGTCTTGACCATGTCTGTGTCGTTTAGGTATGGCATTTCAAAGCTTCCCAATCCGTATAGACTTGGAGTCAGCAATCCTGCCTCGCATGGTTCGAAAAGAACATTGCCGTCTTCGTTAGTTGACAATTTGCCAATGTCATTAAGTATATATGACTTTCCCTCTTGAAGGGATTTTTTTATTTCTCCCACCTCTTTCTCCAAAATCTTCAAAGCTTCGGGGTAGCTTATGTCGTATGCATCAGCATACGACTGGACGAGTGTGGAGTCGTTCATTGTAATTTGTGGATTGAACCCGACAGTACGCAATGGCGGGAAGAATAATCCTTCCTGCTCGTCATATCCTGCTGCAACATGATGGGCTACGAACGCTCCCAGTCCCGGAACAATGACACAATCATTGCTCAGCAGAAGTATCTCTATATGTCTGTCAAGTTCCATCATGAGTGCAAAATTACTTCTTTTCTTTGAATAATACAAATTATTCCATTTTTTTTGCTACTTTTGCATGGTAAATACAAAAGACTTTTATAATGGTAAAACATACAAGGAAAGAGAAGATGGAAGCTTTTGGCAGGCTTCTGGATGTTTTGGATGTTCTCAGAGAGGAGTGTCCATGGGATAGGAAGCAGACAAATGAAAGTCTTCGCCCAAACACTATTGAGGAGGTCTATGAGTTGTGTGATGCGCTCATGGCTTCCGATGATGACAATATCTGCAAGGAACTTGGAGATGTGCTTCTGCATGTGTGCTTTTATGGAAAGATTGGTGAGGAAAAGGGAACATTTGACATTGCAGATGTATGCCTTAGGCTTGCAGACAAGTTGATATTCCGTCATCCACATGTTTACGATTCTTCTCAGATTGGAGTTGACAATCCTAAGCCAATATCGTCAGGCGAGTCATGCGCTGAAGTATCAGAGGATAGCTCCGTTCGTACAGCCAAAGATGTAATAGAAAGATGGGAACAGATAAAGCTGCGTGAGAAGGATGGCAACCATAGTGTCTTGGGAGGAGTTCCTGTCGCTCTGCCATCTCTTATCAAGGCATACAGGATTCAGGACAAGGCTCGCAATGTGGGATTTGACTGGGAGGACAAGGGAGACGTGTGGAAGAAAGTGCGTGAGGAACTTGACGAATTGGAGGTCGAGTTAAGGAAAGGTGACTCCAATGCATCGGCAGAGGAACTTGGTGACTTCCTGTTCAGTGTCATTAATGCAGCCCGACTTTACAAGATAAATCCAGACACATCATTGGAACTCACCAACAGGAAATTCATACAACGCTTTAACTATATAGAACAGCACTCCATCAAGGAAGGAAGGCAACTTCGTGAAATGAGTCTTGAAGAAATGGACCGTCTGTGGAATGAAGCCAAAAAGCAATTATAGTTGGCAAGTTGACGAGTTGATGTGTATTAGCAATATTGGAAAAATGGAAGAAAGAACCTATAATATATAATGACTATGAGAAGGATTACATTTATCGGATCAATACTTTGTGTTGTAGCCCTGATGGGAAGTTGTGTAAACAATTCCCCCAAGAAGGTGGACAATTCAGAAAAGGTAGCAGAAGACTCCATTGATGTTAACGACTCCACTCTATATGGAGTTTGTGGAGAGGGAACAGCCATGCACACCCTGGAACTTATCACAGACGACGGACTGTCACATTCGTATATGATAAACCTTGATGACTCCATCTCCGGAGTGCAGGGTGGATTGCTTACAGGCGACCGCCTTGCGGTCATCACATCCGTTGAGTATGGTGACACATTTGCTATTAAGGTAATAAACTTAACCACACTTCTTGGAAAATGGGTGAGTTTAGACAAGAATTTCGAGATTAAGGAAGGCGGTTCTGTCAAGTCGGTTATGGAGTCAGAGACAAGACCTTGGACTTCATGGGCTATATGTAACGGACATCTCGTCTTCAATTCTGACACCTTTGATGTGGCAGAGTTAGGGGCCGACTCGATGTTCCTTGAGAACAGACATGGCATATACGGCTTCAAGAGGGTAAAATAGCAAGGAGGGCAAGGAATGGAACCATTCAGAGTCCACGTATTGGGATGTGGCAGTGCCACGCCAACGCCACACCATTTCTCTTCGTCACAGGTGGTAGAAGTGAAAGACCGTCTTTTTATGGTTGATTGTGGGGAAGGGGCGCAGATGCAGATGAGGAAGATGCATCTGCGGTTTACGAAGTTGTCTGCCGTTTTCATAACCCATTGCCATGGAGACCATTGTTTCGGGCTGTTACCTCTAATCTCTACTTTTGGACTACTTGGAAGAACAGCACCTTTGTCAATATATGCCCCGGAAATGTATGAGCAGATGCTGAAAACGCAGATAGATTTCTTCTGTAAGGGATTGGAATATTCGATTGATTTCCATCCCATTGACACCACATGCCATAAGGTTGTCTATGAGGATAGATGCGTTACTGTCGAGACATTGCCTTTGCAGCACAGGGTACCATGTTGCGGATTCCTTTTTCGTGAGAAGCCCTCGTTGCCACATATCCGAAGGGACATGATTGACTTCTATGGAATTCCGCTTTGCAGGATAGACAATATAAAGAATGGTGCGGGATGGACATTGGAAGATGGTACGGATATTCCCCATGAGCGATTGGTCACTCCACCGGATAAAGTGCGCAGCTATGCATATTGTTCCGATACCAGCTATATGCCATACCTTCATGTTTTGTTGAAGGATGTAAGCACAATCTATCATGAGAGCACTTATGGCAAAGACAGTGTGGATAATGCGAGAAAATACAATCACTCAACAGCTGAGGAGGCAGCATTGGTGGCTAAGGATGCCTGTGCCGGCAAGTTGCTGCTTGGGCATTATTCCGCACGATATACAGACGAGACTGTTCTGCTTAATGAGGCGCGACAGGTTTTCAAGGAAAGCTATCTTGTCAACGAAGGTATGGTAGTGGATGTATGAATGAAGAGACGTACTTAATGATGATAAAACAAAATACTATAATGAAGAGACTAATCAGAATACTGGCACTCATTGCAGTTGTCTTTGCAGTCATGCCAGCTCATGCAGTATTAAAGGAGAAAGACCTGAACAATTCTCTTGCAGTGCTGAGACATGAGCTTACAACATATCACAGGGAGCAGCAAGATCGTTTGCTGGGTTCACAGCAGCGGAACAAGATGGTCATATCGTCCCTAAAAGATATCATGATGCGGAGCAGTCAGAACTCTCTGATGCTTTATTCCCAGAAGACAGACTATGTCTTCGACCTTACTTACGCATGCAACGAGGCAACAAAACAGTATCAGGAATTTCAAAAGTCAATATCTCCATTCAAGGATTATGTTAGTCGTAGCAACTCAGACATTGCCAGATATGACTCACTTATTGACGTACTCAGCAGGATGCCTGTGAGTGTCCTAAGCGACAAGGCACGTGTTGACAGGAATGTTTGTCTGACACTTGCCGTGAACATACGGAGAATGCTTATCGACAACAACGAGGCATTGAAAGAGAATATGATGTGGTATGAATATACCGAGAAACGTTTAAGGGGACTCAACGACCATGCCAATAAGCGATACCGTGAGATACAGACCAATATATTCCAGAATGGTGGCGACAACTATATCAAGACGTTGATGCACATAAACTGGAGATTATTGGAGGCAAGAGCTGCGGTAGCAGAGAAATACACGCCTACCAACATGGTCAAGTCGCAATGGGATGTCAAGTGGATAGCCGGACTGTTCATGACCATACTGGCATATAGTCTTCTGGCACTTGTCTTCAACTATCTTTGCTTCCGCATCATTCTGACGTGGTTGCTGCGCCGTGGCCATGTCAATTGGTTTAATCTTGACACTTTTGTTTCCAAGCGTGGGTGTATAATAATCACGGCATCTGTTGTGACATTGGCAATTGCACTTGGCATCGTCCGTATGACGTGGCAGCAGAACTTCCTCGTCATGGCAAGTAATTTGTTGATTGAGTATCTATGGCTCCTTGCGGTGATACTCATATCCCTTCTCATTCGTGTGGAGCCAGAACTGATAAAAAGAGTCTTCCGCGTCTATTCTCCACTAATAGTCATAGGATTCATAGTCATAGTCATTAGAATCGTGCTTATTCCTACTGATTTGGTAGAGATATTCCTTCCTCCCATACTCTTGGCATGTGCCCTGTGGCAATGGAATGTAATTAAAAGGAATAGAGGTAAGATACCCCGTTTTGACAGACAGCTGACATACATCTCTCTTGTCATTTTCGTGATGTCAGTACTGAGCGCATGGCTTGGATATACATTGCTGAGCGTACAGATGCTAATATGGTGGATTATGCAGATGACTTGCATCCTCACTATCATTTGCGTACGCAACTGGCTCACATCCTATGGAACAGTACATGGGATGGAACAGAAGACTATTGACAAGGCGTGGATGTTCAGGTTGTTATATGATGTGCTTATACCTTCTATGGTTGTCCTTTCGGTAATCATCTCCATTCATTGGGCTGCCGGAGTGTTCAATCTCACAAAGCTTACGAAGGAGGTATTTTTCTATAAATTTGTTGATACGACATATCTGAGTGCCAGCCTGTTCTCTGTCGGAGTAGTGGTTATACTTTGGTTTATATTCAACTACATAAACCACACTTCCAAGGCTTTTGTCATGCTCTATCTCCGCAAGAAGGATGAGACAACGGCAGAGAGCCGTTCGGTAATGTTCTTCAACGTGCTGCAAGTGCTTGTATGGGGTATATGGCTCCTGCTCTCTCTTGCCATTATGCATATCAATAATACTTGGTTTGTCGTAGTGTCTGGCGGACTCTCCACTGGTGTAGGTTTCGCAATGAAGGACATCCTCGAAAATATATATTATGGTATATCTCTTATGATGGGACGTATCAAGATTGGTGACTATATAGAGTGTGACGGAACCAGGGGAAAGGTAAGTCGAATCAGTTATACTTCCACCATGATAGAGGCGACGGATGGCTCGGTGATAGCATTTCAGAACTCGCAGCTTTTTACCAAGAATTATAAGAACATGACAAAGAACCATGGTTATGAGCTGGATATTCTTGAGATTGGCGTGGCTTATGGTTCCAATGTCGATTTTGTACGGAAGATACTCGTTGAGGCTATAAACAAGCTTGACTGTATAGACCACAGTCGTAAGCCAAGGGTTGTACTGAAGGAGTTCGGTGACAGCAGTATCAATCTGAAGATTCTAGTTTGGGTACCCGTGCTCACACAGTATGTCAGTGATGGCGAGATAATGGAATGTGTGTATAATACTCTTAATATAAATAATGTGGAAATACCTTTCCCACAGCGAGAGATTACATTCAGACATGCTACAAGTGAAGAAGAGAAGCAACTTGGCAACTCGTAAACTTGTTTTTTCGCTTCGCTCAAGGAAACTCCTGACAACATGTCTGAGACATGCGAAACTTAAGTTAAATTATAATTCTGTTTTGTATAATTGAAAGCTTTTGAGTAACTTTGTAGATTGAACGGATTTCTCCATGTTTCCTTCTGACATTAAGGAAATGAAGTGAGACTGAATTGATATTATTGAATAATGCCATTCGCTTGGTTGCGGAACAATTTCCAGTTTCAAGCGAATGGTTACTAAATAACACATAAGATGTCTGAGACGATAAAACGACATAACCCATTTATGCAGCCTTATGGAACAGTACACGATACTGTTCCATTCGACAAGATAACCCTTGCCGACTACGAGGAGGCCATGATTGAAGGCATGAGAAGGGAGAAAGAAGAGATAGACCTGATAATCAACGACCCCTCTGAGCCTACATTCGATAATACCATCATTAAAGACGATCCTGTCAAGGGAAGGAAACATTATTACGACCTTCTTGACAGAGTTGATAGCGTCTTCTTCAATATTCTAAGTGCTGAGACTAATGATGAGTTGGAAGAACTTGCCCAGAAGATGAGTCCACTCCTGACAAAACATGAGAATGACATAAGCCTTAATCCAAAGCTTTTCGAAAGGATAAAATATGTGTATGAACACCACAGGCAGCTCACTCCCGAGGAACAGAAACTCCTTGATGATACTTACGAGGGAATGGTGAGAGGCGGTGCCTTGCTTGACGAAAAGGGGAAGGAAAAACTAAGAGCATTGACAGAGGAAGCAAGTCTCCTGTCATTGCAATTCAGACAGAATCTCTTGAAAGAGACCAAGGCTTTCATTCTGCATATCACAGACGAGAAGGAACTTGACGGTCTTCCTGAAACACAAGTGACGGCTGCAAGGGAGGCTGCTGAAGACAGAGACATGGAGGGATGGGTTATTACGCTTGACGCTCCAAGCTATGGTCCTTTCATGACATATTCCTCAAGACGCAGTTTAAGGGAAAAGCTATATATGGCTCATAACACACAGTGTATCAAGAACAACAAGGAGAATAATCTTGCAATATGTGCAAGGTTGATAAATCTCAGAAGAGAGATAGCGCAACTCCTTGGTTACAACACATACGCTGACTATGTTATGAAACACCGTATGGCATCAAGCGTACAGGGTGTCTATCAAATGATAGACAAAATGATAGAGGCATATAAGCCCGTGGCTTTGGAAGAAAAGAAAGAACTGGTTGAATATGCAAGGAGCATTGAAGGTGAGGATTTCAAGATGGAACCATGGGATTGTTCCTACTATGCCCATCTTCTTAAAAAAGAACGTTATGACCTTGACCCGGAAATGCTCCGTCCCTATCTTGAGGTTGGCAATGTTATAAAAGGTGTCTTCGGACTTGCAACCAGACTTTATGGCATTACATTCAAGGAAAATGCTGATATTCTTGTCTATCATCCTAACGTGAAAGCCTATGAGGTCTTCGACCATGATGGTTCCTACCTTGCTGTACTGTATGTGGATTTCTACCCAAGGGATGGCAAAAGCGATGGAGCATGGATGACAGAGTATCAAGGGCAATGGATAGAGAAGACGGGCGAAAATATCAGACCTCATGTAAGTCTTGTCATGAACTTGAGCAAACCTACGGATGGAAAACCAGCCCTTTTGAGACTGGGTGAGGTAGAGACATTCCTTCATGAGTTTGGACACTCTCTCCATGGCATGTTTGCAAACACTCGCTTTGCCTGCATGTCAGGCACCAATGTATGGTGGGATTTCGTGGAACTTCCATCACAGTTTATGGAGAATTATGCCATAGAGAAAGAATTCCTCCGTACTTTTGCCTTCCATTACGAGACAGGCGAGGTTATGCCTGACGAATTAATAGAGCGTGTGGTGAGGAGCCGTAACTTTATGGTTGCCACAGCTTGTATGAGACAACTCTCTCTTGGGCTCCTTGACATGGCATATTATACTTTAGACAAGCCTTTTGAAGAGGATATCATGTCTTTCGAGAAAAAAGCATGGGAGAGGGCGATATTGTCAGAACAAAGGAAAGACACATGTATGACGACCCAGTTCTCACATATAATGTCCGGAGGCTATGCCGCAGGCTATTATAGCTATAAATGGGCAGAGATACTTGATGCAGACGCATTCAGCGTATTCAGGAAAAATGGAATATTTGACAGGGCGACGGCACAGAGTTTCAGAGACAACATTCTCTCCAAGGGAGGCACAGAGCATCCCATGGTACTATATAAAAGATTCCGTGGGGGAGAGCCAACAATAAACGCACTCCTTGAGAGAAATGGAATACATAAAGATAAACAATTGCTATTAGACCGCCGCTACCTTCGTATGGCATCAATATGGGCGGAGAACTCATACTGCCATCGACGCAAGGTGGGGGCACTGGTTGTAAAGGACAAGATGATAATCAGCGATGGTTATAATGGAACGCCAAGCGGTTTTGAGAATGTATGTGAAGACAGCAACGGTATTACCAAGCCCTATGTCCTGCATGCCGAGGCAAATGCTATCACTAAACTTGCCCGTAGCAACAACAATAGTGATGGTTCAACTCTGTATGTAACAGCGTCTCCTTGTATCGAATGTGCCAAACTTATCATTCAGGCAGGAATAAAAAGAGTCGTCTATGGTGAGAAATATAGGCTTGAGGATGGTATCAACCTTCTAAGACGCGCCAATATTGAAGTAATTTACCTTGAAAATAATACAGAAGATGAGTAATTTTCATCCAAACAGGTTTTCTCCCTTTATCATGGCATTGTGTGTCGTGGTGGGTTTGGTGATAGGAACATTTTATGCCAACAAGTTTTCAGGCAATAGATTGAATATCATCAATAGTGGCAGTTCGAGACTCAACAATCTGCTGCATATAATAGACGATCAGTATGTTGATACTGTGGATATAGACGAACTAGTAGAAAAGGCAATGCCACAGATATTGTCAGAACTGGATCCTCACTCTGTATATATTAGTGCAAAGGATGTGCAGACAGCCAATGATGACTTGAAGGGTTCATTCTCTGGTGTGGGAATAGAGTTCACAATACGGCAGGATACTATTCATGTGGAAAATGTTATAAAAGACGGACCATCGGAGAAAGCTGGTCTCCTTGCCGGTGACAAGATTGTAAGTATAGATGGCAAGCCTTTTGTAGGAAAGGTAGTTACTGAGGAGGAAGCAAAGCATAGACTTAAGGGACCTAAGGATACAAAGGTAAAGATAGGAGTCTTGAGGTATGGCGAGAAAAAGCCAAAGGAGTTTACTGTCACTCGTGGCGACATAACCATGCACAGCGTTTCAGCCACATACATGCTTAATGACTCTACGGGATATATCCGTATAAAAAACTTCGGAGAGATGACATACGCAGAGATGGTGGGGGCACTTGCCAATCTCTCTGTAGAAGGATTCAAGAATCTTGTTATTGACCTTCGCGACAACAATGGTGGATATCTTGAGGCTGCAACTCAGATGGCGAATGAGTTCCTGCCTAAAGACAGGCTTATCGTATATACTCAGGGGCGCAAATCTCCAAGGATGAACTACAAGAGTGACGGTAGGGGAGTGTTCCAGAAACTTCCGATAGTAGTGCTTATCAATGAGGGTTCTGCATCAGCAGCCGAGATATTTGCAGGAGCCATTCAGGATAATGACAGGGGTATGGTCATTGGACGTCGTTCTTTTGGCAAAGGATTGGTGCAGAAACAGATAGAGTTTCCCGATGGAAGTATGATTCGTCTTACAGTTGCAAGATACTACACACCATCTGGAAGATGCATACAGAAACCTTATGTGCTTGGTGACGGTGCCGACTATGAGCATGATTTGCTGTCAAGGTATCAGCATGGTGAGTATTTCTCGCAAGATAGCATTAAACATACTGGTCCAAAATATTACACTTCACTTGGCAGGGTGGTTTATGGCGGAGGTGGAATCACACCAGACATCTTTGTACCAGAGGACACTGTCAATATTACCTCTTATTACAAGGAGGCTGTCATGAGTGGATTGATATTACAGTTTGCATACGCTTTTACTGACACTAACCGTCCAAAGATGACTTCCTATTCTGATATGCCTGAACTTATTGACTATCTTGCAAGGCAGAATCTGGTTGAGCAGTTTGCCGATTATGCAGCAGGCAATGGTCTTAAACGTAGGAATCTTCTAATTCAGAAATCCCATTCTCTATTGGAAAAGTATATCAACAGTCGCATTGTTTATAACATGCTTGATGAGCAGGCATGGAATGAATATATAAACAAAGACGACAAGACGATACAGACTGCTATAGAAGTGTTCAGAAAAAACGAGTCATACCCCAAACCTCCGCAAAATGGAGAAAAACCTCACTCCAAAAGGTCCACACCGACACCTCAATAAGGTGAGAAGCCTCACCCCCAGCCCCTCTCCAAAAGAGAGGGGAGGTAGTTTCCTTTGAGGGGTATAATCCAATATAAAGTTGAAAGTTTAATATTGAAAGTTGAAAGTGAATCTTCAATCTTCAATCTTCAAACCCTTAACCCCCTTAACCCCTAACCCCTTAACCCTTTAACCCCTTAAATATGACTTATCAGGACAAGAAGTTGTTGAGAAAAGAAATAAGAAGGAGAGTGCAGAAATACTCTCCTTCCATTCTTGTTGACATGTCTCAGCCTGTCATAAAGCGTATGATGGACAGGGAAGATGTGGTAAATTCAGAAGTTGTGCTTATGTATTACTCCCTCCCCGACGAGGTGTATTCCCATGAAGCCATACAAACCTTGGCAAGCATGGGCAAGAACGTATTGTTGCCTGTCGTTGTTGACGGAGAGAATCTTGAGTTGCGTGAGTTCGATGCTTATGACTCTATGAAACAAGGGGCTTTCAATATAATGGAGCCTGTAGGAAGGCGATTCCTCAATTATGACGAGATAGACGTTGCAGTGATTCCAGGACTTGCTTTTGACCGCAAAGGCGGCAGGTTGGGAAGAGGAAAGGGATATTATGACAGGCTTCTGTCCAAATTGCCAGACTGCCGGAAGTTAGGAATGTGCTTCGATTTCCAGATGGTTGATGCAGTACCTGCTGAGGCTCACGATATTAAAATGGATGATATTATATGAGAAACTATTTGTTGTCATGTTTGGTTGTCTTTTTCAACTTTGTGGCTATTCAATCTGTCTCCGCTCAGGTGGGACAACATGTTTGGGGATATGAGTATAGGGGTGAGATACCTGTGTATGTTGACTCAATTCACAATATGCTGACCTATCCTTTTGCCTACAGACATTATGGTGACAAGGCAGGATGGAAATATGCTGCGAGGTATAAGGTCTTGGAATGCATGGGAGAGAGACCTCCGCTTCCTCATGACTGGGACATGGAAATTCTTGCATCTGAGAAACGCAACGGGTACAAGGCAATGCGCATAGAGTTCTCGTTAAGCAGTTGGTATAGGGTAAGGGCATATCTCCTCGTACCGGAAGGTGATGGGAAATTCCCTGCCGTGAACTTACTTCACGACCATGGAGCACACCTGTCTATTGGAAAGGAGAAGATGATAAGACCATTCGCTGTTGACACAGCTGTCGTGACTGATGCGGACTCATGGGTATCATCCCTTTATGAAGGACAGTACCTTGGCGATTATCTTGCTCGTCACGGGTACGTTGTCTTCTCATGTGATGCTCCTTTATGGGGAGAGAGAGGACGCAAAGAGGGTGTTGACCGCAAGAAATACGACATCATTGCCGGCAATATGATGATGCTTGGTGTCGATTTGTGCGCATTTATGCATTATGACGACATGGCATCAACGGATTTCCTTGCCAGCCTTCCCTATGTAGATAGCGAGAGGATAGGTGCTGTCGGATGCTCTATGGGAGCATATAGGGCATGGATGCTCTCAGCCTTGAGTGACAGAGTGAGAGCAGCCTGTTCGGTATGCTGGATGGTTACCACTCCAGTCCAACTTACAACAAAATATGGAAGGAAGGAAAATGGTGGCTTTGCCAATTGTATTCCAATGCTTCGGCGGTTTATGGACTATCCGGACATTGCTTCAATAGCGGCTCCAAAGCCTGCTCTGTTTATCTCCGGAAGTAAAGACAAACTGTTTCCTGTAAAGGGCGTGCAGGATGCTTTCAAGATAATGGGCGACGTGTGGAAAGCCAAGAATGGTGCTGCTAATCTTGAGACATATATCCTTGACCAACCACACGAGTGTAACAGAAAAGACCAACAGATGATACTCGATTTCTTTGACAGACATCTATAGTTGATATGCGTTAAGCTCTGCCACAGTCTTCATGTAGTCTCTTCTGGCTGCCATGGCTTTGTCGTACGAATCATAGTAATATGCTGCTTGAGTCATGTATTCTATTATCGTTATCTCTCCATAGTCGAGAGCTTTTTTCAGTATGCGTTCATTGTCTGGCGTATGAATGGCACTTTCGTATGTCAGTGCTGTTGACAACAATCCCTTTGCCTGTCTGAACAATGTTTTCTGCCTGCTACGAAGACCGCTTTCAACATCCTCTTTCCTTGCCTCTGCAGCTTCTATGTTTGCCTTGGCAATCCTTGTCCTGTTCTTGTTGCCCCACAATGGAACAGTCACTCCAATTGTCACACCTTGGAATCTCTCACCAACAGTCTTTTCGCTCATGTATCCAACAGAAAACTTTGGCAAGTTCAAGGACTTAGCCATATCCAACTGGCTATGCCCAAGTCTGATGCGACTCTTTTCGTAATTAAGGAGAGGGTTGTCTTGCCCGCTTTCTGCATACCACTTCTCAAAGTCAGTTGGTAGCAGCACTTCTGGATATTCAGTATCGGCTATTTCAATATCCTTGCCACCATTAAGCCTTGCCAGGTTTCCAACTATCATCTCTTTCTCACTTTCCATTTTTCTGATGTCACCTTCTATGTTCGTGACGTTAAGGCATGAATTGTTATAGTCAAGAATATTTCCGTCTCCCTTTTCGAGCCTTTTATTCATTAGTTCTTTTATGGTGGCTGCATGCTCCTTTCTTTTGTAGAGTTCTTTCAGCATGGCATTGGTATATATAAGCTCTATAAGGTAGAGCTTTGCCTCAAGCAGAACGTTCATCCTTTCTATACGGTATTCAGACTCGTTTGTCTCGTCCTTTCTTCTTGCCAGTTCCCTTTTCTTGCCGGTTACAGTGGGTATGTCTATTGGTTGTGACACGGAGATGTCTTTTCTTGAACCTATTTCAGACGGACTGCCCCATAGGAGATTGAAACCAATCTCCGGATCTTCGGGATAGGTGTCAGCCTTATTCTCTAATTGACTCACATTCATGTCTTTCCTGTATGACATGAGAGTCGTGTTGTTGCTCTCTATTTGTGATAGTGCCATGTCTATGCTGGTAAGTCCGGCAGAATGGTTGCCATCAGAGAGAGCATAAGACATGGGAAATGTTACAGCAAGTATGGTCAATTGTACTTTTCTCATAATATTGTTAATTTTATTCAATTCAAGTTTCTGATTACTGATTGTTGATTGCTGATTGTTGATTGTTGATTGTTGATTGCTGATTACTGATTGCTGATTACTGATTGTTGATTATTGATTATTGACGGGTATTGGCTTATCATAACTCCCAATCATAACTCCCAATCATAACTCCTCATCATAACTTCTTATCATAACTCCCAATCATAACTCCTCATTATAACTCCTTATCATAACTCCTCATCATAACTTCTTATCATAACTCCTCATCATAACTTCTTATCATAACTCCTCATCATAACTCCTCATCATAACTCCTTATCATAACTCCTTCCTTTTTAAACTTTCTTTTAACACCATAAGATACGTCACGGGTATGACGAAGCCGTTCAGCAATGTGGATGTGAATAATCCTCCGAGTATGACTATTGCCATAGGACTTTGAATCTCGTTTCCAGGCAGGTCACCACCTATGACCATGGGAATGAGGGCAAGGGCAGAGGTCAGGGCTGTCATAAGTATTGGGTTCAGTCGGTCAACGGAGCCACGCATCACACTATCAATCGCAGACATACCCTCGTTCTGCAGGTCGTTATATCGTGATATGAGCAACATGCCGTTACGGGTGGCTATGCCAAACAATGATATGAATCCTATTATGGCAGGAATGCTTATGACACCGTTTGTCATCCAGATGGAGACGACACCGCCTATCAAGGCGAGTGGCAGGTTCAGCAATACTACGGCAGACTGTATTGTGCTGCGGAATTGGTTGTACAGCAACATAAAAATGACAAGAACAGACAGTAGGGACGTAATGAGAAGAGTGCGTGATGCTTCCTTCTCACTTTCAAACTGTCCGCCATACTCCACGTTATATCCTTCCGGAAGCTTTATTTCATTTTCTATTTTGTTTTGAATATCGTTGACCACACTAACCAGGTCGCGACCAGCCACATTGGCTGAAATGACAATCTTGCGGGAAACGTTCTCCCTGTTTATGGTGTTGGGACCAGCCGAAGATGTCACATTGGCAATGTTTCCAAGCGGAACTTTCCTGCCATTGGCATCGACAGCCATATTCTTTATCTTGTAAGCTGATTCACGACTTTCGTCATCCACCCTCAGTACCAAATCAAACGACTTGTTTCCTTCATAAACCTGCGACACAGGTTCTCCTGCGAGAAGAGTGCTTACCATTTCTCTAAACTCAGGCATGGTGATGCCATATTTCCCCAGCATTTCACGCTTTGGTTCTATCTTCAGTTGTGGGCGTTCAACCTGCTGCTCTACGTTTAGGTCGGCAATGCCTTCTACGTCTTCAATAGTTTCCTTTATTTGATTGCCTATCGAGAACATTTTGTTCAGGTCTGAGCCGAACAGTTTGATGGCTATACTTGCACGTGTGCCCGACAACATGGCATCGATGCGATGCGTTATAGGAGCTCCAACCTCTATGTTTACTCCAGGTAATGCTTTCAATTTGTTCCTTATGTCTGCCAGAACTTCGTCTTTTGAACGACCGTCAAGCACGAACGGAGCCTCAATTTCAGAGTTGTTCACCCCTAAGGCATGTTCGTCAAGCTCAGCCCTGCCTGTCTTTCTGCCTACGGCTTTAATCTCTGGTATGGAGAGGAGGGCTTTCTCTGCGTTGCGTCCTATCTTGTCTGATTCTTCCAACGAGATACCCGGTAGGGTACTGATGTTTATAGTGAAAGAGCCTTCGTTGAACGGAGGCAGGAAACTTCGTCCGAGTGTGGTGAATATTATGAGTGCACACACTAATGTTGCAAGAGTCGTTCCCAGCACACATTTACGATGACCGATTGCCCAGCATAGAGCCTTGGCGTATATGCTCTTCAACTTGAGTGACAAGAATGGTTCCTTGTTGCCGTTCTTCTTACCATCAGCTTTTCCTTTCCCCAAAAGATAACTGCATAGTACGGGTGTAAGGGTCAGAGCCACTATCGTTGACGAACAAAGGGCAACGATAAAGGCTATTCCAAGAGGGGCAAGCATTCGTCCCTCCATGCCGGAAAGGAAAAACAGCGGAACGAAACTGACTATTATTATAAGAGTGGAATTGAGTATAGGCATACGTACTTCTCGCGAGGCATGGTAGATGACATCCATAACTTTCCGCCTTTTCCCAATTGGAATACTGCCGTTCTCGCGCAGACGCTTATACACATTCTCCACATCGACTATGGCATCGTCAACCAGTGAACCGATGGCAATGCACATGCCGCCAAGACTCATGGTGTTTATCGTGAGTCCCATCATGCGCAATGCCAGTATGGTGACTACGAGCGACAATGGTATGGTAACCAATGAAATCAACGTGGTACGCGTGTTCATGAGGAACAGGAACAACACGATAACGACAAACAGACCTCCCTCGAACAGAGCGTCCTTCACATTGTTAATAGAGCTTTCAATGAAACGTGACTGCCTATAAACATCCGTACTTAGCTTCACGTCGGCAGGTAGTCTTTTGCCGACATCCTCCAGGGCATCGTCTAACTGCTTCGTAAGGTCAAGTGTACTGGTGTTAGGCTGCTTTGTGACAGTCATGACGACAGATGGTTTGCCGTTATACGATGCCACCCCCATTTTTGGAGCACGGTTGCCTGTTTTTATATCTGCCACGGCATTCAGATATACAGGAACATCATTCACTGTCTTTATCAAAGTCTTGGAGAGTTCTTCTATTTTGTTGGTTGATATCATCCCACGGATAATGTATTCGTTTCCATACTCATACAATATGCCGCCTGACGTGTTCTGGTTCATGTCCCTCACAGCAGAAATTACCTCGTTTAGTCCTATACCGTAATGTCTCATTCTGTTAGGACTGAGAAGTATCTGGTATTCTTTTATGTCACCTCCCATAACGGTAACCTGTGCTACGCCGCCAGTGGCAAGAATGCGTGGACGGATAGTCCAGTCGGCTATTGAGCGAAGCTCCTGCATGGAAGTCGTGTCTGATGTTAGCTCCACAAACATCAGTTCACCTAAAATGGACGACTGCGGACCGAGAGTAGGAGTGCCAACGTTCTTTGGAAGCCCGTCTTTTGCCATCGCTAACTTCTCCGACACAATCTGCCTTGCCTTGTATATGTCCGTACCCCAGTTGAACTCAACCCATATAATGGAGAAACCCGTTGTGGATGAAGAACGCACTCTACGCACATCCGTTGCTCCGTTGACAGCTGTCTCCAATGGGAATGTAACCAGTCGTTCAACTTCTTCTGGAGCCATTCCCTTTGCTTCTGTCATGACGACTACTGTGGGGGCATTAAGGTCGGGAAATACATCAACCTCCATGTTGTTGGCTGTATATACTCCTGCAAGCATCAGCAGTACTGAGCATATGAGTACCAACAGGCGGTTGTTTAGAGAAAATTTTATTATCTTGTCAAGCATAATTGGTTTTCGTTATCTTAAGTTTCGCATGTACTCAACATCCCATACTTGCGAAAGTTGAGTACTTATTAAATCTTTCAATGACTGTGCCCCTCGGGAACAGACGTTGAACTGGCAGCCAACTTCACCTGATAGGCACCTTTCACTACTACAAGGTCTCCAACATCAAGTCCGCTGAGGATTTCTACACGCTCACCATTATCCTGACCTGTTCTTACTTCTTTCTTCAAAAAAGCCTCTTTCTCTCCCTTTACCTGCACATATACATAATATACTCCTTGCTCCTCTGTCAACGCACTCAAGGGAAGTGACATGACATCTTTCCTCGTGTTGGCTATTAAGAACACTTCAACGTAGCTTCCAGGTACAAAGTCTCCGATATTGTCAAACTCAAACACCATGGGTACATAGAACGACTCGCCATCTGTAGTCTTGCCTTTTGCTACCACCTTCCCGTTAAGTTCGCTCAGTTTGTATATGCGCTCTCCGTATGCTGGACGGAAGTTGGCACTGACGACACTATTCAGATTGCCAAATTCGCTTTCCGGAACCTCAGCCCGCAGCTGAAGTCTCCTGTTTCGCGTAATGACGGCTATTGGGTCACCAACCGATACATAGCTTCCTGGCTTTACAGGGAGAGACTTGACGAAACCACTCACGGGGGATGACACCCTCACTCCTGCCGGGTAGGAGGACAAAGCTGTACCCATGAAGGCTGCCCGAGCTGTCTCATATCTCAGACGTGCCTGTTCGTACTCTTTTTGTGAGATGATTTTCTCCTTCACAAGTTCTTCTGAACGCGTCATCTCTCTCATGGCACTCTCATACTCTGATTTCATCTTTTGCAGAGGGTCACCGTTCTGGATGTTTCTTGAAGAGATGCTTGCAATGGTCTGACCGGCTCCGATAGAAGAACCTACAGCCATGGAACTGTTTGCAAATGTCACTATTCCATCTGCGGTAGCCGCTATGGTTTGTTCGCCACCGAAAGTTTCTTCTATCTGTCCGCTAACCTTGATGACATTACAGAACTCACCCTTTGTCACTTCCTCAAGCATCATGCCGGCAGCCTTTGCTTGTTGGGTAGTGAAGACAATCTCGTCGTGGTGCTTCTCGTCTGATTCTTCCTCGTGTTTCTCTGAGGAATGGCTGCATCCAGACAATGAAACAGCCGTTGCGACACAATATGTCACTATGATTATGTTTTCTACTTTCATTGTTTTCGTTCAATTTAAATTTTGCAAGTTTACGAGTCAACAAGTTATTACCTTTAGGTTTCAGGTGAAATAACCTAATAACCTTTTAACCCAACAACCTTTTAACCTAATAACCTAACAACCTAATAACCTAATAAGGTCTCAGGTGAAATAACCTTTCAAATACTTCAAGCCTTTCAAATTATATTGAGGTGGCGGGTGAGAGACTTCGACTCGTTAACTTTTGTACTCGTTAACTTTATACAAAGAAACAAAATATGGGAATCAAAGAAAGTAGGGTGGGGCTCTAAGGGAAAGTCGCCTTTCCTTTGAAATGGATTTGTATGAGTTGCTGTCACCATTATATGGCTTGTCTTTCCGGCACGAATCATCCATGCACAGAACGTCTGTCAAATAACATAGAAGAGGAACAGCAAATACATTATTCAAATCCTTTTGAATACTGGATTTTACTATTAATGTACGGATGTTTTTAACGCATGTGGAATGGCTGTCAGAACCATCATCACCTGTATGGTGGGCTGTATGCTCGTCATTGATGGTTCCGTCAGACTCGCAGCGTTCCATGATGATACATTCCACATCTTCATGGTGATGGTGTGGAATGAACGGCAACACTATAATCAGGAGTGTTGCCAATGACATAACAATCATGCCCGCTACTCGTTTCATGCTTATAGTCGTCTAATTGACTGCAAAGATATGAATAATCACATGCAACTCAGTTGCAAAGTACAAGTGATGGATAAGTTCGGGTGTAACGATGATGCCTATTCTGCATCAACAACGAAATCGATGCATGTGCGCTGTATGGTGTATGGTCTCACCTTGCCGTCAGCAACGGCAACGTGTGCATGGTGGATGGCATAGCCTTTTAGTGCCTCTTGGCTCTCTAATGTGCTGTCAAGCATTAAGTCACAGTTGGCAGTGTCGAGGATGCCGTCTATGACTACATTCACACTTATAAGTCCAGGAACTTTGCCCACAAGCGACTCAAGTCCTTCCTTTATGCTCTTTTTTACTTCGTTTCTCTTCTCTTCTGTCAATTCTGGATTGAGTTTCCAGAGGATGATGTGCTTTACCATATTGAATATATTTAATTCAAGTTTCGGCAGTGCTTCCTTTTCCCTTCGGCAAGTGACCGTTGGTTCGCATGTTACAAACTTGTGTGACAAAGTTACACATTATTGTTGATATAACCAAATAAATAGTTTGGCTCTGCACTCGTTGGCACGATATTACGGCAGAATTGCTCAAGCAAGCTTGGCAAGTTCTGCTCTCGTTTGCAAGAACTTTGCAGCTGATTTAATGCTTTGCAAGTGGCAAAGCTTTGCAATCGCCAACGCAAAGCTTTGCATCCGCCAACGCAAAGCATTGCAAGTGACAATGCAATGCTTTGACAAATGCAATGCTTATGTGTTATGAAATTGTTTGGAATAATGATAAATTAGTTCAAGTTTACTTTTCCCTTCGGCCTGTGATCGTTGGTTCGCAAGTTACGAACTTGCTCACTGGAGTTTCTTGAGCTTGCCTTATGTTGGAGAGTGATAACATAAACAAGGGGAATAATCCATACCGCCCGATGTTGGCTGTGGACTATTCCCCTTGTCAATACAGAATCATGCCTGCGTTTTTTCGGCATGGTAGATAATATATGCCTTGACCGAATTATTTTATCAGTTCTATGGAGCGGCGCACGAAGTCATCAAGAGCTTTTCCCTTGAGCATTCCGTTCTGTAGGAGTGCGAGGTCTATGAGCTGATGTATTATGTCGTTGCCTTTCGCATATTCAGAGTAGATGGTCTTTTTCTTTCCACGCTGCTCCTCAAGAGCTTTCTGTGTGTTGGACATGTCATCTTTCTCCTCTTGTGTTATCTCGTCGGCTTTCTTCTTGTCCTGAGACTGGCGTAGTGCGGCAATCCTTGCCTCCTGTCCCTTTATCTCGCTTAATATTGGTTTCAACTCGTCTGAAGTCTTTTTTGTCGCATCAGCAAGCACACTCTTTACTATCTCGTGTTCAGAGTTGAGCACCATGCTGTATGAGTCAGGCATCTGTGCGTAGAAATTCATTCCAGCCTGATAGCGGCTCATCTCTTTCATGCGGCGCATATACTCGTTGCGTGTGATGACAACAGGCTGTGAACTTTCTCCAAGTGCTTGTATGTCAACGTTGAAGTCTGCTTTGTCTAAAGTTGGAATCTGAGAGCGGAACACCTCTGTAATGCAGTCTTTCTCATCGTCTGTCAGTTCTGCCGATTTCATTTCCTCCTTTACGATGAGCCTCTCTATTATGTCTGAGTCAACACGTGTGAATCTGCTCTTCTCGAATTTCTGCTCGAACATAGAAACGCATGGTACGTCAAGTTCACCATCAAGCATAAGCACGCTGTAGCCTTTAGCCTTTGCAGCCTCTATGAACGAGAACTGCTCGTCTTTGTCAGTAGAATAGAGATATACGAGGTTTCCGTCCTTGTCTGTCTGGTTGTCCTTAATGAGTGTCTTGTATTCCTCGAACGTGAAATGCTTTCCCTCTACATCCTTGAAGAGTGCGAAGTCCTTGGCACGGTCGTAGAAGTCTTCTTGTGAGAGCATTCCGTAATTGATGAACAGCTTCAGGTCGTCCCATTTTTCCTCGAAGTCCTTGCGGTCGTCCTTGAACAGTGAGTTGAGTCTGTCTGCCACTTTCTTTGTGATGTATGTGGAAATCTTCTTCACATTGGCATCGCTTTGCAGATATGAACGACTTACGTTCAGAGGAATGTCCGGAGAGTCGATAACACCATGTAGTAGTGTAAGGAATTCAGGAACGATGCCCTCAACCTGGTCTGTCACAAACACCTGGTTGCAGAAGAGTTGTATCTTGTTGCGCTGAAGGTCTATATTCCTCTTTATGCGCGGGAAGTACAATATACCCGTGAGGTTGAATGGGTAGTCAACGTTGAGATGAATCCAGAACAAGGGTTCGTCCTGCATAGGATATAGTGCCCTGTAGAACGACTTGTAGTCTTCGTCCTTCAACGTGCTTGGAGCCTTTGTCCATAGAGGTTCCACATTGTTTATGATGTTGTCCTCATCTGTCTCCTGTTGCTTGCCATCCTTCCATTCCGTTTTCTTTCCGAATGCTACAGGTACGGACATGAACTTGCAGTATTTGCCAAGCAGTTCCTGTATTTTTGCTTTCTCAAGGAATTCCTTGCAGTCATCATCAATATATAATATGATGTCGCTTCCGCGGTCGGTCTTCTCAACATCCTCAATTGTGAAGGAAGGACTGCCGTCGCAGCTCCATTTAACTGCCTGTGCCTCGTCCCTGTAGCTTTTTGTGACAATTTCTACTTTCTTGCTAACCATGAAGGCACTATAGAAACCGAGTCCGAAATGTCCTATGATAGCATTTGCGTTGTCCTTGTATTTGTCGAGGAAGTCTGTGACACCAGAGAAAGCAATCTGATTGATATATTTGTCAATTTCCTCAGCAGTCATTCCTATTCCATGGTCGCTGATAGTAAGTGTTCCAGCCTTCTCGTCGAGGCTTACTCTTACGGTTGTGTCTCCAAGCTCACATTTTGCCTCACCCATCTGTACGAGTGTTTTCATCTTCTGTGTGGCATCGACAGCGTTGCTTACCATCTCGCGAAGGAAAATCTCATGGTCGGAATAAAGGAATTTCTTAATGACGGGGAAGATGTTTTCTGTAGTTACCCCAATGTTGCCTTGTTTCATAATCTTTGTTTTTATTTATTTCTGTTATTGATTCTTTTTATTGTTGGCTTCGCCTTCGTTTTCTCGTCATGGCATAGCTCAAGCAAGCTTGGTTGTGCTCATCTGGCTTAACGAAAACGTTTTTGATGATGCCTTTGTCTAAATGGCTCAAGATGACCTACCATCAATTTTGCAAATACTGTGCCACTTCTCTTTCAGAGCGCATAAGAAAAAGGTAGGGTGTCAACATGCGTGTATTGTCATGTTTCACCCTACCTTACTTGATTTAACTAATTGATTGAACTTTCCTGAAAATCAGATTATACAAACATGCGGTACTGTGCGTCCTTGTACATCATCTCGCTTGACTCTTTCCAGAGCATTGCGATCCTTTTGATAATCATTCTTAATGTTTTCATCTTTTTACCCTTTCTTTTTCTAAATGTTTCTTTTACAATCTTTTTACCTGTTACTATACTTGCCGCTGAGCTCTTGGCGGCATAAAGTCTGTTATCCTTTTGGAAGCTATGTTCCGTGTCAGTTGTTTGCTTTTGACGATGCAAATATAGGGACTTTTTCATGTGGCGTCAACAAAAACAGCGTTACAAAGTCATGAAATAGCTATTATTTTGACCTTTGTCAACGGTTTTGACAATAGTCAAGATATACTGTCACATTGCATGTCATATGTTTTGTGACAGATTGTCACATCTTGTTCGTTGGTGCAATGCATGTCGTTTAAACATATCAGTTCCCATCAGTAGCAACTTGTCAACTTGGAGCAAGTTTTTTAACTTGAGAAACTTGAATTTCTTATATAAATATTGTATGCATGGAAAAAAAATAGTAATTTCGCACTCAAAACATAAGGATTACAATGGAAGAGATACTTGAATATTTTCCCTCGCTTACCGAAGAGCAGATAAGGCAGTTTAGTGCTTTATGGGATTTGTATAGAGACTGGAACTCCAAGATTAATGTCATTTCCCGAAAGGACATAGACAATCTGTACGAGCATCATGTGCTGCATTCGCTTGCCATAGCAAAGGCTCTGAAGTTCAAGCCTGGCACGTCTGTCCTTGATTTCGGCACTGGAGGTGGCTTTCCCGGAATTCCCCTTGCCATTCTTTTCCCTGAAGTATCGTTCAAGCTCATTGACGGAACAGGCAAGAAGATTCTTGTTGCAAACAGTATAGCTGAATCCATAGGTCTGAAGAATGTCTATGCTGAGCAAAAAAGGGGTGAGGACGAAAAAGGCAAATATGATTTTGTCGTGAGCAGAGCGGTCATGCCGTTGCAGGAATTGGTTAAGATAGTGAGAAAGAACATCTCGAAGAATGACAGGAATTCCCTGCCAAACGGTATCATAGTGCTCAAGGGTGGAAAACTCGATGAGGAAATAAAGAACTATAGGAAACTGGTTGAGATAGACGAGATAAGTACATGGTTTAAGACACCATGGTTTAAGGAGAAATATGTCATATACCTTCCATTAGTGTGAATATACTTGTAAACTGATGCGTGTGGAATACATGCGAAACTTGGACAAAATGATATGAATGGCTTCAATATAAAACAGTTTGTCTGCAACATGTTGCAGGAGAATACATGGGTTGTCAGCGACGACTCAGGCGAGTGTGTGATAATTGATTGTGGTGCGTATTATGAAGATGAAAGGAAGGCTATCGTAGAGTATATAGACAGCCATGCCCTTAAACCAGTGAGGCTTGTCGCCACTCACGGACATCTTGACCATAACTTCGGAAACGCTACCATATATTCCCATTATGGGTTAAAGCCAGAGGTTGCGTCAGGTGACTCTTCAATGATGGAACATCTTGACGTACAGGCAGAGAAATTCTATGGAATGAAGATGGACTGTCAGTTTCCGCCTGTTGGGAACATCCTGTCGGAAGGTGACGTGATAAAGTTTGGCTTCCATGAACTGAGGGTTATTGAAACCCCAGGACATTCAAAAGGCTCTGTATGTTTCTATTGCGAGGAAGAGAATGTCCTTTTCTCTGGGGACACACTGTTTCACATGTCAATAGGAAGAACTGATTTTGAAGGAGGCAGTATGATGCAGATTATACAGAGTCTGCGTCATCTTGCCCAGTTGCCCGACACTACAAAGGTGATGCCTGGACACGATGTTTGCACTACTATTGGAGACGAGCTTGCCCATAATCCATATATGGACAGATGATTGGGAAATACCACGATGGCAGGAAGCGAGAGAATAATTTTGGGCATTGACCCAGGAACCAATGTGATGGGGTATGGGGTGCTGAAGGCTGTCGGCAACAAAGCAGAGATGGTTGTCATGGGCGTGATAGACATGCGCCGTGAGAGTGACCCCTATCTCCGGCTTGGCAGGATATTCGAGAGAGTGACAAGCATTATCGACACATATTTGCCAGACGAGATGGCGATAGAGGCACCTTTCTTTGGAAAGAATGTGCAGTCTATGCTGAAGCTTGGCAGGGCACAGGGCGTAGCCATAGCGGCAGCCATCCATCATGATGTGCCCATACACGAGTATGCTCCGCTTAAGATAAAGATGGCAATAACAGGCAATGGGGCTGCTTCGAAAGAACAGGTTGCCGGTATGTTACAGCGTCTCCTGAACATTAAGAAGGGTGACATGCCTGATTTCATGGATGCAACAGATGCTCTTGCTGCCGCTTATTGTCATTTCATGAGACTTGGCAGTCCCGAGGTGGAAACGCATTACAAAGGATGGAAAGATTTTGTAAGCAAGAATTCAAGGAGAGTGAGCTCAAGGAAATCCCTTTGAGTTGGTTCGTAACTTGTGATACTTGACTGAAATAAATGATATTTAAGTTTCGCAAGTTAAAAACTTGCTCAAAGTTAACAAGTTGACAAGTCAACAAGTTGCTACTCTTATATAACTTGAGTTTGACAATAAGCAGAAATGCTAATAACTTGTAAACTCATCAACTTGTTTTTTCGCTTCGCTCAAGGAAACTCCTGACAGCATATCGGAGACATGCGGAACTAAAGTAAATGATATTTAAGAAAGTGATACAAAGGATAATAAACATAAAGGATGGAATTTGCAGGATGCCCCAGTGGAGAATGGCTGAACCAGTTAATTTCCAACTCGACGACAACGAGCATATTGCTATTGTAGGTCCAAATGGAGGAGGTAAGTCCATGCTTGCTGACATTATAGTTGGGAAACATCCACTTCTGGCAAGAGACCCGGAATATGATTTTGCTCCCAGCAGGAAGGAATTCGTGGCAGACAATATAAAGCTGATTACATTCCGCGATACATACGGTGGTGATAATGACAGGACATACTATCTGCAACAGAGATGGAACCAGATGGAGATAGACGATGAGACTCCAACGGTAAGTGAAATACTTGAGAAGGCATACCAATTGTCAGGTGAGGACACAGAGACCCATAGGCAGCGTGCGAAACATCTGTATTCGCTTCTCGGTATAGATGGTCTCATGGGGAAGAGGGTGATATTCCTTTCGAGTGGGGAATTGAGGAAAATGAAAATAGCCGAGGCCCTTCTTACTTCTCCGCGTGTGCTGATAATGGACAATCCATTCATAGGTCTTGACTCCGATACAAGAGACTTGTTAAGGGAACTCCTCGAAAGTCTTTCAAGGGAAAAGGCTCTGCAGATTATTCTTATACTGTCAAAGACGGATGATATTCCGGATTTTATCACTCATGTTGTTGAGGTGAGGAACATGAAAGTAAGGGAAAAGATGACCTTGGAAGAATATAGGCAATCGGTGGAAACGATTCCCTCTATGGTCCTTTCACCGGATATTAAGGAGGAAATACTTTCATTGCCATATAGTGACAATGATTACCATGCACATGATGTGGTGAGAATGAACAGTATAAGTATTGTCTATGGTGAGAAAGCTATCTTGAGAAATGTTGACTGGTGTGTTAGGAACGGTGAACACTGGGCTTTAGGTGGACCGAACGGCTCTGGCAAATCAACGTTGCTAAGTCTTATATGTGCAGACAATCCTCAAGGCTATGCTTGTGACATAGAGCTGTTCGGACACAAGCGCGGGTCGGGAGAAAGTATATGGGACATTAAGAAACATATAGGATATGTGTCTCCCGAGATGCATCGGGCTTACAGACGCAATATCCCCTGTATAAGGGTCGTTGCAAGCGGACTCAAGGATTCTGTTGGTTTATATGTCAGACCAACAGAGGAGGACTATGGCGCGTGTAGAATGTGGATGACTGTCTTTGGACTTCAGGGGAAATGGGATGTCCCTTTCTTGCAACTGTCGAGTGGTGAGCAAAGATTAGTGCTCCTTGCCAGGGCTTTCGTAAAGGATCCAGAGCTTTTAATCCTGGATGAACCGCTACATGGACTTGATGATTACAACAGGACTCTTGTTCGGAATGTCATAGATGTCTTCTGTCAGCGCAGAAACAAAACGCTCATAATGGTGAGCCACTATAAAGAGGAGCTGCCAATGTGTATTGACAACATGAAAGAATTGTGCAGGCAGGAAGATAATATATAAGGAGTCCAAGTTTGCGTAACTTGATTACAATAATTGACAAACAAAATACGTTATTAGATTAAACAATATCAATATGGCAAAGACGTTCATTTCAATATTTATGTTCTTGTTCCTGTCGGTAGGCATGACAGCACAGGAGGTATTCAAACAGATTTTAGACAGTAGCAACAAGGTCCTGATGGATAACCATGAGGATGTGGGCATTAGGAAAATTGCCCTGTTCAAGGTTGATGCCCTCACCTATCTGAATACACAGGTTATGGCAGAAATTAACGATACTACATCCGAGCTGACTCCAGAGAGGATGACTCATCTTATTGCCATGCGCGATAGTCAGGCATATTATATGTATGACTACATAAACAGTTTCCTAAAGGAGTATGGCAGGATGAAGAGACAGGCAGAAAAAGACAGGGTGTTGAGAATATTCAGGGATGCAAGTGTTAGTAATCCCCTTTATAATGACCCAGACAGACAGTTTGTGCTCGCATATTACAATAGGGAAGATTTCCTTACACAGTTCTCGCTCGATACAGACTGGGTAAAGGCATTTGAGGAGGCAAAGAAAAAGTTGAGACAGTAGCGTATTGTTATTGCAAGCACAGTCATTCTTTTGAAAATAAAACAATCCCTCTAAGCATCAAAAGAATATATGGTTATGGCTTTTTTAGCTGTGTAAACGTTTTCTTTTTTCTTTCTATCAAATTTTTTTACAAAAACATTTGGAGGATATGTAAATATTTTGTATCTTTGCATTGCAATATATACGATAACATCTAATAATTGGACATTAACCTTGCCGTTGCTCGGGACGAGTAGTTGTAAGGGGTACTTGAGTTAATTTATTTTAGTAAAGTTATTTGTGAGCGTTGTTTCCGTGATGGCAATGACGCTTTTTTTTTATTCATTTTACAATAATGGAGGATGTAAATCGTTATTATTTAGTGGCATGCAAACCAGATTCTATTTTTTTAATTATCAATAAATTATTAAGACTATGAGAAAGATTTTTTATGCGTCAGCATTGTTCGTAGCCGCTATTGCGGTAGGTTGTGGCAACAATCAGAAACCGGCTGCAGATGCCAATGGTGTAACAGATTCATTGGAGCAAATGGACACTACAGGAGTGGCGGCGTCAGTTTCTGAAAGCGAAGTTAAGGAGAATATAGCGTCAGGTATCAACAATCTTAAAACAATGATTGAGAATAAGTCTGCTTCTGATTTCACAGCTAAGCTAACAGAGGTTCAGAACAATATACAGCAGCTTGTGCAGAAAGATCCAGAAGCTGCAAAACAGTATGTGGCGCAGTTGCAGGAGTTCCTGAAACAGAACTCAGCTTCTATAAAGACGTATGCAGGCGAACAGGCGAATGGACTCGTGAACGCATTGGTAAACACTCCGGCACAAAGTATTGTTGATGCTCTGAGCAAGGGAAATTCAGACATAGACAAACTGTCATCTGATGTTCAGAAGGCTGCTGATGATATCAACAAAGCCAAGGAAGACATAAGCAGGGCTAAGGAGGAAGGCAAAAAAGCCTTGGATGAAGCAGCCCAGGCTAAGAAAGAGGAAGTAAGGAATCAGGTACAGAATGCCGTTGATTCAAAGAAGCAGGAGGCAGCAAAGGCAATCGACAAGGGCGTGAGTGACCTTAAGAGCAAGATGGGATTGCAGTAACATTTAATATTTAAGTATCGCATGTCTTCGACATGCTGTCAGTCAACTTATTTTTTCGCAAGCTCAAGAATACTCCTTTGAGCAAGTTTTTAACTTACAATACTTGAATTTTAAAGCATATGAAATCCCTGATAAAGGTGATTTTCTTTTAATACTTTATTGTATAAAAAATACTTGCAAATGCCATGGTATATGTGCATTCGCAAGTATTTAAAGCAATGTAGATTTACAATTTATCTAATTCTGTCTGCCGCTCTTACAAGTTTCTCGTCTGCAATTATTCCCGCACGTGCCAATAGATAAAGTATAATGGTCACTAATGGCAAACATGCTGCGAATGCAGGTTTGAAGGTTGTACCTTCTGGATTGAGCCAGAATGCGTATGCAAGATAGTCTGCATACCATAAAATCATCAATACTATGTTTACCACGCATAATCGTGCCTGCAATACTCTGTCATGGAATTTGAAGATAGTCAAGACTGACACGGGGAATGTGACAAGCATTATGAAGAATAGCGGTGTAAATTCTCTGTCAGCTGAAATGCCGTTATATGATATGCACAAGTTGAACAAGGTGCTGTCAGTCCCCATTCCATTAGGTACATAATGACCTATGGGCAACATCAGGCAAACAACTGACGCAACAATGGCAAGTAAGAGAAATACAGTCTGTTTTCTTTGTATCATTTAGTTGTCGTTCTGATTGTCCTTAGATGGGTCGCGCCAGTAAACATTTCCGTCAACAAATTCCTGTGTGGCAAGAAGTGTTGGTTTTGGCAGTTTCTCGTAGTAACGAGAGATTTCAATCTGCTCGCGGTTTTCAAACACCTCTTCAAGAGAATCGTTATATGATGCGAATTCAGCCAGTTTTTTACTAAGGTCCTGCTTTATTTCAACACTTATCTGGTTGGCACGTTTGGAAATAATGGAGACACTTTCGTAGATGTTGTTGGTCTCATCGCATAAATCCATGATGTCTCGTGTTACGGTGTTAACCGGTGCTTTTGACTTTTTGTAATCCATAAATGTGTTTAAAATTATTGTTAGTTAAGGTGGCGTGCAATAGTGTCCACCTCAGGTTTATATTCTTGTTGAATGGAAATATGTCGCTATCTTCAGTCTATTCTGTTTCTATTGACGACGTGTGTTTCTTGCATTTTTCAATATAGTTCTTTGCCAAGTCGCAGTTCTTTGAGTCTGGATACTCGTTGATAAAGCCGTAGCATTCGTCTTCTGCATCCTGATAGCGTTGAAGCCTTTTTGACTCAACACTCATTTGGGCAAGTTCGTATTTGCTTTTCATTATTAGCAAAGAGAAGTCCTCACGCATGTTTGTGTATGGAAAATCATTGAGGGCATTTTGAGCTGTTATGATACAAGCCTCGTAATTGTTTCCTCCATTGGTACAGTTGCCGAAATAGGTACCGAGATTATAGTAGAGCTTTGCCGAGAGATACTCTTTTGTGACAAGTTTGTCCTGCAGGGCGAACATGCGTTGTTCTGCCGTACCTCTCATCTTGGCGTCTGGAAACAAATCGACGTACTCTTGGAATGCCGCTATGGCAGAGACGGTAGGAGTCTGGTCAAGTCGTGGTTCTGGAGTACTCATGTATAGGCTCTGACCGACAAAGAATGAAGCCATCTCGGCGTAACGACCCTTTGGGTATGTCTGGTAATATTTTTTGAATGTCTCTGCCGCACTTTCGTAGTCTCTTAACTCATACTCGGTCATAGCAAGCATGTAAAGGCTTTCTTCGGCGTTCTCCGTTCCTTTCTCAAATGTCACGAGGTCCTGAAGAAGGGTTAGCGCATAGGAATATTTGCCACGTGCGAAACATTCCTTGGCATATTCATAGCGGTAGTCGTTGTCACGCGACTTATATACTTGATTGAACTCCTGTGCACAACTTGACAGAAGCAGAATCATGCCTATCGAGAATAGCTGGATTTTCTTCATATTATAATATTGAGTTGCAAAATTACACATAATTCCATAAATATCAAAGTTGAACAAGATATTTTTAGTAAAAAATAGCATACGCAATATGGTATTATGGGCTTTTTTCGTAATTTTGCAAGTTGATATGGATTTTGAGCTAACATCTAAATACAAACCAACAGGCGATCAGCCAGAAGCTATCAATCAACTTTATGAAGGACTATGCCGTGGTGACAGGGCGCAGGTACTTCTTGGAGTCACAGGTTCGGGCAAGACGTTCACCATTGCAAATGTTATTGCGAGATATGGGAGGCCGACCCTTGTCCTCAGTCATAACAAAACACTTGCCGCCCAGTTGTATGAGGAGATGAAAGGCTTCTTTCCAAACAATGCCGTGGAGTATTATGTCTCTTATTATGACTACTATCAGCCAGAAGCATATATTCCTTCAACGGACACGTATATAGAGAAGGACCTGGCTATTAACGAAGATATAGACAGGTTGCGTCTGTCGGCTGTATCTTCCTTGCTTTCAGGAAGAAAAGATGTGGTTGTAGTGTCATCTGTTTCATGTATATATGGAATGGGTGGCCCAACGTCCATGGCTCAGAGTGTCATAAAAATCAGGAAAGGACAGATTCTTGACAGAAACGAGTTCCTGAGAAGACTTGTTGATGCCCTGTATTTGCGTAATGACCTGGAACTTCAAAGGGGTAATTTCAGGGTTAAAGGTGAGACTTGCGACATTGCCATTGCCTACAGCGAGAACATTTTAAGAATTACATGGTGGGATGATGAGATTGACTCTATTGAGGAACTTGATGCAATATCATTCCACAAGCTTGCCTCTTTTGACCAGTATGAGATTTATCCAGCTAATTTGTTTGTCACGTCCAAGGAGCAGACGGAAATGGCAATACATGACATACAGGATGATTTGGTAAGACAGATAGATTATTTCAACGAGATTGGAGAACCATTGAAGGCACATAGGATAAAGGAGAGAGTTGAATATGACATGGAGATGATTAAAGAACTGGGACACTGTTCGGGTATAGAGAACTATTCCAGGTATTTCGACGGTAGAGAGCCGGGACAGCGTCCTTATTGCTTGTTTGACTTCTTTCCAAAAGATTTCCTGTTGGTCGTGGATGAAAGCCACGTAAGTGTTCCTCAGATAACTGCCATGTATGGAGGAGACAGGGCAAGAAAGAAAAATCTCGTTGAATATGGTTTCCGGCTTCCAGCTGCATTTGACAACAGGCCTCTTAAATTCGATGAGTTTCAGAATATGGTCAATAAGGTTATATATGTCTCCGCTACACCTGCTGATTTCGAGCTGAATGAGGCTGAGGGCGTTGTGGTTGAGCAGATTATCAGACCAACGGGACTCCTTGACCCGGATATTGTTGTTAGACCAACGGAAAATCAGATTGACGACCTCCTTGAAGAGATTCAAAAGAGGGGAGAGAAGAATGAGAGGGTGCTTGTAACCACACTTACAAAGCGGATGGCAGAAGAGCTTACTGAGTTCCTCTTGAATAATGGTGTAACGGCAAACTATATTCATAGCGATGTGGCGACTCTCGACAGAGTAAAGATAATGAACGACTTGAGAGCGGGTGTCTTTCAGGTGTTAGTTGGAGTTAATCTGTTGCGTGAAGGACTTGATTTACCCGAAGTTTCGCTTGTGGCTATTCTTGACGCAGATAAGGAAGGATTCCTGCGCAGTCACAGGAGTCTGACTCAAACAGCAGGTCGTGCTGCAAGAAATGTAAACGGAATGGTTATAATGTATGCTGACACGATAACAGACAGTATGCAGAAGACAATAGATGAGACTACCCGACGGAGAATGAGGCAGTTGAAATATAATGAGGAACATGGCATTGTGCCTCGACAGATATCTAAGGAGATTAGAGAGGCACTTGTGTCAGGTATTGCAGGAAAGCAACAAGACAAGGGCAGGTCGGATAATGGTTATGTTGAGCCGGACATAAGCAATATGATGGTTGCTGACCCCATACTGGAACGCATGACTGAGAGCCAGATAAGGAAAAGCATTGATGCTACAACTGCAAAGATGAAGGAAGCAGCAAAGAATCTGGACTTCCTTCAAGCTGCACAGTATAGGGATGAGATTATAAGATTGCAGACACTCCTCAAGTGATGCTCTTATTCCTAATCGTTGATGATGCTCTTAAATATGGAAGGGTAGGGGACAATCTGATGTCTCTAATCAGGAAAAGCCCCAGTGGAGAAAGAAAACCCGTTTTCTGTGATCTTATAGTTAAAGCAGAAACTTGTGAAAGGTTTTACTTTTCCTGCTTTTTCTGCGATAGCCTCCTTTGTTAAGTTTTCGTCAGAAACATACTGATATGACAATGATTTAAACAGACTTTCCCTTGTGCTGTTGTCCTTATATGTTATGGTATATGGAGATTCTATGCTTACATTTAGGTTGTATGAGCTTTGAGGGGCTGCTTGTATGACATCTGCCGCTTTTAGAATCCATCTGGCTCTCAATCCTATGGACACTTCCTTCGTCATGTCGAAAACCTCTGTCTTGGTCCATTTTGTGGAAGATGCAGTCATGATGTCTGTGTGTGTCTTTCCGTCAGCTGATATATAGCTGATTTCTAATGTGCCAATGTCCTGCAAAGCGTTGACGTCTGCCACTCTGACAGTGTAATCGACAGTATAACTCTTGGGAGATGTCTTCATGCCTGATTCTGGAGATGATGGATTCTCTGGATTGTCATCGTCTCCGCAGGAGGCAAGACACAATGTCATAATCGACAAAAACAAGATATTTCTTAATTTCAGCATAAATGTGGTTTACTATATTATTGATGATTCGAGTTTTGCAAATCGTAAACTTTTTAATTCATTAACTGACAGATTCTCAAAAAAATCGAAACTTAAAATGGCAATAAGTTCCAGTCAGTTGTTATGGAGCAATGTCACGCCAAAGATTGTCTTTCGGAAGAGGAGCATCAACGGAAATCAGCTTTTTAGACACGGGATGTATGAATTCCACATGTCTTGCAAGAAGGGATATGCCTCCATTTGGATTGGAGCGTTTTGCTCCATATTTTAAATCTCCTTTTATAGGGCAGCCTATTCCTGAAAGCTGACACCTGATTTGATGGTGCCTTCCTGTAAGCAACCTTACCTCAAGAAGAGTGTAATGCTCTGTTGCGCTTATCATCTTGTATTTAAGAATAGCTTTCTTTGCACCTCTTCCTTCGCCTTTGCGGATAAAGCTCTTGTTCTGTCGCTCGTTATGCGCAAGCCAATTGACAAGCTCGCCTTCCTCTTGGGGAGGACGGTTCTGCACAATAGCCCAATACGTCTTCTTTATCTCTTCTTTCCTGAACATGTCATTAAGGCGGGTAAGTGCCTTGCTGGTTCTTGCAAATATGACAAGACCCTCTACAGGGCGGTCAAGTCTATGAACCACACCTAAAAAGACATCACCAGGTTTCTGATACTTCTTCTTAATATATTCCTTAACCATTTCTGGCAGTGGCTTGTCGCCAGTCTTGTCTGCCTGGACGATTTCGCCACTGCTCTTGGAAACGATTATAATATGATTGTCTTCGTAAACAACGATCATCTCTATGGCCTGATTTCTCTTTTTTACATGTTCATACCACCGTCAATCTGGATAACCTGACCGGTAACGTAACTTGACATGTCAGATGCAAGGAAGAGACATACGTTTGCAATATCCTCAACCTGACCACCGCGGCGAAGTGGAATCTTCTTCATCCAGTCCTTGCGGATGTCTTCTGGCAGCTGGGCTGTCATGGCTGTCTCTATGAATCCTGGAGCCACGGCATTGGCACGTACACCCTTTGGTCCAAGCTCCTGAGCTATGGACTTAGCAAGACCAATCATTCCGGCTTTTGATGCAGAATAGTTGCATTGACCAGCATTGCCATGGACTCCCACAACGCTCGACATGTTGATTATAGAGCCACCACGCTGGCGAAGCATGATAGGTGCACAAGCGTGAATGAAATTGAAAGCACTCTTGAGGTTGACGTTAAGGACTGCGTCCCATTGTGCCTCTGACATGCGCAACATGAGACCATCCTTGGTTATGCCGGCATTGTTCACAAGGATATCTATGGAACCGAAATCCTCTTTAATCTTGTTCACGACAGCCTCAGTCTCGGCAAAGTCTGCAGCGTTACCTGCATATGCAAGGCATTTGACACCCAGAGACTCAATTTCCTGTCGTGTGGCTTCAAGCCCTGCCTTCATTTCTTCATTAAGTACAAGGTCTGTGAATGCTATGTTAGCACCCTCTGAAGCATATTTCAATGCTATTGCCTTGCCAATTCCTCTTGCAGCTCCTGTTATAAGGGCTGTCTTTCCTGTTAATAATCCCATTTTGTTATATTATTTATAATGTATAAGTGTATAAATGATTCCTAAGCAATTAACTAAATTATCTTATCCCATTCTTACCAAGCGCTCCATATACTACCTTCGCCACAAGTGGTCTGGATGTCTCTTCTGTAAGTCCCTGACCAAGGCGACCATATATGAATGGCACTTCAAGTCCTTTTATACAGTAATGGGTTATGTCTGCTACAAGGTCAACATTCTCAATGTCAAATTCTCCATCTGCCTTGCCTTCTGCATATACCTTCCGGAATAGTTCGAGCTCATCCTCGTCGAAATTCTTTCTTGTCTTCTCAACCATCCAAATGTTGCGGAAGAATTCTGCTCTTAGATTGCCGTTCCTTATTACGGTTTCCTTAATCATACTCAGATGGGTGTATATGAGTTCAATGATTTTCTCCTGAGGACTTATGTTTTTTGCAGCAACCTCGTCAAGTTTGTCCGACAATCTCTCAAGCTCGCCCTCTATGACAGCATAATAAACATCGTCTTTACTCTTGAAATATGTGTACAGAGTGCGTCTGCCCTTGCCAGATGCTACGGCAATGTCATTCATGGTCGTGTTGGCAATGCCATTCTTGGCAAATAGTTGTCTTGCAACATCTACGAGCTTTTGTCTTGTCTTTGAAATTGACATCGTTATATGGTTTAATGTTATTGCTGGATTCCATCCACATCGTTGATTTTCTATACCATCGGCTGCAGAATGCTTGATTGACAATATAATGCGGCTTGAGTAATGATGAGATGTCATGCTTTTGCACATTGTCCAAATCATGTGCAAAAGTACGTCTTTTATTTAATATACGCAAATTATTAAGCAACTAATTGCACAATAATTTGTTTTGTGCATAATGATTTCTAATTAAGATTTGGCTTTGTGATAAAAAAAATGCCATAATATTTGCACATTCAAAATAATATGAGTAACTTTGCAACCGCAAATCCGATAAGGATATGATTACATCGCGGAGTGGAGCAGTTGGTAGCTCGCCAGGCTCATAACCTGGAGGTCGC
>SAMEA3663083__coassemble_242_pt1 | contig 97402 bp, 77 predicted proteins | sample SAMEA3663083__metabat2_high_PE_004 | metagenome-assembled genome bin SAMEA3663083 (sample SAMEA3663083) | pig gut metagenome | biome: pig gut; feature: pig-associated habitat; material: faeces | place: France | collected 2012 | reverse complement strand
ACTCGTGACCTCCTGCGTGACAGGCAGGCATTCTAACCAACTGAACTAACACACCTTTTATGTCTCTCTTGACTTTTGCGGTTGCAAAGGTATAAATATTTTTTGTAACAGCCAAAACTATCAATCATTTTTTTCTAAAAAATATTGCATCACCACAGCATCTCTCCATCCATCCTGAGAATAAAGCCAATGGCGCAGTGTTGTTCCGTCCTCAAAACCAGCATTACGGAGCAAGTTCAGACACTTGCAGTTTTGATTGTCAACAATGGCATATATCTGATGAAGCCCGAGTGTCCTACGAGCATATCCTATCATTTCCCTGACTGCCATTGAGGCATATCCTTTTGAGCGATGTTCCTTACTTATCACAATGCCAAGTTCCGCTCTTCTGTGCCGCGGGTCAAATTCCACAAAATCCACAACACCAACAGCTTTTCTGTCATTGTCCTCAACTATGAGCCTTAGTTGCTTGTCTGTATATATGTCGCAAGTAGCATTTGCTATATAATCCTGCAATACATATCTGGAATATGGAACATTGGTAACACCTATGTCCCATACATCATTGTCGTTCTCAATTTTATAGAGAAAATCAAGGTCTTCCGGTTCCATTGCCCGCAGATAAACTTTTTTTTCCATATTTCTCAAAATGGCAAAGTTATTTTTCATCCCATTTGTATTCCATTCCTTGTCCTGCTCTTCGTTATTGCATGACAGTAGTAATAATCTCGTCAGGTGTAATGACAATTCTCTCCTTAGCATTATAAGTTCCTATGGAAACCGTCTCTATAGGATTTGAGCTGAAAAAACCAAGGATTTCACTATAGTTGTATGCCTCTATATCGTAAACGGCATACACGTGGACATTTCCTTCATAACCGAAATCATGTTGCCCAGCATGACATTTCATGTCGTCAACACACCTAATCTCCGCCTGCAGTCCTTTGCATTCAACAAGTTTTGAGCAACTCTCGAGATTCTCCTTCAAACAGAAAAAGACATACCTTGCATTCGTTACGATTCCCTCTGGAACAAAGCCAAGTATCTTCCTTGTCCTTCTCCACGACATGGCAACGAGCGCAGTAAAAGCCTTGAAATATATTGCAGCCTTGACAGGAATAGTCAGACAGAGGCTGAGATGTCCATAATGTTTCCTGAAGAAGATAAGCATGGCATCATAGAAAACATGCACATATCTGAAAGACGACTTATGTGTGCTCTCACCCTTGTAATGGAGTATCTCACATGGTAAATACCAATTCTCGTAACCACCCTTCAATATTCTATACGACAGGTCTATATCCTCTCCATACATAAAGAAATCCTCATCGAGCAGTCCCACTCTGTCAAGTGCACTCTTCCTGACCATACAATACGCTCCACTCACTACTTCTATCTGTACAGCCTCGTCACAAGGCAGATATCCCATATAATATTTTCCAAACCGACGGCTTTTGGGAAATTGTGAGCAAAGTCCAATCATCTTGTAGAATGCTGTCATTGGTGTCGGGAAACCGCGTCTTGACTCTTTTGCCATTTCACCATCAGCCTTAAGCATCTTAACTCCTACGCTTCCCGCTGATGGATGACTGTCAAGGAACGAGAGACATTCCTTTATTGTATTCTCACCAACTATTGTATCAGGATTAAGGAGGAGAATATACTCTCCCTTACTCTGTCGTATGGCAACATTATTTGCCTTGGCAAACCCCAGATTGTGATTTGAGGCAACAAACCTTACCTCCGGATATTTGGAACATAGATACTCAACCGACCCGTCGTGCGAGTGATTGTCAACAACTATCACCTCATGCTCAATATCCTTGACACTCCTCAACAGCGAGTCAAGACATTGAGCAAGATAATACTTTACATTATAGTTTACGATTACGACGCTTAATTTCACAACCTATTGCTTGTTTGTTTCCGATTCATACCTTGCCTCCGAGGGATAAACAAGGAACATACATATAAAATATATGACAGCCATGTATCCAAAGGTCGGATTATTCCCGAAGGCATAATAAAACACAAGGTTTAATATCATTGGCAATGCCAAAACCAACATACGCAAGTTTGCAAACAAGTCATATCTTGTGTTTATCCGAACGGAGTCAGATGTAATCCATTTCCGAAGTACACTCATCTTTACCATAAATAGAGCTATGGGAATGGTAATAAGCATTATAAGCTCCATCACTACGGCAGAAATGTATTCCATACGCTCATATCCTGCAAGTATGGAGATGTCCAACAAGTCTGTCTCACACAGGACAAGCAACATCATTGCAATAGCAAGATAAGCCCAGAATACTTTCCGCAATTTTGAACTTGCCAAACTCTTGTCATTCATAATTATATTGTCATTAAAAATAAACGAAATACTTTGCCCTACTTCTCAAGCCTTCATCGGAGTGCGGTTCAGAATACTCCTTCCAAGCGTTATCTCATCGGTATATTCCAATTCATTTCCCACGGAGATGCCTTTGGATATTACACTTAATTTGACATCAACCGATGCAAGTTTGCGTGAGATGTAGAAGCTTGTAGTGTCACCCTCCATAGTGCTTGCAAGAGCTAAAATAACCTCATCCACTCCTTCTGCCACTCTCTCCATGAGGGCATCAATACTCAAATCAGAGGGTCCCACTCCATCCATTGGAGAGATGACACCCCCCAGCACGTGATAGAGACCATTATACTGCTGTGTATTCTCTATTGCCATCACATCCTGTATATCCTCAACGACACAGATGACCGAGCGGTCGCGCTTGCTGTCGGAACAAATAGAGCACACATCAGTGTCACTGATATTATTGCAGACCTTGCATCTTTTTATCTCATGACGAGCACGGCTCACAGCATTGGCAAATGCATCAACACTTTCCTCATTCTGTCTGAGCAGATGGAGCATGAGACGCAAAGCTGTCTTCCTTCCGATACCGGGCAGTCTGGAAAACTCATCAACAGCTCTTTCAAGGAGTTGAGAAGGAAACTGAGTCTGCATATTATCCCTTATATCTTATTTTCCAAGAAAAGAACCACACCATGACCATCAGTGTTACGGCACATCCCATTGCATACCCCACATAGCCTTCAAGCCCAAGAGCCTGTTTGGACACGAAAACAAACGTAGAACAAACGGCTGTCATGAACACAGCTGGAATGAGAACTGCGATGTAAGGCTTACCCTCTTTTGCCATCCAAACAGTGATGGTCCACAGAGTGATTACAGCAAGTGTCTGGTTAGCCCATCCAAAATACTGCCACACCACATTGAAGCCATCGGGATTCTCTATCTGCCATAGCAAGAAAGCAAGAGATACAAGAAAAAGAGGGATGCATATCAGCAACCTACGACTCATTTTCTTCTGTTCAAGACCAAGGAAGTCGGCTATTATCAGCCTCGCTCCCCTGAAAGCCGTGTCACCACTTGTAATAGGTGCTGCCACCACTCCCAACAAGGCAAGAATTCCACCTACAATGCCAAGCCAGTCATTGCATATTATATTAACGACAGCAGGAGCAGAGGTATGTAGTCCCTCCTCTACTCCAGCAAGTGTAGAATAGCCTGGTACCGGGTCGTTATAAAAGAAATACATCGATACAGTAGCCCATATAAGTGCCACAATACCCTCCGTAATCATAGCTCCATAGAATATTGGGCGACCTTGATGCTCATTCACCACACATCTTGCCATAAGGGGACTCTGAGTGGCATGGAAACCACTTACCGCCCCACATGCCACAGTTATGAACAGACATGGAAATATGTTGTCTGTCATACCCAGTTTCTCCGCACCCATATTTCCGATACCATCCCACAGTTCAGGCAGGTTAGGCATCTTAATGAAAAGACACACCATCAAGGCAAGTGCCATGAATAGAAGCGAGAATGCGAAAAGAGGATATATTCTGCCTATTATCTTATCAACGGGAAGGAGAGTGGCAAGGACATAATACAGAAAAATCGCTATTACCCAGAACGCCGACGTTCCCCACATGGTCTTCAGTATCTCTGCAGGACTATATACAAAAACAGAACCTACAAGAATGAGAAGAAGTACCGAGAAAACAAGCATTACTCTCTTCGCATTGATGCCAAGGTATTTTCCTACTATTTCCGGAAGCCCAACGCCTCCATTGCGCATGGACAGCATACCGCTCAGGTAATCGTGGACAGCACCGGCGAAAATACACCCCAACACTATCCACAGATATGCCGAAGGACCAAACTTGGCGCCCATGATGGCACCAAAGATAGGACCTGTGCCAGCTATATTAAGAAACTGTATCATGAACACTTTCCATTCCGGCAATACGACATAGTCCATTCCGTCAGCCTTTCCTACTGCCGGAGTAATCCTGTTGTCAGGAGACACTATCCTTTCAACCACACGTCCATACAGGAAATATCCCAGGACAAGTGCCACAAGTGAAATACTGAATGTTATCATTCTACTATCATATATTTACTCAAGTTTACTTTACCCTTCGGACAGTGACCGTTGGTTCGCATGTCTTCGACATGCTGTCAGTTAACTTGTTAACTTTGAGCAAGTTTTAACTTGTAAAACTTGAATCTGTTAATGTTTAGCTCTTTAGATAAACTCGCGATTGTTGTCATTCCTTCATAACAAACCATGCAAAGTTAGTAAATATTTTTGGAAATACGGAAAACTTTATTTATCTTTGTCGAAAATTCGCACATAATGTCATACAAATACATATCTTCCATAATAGCATTCTACTTGCTATCATTCCTTTACGTCCCCCAAACGATACAAGCCCAGACTCCGGGCATAACCACATCTCCAAAGCACGAGGTAAGAGCCGTCTGGCTTACCACCATAGGTGGTATCGACTGGCCACACTCATACGCAAGGAGTCAGAATGGAATAGCCAAACAACAGCAGGAGCTGACAGACATTCTAGACAAGCTCAAGAAAGCCAATGTCAACACCGTACTTCTTCAGGCAAGGATAAGGGCAACGACCATCTATCCTTCACGATATGAACCCTTTGACGGATGCCTCTCGGGCAACCCAGACATCTCTCCAGGCTATGATGCCCTTGCATTCGCCATCGATGAATGTCACAAGAGGGGCATGGAATGCCATGCATGGGTCGTCACCATACCAATTGGCAAATGGAACGGTGCAGGCTGCAAGGCATTACGCAAGAAGATGCCTGGAGCAATAAAGCGAATTGGAGAAGAAGGATATATGAATCCTGAGAATCCAGCCACTGCCACATACCTTGCCGACATGTGTGCTGAAATTACAGACAACTACGACATAGACGGAATACACCTTGACTATATACGCTATCCGGAAACCTGGAACATTACAATTCCACGGCAACAGGCAAGAAACCATATTACAAATATCGTCAAGGCTGTCAACAAGGCAGTAAAGGCAAGAAAGCCTTGGGTCAAGATGAGCTGCTCACCAGTAGGTAAGTATTCCGACCTCACACGCTATTCCTCCTATGGATGGAATGCATATCAAAAGGTTTGTCAGGACGCACAAGCATGGCTCAGAGACGGACTCATGGACCAGATTTATCCCATGATGTATTTCCGTGGCAATCAGTTCTACCCATTTGCAGACGACTGGGCAGAGAACTCGTATGGCAGGACCGTAGTGCCTGGACTTGGCATCTATTTCCTTGACCCGAAAGAAGGAAAATGGAAGATTGAGGATGTGACAAGGGAAATGGAAGTGTCAAGGAACCTGGGCATGGGGCACGCATACTTCAGAAGTCACTTCTTCACAGAGAACAAGCAGGGTATATATGACATTGCAAGCGATTTCATTGACAGGCTTCCAGCTTTGGTACCACCAATGACATGGCAAAGCAAAACAAAACCTGAGATTCCTCACGACATGAGAGTGAACTACAACAATGACCATACCTCCATAAAATGGCAAGGCTCAGCTCCTTATTATAATCTCTACTCATCTAATACATTCCCTGTTGATACAGATGCTCCCTGCAATCTTGTTGCGCAGAGAATACAGACAAATAAAATTATCATAAAAACATCCTCACCACGTTTCTATGCACTAAGGGCGATGGACAGGTACGGGATAGAGAGCGATGCCGTACAGAATTATTCATTACCCAAGGCAGAGTCGCTCCTAATTGATAATAATGGCAGGAAGATTGAACTAAAAGACAAGGTAAAGAGTCTTGACACCAAATATGTGAGTATTGAGACTGTCCAGGGATGTATTGTGGCAACAAGCAGGATTGTCAACTCATCAATTGACATATCCAATCTTCGGCCTGGCATATACATTATTAGGAGCATTGACAGGAATGGTGTGTCCCACCGTATAGGGTGTTTTGCTAAAAGAATGTCTTAACTTTCCGAAAGTGCACTGTCTTTTTTATCGATAAGCATCAATTGATTGCATTGCTCCATGATAAGCATTGCATTGCTCCATGATAAGCATTGCGTTGAATCATGATAAGCATTGCGTTGAATCATGATAAGCATTGCGTTGAATTATGCAATCGCAATCTTGGTCTGGAAGAAAATAAAAAAAGGGCAAGCTACTCACATCGCACCGCTACAACCTTCTACCTTTGCTACGTTCCCGTCCTGGAGGATTTGAAGGGAGCTGGTCGTGTAAGACTTGCCCTATATCGTATGACATCATCTTTCACCAATGCCTTACTTTAAAAGGAGGACATGGCATGATATCACATAAAAAATACTGTCAAAGAACTGCTTCGTCTCTTAAGCTGATGCAAATTTAGCAATAATAGTCGGAATATCCTTCACATACCATGCTTAATTAGTGTTTTTTAACGTCACTTTTCCCAGCTAACATGCCAAATACCTTGTGTATTTTTGTTATCTTTGCGATTGATATGCTAAATAAAGACATTACAAAGCCCTTGACCGTATTCAAGGCAAGTGCCGGTTCTGGAAAGACTTTCACTCTGGCTGTCAGATACATCAGTATGCTCATAGAAGACCCCACATGCTATGAGAGAATTCTTGCTGTCACTTTCACCAACAAGGCAACTGAAGAAATGAAGGTGAGAATATTGAGTGTACTATACGGAATCGCTAATGGGCTTAGTGACGTCAGAAGCGAGATGGAAGAAATAAAACGGCTGACTGGCAAAGACGAACGGTTCATAATAGACAGAGCCTCCAAGGCTATGCACGCCATTCTGCACAACTATAGTTTTTTCAGAGTACAGACAATAGACACATTCTTTCAGAGCATATTGCGCAATCTTGCCCACGAGCTTGACCTAAGTCCCAACCTGCATGTTGACCTCAACGACATACAAGTTGAGGAAATGGCTGTTGAGAAACTCATTGATGCCCTGAGACCTGGGGACAGGATTCTGAAATGGCTTCAAGATTTTATAGAGACAAACATAACCGACCAGAAATCATGGAATGTAATCAAAGACATAAAGACTTTTGGTCAGAACATATTCAAGGATTTTTACAAGCGACACTCAGAAGAGCTTTCCCATATAGTTACTGACGAGAAGTTTTTCTCCTGGTTTACCCAAGAACTGAGACAACAGAAGAAAGAAGCGACCATGGCTCTTGCTGACATGGCAAATGAAATGATAGAAATTCTAAAGAGCAATGGTGTTTGTGACTACGAATATATTAACTACGGACGTTCTGGAAGCGTTCTCGTGTATCTCGAGAAAATAGCAGAGGGAAAGATAAACAATGAAGCCACCCCTGCAAGAGTGGCAAGTTGCATAGAGTCGCCTGACAAATGGGCAAAGAAAAAGACTGACAAGACAGAACTGCTTGTCTCTATTGCAGAAAAATGTCTCTGTGAGAAACTGAGACAACTCGAAGAAAAACGTCCTGAATTATGGTGTAGATACCAGTCTGCCAACCTTGTATTGCAGCACATCAACGAGTTGAGGCTTCTCGATGCCATATCATCAACAGTAGATGAAATAAACAAAGAAGGAAACAGATTCCTGCTGAGCAACACCCCTACCCTGCTAAACAGTCTGATAGGCGATTCTGACTCCCCATTCATTTTTGAGAAGATAGGGGCACGGTTACAGCACGTCATGATTGACGAGTTTCAAGATACAAGCACTACCCAATGGAAGAACTTCAAAGTAATCCTTGACAACTGCATTGCACAGAAAGGCAGTCATTGCCTTATTGTGGGAGACGTCAAGCAAAGCATATACAGGTGGAGATCAGGAGACTGGAGACTGCTCAACAACATTGAATCTCTGTTTCCCCCAAAGACACTTCATATTGAACCTCTTAGCGTCAACTATCGTTCAGAGGAAAACATCATACTATTCAATAATGCTTTCTTTAAATATGCTGTAAGACGCACCATAAATGATTTCCCACCTGAACAGACTACAAGACTATCAGAGTTTGAGAATGCATACAACGAGGAAGGACTTGTGCAGAAAAGCAACAAGAAAAACGGCAAGGGATATGTACGCATAGAACTGTTCCCATCAGAAAACTATACGGCAAATGTCATGCAGTCGGTATTGGATTCCATTAGGGAATTAAAAGAAAAAGGTGTTGACAACAAGGACATTGCTATCCTTGTGAGAAAGAACAGCGACATACCAGAGATTGCAGAATATATTGCCACGAATGGAAATGGGCTGTCTTTGGTATCCGACGAGGCATTCCGACTTGATGCCTCTGACGTAGTAAACGTTATCATAGCAGCACTACGAGTTCTATACACCCCTGACGACCCGCTTACAGTAGCAACGCTGGTAAAACTCTACAACAGTCTGAAGGGCTATGCCGACCCTCTCGCCTCATGCGTTTTCACTACCGACGGAACCCAGAACATACTTGAAAGAGTAGCTGAAAACAGATTGCTTCCCATTGAATTCACCGACAGCATCCTATCGCTATCTACAATGCCTCTTATAGATGCCATTGACAGGATATACACAATACTAAACCTTTCTGATACGAAAGGACAGGAAGCTTATGTCAATGCCTTCTATGACCAAGTATCATGTTTCATTGACGATTATCTCGATGATGTACCACTCTTTATCGAGGAATGGGACAACACCCTTCATGCCTCCACAATACAAAGCATCGACTCCGGTGGCATCAGAATACTATCCATCCACAAAAGCAAGGGATTGGAATATGACAACATAATAATACCTTTCTGTGACTGGGAACTGGAGCACAGGGACATAGTATGGTGCGGAAGAAAGGAAACTCCACCTTATGACAGGCTGCCTATTATTCCCATAGACTATTCACGCAAGGGAATGTGCGGCACGATATACGAGGACGACTACATAGAGGAATATCTGCAAAAGACCGTTGACAACATGAACCTTCTCTATGTGGCTTTCACAAGGGCAAAGAAGAACCTGTTTGTAATAGGTATGCGCACAAAAAGCTCTTCAAAATCCGTAAGGCGAAGCTACATTATTCAAGAGTCTTTGCAAGACTTGACAGAAAGTATCCCAGACAGTGTCATAACGGGATTAGACGATGAATCGTCATGCCTGACATTCGAATTTGGGAGTATTCATACGAAGAATACCTGCAATACCCAAGTCAAGACAGAAGAAAGGAACGTGTTCAAACCCGAACTGGAAATCCATTCTGTTACCATCAATACAAATCCTGTTCCCGTCAACTTCAGACAGAGCAACAAGAGTAGGGAGTTCGTTATTGACAATGATGCATCTACAGACAAGGATACTTCAAGTTATATAAAGGCTGGAAACATACTGCACAATGTATTCTCAAGGATAAGAACAGTTGAAGACATAGAACCTTGCCTGCAAAGACTTCAGATGGAAGGACTTCTTGACAATGAAGAAACAAACAGGGAAGATATACTTAACCAGATTAAAGTGTCACTATCAAACGAAATGGTAAGAGATTGGTTCTCACCGGGATGGAAACTGTTCAATGAATGCGGAATATTAACAAAAGACGCAAACGGCAACATGAAGGAGTACAGACCAGACAGGGTCATGTGCAACCAAGACAGGACAATTGTCGTTGATTTCAAGTTCGGAATGCCCCGTCCTGAATATGCCAGCCAAGTATCAAACTACATGTCATTGGTAAGACAGATTGGGCACAAGAATGTAAGAGGATATATATGGTACGTCCTACAAGACAAAATAGAAGAGATATGAAGACATTCCTACAGCATGTGGCAGAAGACCTGATAAGGAAATATGGCAATGACCTGTCAGGTATAACCGTTGTATTTCCAAACAAAAGGGCATCACTTTTCCTTAATCAGGCTCTTGTATCACTATCAGAGAATCCTATATGGAGTCCCTCATATCTTACAATAAGCGAATTGTTCAGGATGCATTCCATTTACGAGGATGTTGACCCTATAAAGGCTGTGTGCGAACTCCATGCCAGCTATATTGCCATAACAGGCAGCAATGAGTCTCTTGACAGATTCTACGGATGGGGGCAAATGTTGCTTGCCGACTTCGATGACATAGACAAGAACATGGCAGACGCATCACGTGTATTGTCGAATATAAGGGATTTGCACGACTATGACGACCTTTCTTATCTTACAGACGCACAGAAGGATATTCTCAAACGTTTCTTTGCCAATTTCAATGACAGAGACAGCGAATTGCAAAGAAGATTCCTAAACATCTGGAACAAGCTATACGACATATACAGTGACTTCCACAAGCGTCTCGACAGTCAGAAACTTGCTTATGAGGGCATGCTCTACCGTGATGCCGTATCACGTCCTGTTGAGACAATGGACAACACTACGTACGTATTTGTTGGATTCAATGTGCTGCATAAGGTTGAACAGAAAATGTTCGACATCCTCAAGGAATACGGCAGAGCACGGTTCTATTGGGATTTTGACTTGTTTTATCTCAACAGCAACGAAGCAGGTGAGTACATCAGAAGATACATAGACAAATATCCCAATGAACTTGACAGCGACGACCATGGCATCTATGACTGCATGGGTAAGACAAAAAATATTACCATAGGCAGTGCGCAGAGTGAGAACATACAGGCAAGGTACGTGACATCATGGCTGACAGAGAACGACAGATGGAAGGACGGCAACAGGACGGCAATCGTTCTGTGCGACGAAAACCTTCTTCAGACTGTGATACACTCCATATCACAAGAAGTCGCAAGCCTGAATGTCACAACTGGATTTCCATTGAAACGAACACCTGCAGCATCATTAGTCAACACCCTCCTCACACTTGTCATACAAGGGTATTCTGCACCACGCAAAGGTTTCCGAATGAGATACGTCAACAAAGTACTGCGTCATCCTTATGCGAAGTATATTTCAGAAGAGACAATGATGCTATACGACAAACTGAGAACGGACAGATGTTTCTATGTTTCAAGCAATCATCTTTGCATAGACGAAGGCACGACGATGCTGTTCGGTACCTTAGAGAAAGTTGTTGGCTCTGAAGACAACACTGAATTGGTAAGATGGCTAATGACCGTAGTCAGGCATATAGCCATGAAGGCAGATTCGGAAGATGCTGACCACCAGTTTTTCCAGGAATCATTGTTCAGGATATACACTGTCCTGTCAAGACTGGACGGACTAATTGCATCGGGTGACCTCGTCGTGGACAAGCAGACACTGCATCACTTCATAACACAGCATGTCTCAGCTACATCAATACCATTCCATGGTGAACCAGCAGTAGGTGTACAGATTATGGGTGTATTGGAGACGAGAAATCTTGACTTTGACCATCTGCTAATCCTGTCATGCAATGAAGGCAACATGCCAAAGGGTGTCAATGATTCATCGTTCATCCCCCACTCCATTCGCAAGGCATACGGACTGACAACTGTTGACAATAAAGTAGCTGTCTATAGCTATTATTTCCACAGGATGATACAAAGATCAAAGGACGTAACCTTCCTGTACAATAGTTCAACGTCGGCTGCACAGACCGGAGAGATGAGCAGGTTCATGCTTCAGCTTCTTGTTGAAACGAACTCACCCATCAGGAGAATAGCATTGTGCTCCGGACAAGAGATTAATCCACACTCGCCAAAGCCAATTCCATGCAATGAAAAAATCAGGAAGCGCCTTGACTCCATCAAGTATCTCTCTCCGACAGCAATCACCACGTTCATGCGATGTCCGCTAATGTTCTTCTACAACTACATAGTAGGCATTAAGGAAGATTGCATTATCGATGACGACGACGTAGACAGCAGGATGTTCGGTCTGATATTCCACAACGCAGCCCAGACAATATATGAAGAATACCTGCCACAAATAATAACATCTGGCAAGCCTGTGGAAATGTTGCTGAAAGGAAGAAAGGGCATAGAGGAAGCTGTTGACAAAGCAATGGCAGCTGAACTCTTCAACAGAACACCTGCCAAGACATGGCTTCCAACGCTCAATGGGCTGCAAGTTATCAACCGTGATGTCATTATCAAATATTTACGCAAGCTCCTGAATTTCGACTTGAAAAACCTGCCTGTCAACATCCTTAACCACGAATGCTCATCATACATGAACATTAATGTAAAGATTGGAGACCGCAAGAGAACCGTCAGCGTAGGAGGAAGGATTGACAGGCTGGACATTATAGGAATGGGCACACCTGAGATGAGGATGAGGGTCGTAGATTATAAGACTGGTACGAAAGAAGCTGGAAAGATAAAAAACATTGACGACCTCTTCAATCCTGACTATATACAGGAAAGACATACAGACTATATGATACAGGCGATGCTGTACAGCTACATTGTGGAAAGAGACAGGAAACTTAATCCAGACTCACTTCCTGTCAGTCCAGCCCTGTTGTTCATACAGAAGGCTGGCGGAGAAAACTACTCGCCAATATTGTCAATAGACGGCAAAGAGATAAAAGACTTTGCAGAAGAATACGGAGAGGAATTTGAAGAAGGTCTTACAAAAGTCATAGCGTCTATTTTGGAGGGAGAATCTTTCATTCCAAGATGCGACAGCAAAAAGGCATCATATTGTCCATACAGGGGCATCTGTGGAGTCTGCCATTGATTTAACTTTATACGAAAAATCTCTGGTACTCACCCTCAAAATTGGGCGTGAAAACGCCTTTGCCAATACAGGCTGCTATATCTTCCTTCGACCAGAAGCGACCTCCGTCAAGTTCTTCTGCACTGGGATTTATCACTCCATCGTATATTGTCCGAAAAACATAAACAAGCTCTCTTTCAATATTACTTTCAAACACATATCTGCCAAGATATTCTGCCTTTATGCCTGTAATGCCGATTTCCTCCTCAACTTCCCTTTCAAGAGCCCGAGACACACTCTCACCGTAAGCCACATGCCCTCCTGTAGCCGTATCCCATTTGCCTGGTTGTACATCTTTCCATTCAGGGCGTTTCTGCAAATAAAGTTCACCTTTTGAGTTGAACACATGCAGATGCACCACAGGATGCAGTACCTTGCATCCGTTGTGCGCATCTCCTCTTGATATGCAACCTAATGTATTTCCATTCTCATCCGTTACAGGAAACAGTTCTTTCTTGTTGTCCATTCCTACTCTATCTTAGTGATGTACGTGAAACATTTACTGAACATTTTCTTATATCCCATTGGCTCATTGCGGAATATGCCAAACAGAGCACTGCCGCTACCGCTCATCTGTGCATACACAGCTCCTAACCTGTATAGTTCGTCCTTGATAACAGCAAGTGAAGGATGAACTGCGAAAACTGTCGTTTCAAAATCATTACTAAGATTGTTTCTCCATGTCTCCACTGGCTCCATCACTATATCCTTGCAGCATCGCAATGGCTCCTTTGGAACAATATTAGAGAATGCCTCTGCCGTAGAAACGCAGACATCTGGTTTCACTATAAGCAAGTAATATCCTCCGAGCAAGTCATGTTCAGTCGGGAGTGGCGAGAGCACCTCTCCACGTCCTGTGGCATACGACTGTTCAGCAGTAATGAAGAAAGGGCAGTCAGAACCTAACTTTGATGCATACATCTCCATCTCTGCTATACCCATGTTAAGTCGGAAACGTTCATCGAGAAGCCTTATCATATAGGCAGCATCTGATGACCCGCCTCCTAATCCTGCCTGCGAAGGAATGTGTTTCCATAAATGGACATGCACTCGTGGAAGCTCGTAATCACATGCAAGCATGTTGTATGCCTTGACTACAAGATTGTCATCATCACCACACTCCAGGACATTGCCTGTAGTCTTGAGGTCACAATCCACTTCAGAGGGAAAATTTTCATCCATTTTTTTCACCTCAATGGCATCACTGAGAGGTACGGGATAGAAAACAGTCTGTATGTCATGGTAACCATCAGTACGTTTTGACACAACATTCAAACCGAGATTGATTTTGCAACATGGAAATATTGTCATAATTTATAATGTATATTAAATTTCGCATTTCTCCGACATGTTGTCTGGCGACTAGTTGACGAGTTGACAAATACTAATACTATTATTAGGCAGCAGAAACATTAGCCAGTAAGCCTTTGAAAGGCTATTATATTGCAAAACTAAAAAAAAAAACGGTAACATGCACATTATTTCTAAAAAAAATAATAATTTTGCAGTCGCAACAGGTTCACCTCTATGGTGATTAAAAGGGAATCAGGTGAAAATCCTGGACAGTCCCGCTGCTGTAAGCCGCAATTATCCGGTGTGACACAGTAATTTGCAACAGAGTCACTGAGGCTATTTCCTTGGGAAGACAGTCAACACCGGCGGCATAGTCAGAAGACCTGCCTCTTGCACATAGCCAAACAGCTCCCGAGGAGGAGTATGAGGAATCAATCATGACATACAAGCAAGTAGTTAGTTTATCACGTTGTATAGTGCTGACATGCCTATACCTGCATTGTCTTCAAGCTATGGCTGAGGAAGATAGTGACACTGTATTGCATATCAACGAGGTTGTTGTAAATGGCAACAGCGTGAGACGCAGCATCACATCAACAGTGCCAATGCAAATTTCAGACAGGCAAATGATGGATAATCTCGACATGGCACAGCTGTCTGATGCTGTGCGCACGCTCGCTGGCGCAGAAGTAAAGGACTATGGAGGCATAGGTGGAATGAAGACCGTTTCTGTTAGAAACCTCGGAGCACACCACACCGCTGTCAGCTACGATGGTATAGTTATAAGCAATACGCAATCGGGACAAGTCGATATAGGGAGATTCTCTGTCAATGGCCTGGAGAGCGTGAGTCTTGCCATTGGTCAGGCTGACAACCTTATGCAGTCGGCAAGACATTATGCTTCAGGTGGAGTGATAGAAATGGCATCCACAAACATAAAGACAAGAGAGCCTGGGTGGTGGAAAGCTTCTGTAAGGAGTGGGTCTTTCGGTTTGGTTGCTCCTTCATTCATATACTCCACATGGAAAGACAATGACGCCATTGGTATTAACGCATCATACACACATGCTGACGGAAACTATCCTTTCACAATAACAAATGGTGTGAACAAGGATAAGGAGAGAAGGAAGAACAGTAGGATTGACTCATGGAGAGCAGAGGCTGACTATAGACATTACTTTGACAATGGTGCCGACGTAAGTGTGAAGTCATACTTCTACCGGAGCAGTGCAGGACTGCCTGGTGTTGTCATACTATACAACAACACTGGTCATGAGCATCTGTGGAATGAGGACTTCATACTACAGTCTGTCTATACCACAAGGCTTGACGCACCACTTTCGTTCAAGGTGAGAGGAAAGTTCACACACTCATGGAGCAGATATATCGATGAGGATGTAAAATATCATGAGGGCATGATAAAGGATATAGCAAGACAGGACGAGGGATATGCCAGCGGAACTATGGCATGGAAACCGGCAAGATGGATATCCATAGCCTTGTCTGAAGACATGGTTTACAACAAACTGAGAAATAACATTGCATCACAACCAGAACCAGAGAGATATACCTCGCTTACAGCGTTCTCATGTCATCTGACGACAGACAGGCTGAAAATCATTGCCAACGCACTGTACTCTCTCTACGAGGAGCATTCCAACGGCAACAGAAACGCATCATCGAGAAACAGGCTCTCACCCTCCATTTCTATTTCATGGAGGCTATTGTCTGAAGAAAGCTTTTTTATACGCGCTATGGCTAAGGGTACATTCAGAATGCCAACATTCACAGACCTATATTATCAGCATATAGGCAACAACAATCTATTGCCTGAAAGAGCGTCAGAGTATGGTGTTGGTTTTTCATGGCAGCATGAATTCGGGAAGAAGGTGAGTGTAAGTATCACGGCAGATGGTTACTATAACAGAGTGGAAGACAAGATAGTTGCTTTCCCAACTACATACCTATGGAAGATGGTAAATCTGGGAAAGGTGGCAATACACGGACTTTCTTTGTCGACCTTCACCAACATCGCAATAGCTCACGACATGAATCTTTCTCTCTCGGCAAACTACAACATGCAGGATGCACGTGACAGAACAGACCGGGAGAATGCGTCATATGGTGACCAAATAGCATACACCCCACGTCACAGCGGCAATGCAAATGCTGTATTAAACACCAAATGGCTCGACATAGGCTATTCTCTCAACGCATGCGGAGAAAGATGGAGCATGGGCACAAACAAAAGTGACTACAGACTTTCTGCATACTGGGAACACAGCATGACCATTGGCAGAACCTTCAGGCTTAGTGCTATGGATGTCAGCATACAAGCCGCAGTGCACAACATAACAGACAGACAATACGAGATAATCCAGTATTATCCCATGCCAGGACGAAACTTCACGATGACAATTAGTCTAACAAATAAAAACAGGTAACAATGAAATTAAGAAATCTCTTTTATTCTGCGCTATGCGCACTTGCCGTGACAGCGGCATTCACATCTTGTAGTGACGATGATGATGACAACGACTCATGGAGAGAAGGTTCTAAGGTAGAACTTCCACAGTATAGGGCGTTCATACTGTCGGAAGGCACAATGAACAGAAACGACTCTCACCTGTCTTTCTTCGACCCCACATCTTCTTCTCCAGTTACAATGGATATCTATGAGACCCAGAATGGAAGAAAATTAGGAGATACTGCAAACGACATGATTGAGGAAGATGGTTATATTTACGTTGTAGTCAATGTGTCTAAACTCCTGTTGAAACTCACGGGAGCTGGAGTGGAAGTTGCAAGGTTCTCTTTCACTGAGGAACTGGGTGAACCTAGGAACGTGGCAGCCGAGAATGGAAAGTTATACGTGACATGCTACGGAGGATATATTGCAAGGTTTGACTGTGAGACACTCGCCTACGAAGGCAAAGTGAAGGTTGACAGTAATCCTGAACAGATAATAGTGCATGATGGAACCTTATACACAGTGTGCTCAGGTCTTGGAACAGGAAATACCATTTCTGTTGTTGATACAAAGAACTTCAGTGTGTCTAAAAGCTATCAAACTCTTGACAACCCATACGCCATACAGGAGGATAACGGAAATATTTACGTGGCAGCATATGGTTTCTATGACCCCATGACATGGACAAGCACTCCATCCGTGGGCGTGATAAACCCTACGACCAAGAAGACTACACAGATAGAAGGTATGGCACCTACAAGGATTCTTGCTGTTGACGACAAACTTTATATGTGTACATCTGTAACACCTGACTGGATAAGCTACACCACTACTTTCAGCATCTACGATGCAAAGACTGGCAAAGTAAGTTCATGGAACCTGAAGGACATTCCTTCAGAACTGACATCTGGCAACGTTTACATGATGGCATACAACAAATACGACAGGAGTTTCTATATCGCCACTACTGATTATTACAGCGATTCAAAGGTCTTCCATTTCTCATCAGACGGCAGCTATCTTGGCACATTCACTACAGGTGGAATAAATTCAAACCACATGTTGTTCATAAAATAAGCCATAATACATGGAAAACGCCACGGTGCAGAATAAAGCATCGTGGCATTTTTTACATTATAACATTCAAAAAGAAATTTTTCCACTCAAATACCGACACAACTCAAGATGAAGTTACTTTCTCACATGCAAGGACTAAGAAACAATTTCCTTAATAATCATTTGAGCAAGGTCTTCCGCCTCCTGCATGGTATGCGCCTCACTATAGACACGTATTATTGGTTCTGTGTTTGATGGTCTGAGATGAACCCACTTGTCTTTGAATTCAATCTTCACTCCATCAATGTCGTTTACAACTGGTGCGTCACCATTCTCTCCTGAAACACTATATTTCTCCTTCATTCTTTCAAGAATAGCAGGCACGTTTGTATCTGCGGTAAGGTCTATACGGTTCTTTGCTATAAAATATGGAGGATATGTAGCTCTTAGTTCACTTACCTTACATCCTTTGTGGGCAAGGTGACTGAGGAAAAGAGAAATACCCACGAGGGCATCTCTGCCATAATGGCTTTCAGGATAAATTACTCCACCGTTACCCTCACCACCTATTACAGCACCTACCTGCTTCATCATAGTGGTGACATTGACCTCTCCCACAGCGGATGCAGAATAGTGTCCACCATGACTCTCTGTTACATCTCGCAAGGCTCTTGTTGAACTGAGGTTACTCACAGTATTACCAGGCGTGTGTGACAGCACATAGTCAGCCACACTCACAAGAGTATATTCCTCTCCGAACATACTTCCATCCTCACAAATGAATGCAAGTCTGTCAACATCCGGATCAACTACAATACCAAGGTCATAAGTACCCGTTGCCATTTCCTGCATAATGCCAGAAAGATTCTTCTCAAGAGGCTCTGGGTTGTGAGCAAAGTCACCATTAGCCTCTCCGTTGAGAATAGTATATTCTACACCGAGCCTGTCAAGAAGCTTTGGCAGAATAATACCACCTACTGAATTTATAGCATCAACACACACCTTAAAATGCTTTTTTGCCACAGCCTCCCTGTCAACGAGGGAAAGTGAGATAACATTATCAATATGTCTGTCATCAAAAGAATTGTCCTCTGAATATTTGCCGAGACTGTCAACGTATGCAAAAGAGAATTCCTCTGTATCTGCAATAGAGAGAACCGTGTTTCCATCAGCTTTTGTCAGAAACTCACCCTCACTGTTGAGTAATTTCAATGCATTCCACTGGCGTGGATTATGTGAAGCAGTGATGATTATTCCTCCGTCTGCTTCAGACATCCGTACTGCCAGCTCAGTTGTTGGTGTAGTTGCAAGTCCTATGTTCACGACATCGCACCCCATACCCAGAAGGGTACCGCAGACAACGTTGCAGACCATGTCTCCAGAGATTCTTGCATCCCTTCCTACAACGATCTTTGTTTTTAAACCATTACCAGTGTTTGAACGGGCATTCTTGATGAATGTTGCATATGCCGCTGTGAATTTAACTATATCAAGCGGATTGAGGGTATCACCTGTTCCTCCTCCAATAGTTCCCCTTATACCCGAAATGGATTTAATTAGAGTCATGATGATTTATTTTAATTATTTTTATTGTGGTTATCTCACCTACCTCTTTCATAGGTTATGTTGTACAAACATGGATATACATTGGCAGAAGCGTAGTATTGACCTTGTGTATGAGGTACGATAAGGTTAACCTTTGCTATCTGGTCTCCCGGTTCAGAGGGTCTCCCTATGTTTATATATGTCAAAGGTACAAGCCATCCGTTTGGAACAGCTGTTGTTCCATACGATTTTCCATATGCTGTGTACATGAGGCTTGACGAGGTGTCAAACCATGCCGTGAACGTTCCACTTGTATTGTTCACAGTCATTTTATCGACAATAGCTGACCAATATAAATTATTGTTGCTAAGTTGGAGGGAGTCTGTCAGGATGTTTGTCTCGTCAAACCTGCAAAGAATCGTAGAAGTTTCTCCGTTCTTGAGTTTCTTGCCACATCCCTTTCTGACAATCTGCATATATACACCTGTGTTCTCAAAAAGAACGTACTCATTTTTCGACACATCAGTTACACTATCCTTGGCATGGAACTCCTGTTCGGATATAACCTTTATACCGTTCTTTACTATGTAAGCATTAATAGCCTCACGTTCTCTGTCCTTTTGGTCAGCATATGTCTCATCGTCATCACATGACGTGAGAGAAGCGACGCTCACAAATGCGACCAACATGGACAACAGGAATAAGATGGATTTTCTCATTATATAATATATATGTAATTTACTTCCAGAGCGGCAAACTCACAAAAAACAATACCGCTCCGTATTTCGGATGCAAAGTTAGTGAAAGTCGAAGACAATACAAAATAAAAACTCGATTTTTATTCTACATAAAATCCGCAACTAATATTGATGCTGACTAATTTTGCAGTTCGCTTCTCCATCAGACGATAGTCTTGCCACTACAGACGTGATTATGCATGGGGCATGCCCTGCTTCCCCTTACCCCGTCAAGCATTTCAGGAGCTTTATGCTGTCGTTTACCCGCGAATTCGGTTTCTTAGCCGTCAGTGGTCACTATTTGCAATAAGGACATAATCTTATTGTCTTCGCATATAAAGAAAAGTAGCGCAAAGGATTACGTAACCAAAAGTGTTAAGATACGTTTAATCATTGCACACTTTGCAAAATAATGTGTAATTTTGCAGCCGTTATAAATTAGATTCAATATTTAGGATATGACTCACAATTTGTTAAAGGGTAAGCGCGGTATTATTTTCGGTGCGCTTAACGAGGATTCCATAGCATGGAAAGTAGCGGTAAAAGCAGTTGAAGAAGGTGCCTCTATCACACTGACAAACACAGCAATGGCACTTAGGATGGGAAATCTTGTAGAACTCGGCAAAAGGCTCAACGCACCAGTAATTGCTGCTGATGCTACAAGCGTTGAGGACCTTGATAATGTGTTTTCTGAATCAGTGGAGAAACTTGGCGGAAAGATAGATTTCGTGCTCCATTCAATAGGAATGAGTCCCAATGTAAGGAAACATCGTACTTATGACGATCTTGATTACAACTATTTGCAAAAGACCCTGGACATTTCTGCTATTTCATTCCACAAGATGCTTCAGGTAGCAAAGAAGCAGGATGCCATAGCAGAATATGGTTCTGTAGTAGCCCTCACTTATGTGGCATCACAGAGAACATTCTTTGGATACAACGACATGGCTGATGCAAAAAGTATGCTGGAAAGCATTGCAAGAAGTTTTGGGTACATATACGGACGTGAGAAGAATGTGAGAATAAACACCATATCACAGTCACCTACCCCAACAACAGCCGGCAAAGGCATTAAGGACATGGAGAACCTGATGGATTTTTCCAACAAGATGTCGCCTCTTGGAAATGCCAACGCAGAGGAATGTGCCAACTATTGCGTGATGATGTTCAGTGACTTTACACGCAAGGTAACAATGCAGAATCTATTCCATGATGGAGGTTTCTCATCTATGGGCATGAGTCTTAGGGCAATGAACCAGTATGCCAAAGACCTTGCTCCTTATGAGGATGAGAACGGAAATATTATATATGGTTAAATTATTTTCTTCAAGACAGACAATATTATATAAAGGAAAACGTTATTTCAATGCAACAAACCTTTATATCTCCAAATTTATGTCTGGATACAAGAAAACAATATATAACATAGCGGGTGCAGCTCTTATGCTGGCACCCCTGTGTTTTTTTATGATATCATGCGGTATAGACAAGAATCTTAGAAAAGGAGAGAAATATCTCGCCCTCGGTGAATATTATGATGCTGCCAATGAATTCAGGCAAGCATATCAGAAGACTCCTCCAAAAGACAGGGACAAAAGAGGGCAAAGGGCAGCGAAAATGGCAATGTGTTACGATAGGATTAACGAGGCACAGAGGGCTGTAGCTGCATACAGAAATGTCGTTAGATACAATCAGGACGACGGCAACACACATCTTAGGCTTGCCTATAACCTAATGAAAACAGGCAGCTATAGGGAAGCGGAGAAAGAATTCGCAATAGCCCTTGACTCCATGCCGGACAACGAGATGGCAGAGAAGGGAATCAATGCAGCCCGCAATGCGCCATTGATAAAGGAAAAGGGTTCAAGATATAAGATTAAGAAAATTGAAACTTTCAATTCACGCAGGGCAGACTTCTCTCCCATGCTCTTCGGTGACCAATACGACAAGCTATACTTTACTTCCACAAGAAACGAGGCACAGGGTTCAGAACTGAGCGGAATAACAGGCACAAAACCTGGCGACATATTCTATAGTGAAAAGGATGACAAAGGCAAATGGGGGAAGCCACAAACTATTGACGGAGGACTGAACACAGAATTTGACGAAGGTACTCCTTGTTTCTCAACAGATGGCAGTGAGATGTACATAACTCAATGCCTGACAGATCCAAGCTACCCGAGATATGCCACAATAGCTGTAAGCAAACGCTCTGATGCCAACTGGGGTAAAGCTACAAAGATTGAACTGTCTAAAGACACTCTGTCAAGTTTCGCACATCCTGCTGTATCACCTGACGGAAACTGGCTATATTTCACAAGTGACATGCCTGGAGGAAAAGGTGGGCTTGACATTTGGAGAGTAAGAATAACGGGAGGAACATATGGTGGCGTTGAGAACCTCGGGGAACCAATTAACACTCCTGGCAACGAGATGTTCCCAACATTCAGGCCCAACGGTGATTTTTATTTTTCAAGTGATGGACATCAAGGACTTGGCGGACTTGATATATTTATAGCGAAAGTAGGAAAAGACAGAAAGTATCATCTGGAACATCCTGGAACACCACTCAACTCACAAGGTGATGATTTCGGCATGACATTCGAGGGCTTGCAAAACAAGGGCTTTTTCTCATCAAACAGAGGTGACGGTAAGGGATGGGATCATATATACAGCTTTGAATTGCCAGAAATAATACAAACCGCCAAAGGATGGGTTTACGAAATAGATGGTTATGAGCTACCTGAGGCTCAGGTATATATTGCTGGTGACGACGGCACATACAAGAAGACATCTGTCAAAGGTGACGGATCATTTGAATATGAGATAAAGCCAGGTGTGAGTTACATCATGCTTGCCACATGCCGTGGATTCCTCAATCATAAGGAAGAGCTGAGAGCTGACAGCGTTGAAGAGTCAACTGAATATACTTTACAGTTTCCTCTTGCATCAATACGAGTACCGGTAATGATAGACAATATTTTCTATGACTTTGACAAGGCAACATTGAGACCAGAGTCAGAAACAGCGCTCGACGACCTTGTGAAACTTCTTAACGAAAATCCTAATGTCACTATTGAACTGAGTGCACATTGTGACTTTAAAGGTTCGTCGGAATATAACAAACGCCTTTCTCAGAGAAGAGCAGAGTCTGTAGTCAACTATCTCACGGCACATGGTATAGCATCAGATAGACTAACCCCTGTGGGATACGGTAAGGATAAGCCCAAGACCATAAGGAAGAAGATGACAGAGAAATACACATGGATGAAGGAAGGCGATGTCCTTACCGAAGAGTATATCAAGGCTCTCAACGACAAGGAAAAAGAAGAGATATGCGACCAGCTAAACAGGAGGACTGAGTTTATCGTTTTACGTACTACTTATGGTATGTTCGATGAAAAAGGCAACCTCAAGAACCCTCCAAAGAGGGAAGAAAAGGCTGCCAGCACAGATGATGATTTCTATTTTATGGAGTAACGTTCCAATGCAAACATGATAGACAACGCCACAACAGCCACCGTTGTTATGATGATTGTTGACATATATTGTTTGACAGACGTCACAATAGTTGTAAACGTTCCAAAAGCGTTTTTGAGCATAGACGCCACATCTGCCTCAACACTATTGACTACTTGTGCTGTATCTACACCCCTTACAATATAGACAATCCAGACACAGGCCACAAGACAGCATACAAGAGTCCATATCCTGTTTACTTTGGCAGACCACGATGGGAGTTTCTCCATGACTCTCTCCGAAAAGCCATTGTCTGCTATGTCAAATTTGTGCTCATCAAAGAATCTGCTTACAATGAGTTCGTCGTCCTTATTTATATCCATTTTCTCTTAAATATTTAGCAAGTTTTGTCTTACCACGTGAAAGGTGTGACTTCACGGTGCCAAGCGGCATCGATGTGATTGCAGTGACCTCCTCGAGATTCTTCCCCTCCATGAGTTGGAGGGTCACGCAGGTTCGTTCATCTTTAGAAAGCACATTCATTGCGTTCATTATGTCTGTGCGAATAGCCATATTATCCGATGATTTTCCAAGCTTGTTGACATGCAGCGAAGGGTCGTCTATGTCAAGTGTCTTCTTGTGACTTCTAAAATAATCGTAAGAAACATTATATGCAATTCGAAACAGCCACGTTGAGAACTCTGCTGTTGCCTTGAAAGTATTCAATTTAGTATATGCCTTTATAAATGTCTCCTGAGCGAAATCGTCACTAAGCTGGGAATCTCCCAATGTCTGTGTAAGGAAGAAGCGCCTTATAGGCGACTGATACTTCCTCACAAGCTCATTGAACGCTCTTTTGTCATTGTTGACTAAGACTCTGCGGATAATAATAATGTCCGAAGGTGCAGCCACGATAATCAGAGTGTGTCGTTATCAATATTGTCTTTGAAAAAATCATCGTCATGCATTTTTCCCTTATGTTTGCGAAAGCCAAAATGCAACAGGTCGTTAGCCGAGGAATATGCGATAAACATCTGTCCGGCACCGAATATTGCAACGAAATAACCAATTGCTTCAAGCGGGTCAATTCCCATTACAAGTCCCAAGACTATAAGCCCTATACCTACAAACAGCTTCTTAATACCCCTTTTCCAAAGCATCTCATCATTGACGCTCATAGACATGTTATTATTGTCTGGATTTGGAAGTGACACACCTTTCTCCATGGCATTCTGCATAAGTTTATAACGATTGTTCTTACTACGATACGACAGGTATGCAATAACCAAACAGCCCAGAACGGGAAGTCCTATTATTATCAGGACAAATATATAACCTGCTTGCACGGCTGAATCTACGGCTTCTTTAATTTCACCCATTGACGTTCCTTGCATCTGGGGATTGATCGTAAATGAATGTGGTGTTGAGGAACTTATTGACACAGTGTCAGCATCATTCCAACTACCTGAAGAGTTGACAACAGAGTCAACCTTGGCTTCTTTTGCTTTTAACTCTTGAGATTTAACTGTGGCTGCCATAGCCACGCTGACTGACGCCATCAACATTGATGCAATCAGCAAAGTGATAATCTGCTTCATATCCTTCAATTCTTTTATTACTCATTAATTTTACTTTTCATTCTAACTCTGCATTATTAGATGTCAGTTGTTAGACGTGTCGTTTCAAGAAAAAGTTGCATGCAAAAGCAAAAAAATCATCTAACAGTTATATGGTAGCAGCTCTGGTGTACCTCATATTTAACATAACACCTACCCGAAAGACGCAAATCACGCAACACCTCGCTCAAAACATATTTAAGCGTATCATTCTGCACTGCTCGCCTTGGTTCTGAATCAGGATTGCTGACAGTCTTGAATCTTGTATAGGATATATCGAACGTAGTTCCATAAAGATGGCAACTCTTTGTGGTGGCATTTCTATTGTGCATCTGAAGTTTCCGTACGTCCTCCTGTGTCCTCAACACGCTATTTACCATTATCTTGTGCAATGGTATCTTTTTAACCTGAAGACTGTCAAAGAAATTTCGTCCTATATCTTGGAGTAGAACGGCAGCTCTCGGCACAAGATACGGAATGCTACTATCCAGCTTCTTTACAAAATAAAAAGGATTGGAACCTATATAAACGAGTTCATTCATCCTCTTTTCAGCATCGTGCCTATCAGCGACGACCTTAACGCCATTCTTGTTGGCTGATTCAAGTTGCACAGCATTAGAGTCAGGAAAGGTCTCGTCAAAACCAGGGACACTTAATATTCTATGTTTCACCTCCCTACCATTCCCGTCATAGAAACAATGTGATAAAGGACAAAAAGGTGCGACATAACATGTATCTGAATTAGTTCCTGAAACAGGAGTCGTGTCATCACTGCATGACAGCAACCCCTTTTTTGCCAACGACGGAAACAGTATTCTGATAAGTGCCAGAACAAGTGTCATGAATACGAACAGCAGCAGAAATCGATTCTTTGTAAACAGCCTTTTCTTCTTATTATTATTTGAAAGTCTCATGTCATTAATATATAATTGCATCTCACCACCATTTGGCCTACAGTATTTATCACGTGCTGAAATGACGGATAACAAAACAGGCAAATGCAGTTAAGATGCGCAAAGTTAATTATTTTCCTGCTTAATCCGGAACAAGCAAGATTATTTTTTTTCATAAAGAATAAAAAAAACAATAATATATGGCAGGTAAATATTTATTTTGTAATTTTGCATTGCTGAAAACAAGCCCATACACCTTGCACTATATAAACAGTGAAAGGATTCGGTTAATACTAACACTTATAATTTTTCTAATTTTGATAGAGAGGCACATAATTCTTGAAGACATAGACCCTGTTTCTTTTTACGGAGTGGGCAATAGCCATCTCCTTATGCTGAAATCCTTGTTTCCAAAACTACGCATAGTAGCAAGAGACAATATAATAAGAGTTTTGGGTGATGAGGAACAGATGAGCGTGTTCGAGGAGAACATTGAGAGCATCAGGAAACATCTCATAAAATACAATGCAATCAACGAGGAAGACATACTTGACATTGTAAAGGGGAGAAAAAAGCAAAAGACTCCTGACAAAGGAGTAATTGTTTACAACATTCAAGGCAGACCAATAAAAGGAAGAACCACCAACCAGCAAAAGATAATAGAGGCGTTCAACAAAAACGACATGGTCTTCACTGTTGGTCCTGCTGGTACAGGCAAGACATATCTGAGTATTGCCCTGGCAGTCAAATCTCTAAAGGACAAGACTGCGAGACGAATAATTCTCAGCCGTCCTGCTGTTGAAGCGGGTGAGAAGCTCGGTTTTCTTCCTGGAGACATGAAAGAAAAAATTGATCCATATTTACAGCCTCTTTATGATGCACTTGAAGATATGATTCCTGCCGTAAAACTTCAAGACATGATGGAGAAGAATGTGATACAGATAGCACCACTTGCCTTCATGAGAGGAAGAACGCTTAATGATGCAGTCGTCATCCTTGATGAGGCTCAGAATACTACGATTGCCCAGATTAGAATGTTCTTGACCCGTATGGGGTGCAATACAAAAATGATTATTAACGGAGATTTATCCCAAGTGGATTTACCACGCGGAATTGAAAGTGGGCTACACAATGCATTAAAAATTTTGGAAGGGATAAACGGAATAGCTTTCGTGCACCTTGATGGAAAGGATATAGTAAGACACAAACTTGTGACAAGCATTGTAAACGCATATCAGAAATATGACACATCAAGAAAAATGCGGAACGATTGTTCCACGACGCAGAATGTACCAGACTTCGTAGGTGATGAAAACAACAACGAAGACAAGACAGACTATGCTTAATAAAAAAAGAATGATAATAATACTTTGATTTCTCCATGGATATTTGTAACTTTGCAAACAGATAACGAAACAAAAAGGTAAAAGAATGAAGGCATTAACAAAAACTGATTTCAATTTTGAAGGACAGAAAAATGTATATCACGGCAAAGTACGTGACGTTTATGACATAAACGACGACCTAATGGTGATGGTTGCCACTGACAGGATATCGGCATTTGACGTAATTCTGCCAAAAGGTATTCCTTTCAAAGGTCAGGTTCTGAACCAGATAGCAGCAAAGTTTCTGGATCTCACAAGCGACATCTGTCCTAACTGGAAACTTGCCACGCCAGACCCGATGGTAACTGTAGGATTGAAATGCGAGGGATTCCGTGTGGAAATGATTATACGTGGTATCTTAACAGGTTCCGCATGGAGAGACTACAAGAATGGTTGCCGTGAAATATGTGGTGTCAAACTTCCTGACGGCATGAGGGAAAACGAGAGATTCCCCGAACCCATCATCACTCCTACCACTAAAGCAGAAGAGGGACATGACCTTAACATCTCTAAAGAAGATATCATAAGGCAAGGCATAGTTAGTGCAGAGGATTATGAGACGATGGAAGGATATACCCGAAAACTTTTTGCACGAGGACAGGAGATTGCAGCAAAACATGGACTTATTCTTGTTGACACTAAATATGAATTCGGAAAAAGAGATGGCAAGGTATATCTCATCGATGAGATACACACCCCAGACTCAAGCCGTTATTTCTACGCAGAAGGATATGAGGAAAAGTTTCAGAATGGAGAGCCACAGAAACAACTCTCAAAAGAGTTTGTCAGACAGTGGCTTATAGAACATGACTTCATGAACGAGCCTGGACAGACTATGCCCGAGATAACTGATGAGTATGCAGATAGCGTAAGCGACAGATACATCGAACTCTATGAGAGTATAACTGGAGAACAATTTCAGAAAGTTGCAGTGACAGAAGACATTGCAGCTCGCATAGAGAAGAATGTGAAAGAATATCTAAGAGGATGTACGCACAAGAACGCATAAATCCTTACAACAAGAAGGGAGAGAAGAAAAATCTTGTGGAGGCGATGTTTGACAATATCGCCCCCACTTATGACACCCTAAACCATAGACTATCCTTAAACATCGACAAGTTATGGAGAAAGAAGTCCATAGGCATTATAGAACCTTACAAGCCTGAGACAATACTTGACGTTGCATCAGGAACTGGAGACATGGCGATACTCGCAGCCGAAAAAACAAGTGCAAAAAAAATCATTGGCGCAGACATCTCTGACGGCATGTTGGAAATAGGCAGGAAAAAAGTAGAGCAAAAAAATCTTAGCAATACTATTGAATTCAGGCAAGAGGACTGCCTTAGCCTTTCTTTTCAAGACAACACCTTCGATGCTGTAATTGCAGCGTTTGGCATAAGGAATTTTGCAAACCTTGAAAAAGGATTAAGTGAAATGTATCGGGTGATGAAAAAGGGCGGACATTTAAGTATTGTAGAACTTACACGTCCCGTGACGTTCCCAATGAGACAACTATTTTCAATATATTCCCATACAATATTGCCATTTTACGGCAGATTACTCTCGAAAGATAAAGGAGCGTATTCGTATCTTACATCCACAATAGAAGCATTCCCGCAGGGAGAGACAATGGTTGAGGTGCTTAGAAAAACTGGGTTCTCAGAAGCCTGCTTCAAAAGGATGACCTTTGGAATATGCACATTATATTTTGCTGAGAAATAACACATATACATTATATATTATGGACAAATACGGACTTATAGGCTATCCTCTCGGACATTCATTTTCTATAGGCTATTTCAACGAGAAATTTGCCAACGAGGGTATTGACGCTGTTTACGAGAATTTTGAAATTCCCAAGATAGACAACTTTCCTGAAGTAGTTGATTCAAACCCTGAACTAAGGGGACTTAACGTAACTATACCATATAAAGAGAAAGTTATCAGCTACCTTGATGTCGTAAGCGAAGAGGCAAGGGCAATAGGTGCCGTGAATGTAATAAAAGTGGAACATAAAGGGAAAAGCTCTTTCCTTACCGGATATAACAGTGATGTTATTGGGTTTACAAAAAGCATCGAGCCTCTGATAGAGAGATTTCATAATAAAGCATTGATTCTGGGAACCGGTGGCGCTTCAAAAGCCATACGCTTTGGATTAAACAAGCTCGGACTTGAGACTCTTTTTGTGAGCAGATTCAAGAAATCAGACACTATAACTTATGAAGACATTACTCCAGATATTGTAAAGGAATACAATGTTATCGTAAATTGTACACCCGTTGGGATGTATCCCAATGACATGAACTACCCTAATCTTCCATACGAGGCAATGGATTCGCACAACCTGCTTTACGACTTGATTTACAATCCAAATGAGACATTGTTCATGAAAATGGGAGCTGCACAAGGAGCTACGGTAAAAAATGGACTTGAGATGCTATTGCTCCAAGCGTTTGCCAGCTGGGATTTCTGGAACGAATAACCCATCTCTTGTCTTTTGATTAATTGAATATAACAATTATAATAATAGAATATGACCAGCAACAGATATATGATGCGCGGTGTAAGCGCAGCAAAAGAAGACGTTCACAACGCCATTAAGAACATTGACAAAGGTATATATCCACAAGCATTCTGCAAAATAATCCCTGACATACTGGGAGGTGACCCAGAATATTGCAATATCATGCATGCAGACGGAGCCGGTACGAAATCAGCTCTTGCATACATGTATTGGAAAGAAACAGGTGACATCAATGTATGGAAAGGTATTGCCCAGGATGCCATCGTGATGAACACAGATGACCTGCTTTGTGTTGGAGCTGTGGACAACATTCTTGTTTCGAGTACAATAGGAAGGAACAAGAATCTAATACCAGGAGAAGTAATCTCTGCGATTATCAATGGTACTGACGAACTTTTGGCAGAGATGCGTGAACTGGGAATTGGCATTTATCCAACAGGTGGAGAAACTGCTGATGTAGGGGATTTAGTCAGAACCATTATCGTTGACTCTACTGTTACTTGCAGAATGAAAAGAAGTGACGTTATTGACAATGCCAACATTAAGCCTGGAGATGTCATAGTCGGATTAAGTTCGACAGGAACGGCTTCCTATGAGAAAATGTATAACGGGGGCATGGGCAGTAACGGACTTACAAGCGCTCGCCATGATGTCTTTGCAAAATATCTTGCAGAAAAATATCCTGAAAGCTATGACCATGCCGTTCCTGACGAGCTTGTATATAGTGGAAGATACAAGTTAACCGACAATGTGGAAGGCACACAGGTAAATGCAGGACAACTTGTACTTTCTCCTACCCGCACCTACGCTCCGGTAATTAAGAGAATCCTCGATGATTTGCGCCCTAACATCCACGGAATGGTACACTGTACCGGTGGAGCACAGACAAAAGTGCTACATTTTATCGGAGATAACTGTAAAGTCATAAAGGATAATATGTTCCCTGTCCCTCCTCTCTTCAAAGCTATTCACGATTGTTCAGGTACAGACTGGAAAGAAATGTATCAGGTATTCAACATGGGACATAGGATGGAAATCTACACAGAACCAGAATATGCAGAAAACATAATATCTATCAGCAAAAGTTTCAACATTGACGCACAGATTGTTGGACATATAGAGGAGGGAAAAAGAAGTCTAACCATAAACTCGGAATTTGGAACATTTGATTATTAAGCGACTTGCGTTAAAGGAAGAAAACTTGAATTACAATAATATATGCCAGAGAATAATAGTATATTGGAAAAACTTGACGGACTGGAGTCAAGGTATGAAGAAGTATCAACGCTGATTACAGACCCAAGTGTCATTGCTGACCAGGAAAGATATGTAAAGTTGACAAAAGAATACAAAGACCTTAGCGACATCATGGATGCGCGAAAAAGATATATAGCTTGTCTCAACTCAATAAGTGAGGCTAAAGATATACTTGCTAACGAAAGCGACGCAGACATGAAGGAAATCGCACGTGAGGAACTTGCCGTAAACGAGGAATTACGACCTACTCTCGAAGAGGAGATAAAGATACTGCTCATACCAAAAGATCCAGAAGATGCAAAGAATGTACAGATGGAGATAAGGGCTGGTACTGGTGGAGACGAAGCATGTCTCTTTGCTGGAGACCTGTTCCAGATGTATAAGAGGTTTTGCGATTCAAAAGGATGGCAGCTGTCAGTTACAGATGTTAGCGAGGGCGCCGTAGGAGGATACAAGGAAATAGATTTTGCAGTAAGTGGAGTTGATGTTTACGGCACGCTCAAATATGAATCAGGAGTCCACCGTGTTCAGCGTGTGCCTGTAACAGAATCGAATGGTAGAATGCAAACGTCAGCAGCTACAGTGGCAGTCCTTCCTGAAGCCGAAAAGTTTGAAGTAAACATAAACGAGGGTGATATCAAGTGGGATACATTCCGTTCAAGTGGTGCAGGAGGTCAGAATGTAAATAAGGTTGAATCTGGCGTAAGACTACGTTATATGTGGAAGAATCCAAACACTGGCGAGACAGAGGAAATACTTATTGAATGTACAGAAACACGAGACCAACCTAAAAACAAGGAAAGGGCTTTGTCTCGTTTGCGTACATTCATTTATGACAAAGAACACCAGAAATACGTTGACGATATTGCCAACAGGCGCAAATCACTTGTATCAACAGGTGACAGAAGTGCAAAAATCAGGACATACAACTTCCCTCAGGGACGTGTAACAGACCATAGAATCGGATATACCACACATGACCTACAAGGCTTTCTCGATGGCAACATCCAAGACATGATAGATGCCCTAACTGTTGCAGAGAATGCTGAGAGGATGAAAGAAGCAGAACTTTAAGTACAGGAGTTTTAACACAATGGGATTTATCTATACAAAAAAGAAGGATGAAGACAAACAACGAGAGAAGACTGTTCCCAGTGAGGAATTCGTCAATCTTATGATTAGAACCAAGAAATCCCCAGACAAGATAAAAGAAATACCCAAGACAGAAAGCAAGTAACAATGAACAGACAACAATTAATTGAGCAGATAAGAACAAAGAAAAGTTTTCTCTGCGTTGGTCTTGATACAGACATAAAGAAGATGCCCCCGCACCTTTTAAGCGACAAAGATCCTATATTTACATTCAACAAGAATATTATAGATGCGACAGCACCATACTGTGTTGCCTACAAACCAAACTTGGCATTCTATGAGGCATTCGGACTGAAGGGTATAGATGCTTTTGAGAGGACTATTGACTATCTAAAGAAGAACTATCCAAATCATTTCATAATTGCGGATGCCAAGCGTGGTGACATAGGAAACACTTCTGCCATGTATGCCAAGACCTTCTTTGAAGAATATGATGTTGACGCTCTTACTATAGCACCATACATGGGAGAAGACAGCGTCAAGCCATTTCTGGGATATGACGGGAAATGGGTTGTTCTTCTTGCCCTTACGAGCAACAAAGGTTCTCACGATTTCCAATTGACAGAGGATTCAAACGGAGAGAGACTGTTCGAGAAAGTACTTAGAAAGAGTCAAGTATGGGGAAATGCGGACAATATGATGTATGTCGTCGGTGCGACACAGGGCGAAATGTTCAAAGATGTAAGGAAACACGTACCCAACCATTTCCTTCTTGTACCAGGTGTAGGTGCACAAGGTGGCAGTCTTCAAGAAGTCTGCAAATATGGCATGACTAAAGACTGCGGACTTCTTGTCAATTCTTCAAGAGGCATAATTTATGCAAGCAATGGTGAGGACTATGCAGAGGTTGCAGCATCAAAAGCCAAAGAATTGCAAGCAGAAATGGCAATAGAATTGGAAAAATTGGCTGATGAATGACTGTAAGATCATAAACGACCCCGTTTTCGGATTTATTAAGATTCCGAGAGGACTTCTACTGGATATTGTATGCCATCCTTTAATGCAGCGTCTTACAAGAATCAAGCAGCTTGGAATGTCTTCGGTCGTTTATCCTGGTGCGCAGCACACACGTTTCCAACACTCTATTGGAGCATTACATCTCATGAGTGAGGCTGTCACATCTCTAATTCAAAAAGGCATATATATATTTGACAGTGAAGAGGAAGCAATTCAGGCTGCCATTCTCCTGCACGACATTGGTCACGGTCCATTCTCTCATGTTCTTGAACACACACTGATTGACGGGATATCACATGAGGAAATATCCCTTCTTATGATGGATCGTATAAATAAAGAGCTGGGAGGAAGACTAAACCTCGCCATTAAAATCTTTAAAGACGAGTATCCTAAGAGATTCCTCCACCAGCTTATAAGCAGCCAGCTGGACATGGATCGCCTTGACTATTTAAGGCGTGATAGTTTTTTCACAGGTGTCAATGAAGGCAATATCGGTTCTGCCCGTATCATAAAGATGCTGAATGTTGTGGAAGATAACCTTGTTGTCGAATCGAAAGGTATATATTCCATAGAGAATTATCTAACGTCAAGGCGTCTAATGTATTGGCAAGTATATCTGCACAAGACTGCCGTGGCATGTGAAAAAGTCCTTATAAACGCTCTTAACAGGGCAAAGTTTCTCAGAATGACTGGGCACGACATCTTTGCATCGCCCAGTCTTGACTATTTCCTCTGCAACAATATTGATGCCAGCCATTTCCATACTTCACCAGAGGCACTTGAGCATTATAGCCTATTGGACGATAATGATATTTGGTGTGCACTTAAAGTATGGCAGAAGAGCAACGACAAGATACTTGCATTATTGTCAAGTGATGTCATAAACAGACACATTTTCAAGGTGGAAGTTAGTGACTCTCCTTTTCCTTCTGACTATGTCTGTCAAATTATAGAGCAATTGGCTTCACATTTCAATATCAGTCCTGATGACACAAAACACCTATACAGCATTGATACTGTCCAGAAAGACATGTACGACATAAACGATGACCACATCTCCATTCTTTACAAGGATGGCACATTAAGAGATATTGCAGAAGCCTCTGACATATTGAACATATCTCTGCTGTCTCGAAAAGTAAAGAAGCATTATTTCTGTTACCAAAAAATTCCAGACTTAACATAGGCTCATTGGGTATAAAAGGGAAACGTTGATGATGCATAGAAGAGCCATGTATCCACATCACATCCATCCATAAGCCTAAAATCAATAAAAAAACACATAAATATTTATATCTCTTCCATTAGTTTGACAAAAAATTATTATATTTGCAAATTATAATATAAACCAAATATAACAATGGAGTTTAGCGCAAAACAAATAGCCGAATTCATACATGGCAAAATAGAGGGTGACGAAAATGCGACCGTCAACACCTTCGCAAAAATTGAAGAAGGGAAAAAAGGAGCTATTTCCTTTCTGTCCAACCCCAAATATACACATTACCTTTACGACACAGAATCTTCTGTCGTATTAGTTGACGAAGCCTTGGAACTTACAAGGCAAACAAAAGCGACACTGATTAGGGTAAGCAATGCGTATGAGAGTGTTGCCAAACTACTACAGCTCTACGAATCCATGAAACCAAAAAAGCAAGGAATCGATTCCATGGCATTCGTATCCTCAACCGCAAAAATTGGTGAAGGCTGTTATGTCGGAGCATTTGCATATATCGGTGACAATGTTGAAATAGGTGACAATTGTCAAATATATCCTCATGCCACAATATATGACAACACTAAGATTGGCAACAATTGTATTATATATCCAAATGCATCAATATATCATGATTGTAGGATTGGCAACAATGTCACACTGCATTCCGGATGTGTAATTGGTGCTGACGGATTCGGTTTCGCTCCTAGTCAGGACGGTTATGACAAGATTCCTCAGATTGGCATTGTAACAATAGAAGACAATGTCGAAATTGGTGCAAATACATGTGTTGACAGATCAACAATGGGAAGTACATATATAAGGAAGGGAGTAAAACTCGACAACCTGATTCAGATAGCTCATAATGTTGAAGTTGGCAAAAACACAGTGATGGCTGCTCAGGTTGGTGTTGCTGGAAGCACGAAGGTTGGAGAATGGTGCATGTTTGGCGGTCAGGTAGGTATGGCTGGACACATTACTATAGCCGACCGTACTAATGTTGGAGCACAAGCAGGCATTCCCGGAAATGTCATGAAGCCTGATACTACAATACTCGGAACTCCCGCATACGATGCAAAAGGATTCATGAAATCCTCAGCTATTTTCCGTAAATTACCCGATATGTATGCACAGCTTAACAATCTGCAACAGGAAATAGAGAAATTAAAGAACAACCGATAAACAATGTTGCCAATCCAATGGTAACAGAATAAAATGGATATACGACCATATTAATTAATTCAATGGGATAATGGAGAACGTGCCAAGCCCATGACATAAAACGAAATTAAATGGAAACATCAAAGCAAAAAACTCTCAAAGGGAGTTTCTCCCTCTGTGGCAAAGGACTTCATACAGGCTTAAGTCTTACTGTAACATTCAATCCTGCAGCAGAGAACACGGGATATAAAATTCAAAGAATTGATTTGGAAGGAGAACCTATTATCGATGCTGTTGCGGAAAAAGTGATAGACACTCAACGGGGAACCGTACTCGCAAGCGGTGATATAAGGATATCTACCGTAGAACATGGTCTCGCAGCTCTATTTGCCATGGGAATTGACAATTGTCTTATACAGGTTAATGGTCCGGAATTTCCTATCCTTGATGGTTCCGCTGCCATGTATGTGGATAAAATCAACAATGTTGGCATTGTAGAACAGAACGCTCCTAAAGATTACTATATCATCAGAAAGAAAATAGAAGTCAAGGACGAACAGACAGGTTCATGTATCACGATATTGCCTGATAGCCAGTTCAGTATTACGGCAATGTGCTCTTTTGAGTCAAAGTTTATAAACAGTCAGTTTGCCACTCTTGATGACATGTCACATTTCCCACAAGAAATCGCACCTGCGAGAACTTTTGTTTTTGTAAGGGATATAGAACCTCTGCTTCAGGCAAACCTTATCAAGGGAGGAGACCTTGACAACGCCATTGTAATATATGAACGCCAGACGACACAGGACCGTCTTGACAAATTGGCAGACATGTTGCATGTGCCACACATGAACGCAAACGACTTGGGATATATCCAACACAAGCCTTTGGTATGGGACAACGAATGCACACGGCATAAACTCCTTGACATTATCGGTGACATGGCGCTTATAGGCAAACCTATAAAAGGGCGAATAGTAGCTACAAGACCTGGTCATACCATAAACAACAAGTTTGCAAGGTTGATGAGAAAGGAAATTCGCAAACACGAGATACAAGCTCCCATCTATGACCCTAATGAAGAGCCTATAATGGACAACAACAGAATAAGAGAATTGCTTCCACATCGTTATCCTATGCAACTTGTTGACAAAATTACAGCTATTGGACCTACAAGCATAGTGGGTATTAAAAATGTTACAGCCAACGAGCCATTCTTTCAAGGACATTTCCCACAGGAACCAGTAATGCCTGGAGTACTTCAGGTTGAGGCGATGGCACAATGTGGTGGACTTCTTGTCCTCAATCAGGTTGAAGAACCGGAAAAATGGTCAACATATTTCCTGAATATAGACAATGTAAAATTCCGTCAGAAAGTAGTACCAGGAGACACTTTGCTTTTCAAAGTTGAACTGCTCCATCCCGTGCGTCATGGAATCAGTTCCATGAAGGGTTACATGTTCGTTGGAGACAGAGTCGTATCAGAGGCCACATTCACAGCCCAGATTGTGAAAAACAAGTAATAATCATATATATTATGAATCAGATCAGTCCTTTAGCTTATATTCATCCAGAAGCGAAACTTGGAGACAACAATGTGATTGGACCATTTTGCTTCATTGACAAGGATACTGTAATAGGTGACAACAATATCCTTCAGAATAGTGTTACTATCAACAGCGGAGCCCGCATTGGCAACAACAATGAGTTTTTCCCAGGTGCAAGCATTTCAACAAAGCCACAGGATCTTAAATACAAAGGAGAACTTACGACTTGCCAGATTGGAGACAACAATTCCATCCGTGAGAACGTGACCATTTCAAAAGGCACTGCTTCCAAGGGCACAACCATTGTTGGAAGTAACAATCTGCTGATGGAAAACATGCATATTGCGCATGACTGTGTTATTGGAAGTTCATGCATTATTGGAAATTCCACAAAATTCGGAGGCGAAGTGATCGTTGATGATTTTGCCATTATTAGTGCTACTGTATTATGCCATCAGTTCTGTCACATAGGCGGATACGTTATGATTCAGGGCGGATGCCGATTCAGTCAGGACATTCCTCCTTATGTCATTGTAGGAAAAGAGCCTTCACATTATTGCGGCATAAACATAGTTGGTTTAAGACGTAGAGGGTATAGCAAGGAAACAATAGACAATATCCACAATGCATATCGCCTTCTTTATTCTAAAGGACTCATGAAAGAAGGTATTGATGAGATACGTAAGAATCTGCCACAATGCAAAGAGATTGATTATATCATTGATTTCGTTGAGAATTCCCAACGTGGCATCATACGATAATGAAGAAATATCTCATAGTTCTGACAGGACCGACAGGAGTCGGCAAGACGGAGGTTTGCCTCCACCTTGCCGACTTTTTCAAGATACCCGTCATTAATGCTGACTCAAGACAGATATTTAAAGAAATCCCAATTGGAACAGCGGCCCCTACTCCACTACAACAAAGCAAAGCCAAACATTATTTCGTTGGTACGCACTCCATAGACGACTACTACAGTGCTTCTGTTTACGAGGAAGAGGCGATGAGGATTATCGGAGAGATACATAAGACATCTGATATAGCTCTTCTAAGTGGTGGTTCTATGATGTATATAGATGCCGTTTGCAATGGCATTGACTATTTACCAACTATTGACGATGCCACACGCAACAAGATGAAAATTCGTCTAGAAGAGGAAGGACTTGACAGCTTAGTAAACGAGTTGAGCATTCTGGATCCGGAATACTGGGAAATTGTTGACAGGAAAAACCCACGCCGTGTTGTGCATGCTTTAGAGATATGCCACGTTTCAGGAAAAACATATACATCATTCAGGAAAAACAAGAAAAAGCCACGCCCTTTCTCTATTATTAAAATAGGACTTGAGATTCCAAGGGAAACTCTATACGAAAAGATTAACAAACGAGTCTTCCAAATGTTTGAGCAAGGGTTAATAAATGAAGCTCTTGCTGTTTATCCAAAGAGACATCTCAATTCACTCAATACTGTTGGTTTCAAAGAAACATTTGAATATCTTGACGGACTGTCCACTCTTGAGGATACCATTACAAGGATTCAGAACAATACCCGCAAATATGCCCGCAAACAGATTACATGGTACAAGAAGGACAATGATATGCAGTGGTTTAGTCCTCACAATATTGAAGAAATCTTAAAATACATAAGCAAACAATCGTTATTAGACGTGAAATAAGTACCTTTGCACATACATAACATCCATGCCACATACCATTATTAAGGGTAATAGCATTTAAAGTTTTAAAGGAAAGTATTCATGAGTATCATAACATCAATAATGAATAGCACATATTCATTATTTAGAAAAGTCAAGAGTCTTACCATCTGGTATTTGAATTTATATAAAGACAAGAAATGGTACACCAGAACCATCATAGGAATAACATCCTTTTTAGTTGCAATATTTCTATTCCTTGGAATGGTTGACATTAACTTCCTATGGCTATTTGGAAAATCACCGGGATTCTTGGACATTGCCACGCCACCTACTTATGCAGCATCAGAGGTATATAGCTCAGACGGAGTATTGATAGGAAGATATTTCAAGGAGAACAGGACACCGGTAAAATATGAGGATGTCAATCCTGACTTTTGGAAAGCACTCATAGATACAGAAGATGAGCGTTTCTATAGCCACTACGGCATAGACCCCATGGGTATCATTGGAGCCATGAAGGATGCCGTCACTCACAATGATGCACGCGGAGCCTCAACAATAACCCAACAGTTGGCAAAGAATCTATTCCGTGTTCGTACAGAATACTCAACCGGATTACTTGGAAAAATTCCCGGCATCAGGATTCTTATCATGAAGAGCAAGGAATGGATAATTGCCACAAAACTTGAGCTGCTGTTTGACAAGAACGAAATACTGACAATGTATGCCAACACCGTTGATTTCGGCAACAATTCATTTGGCATAAAAACAGCTGCCAAGTCATATTTCAATACAAGTCCTGCAGAACTGACTACAGAACAGATTGCTGTGTTAGTAGGAATGCTCAAGGCAACTACGACATACAATCCTATTCTGCATCCCGACAAATCTGAGAAACGTCGCAATGTCGTCCTCAGCAATATGGTTAGTCATGGTGACCTCTCAAAAGATGAATACGAAACCATCGCTGGTCAACCTATAAAGCTAAACATTCATAACGAGGATTCCTATGAAGGTCAAGCTCAGTATTTCCGTGAGGCTGTGGCAAAATATCTAAAGCCATGGCTTGAAGAGAACAACTATGATCTCTACAGCAGTGGACTTAAGATTTATACCACAATAGACACAAGGATGCAGCATTATGCCGAACAGGCAACATTAAAACAAATGCGGCAGATACAGAGAAATTTCAATAACCACTGGGGAAGCCAAGAGCCTTGGCGTGATGAAAATGGTAATCTTGTACCGGGATTCATCGAGAAGATTGCTAAATCATTGCCTCTCTACAAATCACTACAGGCAAAATATCCAAACAATCCCGACAGTGTTGACTACTGGCTCAACAAGCCGCATAAGGTAAAGCTATTCGATTATGGCAAAGGAAGCATAGAAAGAGAGATGTCAACAATGGACTCCATACGGTATATGGTTAAGTTCATGCATTGTTCCATGGTGGCTATGGAACCGAATAGCGGTGAGATAAAAGCATGGGTTGGCGACATTGACTTTGACACTTGGAAATACGACAAGGTAAGAGCGCAAAGACAACCTGGTTCAACATTCAAACTATTTGTCTATACAGAAGCTATCAATCAGGGACTGACACCATGCGATAAACGCAGAGACGAATACATCTCCATGCAGGTTAAAGACAAGAAGACTGGGGAAATATCTACATGGGCACCAACTAATGCCAATGGAAGATTCTCTGGTGACAGCATATCCCTGAAAAGTGCATTCGCTAAGAGTATCAATTCCATAGCTGTTCGGCTGGGACAGGAGATGGTAATAGAGAACATTGCCAAGACAGCTAAAGACATGGGTATTCAAAGTCCTCTTGATGATGCACCATCACTTGCCCTAGGGTCAAGTGACGTTAATCTTCTGGAATTAGTGAACGCTTATTGTACCGTGGCAAATGATGGTAAGCATAGAGAACCTGTCCTTGTTACGAGAATTGAGGATGCGAAAGGAAATGTCATTTTCCGTGGACCAGATTCAGACCATAAGGTTTTGTCAGACCGGACTGCATTCCTTGTTCAAGAACTGCTGAAAGGTGGACTCAATGAACCCGGAGGAACATCTCAAGGTCTTAGAGCTTATATTACGCCTGATACCGATTGGGGTGGTAAGACGGGAACGAGCAATAACCATTCTGATGCTTGGTTTATTGGGGTGAGTCCTAAACTTGTCGTAGGAGCATGGGTAGGAGGCGAATACAGATGTATCCACTTCAGGACAGGCTCGCTGGGACAAGGCTCTCGCACAGCCCTCCCTCTATGCGGTCTGTTCATTAAGTCTGTTTTCCATGACAGCCGTTTCAACAGCTACCATGCTAAATGGTCACTATCTGAAAACAGCGACATTGAGCCATCTATGTACAATTGTGTAGGATACTATTCAAAACCTGTTGAGAACGACACCATACATATAATATATCGCGAGGAGGGAGAAGAAGACAAAGAGGACAATAGCGAGCTTGATGAAAACATAACATCTGAAAAGCCTGATGCAGACAATGCTCCAAATAACAAATCAAGTGAGACATCTCCTGCCGCATCATCTAAGGAGAAAAAGACAAACGAGTCACAGCGTACAGCCAAACACGACTCTGAGGTAATGTAAGCAGGTACATGGCATTTCACAGGAAGGCAATATATATCCATTAACACCATATATAATAAGGAATAGCAATAATGAAAGTGGAACTTATCGTTGTTGGGAAAACAACAGACAAGTTATTATCTAAAGCAATAGAGGATTATACAGGAAGGATAAGCCATTACATGCATTTTTCCATTACTGTAATACCAGAGTTAAAGAACACTAAGAGCCTTACGGAGGAACAGCAGAAGGAAAAAGAGGGACAGTTGATTCTGAAAGCAATACAACCGTCTGACACTCTTGTCTTACTTGATGAGCATGGGAAGGAATTCAGAAGTATAGAACTTGCATCATGGCTTGAGAAGAAAAAGAGCACATCAAGGAAACTTGTCCTCCTCATAGGAGGACCATACGGTTTTTCTCCTGAGGTTTATGCGCGAGGAAACGAAAGATTGTCACTGTCAAAACTCACGTTCTCCCACCAGATGATAAGGCTCATAATAACAGAACAACTATACAGAGCCTGCACTATCATTAAGGGTGAGCCTTACCATCATGAATAGGCATTATCTGAATTGGCTAATCATACCGCCAAATGATGTTTTCTTAGACGCTTTTATATGCCAAATGATGTTTATTCAGACTGTTGTTTCAATTGAAGAAATTCCAGCTTAGTCCAAAACGGAATATTCTTTGGTTGATTGGATAGTGTGGAGTAAGGAAAGCTTCTCCTCCTTCAGAGTAATTAACATGGCTCATCATGACAAAGAACCTCGTATGTTTAAGATGGAAGTTGGCATAGAGGTTTACTATAGGATAGTTACCTGTTTTCACCCTTACGTCCTTATTCTCCTGTACAACAAACTGACCAACACCCGGACAATACTCCGGTGCGAAATACTTAGTAAAATACCGCAGGTCAGCACCAAAGTCACACTTCAGGACCTTGGCTATCTTAAACCTGAGATATAGATTAGAATATATATTGATGTCTGGAACGGCGACAGCATCCTCGTCACTTGAATGCTGATAGGTTATCTCGTTCTCCCAATTAATCTTTCCGAATGTGAAATCCTGCTTCAGTTGTACAGTCAAAATATTGAGACTGCTTGCCTGTCTTACACTTACATCAGTGGAAACAGGTATCATGTCATTTCCCGACTGCACTAAATTGTATGTCTGTGCCAGATATGTGTAATTGCTAATCTGGTCAACAGCAAGCCTAAGGGATGTTCTTGTCAATCCGAAATTCAGCACTCCCTCTACACGTGAATGCACTATGTCATCAAGGTTGTCATTCTGCCATGCGAAATGCTTGCTTTGGAATTTCTCATAATAAAAAAATGGTTTATATTTATGGAACATTCCATTAGCCTCAAGGCGCACACTATCTCCGAACAATGGGAAGTTCAGGTCTGCATTGGCAGATACGTTTATCTCACCGGCTTCATCTCCAGCTACACCAATTTCTCCTGTAGCCACATAGTGCAGAGTCCTTCCCTGTGCCTTTGTGAGTTGTCCACCAACGTAGTACGAGTTTTCCGTATAGCCATTATATCCTCTTTCTGTATTTGGCAGAGTAAAATGGCGCAGGCTGTTTGTTCCATATATTTTAACTCCTGCTTTAGCCCATTTGTTGAATCCTTCAAGAAGGGCAATGCCAACTGTATTCTTCAAATGCCAGTGTCTGGTCTTATCGAATATTGAGTCACCAAGAAATTTACCTACTTCTCCAAAATCATTCAGATAAAAACCATCAGGTGTATCGTAGGCCTGATATATTCGCCGCAGATTCTCAAAATTAAGTGTATGTATTATACTCGTCACTGGTACATACTCGTCCTTTAGCCAAGTAGTATCATTATTGGCACTTTCTGATATTGCGATAAGGCTGTCAGCCTCAGCTTTTCCATTCACGACAATCCTGCCTTCATCTGCAGTCACTCCTACTAACGGAGAGTCGCCTTGGACAACAGCATCGTCTGGTCTGCCGGCTGAACGCATCTGCTTGTCATATTCTTCTTCGTCAAAATCCTCATTGTTCTTTTCAGCAAGACGTCTTGCACGCTCCTTAGCCTCCCTTGCTTCTTGCTCTTTCTTTGCCTTGATGGCAAATTTCCTTGCCTCTATCTCTTCTGGAGTCATCGGCACTTTCCTCATGAATCCGAAACTGTAACGATGGTTGAAGAATACAGACTTGCTGTCGTTTCTATTCCAGTTTCTACTGAGAACGGTAGGTATCTCCTCCTCTGTGAACGACTCGTTGAAGCTCTCTGGCGCTGTGATATACTCATCATTGGTTATACCACCATTTTCAGCGACTTTCTGATAATTGAGTCCAGCAAGGAAATGAGCCTGATATCTGTCTCCGAGATACGAACCGTAAAGAGAGTAGTTAAAATGAGAAGTGCTCTGGTTGCTGTAATATCCACGACCATATATATAGTCGAACTTAAATCCCACACCAAGTCTCTTGCCGGCATTGACGGCAAACAGTGCTTTGAAATGGTCCTCACCATTTGTCCTGTCACCAGCTGAGTTATATGACAAATTGGTTATTGGAGACAAGGTGTTTGTAAAATGGAATTCCTCTGGCTTAAAACCGAAGAAGTCGTATGGATTGCTGAATATAAAATCACCGAAATCGCTTCTGTCTATGAAGATTCGATTTATTCGCGGAGAGCCAACATTCCCCAACGTATTATACTCGCCATGCAAACCCGTCGTGAAAATTGTATTCATGAACATGTGGGATAGAGTGTCTGGAGTAGTACTTCTGATATCTCCGAAACGCTCATCGACGGTCCATACCTTTAGTCCCTTTGGAATCTCCTTATGCTGACTCTGAATACTGTCAGAACGTCCTTTGTTTGTGCGGTCAAAACCAGACGGAGTATATATTCCGTCATCTGTCAACTGGTTGTAGTCCTGAGCATAAGCCGTCTGAAAAAATGTGACGGCAATCATTATTGGCAATAAAACTTTTCTCATCTGTGCATAAAGCGTAAGGCACATTCCACAATCTTGAATACCATCGAGCCAAGGATGATGTATGTACCCACCCTTTCTTCGGCAAAGAAATATACACACATGCCTACTATGGCCCCTATCATGAATATTATGTTCAGCCACTGACGCATCAAAGTAGTAATGTCTCGTTCCTGCTCATTTCGTCTATGGCGTTCTGGAAACTCTGTTTTCGTTATTTCGTTATCTGTCATGATTCATTTCTTTTTTTTAAAACCGTCAGTCATTCTCCACCCTCACATTAGGAAGTAGAGGATGTCAGACAATTATAGGATATAAGCTTTGATATCCTTGAAAAGTTCATCTTTCCTGTCAATAGTCTTTTTCCTGAATTTACCACATATTGGATATAACCGAGTATGTTTCTTGTTGACAGCCACATCGTCAGTAATCCATTCTTCAGCCTTGTACCTTTCCGTTTTGTTGCCTTGGGTATATGTGTAATTAACACGCTGCATAATGACCTCAAGATGTTCGTCCGTGCATACCGTCTGTAATACATAATTCAGTTCTGCCCTGTCCAACGATATGAACGTATGGGAAAACACCAGCCATTCCTGCATAACGACCGCTATCTTGTGCTCATTCTCGTTTACCAAAGCTATCTTGCTGCGTTCCAGCATATCCTTTCCTCTTGTCAATGTGTTATAGAATGACAGCATCTCCTTGTAAATCTGGGATGAACTCTTGCCTGGAACATCAAGACTGAGTTTCCAGCAAACATCTCCATCAACAACAGGAACGGCATCCATGGCAAGATATTTGTCATTGAGCTGTGTGTCATCTTCCTTTCTGGTTTCTTCTTTGACAATAGCTATTTCCGACTCCTCCGGTGCTTTCCAATTATTAGTGACATCTTCTTCTCTTGTCTTATCGGTAACGCCAGAGTCCTCTTTGGATTGTATATTCTCAATTACATCTTTGGTATTGGCTTCAGCTTCTCTTGCATTTTCAGTTGCCTCCACACTAACCTTCTCAGCTGCTTTACGTGTCTCTTCTGCTTCTGCCCTCATCTTCTCAGCTGCTTTACGTGCCTCTGCAGCTGCGGCTTCAGCAGCTTCTTGTGCTGCCTTGGCTGCCTCCTGCGCTGCCTTTGCCGCTTCTTGTGCCGCTTTTGCCTTGGCTTCGGCTTCAGCTTGCAGAACAGACAATCGACTCTGACTGTCATCTACCGACTGTGCACTTGCAGCCAGGGAAAAAGAAACAAACAACAAAACGAATGATAAAAACAAGAAATACATCTTACCTTTTCCCACCATGGAATAATGACACTTTCTGTTCTGCCCATCAAGCTTGGATGAAACGATTATATTCTCCATATAAATCAATATCTATTATTTTACCCTATGATTGTTATCTACCGATTAGCAAGTTCTATATTTGCTTACAATAGGATGCAAAAATACTATATTTTATCGAGATTGTATGCATCTGTAAGTAAAAATTAACTCATTTTTTTAATCACCTCTTGTTTGACATAACAGTTCCATCTGTTATTTTAACGTTAGTGTTAGAGCTTAAGTCTCACCGGTAAGTATTACACTTCTATTTGGACATCGCAACTTACAAGTAGATATGGTCAAGCATCACTTTACATGTTTCCTTCTTTACTCCCTCATACCTTTTATCGTGATATATATAATTACCGGTGCTCCGATTAATGGTGTAACAGAATTAAGGGGTAGCATTCCACCTGCCACGGGGACAGAGCATATCACATTGCACACCAAAGCAATGACGGCACCAAAAAGGATTGTGAACGGAAGAAGCACACGATGGTTGTCTGTCTTTATAAAAAGACGTGAGATATGTGGTACAGCCAGTCCAATGAATGAGACAGGACCACAGAAGGCAGTTACTACAGATGTCAACACTCCGGTTATCACCAATATGGAATTACGTAATCGTTTCGTATTGAATCCAAGATTCTCTGCATAATATTCTCCCAGGAGAAGCGCATTGAGCGGTTTCACCATGAAGACAGAAGCTGTAAGTCCTAATGATACGAGTATAACAAATAAAGGCATACGTTGCATTGACACGCCAATGAAGCTTCCCATGCCCCAAACAATATACGACTTGACACCTTCAGCCACTGCAAAGGAACTGGTAATTGTCGTTACAGCCGAGGTGAGATAACCTATCATCATTCCAGCTATTAGCAATGTTACATTGCCCCTAAGGAAATTAGAGAGCATGAATATTATTATAGTAACACACATGGCTCCCATGAAAGAAGCCATCAAGACAGCAATAAATCCTCCAAGTGACATGCTTCCAATAGACACACTGCCTCCCATAACGAGCATTACTATGGCAACACCCATGCCCGCACCTCCATTAATGCCGAAAACAGAGGGACCTGCAAGAGGATTACGGAAAGCTGTCTGCAACAGCAATCCACTTGATGACAATGCCGCTCCTGCAAACATGGCTGTCAATGCCTGTGGAAGCCTGACAGAAGTTACTATATAATGCCATACTGGATTGGTATCGGAGGTTCCTGACAATATTCCCAGTACATCTGAAATGGGAATACGGACAGCCCCAAGCATCAAGCTGACAGCAAACAGTACTAAAAGCAATAAAGTCAATATCAAGAACTTAAAACTATTCATCATGTTTCATCTTTAACAAAGACGTTGCAACCAGAATGTCACTTCGTAACTTTCCTATAATAGATTGTCTTACCATTTCCCAGCTCTGGATGGACAATCGCCACAAGGTCGCGAAGAAGCAAATCTGGTCTGAAAGATATATCGTCAAAATACGGCACAGACAATGTATTGACAGTCCATATGTTTCTTTCACGCCATGCTCTCATCATCCTGTATGCATCGTTCTCATTACCAATACTTTCATAAGAGATGTCATCATCCATAACATTGAACAACCACACATCAGACTCGCCAGCTTTGTCCAAGACTTCCTCAACTGACTTAGGAAGACTACCTCCATGAGTATCTGATGAGAACGGATAAGAACCTCCTGCATCTATTATGGCATGTGCCATACTGCTATTTCCACCTGGCACATACCAAGTACCACCCATCACACGCTCTGTTATGACAGACGGATGTGATGAGGCAGCCCGAGCCTGTTCACTCAATCTCTGGTATTCACTTTCTACATTGCTGAACAGAGAGTCTGCCTCACGCTCTTTACCGAAAAGTATTCCATAAAAGCGCATCCATTCCGCCCGTCCCAATGCCGATGTCTCCATATAATCGGCACATTCTACAATAGGAGCTCCTGCTTCCTCTATTATTCCATAACCTCCACTATTCTCGTATGGTGTAACGAAAATGGCATCTGGCGTCAAACTGATTATCTTTTCAACATCTGGTGACAATGACGCCCCACAATCCATTACTTTTAACCTATCGATTCCTGTTTTGACAACAGGCGACACGATGTATTCCTTGTCAGCTATACCCGCAATCCTGTTTCCTGCTCCAAGACTGAAGGCAAGAGATACGTGAGGAGACGAGAAAACGACGGCTCTGTCAAACGGAATGTATAAAGCCGTACCATCTGGCAAATCAGATGAAATAGCAGAGTCTTTCCTTTCAACAAGGACATAACGGTGCAGGACTTTTGATGAATCCCACGGGCTGACAAGCGTTGCAACACGGAAATTCCCCACCATATCAATGGATATATTCCTTGCATATTTGAAGCCGTCACCTCTTCCAATAACATTATTCTCATTGGCACATGACAGAATAAGGAAGAGAAACAACATAAAAGCACATACTTTCCGAATCATGATACAAAGTTACTGCAAGACTGAATAAGGACAAAATAAAAAACAATGTTTTTTTTACAACTCATGAAAAGACGAGGAGATTGAATCATAATATTGAAAAAATATACGTCAGAAAAGGCATATTTCAAATATAATTAGTAACTTTGCCGCTGATTCTTAATGTGAACTAATTATCAAACCTACATAACATAATGGATACAGAAAAGACAAGTCTCTTAGACAACATCTACTCAAAAAAGAAAATGCTTGAGTTAGCTGTGATTTTGTTAGTGACAGCAGTAATATGGTGTCTTCCTCTTGACTCATTCGGAATAGAGGGACTTACAATCATCCAACAGCGTGTAATTGCAATTTTTGTATTTGCCACCCTTTCATGGCTTACGGAGGCCATACCATCATGGGCGACATCGCTTGCCATCATCACAATAATGTGCTTTACGGTGTCAAACAACAGTCTGTCGTGCTTTAAGGAAACTTGTGCAAAACTGCAAGCAAACGACAAGGAACTGCAAGTTACAAAGGACATTAAGTTCACAAGCGGCATCTACGACTCTGACAAAATAGTGTTCGACAGGAACGAGAAGACTCTAATACTGAACGGCAAGAATATCATCATGAAACTGCCAGAGATGAAAAAGGGTGAAACAGTGCTGGTGACATATCTCGCAAAGGAAGGAGAGAAAGGCTATTTGGCTGGCTCAAAGAACACCGTCGTTAAAGGCGGCAAGACAACTGACGACAGCAAGACATTAATGGCAAGTGTCACAAAAGACGGCCCTGTTTACTTCACTACAAAAGGAGGAGCACTCCACCTGAAATCAATAGAACTGCTGGAAAGTAGTGGGAAAGACTCCAAGAGTGACAGGAAATGGGATTTTGAAGACATGAGTGATGATGACCTGCGCTCGCTTGCAGCAGACAACCAGACATGGATATGCAAAGACAACGCATACAGCAACAAGGACTTGATAGAAGGTGCAGATTTTGGTTCTGAGCTGAGTTCGACTGAAATTATGGCTACTTTCGCCAATCCTGTAATCATGCTTTTCCTCGGAGGCTTTATCCTTGCCATTGCTGCAACAAAATCAGGACTTGACGTATTGCTGGCAAGAAGCCTTATAAAACCTTTCGGAAATAAGAGCGAGAATGTTCTGCTGGGCTTCCTCCTTATTACTGGAGTATTCTCTATGTTTGTATCCAACACCGCCACGGCTGCCATGATGCTTACATTCCTCACGCCAGTGTTCGCCGCTCTTCCAGCAAGCGGAAAAGGAAGGATTGCACTTACTCTGTGCATTCCTGTGGCAGCAAATATCGGTGGAATAGCAACACCTATCGGTACTCCTCCCAATGCCATCGCCGTTCAGGCTCTCAACGACACGCTTCACATGAGCATTGGTTTTGGACAATGGATGATGGTCATGTTCCCATTTGTCATCCTGATGCTTTTCATATCATGGTTTATCATCAAGAAACTCTTCCCATTCTCCAAAAAGACCATAGAACTTGACATTACAGGAAATGTACATAAAGGATGGAGAATGTGGGTCGTTTCCATAACATTCATCGTAACAATACTCATGTGGCTTCTTGACCGTGTCACAGGTGTTGACGCCAACACAGTGGCACTCATACCAATGGGAGTATTCGCAATCACTGGTGTCATAACAGCAAGAGACCTTCAGTCAATTGACTGGAGCGTTATCTGGATGGTGGCAGGAGGATTCGCACTCGGACTTGGACTTAACTCTTCAGGACTTGCCGCTGCGGCTATTGACTCTATACCATTCGCAAAATGGAGTCCGCTGATGATTTTGATAGCTTCAGGTCTTATCTGCTATGTTCTTTCAAACTTCATATCAAACACAGCCACAGCCGCACTTCTCGTGCCGATACTTGCAGTCGTATGTACTGGAATGGGAGACTTGCTTGGCTCTATAGGTGGTACCAGCACTATCATCATTGGTATTGCTTTGTCTGCATCAAGTGCCATGTGCCTTCCTATTTCCACACCTCCCAATGCCATTGCATACTCGACAGGACTTGTAAAGCAGAACGACATGCTGAAAATAGGGCTTATCATAGGTGTACTCTGCATGGTGATTGGTTATGGAATACTATATCTTGTAGGCATATCCCACTTGTTCGGATAAGGCGAATTTAGAATAACAGCAAGCTGGAATACAAATCCCACTAAGGCAGCAATAAGAAAACAATGCCTTTGTTTAGGATTTGTATTCCATTTTTTTTCTCAAATCTAATAACCGATTTGGGGTTATAGGTTGAATGCATATTTTACAGTCTCAAACACCTCGAGAAACATCATAAGGACAGGAATCAAAGGTGCAACACAACGTATGCCCCAGACTATAGCATTGAATATGGAAGTTATATTACCAAAGGTTCCACAAATAACGCCATAGGAAATAGAACATACTGAAACCGTTGCCGTGAGTGTTGAAACTATCGATTTTGAGAATGGACCAGGAAAGAGATCTCCATTGACATTGGCAAGAACAGCATGTGGCAAGCATGTAAGGAGAAACATCATCACCATAACTATAACCATCTCTCCAAAAACTATTCGCAGAGCCAGTTTGTGCTGGAAGAGGAAGGGTTTCCTAACATCATCTCTATTCTTCCCAAAAGATAGCAGGCCGCTTTTAACCAATAGACCAAGACCAACAGACAACAATAACAGCCATGCCAGAGGCTCTGAAATAACATTGGACACAGAAGTGGCAAACAACCATCTCACTCCATCGCTTCCCATAAGGGAATTGACAGAAAGGTCTGGTCGAAGAGTGCTTATCATCCATGAAAGAATTATGACAAACAACTCAAGGCATATTAGCGACACAAACGAATAAGTCAGAATCCTGTTAGTCTTCATCGGGTTCGAGATTGTCTATATCTATAATCCTTAGCTCAAGTGCTCTTACGACAAGACGCGTTGCATTTATATTCATTCCGCCATTGCCATTTGGAAACAGTTTCTGAGACAACTCGTTTTGGCGTTTCTCAAGACTCTTGACACCGAATGGCATACCTCGAAGATTGGTAATCTGCTCCTTTGTATATCCAAGAGCAAGATGACGCAGGAATCGCTCGTCATATTCGTCTATCTCATATTCAACCATCGCTTCCTGATGCATCAACTGCGAGCCTACACTCTGCTTGAATCTGTTGACTATACGTTCAAGAATAGGCTGATTGAATACAAGACGCTTTCCAGACATGACACTTGCGACATCTCCACGGGTTAGGAGTTCTCCACTCTTAAGACAAATGCCGTCAGCTCCAGCATCCAAGACATCAACCCATAGCTTTTCGTTAAGTATCTCACCTGTAAATATGAGTACTTTAATGGAAGGATAAGCATCCTTCGTCTGGCGACAAATCTCTACGCCAACAGTAGTGGAGCCTCCAAGTCCTAAATCTAGAAGGACAAGGTCTGGTTTCTGATGTCTAATGAGTTTCCAATAAGCTATCTCATTCTCTGCCGTGCCTATTATCTCTGCTTCCGGAATATCATTTTTGAAAATTCCTTCCGTTCCTTTCAATTCCAGAGGTACATCCTCAACTATAATAACTTTGAATTTTTCCATATTACATTCATTATTTCTTTTTCACGTTATATCATTCTTTTTATACGGCAATGTGATTACCATCGACAGGCTTCCATCATCTGTTGACGAAGCGGAAATGCCACAACCTCTCATTCCTGTGCACTCACCTATATCTCTGACTATCTGACGACAGATAAGGAAAGGTATATTATCCGCTATAGGGGTAAAAAGAGAAGATGCTTGTGATTCTGTAACTTTAATATTGCTCATTTCTATTTCAACGCATACATACCTACCGCTGACTGATGACGAAATAACCATAGCCTCCTTATTGTCATTTCTTCGTTTAAACAGTTCGAACAAATAGCACAACATCTCCTCGTCTGCAAGAACTTTTTCCATTGTATCAGCCCCCTCCACAGGAATCTTCACCTTGTGGCATGTCGGTTTGATCGTGTCCAGTTGTCTCATTGCCTGCTGCGACAATATATGATACAATTCCTTATAATATGAAACAACCTCTACAACAGCCGTGTTGTCAACTTCCATATTGTCTATAAGCTGTCTGACTCGAGAGGGATAATACATTGTCTCATGTTTTATGGTTGAGAGACAGTTATCCAAAACGCTATTGCTTACATACAAGCGTTCGTGTTCATAACGAGCTCTATGGCACTCGTCCTTCATCAGATCTATTGCAGTCTGTGCATCCTCAAGCGTTGAGGCTGAAAGCCTTAGTTCTGACATGATTTTGCTTACAACCTCACGTAATTCATCAGGGAAGTCATCAGAAGGAATTTTCTCCACTTCCCTTAGTTTGTCCGAGAGGGGAACATCGCTGTCAAGAATTCCATTTATAAGTTTCACCTTCTCAAGGCAGAATCTGTAGAATATGTGATGACGGTAATAAAGGAAATAATATGCTGGCACTATTGACAGGAAGAGCAATGCAAGGATTGCCATCGTAATGTATTTGTTGGTCTCAGACTTGCTCATGACCCGACAATACTCACCGATGCTTGTATCTGCGGTCACCTCTCTGAATAGCTGGGTATATACCTTATTATTATATCTATATAGTTGCCATTCATGAAGAGCAAGCGCCGCCACAGCCGTTTCGTTACGAACAGAAAGAACGACATTATAGTTTACCTTTACACCTTCGTGCAACCATTTTATCTCAGGTGGCACGGCTGTCACATCTCCATACATTCTCAAGAGACTTTTTTTGTCATCATGTGTCTTCAGATAAAACTTGTTCAAATAAGCAAGGCAACTATCTGCATAATGAAGAGCCTCTTCGTATCTTCCTTCAACATTGCAGGCATATACCGAATCTGCAAATTCCTCTATCTTACTTGCATATAGGAAAGAAGGCGAAAGAAAAAGCAATATCGTAATAAGTTTACGCATACCACCTTTAGGAAGCCTGAAGAATAAGCGAGTACCTTTTCCCTTCTCACTTTCTGCAGAAATCATGCAGACGTTGAATATCTTACTGATTTTCTTATATTTGTTTATTATTCCAAGACAGTTAAGAAGCCCAAAGCCATGTGATTTAGAGGAAGCGACGTCTGCAATATCTTCAGATGCATTAAGGATAGGCTTGTGGTCAAACAACGTTGACAGTTTGTCACTTTCCATACCAACACCGTTGTCTGTCACAGATATTTCCACAAAGGAGTCTGTCTCACGTGCATCAACCTCCACGCGTCCATCCTTACCCGTAAATTTACGGGCATTGTCTGAAATAGTATTGAGCATAAACAGAGTAAGAGCCTTGTCTGCCTTGACTATAACATCCGTGGGATGCACAACAAGCTCAACCCCTTTCAATTTGAATGACATCATGTTCCTGTTAACAATATCAAACAATTCTTGCAAAGGGAAGCTCTCAATGTGAAGGCTCACTTTACCATGTCTTAACTTTATCCATGCCGTCAACACATCGTTGCATTCATTTATCTTGTCAACAAGCTCTTTCATGTATTCATAACGCTCGAGGCGCCTTTCTGCCGTAGCACGGTCCTTTTCTATACGGACTGTCTCATTAAGAATCCTGTCAATGAATGTACTTATATAATTAACAAGCGACATCTTTGCGCGTTGCTCCTCATGATACCGTTTCTGACTTACGACACTGGCTTGTATGCCATTATACTCATCTTCAAGCTCGCTTTTTTCTTCTTCAAGTTCAGATACTTTAGACAGGAATTTGTCTTCCCATCTTTTCAAAGGGTCTAAGAGTGGAGATATAGCATCCTTACGATAGTTCTTTTTTCTCAACCGGTCGAAAATAAGAAGCAATATAATCACAAGTATTGTCATTGTCGCAATAGCGGCAATCATCCAATTGAGCACGTTGGCTGTCCTGTCAAGTTGCGAGGCACGAGCCTCAAGGAACTTGTCCTGACGAGTCTCTTCCTGTAGGTCAAGATAGACATTCCTGTTATAGTCACTTGCCTGTTTGTTGTTTAGTGCTGAATACACGACACTGAGCTGCTCGCGTATGGATGCTATAAGGTCTGGTGCCTGCATTATTGCCTTGTTTGAATCGAGTGCTTTGTTAAGGCAGTAAAGAGCTGATTCATAATCATTAATCTGCCAGTAACATTGTGAGAGTGTCCTATACGCTCCTGCAATCTGATAGACATCACCATATTTTTGGAAAATGCCCAACGAACGTTCTGCTAAATTTCCCGCAAGTAAAGTGTCGGGCATATAGTCAGTATTAATGTATGCAATGGCTGACAAGTTATTTTCAATAAGACTATCTCTGACAGAAGGTAGTATCAGATGCTCGCTAATTGCCTGTAGAGAATTTGCTTCCCAGAATGTGTATCCCTGCTTTTGTGCAATGGCATAGCATTTGAGAAGATAGTCAAACTCCTGCTGATATACAGATTCCTGACTGCCTTTTGTAAGCAAGCCTCCGGAGCCAATCTGATAAAAGAAAGCAAGCTGCTGAGCCGTGTCAAGAGTTAAATAGTCTGTTTCCTCAATTATGTCCAATGCTTTTATTGACTGGGAAATCAGACCTATATAATAATAATAAGTTGAAGAGACAAGAGAAAATTCAGAAACGGCATAGGAAAGTCTCGTTTTCTGCCTCTCGGTTAGAATGTTGTAGTCTTTCCTAATCCTTGAGATACGTCTTTTTGCAGATTCATAACAATCATAGAAGTCCTTGTTATGTGATTCGCGCTGACAGAGACGCATCAACTGGACATCAGCTACCAAAAGCTCTATCTGGTTATCCGTAATACTCTTTATGGTATCTATTTGTGAATATGCCTTATTATAGTTCATCTTAGAGATATTCACAAAAACAAGATTGTTCAATGCCTCTGCTGCACCACTACCCTTTCCGGCTGTCGCTTCGTATGCACGGTTAGCATAGTGAAAGGTGGAATCAAGGTTCTTATAATGATAATGGTATGAGAGGTCGTTGTATTTATCCACATTTACCACATCATCGTCACTACATGAAACGAGAGAAGCAATGGCAAAGAAAAACAACAGATAAAGCACAAGGAGGTAAGACCTTGTAAACAAAAGCCTTACCTCCGTAGTGCCATATTGAGATGCACTTAACCTCTTGCCTTCGCAATGTAACCAAGAGCCTCTGCGCATTTATCGGAAATTGCTTTCCAGTCACCAGCTGCTACAACATCCTTCGGGAAAAGTTTGGAACCCATACCTACACAATAGACTCCTGCCTTTATCCATGATGTAAGATTCTCCTCGTCTGGAGACACGCCACCTGTAACCATAAGTTTTGACCAAGGCATAGGAGCCTTGAGACCTTTAACCAATTTTGGACCAAGTACATCGCCAGGGAACACCTTGCACAAGTCACATCCCACTTCCTGTGCGAAACCAACCTCAGACACAGAACCGCAACCTGGAGTATATGGAACCAAACGACGGTTGCATATCTTAGCTATCTCTGGATTGAACAACGGACCAACAACGAAACAAGCTCCCAACTGAATATATAAAGCAGCTGTGGCAGGATCAACAACAGAGCCTACACCGAGTGCAAGTTCCGGACATTCCTTGGCTGCAAACTTAACAACCTCTGCAAAGACCTCGTGTGCGAAATCTCCACGATTGGTGAACTCAAAAGCACGTACTCCTCCATCATAACAAGCTTTGACTACATTCTTGGCAGTCTCAGCATCTTTGCTGTAGAAAACAGGAACCATGCCCGTACTTCCAATTTTTGAAAGAACTTCTATTTTATCAAATTTAGCCATAAATTATGTTATTTTAGTTGACAAGTAAACAAGTTGACGAGTTGAGAAGTTATTACTTACTCTTGTCCTATTATCCTTGCTTGAATTATCAGCTCGTCAACTAATTAATTATTTATCTCTGAACGCGACCAGAAGCATCACCACCTGCAAGTGCCTCAACTTCAGATTTTGAAACCATATTGAAATCACCAGGGATAGTATGCTTAAGAGCGGATGCTGCAACTGCGAATTCAAGAGCTTTGCCTTGGTTGTCTGGATATGTTAACAATCCATGGATAAGACCGCCAGAGAAAGAGTCACCACCTCCAACACGGTCGATAATCGGCATGATATCATAACGCTTGCTCTGATAGAATTCCTTGCCATCGTATATAAGAGCTTTCCATCCATTGTGTGTAGCAGAGAATGATTCGCGGAGAGTGGAAACGACATACTTGAAGCCAAACTCCTTCATCATGCCCTGGAATATTCCATAATATCCCTCTGCATCCGTCTTTCCACCCTCTACATCAGCCTCTGGCTTGAAGCCAAGACAAAGCTGGGCATCCTCTTCATTGCCAATACAAACATCAACATACTTCATGAGAGGTTTCATAATACTTTGGGCTTTTTCCGATGTCCACAACTTCTTACGGAAGTTAAGGTCAACAGAAACTGTAACGCCATGACGCTTTGCTGCCTCGCAAGCAAGCCTTGTCAATTCGGCAGCCTTGTCGCTAATTGCTGGAGTTATTCCGCTCCAATGGAACCAGTCTGCACCTTCCATTATAGCATCGAAATCGAAATCAGATGGGTCTGCCTCTGCTATAGAACTACCAGCCCTATCATACACAACCTTTGAAGGACGCATTGAAGCACCTGTCTCAAGGAAATAAATACCAAGTCTATTGCCACCACGAGCCACAAAGTCTGTATGCACTCCAAAACGACGGAGGGCATTCACAGCACACTGACCAATCTCGTGAGAAGGAACTTTACTAACAAAGTAAGCGTCATGACCATAATTGGCAACACTTACTGCAACGTTAGCTTCGCCACCTCCATAAACAACATCGAAAAACTCGCTTTGAACAAATCTTTTCTGTCCTGGTGAAGAAAGCCTAAGCATTATCTCACCCAATGTAACAACTTTTGCCATTTTTGTTTTGCTTTAAAATAATTAGTTTGTTATGTTTTAGATAAATAAATTCGTTAAGGTTATATAAGTTTACGCTACAGGAGTATCTATCTTGCATTCAAACCTCAAGGAGTTGCAGAAAAAAACATAGTCCTTCCTCCTATCAGTGGACAAAGGTAACAAAAAAAATCATTCTACGAAAGAAAACCCAAAAAAAAGACTTGACAGAGTAAAAATTTAGCATTGTGATTTCGCACAATTCAACAATTATTAGTAATTTTGCAGAAATGGTGCCTATTACATGACCTTGATTCATGCTTGTCACCAACAGTCAATGACAAGTTACAGGTGGAACATGAGCAATTGGATAAAAGAAACACAATGAAAGAAAGAATTAGAATAAAAGATATCGCAATCAGGGCTGGTGTGTCTGTTGGCACTGTTGACAGAGTTTTGCACGACAGACCAAATGTTTCGAAACAGGCAAGGACAAAGGTAGAGAAAGCCTTGAAAGAGGTGAACTACCAGCCTAACATGTATGCGAGTGCACTTGCATACAACAAGGCATACACATTCTATTGCTTACTTCCAAGTAACCAATATGAGACATATTGGGAAGAGATTGAACACGGTATAAGAAGGGCTGTGGATTTCAGACGCGACTTCCACGTTAAAGTAGTGACACTTTATTACCAAAGATTCAACAATGATTCTTTCCAAGAGCAATGTACCCAATGCCTTGAGGCTTGTCCAGATGGAGTCATCATGGTACCAACAGAATTGGAGACAAGCATGCCCTTTGCCGAAAAGCTTAAAGAACGAAACATCCCTCTCATCCTCCTTGACTCATATATCCAGGAACTTGAACCTTTGGCATTTTTTGGACAAGACTCATTCCATAGCGGTTGCTTTGCGGCTAAAATGCTGATGCTCATTGCACGTGGACAGAAAAGGATAATGCTTTTCAAGCAAACAATGCACGGAAGAGTTTCATCAAGGCAACAGTCAAACAGGGAAATAGGACTGCGCAACTATCTCAATGAAAATCATCCAGAAGTTGACATCGTTGAGTTAGACATTCCTATTGAGGAAGATAGAAGCAGATATGACGAACTAATGGAGAAGTTCTTTCTCGCCAATCCAGATATTAAGCATTGCATAACACTCAGTTCCAAAGCACATATAGTGGGTGACTTCTTGCTCCGCACCAACAGGAAGGATGTTCAAATTATGGGATATGATATCGTAGAGAAAAACGCGAAGTGCATGAATAAAGGTTCCATATCGTTCCTTATTGCACAGCATGCTTACATGCAAGGATTTTATTGCGTTGACGCACTCGTAAAACACAAGATTCTAAAAAAACAGATTGAACAAAAGAATTACATGCCTATTGAACTGATTTCTAAAGAGAACATAGCATTCTACCATAGGGAATCCATATAAAAGACATTCATAGAAAACATTAAAGTTTCACAAGCTAGAATCAAAATAACCCTTTAAAAATTAATCTAATGATACAAACAGAATTTATCAGAATCAATCCCGCAGACAGCGTAGTAGTATGCCTGCGAGCAATGTCGAAAGGAGAAATTATCAGCATTGACAATTTCAATGTCGAGCTTTTGCAGGACACACCTGCAGGTCACAAAGTATTGTTGAAAGACACTTCCAAAGGAGAAGATATTATTAAATATGGTTACCCTATCGGACATGCAGCAGAAGACCTGAAAGCTGGAACATGGGTCAACGAGAACAATCTCAAGACAAATCTTGCTGGAACTCTCTCTTATGAGTATAATCCCGTTAATGAGACTCTAAACATAGCAAAGGAAGACAGGACGTTCAAAGGTTATGAGAGAAAGAATGGCGAGGTGGGTATAAGAAACGAGATATGGGTCGTACCTACAGTAGGTTGCGTTAATGGAATAGCAGAGAAACTTGTAGAGAAGCTTAAGGAGGAGACAAAGTGTGCTGGTATTGATGCTATCCATGCATGGCACCACAACTTTGGATGCTCACAACTAAGTGGAGACCATGAGAACACACGCAAGATTCTAAGAGACATCGTATTGCATCCTAATGCTGGAGGCGTGTTGGTTTTGGGACTTGGATGTGAGAACAACCAACCGGATGACTTTATGCAAACCCTTGGCGACTATGACAATGAGAGAATAAAGCTGATGGTTTCACAAAAAGTTGAAGGTGACGAAATTGAAGAAGGAATGAAAATCCTTCGCAACATATACAAGATTGCCTCTACTGACAAGAGAACAGATGTCCCCTTAAGCAAATTGCGTATTGGTTTAAAATGTGGTGGAAGTGACGGCTTCAGCGGAATCACAGCCAATCCTTTAGTAGGAGAACTGTCTGATTACATAGTAGCTCAGGGCGGAACGTCAATTCTTACAGAGGTTCCAGAAATGTTTGGAGCAGAAACAATACTAATGAATAGGTGTGAGAACAAGGATTTGTTCAACGATACTGTGTCACTAATAAATAACTTCAAGGATTATTTCCTTTCCCACGGAGAGCCAGTTGGAGAGAATCCTTCACCCGGCAATAAGGCAGGTGGCATTTCAACTCTTGAGGATAAAGCATTGGGATGTACACAGAAATGCGGAAGGGCTCCTGTCAGTGGTGTTCTTGAATATGGTGACAGACTTAAGAACAACGGTCTTAACCTGCTATCCGCTCCTGGCAACGACCTTGTCGCATCGACTGCTCTTGCCTCTGCCGGATGCCAGATTGTTTTGTTCACCACAGGAAGAGGCACACCATTCGGTACGTTTGTGCCGACAATGAAAATATCCACAAACAGTCTTCTCGCATCAAGGAAATCGAACTGGATTGATTTCAACGCTGGTGTACTTGCAGAGGGCATGGATATGAAAGAACTTCTTCGTCAGTTTATTGAAAAAGTAATATCTGTGGCAAGTGGCGAACTTACACGCAACGAAGAGAATGGTTATCGCGAGATTTCTATCTTCAAGAATGGTGTGACGCTATAAAATAAACCAACACACAAATAAATTCATGAGCAACACGAAAGGTATCATAGCATTATCACCATTAATTGTCTTTGTACTGCTTTATCTCGTCACCTCTATCATCATAGGTGATTTTTACAAAGTACCCATAACTGTAGCATTCATGGCATCTGGCATATATGGCATCGCCATATCAAAGGGAATTCCTTTTGCCAACAGGATTGACATTTTCAGTGAGGGGGCAAGCACAAGCAACATGATGATGATGATATGGATATTTGTTCTGGCTGGTGCCTTTGCAAACTCTGCAAAGACAACGGGATGCATTGATGCTACCATCAACTTGACATTGTCTGCACTTCCTCCCGGAATGGTCATGCCAGGATTGTTTCTTGCTGCATGTTTCATATCTCTGTCTATAGGAACGAGTGTCGGCACTATAGTGGCACTCACTCCTATAGCAGCAGGTATGACTGAATATGTGGATCAAAGTCCGCAATTCATAACAGCCATTGTCGTGGGAGGTGCATTCTTCGGAGACAACCTGTCTTTTATTAGTGACACGACAGTCGTGGCGACAAGGACACAAGGCTGCAAGATGAGTGACAAGTTCAGGGTCAACTCCTATATTGTCATGCCAGCTGCCTTTATTGTCCTTATTATATATACTTTCATCGGACTGGGATTGTCAGCTCCCTCTGATGTGCCGACAGCAGACTTGTTCAAGGTTATACCATATATAGTAGTATTGGTGGCAGCAATTGCAGGCATGAATGTCATGGCAGTACTGACAACAGGACTCATCCTTACTGGTATTACAGGAATTGCATGCGGGTGCTACGATATATATGGATGGCTTGGAAGTATGGGCGAAGGTATAGTCAATATGGGTGAATTGATTATTATCACGATGCTTGCAGGTGGTCTGCTTGCCATTGTCAAGGCAAATGGCGGCATTGATTATATTATTGAGAAGATTGGCACGCACATTAATGGCAAACGCGGCGCAGAACTATCGATTGCCACACTCGTAAGCATTGTCAACCTATGTACAGCAAACAATACAGTTGCCATTCTTACAACTGGAGGGCTGGCAAAGAAGATAGGAGACAAATATGGTCTTGACAACCGTAAGTGTGCTAGTATTCTTGATACTTTCTCGTGTTGCATACAGGGTATCATCCCATACGGTGCACAGTTGTTGATGGCTGCAGGGCTGGCGAAGGTCAATCCTGTCAGCATTGTACCGTACATATATTATTCTTTCATAGTTGGAGGTTTTGCGATATTATCAATTTTAATCCGATATCCAAGACACTACAGTTAGTATTTCTGAAAATGAACATTGTAGAAAGAAACTTATTCAGATTGCTAAGGGCAGGAGCATTCACTGACACCGAAAGCATTGAGCCCATGTCTCCATACAAATGGAGAAGCCTTGTTGGAAGTGCCATCCATCAGGGGTTGACCGTGGAATTACTCAAAGGCATTGAGACAAAGAATTCTGACAAATGGATGAACATTCCGGAACAACTATGTTGTGACCTACGGCGTAACATTGATGAAGCTCACAAACAGAAAAGGACATTAACGGAGAACGACATCAGGTTTTCCAGCAAAATGAAAAACCACAAGTTAAAATCACTAATCAACAACGAACTCCACAACATTGACACATCGGTTGAATCTATTGACCTGCTTGAGATTATAATATCCAACCTGACAGACATGCTGAATAGCGATATTTATCTTGAGGGTATCATTAATCTCGGGCAATATCTCAGGAACAAAGGTGACAAGGTGGATTTCGTGAAGATTGACCGTTGGCTTGATCAGTTGGGAATAAGAAAGATGGCAGAACTACAAGGAAGCATCCTTATAAGATTATTTGGATTTGAGAAAGACGAGATTCCGTACCTCAGGGCAGTAAGAAATGAGGCAGAAACGATAGCCATTAATGCCATTGCTAAAAAGAACAGCTATATAGCCGATAATATAGATTCAGATAAAGATAATCAACAGGAAAGAGACAATAGAATTAAAAAGAATGTAAATAGAAATTTCAAATATTATAAATATGCCCCTTTGGAGACAACATGCAATGTTGTCTATAATATAGGTCGCTCAATAAAAGACATTGAGGAGTGAGTATTTAAAGAAAAAATAACATCATGAGCACAATGTATGTTATAATCTTTTATTAACTTTGCAGCCATATTTTGATTATACAAAAAGTCAATTAACTATATAAATGATGAAACAGTTTAGATTGGTAGATAACATAGTTGGATGGATAGCATTCGCAATTGCAGCATTCGTCTATTGCTCTACCGTTGAGCCGACAGCCAGTTTCTGGGATTGTCCCGAGTTTATTGTCACAGGATACAAACTTGAAATAGGACACCCACCCGGAGCTCCTTTCTTCATGCTTACAGCCAACCTGTTCTCTCAGTTGGCAAGCGATCCATCTCAGGTCGCATTGATGGTAAACATAATGAGTGCTCTGTTGAGCGCATCATGCATCTTGTTCCTCTTCTGGAGTATTACCCACCTGACAAGGAAATTGTTGCAAGGAAAGGGGGAAGAATTGTCTTTATCTAAACTTATAGCAATTGAAGGCTCTGGACTCGTAGGAGCATTGATTTATACTTTCAGCGATACATTCTGGTTTTCAGCCGTAGAGGGTGAGGTCTATGCCTACTCCTCCGCATTCACTGCTGTTGTATTCTGGCTGATTCTCAAATGGGAAGACAATGCTGACAAGCCTCATAGCGACAGGTGGTTGGTGCTAATCACATTCATGACGGGACTGAGTATTGGTGTCCACCTGCTTAACCTTCTATGTATCCCAGCCATTGTACTTGTTTATTACTACAAGAAATGTCCTAATGCCAACCTCAAGGGCTCCCTCATGGCACTGGCAATCTCCTTCGTCATTGTAGCTGCCGTACTGTACGGTGTAGTCCCAGGAATCATCACTGTTGGAGGATGGTTTGAACTTTTCTTTGTAAACACAATGGGAATGCCTTTCAACACTGGCGTGATAGTCTATATCATCCTGCTGATATCTGTAGTCGTATGGGCTATTTATGAAACCTATAACGACAATAGTCTCTCTCGTCAGAACATAGCGTTCACTGCATCTGTAGGCATGCTTGGAATACCATTCTATGGATATGGTTGGTCCGCGTTTTTTATTGGAATTGTAATTCTGGCTCTTCTGTGGCTGGTTCTAAGAATAAAGAAAGAGGGTAAGACACTTGTTACTGCACGTTTAAAGAACACAGCTTTGCTTTGCATGCTAATGCTAATGATAGGTTATTCCACCTATGCCGTTATTGTCATTCGCTCATCTGCAAATCCTACCATGGATCAGAACTCGCCGGAAGACATATTCACACTTGGTAATTATCTGAGCCGTGACCAGTATGGAGACCGTCCCTTGTTTTACGGACAGGCTTATTCCTCTGAAATGGAGATAGAGGATATGGGCGATGGCTCACAACGTTACAAGACTGAGAAGGGGTCTCCGATTTATCAGCGAAAGGAAAAGGTAAACGACAGCGAAGCCGATTCATATTTCATTGTCAGGAACAAAACAAAATACCTTTACAAGCAGAACATGGTATTCCCAAGAATGTACGACTCATCACACGCTGCAAACTATGAGTCATGGCTTGGTGGAATAAAAGGCAGGGAAGTTGACGGAGTCATTATACCCACCCAGATGGAAAACATAAAGTTTTTCCTCTCCTATCAGTGTAATTTCATGTATTGGAGATACTTTATGTGGAACTTTGCAGGAAGACAGAACGACATTCAAGGAAACGGAGAACTTGAGCACGGCAACTGGATTACAGGCTTCAGCTTTATCGACAACAAGATGTATGGCGATCAGAGTAAACTTCCTGATGAACTCAAGAACAACAAAGGACATAATGTTTTCTATTGTCTCCCGCTGCTTCTCGGACTAATTGGATTGTTCTGGCAGGCATGGAAGGGAAAGCGTGGAATACAGCAATTCTGGGTGGTTTTCTTCCTGTTCTTCATGACCGGACTCGCAATTGTGATATATCTTAATCAGACACCTTCACAGCCACGTGAACGTGATTATGCTTACGCAGGCTCTTTCTATGCTTTTGCAATATGGTGTGGAATGGGTGTTGCCGCAATTATCGACTACTTAAAGAAATTCAGGCTCAACAATGTTGCCGTTTCAGTGACAGTGTCCTTGCTCGCATTGATTGTACCTATCCAGATGGCTTCTCAAACATGGGACGACCATGACAGAAGCGGAAGATATACGTGCAGGGATTTCGGAAGCAACTATCTTGCATCATTACAAGAAAAGGGCAATCCTATCATCTATACGAATGGCGACAACGACACTTTCCCATTATGGTACAACCAAGAAGTTGAGGGAGTCAGAACAGACGCAAGAGTATGCAATCTATCATACCTTCAGACAGACTGGTACATAGACCAAATGAAGCGTCCGGCATACGACTCACCATCACTGCCAATATCTTGGAACAGAATTGACTATGTAAGTGGAACGAACGAATTTGTCATGGTTGACCCAAGCCTCAAGGAGCAGATTCTTGAATATTACAAGAGCTATCCTGACGAAGCAGCAAGGACATACGGCAAAGAGCCATTTGAACTGAAGAACATTCTCAAATACTGGGCACGCTCAAAGAATGAAGAAATGCATGTCATTCCTACAGACACCATTTACCTTACAATTGACAAGAATGCTGTTCGCAAAAGTGGTATGCTTATGGCTGCCGAAGAAATTCCAGACAAGATGGTTATCTCTCTTGTTGGCAAACAGGCTCTATACAAAGGCGACCTTATGATGCTTGAGATGATCGCCAATTGTAATTGGACAAGGCCTATATATGTTGCTCTTACTGTAGGTTCGGAGAATTACATGAACCTTGGAGACAATTTCGTGCAAGAGGGACTTGTTAACAGGATTACTCCTTTCACGACAAAAGCTCCCGGTGCCAAGACATTTGACACGGAAAAGACTTACGATGCTGTAATGAACAAGTTCAGATATGGTGGGTTGAGCAAACCTGGCATTTATCTCGACGAGACCGTCATGCGCATGTGCTATACACACAGGAGACTTCTCGCACAACTATCATTACAACTTATAGCTGAGGGTAAGAAAAGCAAAGCATTGAAAGTGCTTGAGAAGTCTGAGAAAGAAATACCTTTCTATAATGTTCCTATCGGCACATATATAAGTGGTGGAGAGCAGATGGCACATGCATATATTCTGCTTGGAAAAAATTCCAAAGCGATAGAAATCCTCGACAAGATAATGAATAACAGTATGCAGTATGCCAACTGGTATCTATCATTGCAAGGCAAGGGATTTGCAATGTCACAGTCTGATTGCATGATGCATTTCCAGATTATGATGACTCTTATGCAATATTATAACGACCTTGATACGAAACGGGCTGACAAATATAGTGCCATTATAGAAAAAATGGTTGCAACATACGAGGCTAAAGGTGGCAGAATGCCAGATTATTATAATAATTAGTTTATTTACAAGCACACTGGAACATCATGACATTGCAGCATAACCAGTGTGCTTGTCTGTTAGCAATTCACGCCAAGAGTAACTATGATAATAGAACAACCGGCAAGATGGTTAAGGTGGCTATATCCCAAAGCTATCTGGAGGATGAATCCAGAAGAACATTCCGTGTATCTGACCTTCGATGATGGTCCGATACCGGAAAGCACACCTTTCATACTTAAGACTCTTGATGATTTTGGAATTAAAGCCACATTCTTTATGGTTGGCGACAATGTTAGAAAGCATCCTGATTTATATAAACAAATTATAGACGCAGGACATCAGGTTGGCAACCATACATACAACCACATTGGAGCTTTCAAGCACTGGGCTATAACATACGCTGTAAACACAGAGAAAGCCAACAAACTCATCAAAGCCCATTTGTTCCGACCTCCGCATGGATGGATGAGACACAGTGAATACTGGTGGTTGGGAAAGTATTATAAAATAATCATGTGGGATCTTGTCACACGCGACTATTCAAAATGGCTTACGGCTGATGATGTCCTCAACAATGTCAAGAAGTACTCGCGCAATGGTTCCATCATAACTTTCCATGATTCACTTAAGAGTATTGACAAACTAAGGTACGCTCTTCCAGCATCAATCAAGTGGTTGAAAGAACAAGGCTACGAATTTAAAATCTTTGAGTGACAAAATAATAAGCGTCCCGAAATTACAACGGGACGCTTATCATATCATTATTATTCAATCGCATCTACAAGCATCGTCAGTCATTAACAACGTGCAATTATTTTGCGTATGCTACACTTCTTGTTTCACGAATGACTGTAATCTTAACCTGACCAGGATAGGTCATCTCATTCTGTATTTTGGTTGCTATCTCGCCGGAGAGTTTCTCTGTCTCATTATCATCCATCTTGTCAGCACCAACTATAACACGGAGTTCACGTCCTGCCTGTATCGCATATGTTTTGGTGACGCCTGGATAGCTCATGGCTATTGCCTCAAGGTCATTAAGACGTTTAATATAAGCCTCTACAATCTCTCGACGGGCACCGGGACGAGCGCCAGATATCGCATCACAGACCTGAACTATAGGAGCGAGCAGTGTGTTCATCTCCATCTCGTCATGATGTGCTCCAATTGCATTGCATATATCAGCTTTCTCCTTATATTTCTCTGCAATCTTTGCTCCATAGAGTGCATGAGGCAATTCACTTTCATCATCTGGCACCTTACCAATATCATGAAGCAATCCGGCACGTTTCGCTTTCTTGGGATTTAGTCCCAGTTCTGAAGCCATGACAGCACACAGATTTGCGGTTTCTCTTGCATGCTGTAGCAAGTTTTGACCATAGCTGCTTCTATACTTCATCTTTCCAACTATACGCACGAGCTCAGGATGAAGACCATGAATACCAAGGTCAATTGCTGTACGTTTACCGGTTTCTATAACTTCATTGTCAAGTTGCTTCTTAACCTTTGCAACGACTTCCTCAATACGTGCTGGATGAATTCGTCCGTCAGCCACAAGCTGATGGAGTGCAAGACGGCAAACTTCTCTTCGTATAGGATCAAAAGCAGAAATGACAATTGCCTCAGGTGTGTCATCAACAACAATTTCCACACCAGTAGCAGCCTCCAATGCACGTATGTTACGTCCTTCCCTTCCTATAATCCTTCCTTTCACCTCGTCGTTTTCTATATGGAAAACGCTGACCGAGTTCTCAATGGCTGTTTCTGTTGCCACTCTCTGAATAGTCTGGATTACTATTTTCTTTGCCTGCTGGTTTGCATTCAGCTTAGCCTCATCGATAATCTCATTGATATAGCTTGCTGCATCAGTCTTTGCCTCATCCTTAAGGCTCTCTATCAAACGGTTCTTTGCCTCTTCTGCGCTAAGTCCTGACAATTCCTCGAGCTTTTCTCTTTCCTGCGACTGCATTTTCTCAAGTTCTGCCTGTTTGTTCTGCAGCATTTTTTTCTCGTTGTCAATTCTCTGCTGCATTTGGTCAACTTCTTGCTTGCGCCTTGACAAATCCTCCTGCCTTTGGTTAAGAGAAATCTCCCTTTGCTTGAGTCTGTTCTCTCCTTGTTGAATTTTCTGGTTACGCTGTTGAACTTCCTTTTCCAATTCCGTTTTCTTGTTAAGGAATTTTTCTTTAACCTCAAGGAGTTTCTTTTCTTTTAATACTTCGGCGGTTTTCTCAGCCTCTTTCTCAGCCTGTTCCACCATTGCTTTATATTTTCCATTCAGTACATATCGGAAAATAAGATACCCTCCAGCACATCCAACAACAAGACATGCCAATGGGACGATAATCGTTGTTAAATCCATTACTATGATTCTTTTATAAAATTATTTGATTATATTGTTCTCACTTCTTAACACCAAGCGTTTCCTCTATCTCAGAAGTTAGTTTTGTGAGAATGCTGCTGAAAGGCTTCGTATCATTCCTTCCACATTCTTTCTCATAGCGGAAGGCAATGTCTATAAGTGCCATATACAAGATGTCTTTATCGGATTTCATTCCCTTATAGACACTTGCATATGAATTCACTATGTCTGTTATGAACTTGGCTGCATTTCTATAATAACGCTCATCATCCGGATAAGTGTTGACATGCAGGTCAGTATCATATATATGTAACTTGATATGAAGTTTTTCTTCAGCCATACCACAATTATTTGTCACTTAGGAGATTTATACACTTGTTCACATCGCGTATGAGTCTTGCAATCCTTTTCTGCGCCGACTCGAGATCTACATCAGTAATCTCAAGCATCTTTGCCATCATAAGAGTCTCATACTCCTTTTTAGCATTGGCAAGAGAAGTAGTGAGTTCCCTTATCTTCGCATCCCTTTCGTCAACCATAGAGTATAAGTCATTGTTCTCCTTCTGTAACTCTTTGTACTGGAGGAGCATCTGCCTTACTCTTGTTGAGAAAGTGTTGATTAGTTTCTCATTCGCTTCCATTAGTCGTAGTTTTAAAAATTAATGGCAAGTTATGCTTTCATCATACCTTGTAAATAACAATCAATGCTTTTCAACATTCGTTACTTTGCAGCATCATCCTTTTTGGGTTCTTTTTTAGCAAGCATAACGACCTGATAGACAAAGTCTGTCACCCATTGCTGTGAGAAAGCCAGACGTGCTGAGTATTTTCTGATACCAATAACGGTCTTCATGACCCCGGCATCGGAGAAATCGTTTTTGTTGAAGACATCGTTGATTGTCTTTTCTGTCATTGCATAAATAGCCTTCTTAAAGAAACCCGGCACTCTAAGCTTGAACTTCATTAAGTTACCTGTCAGCATCATCAGGTCCTGAGTAAAACCCTGAAACTGTATCAGATATGGCTGCACGTCTTGCAACTTCCTGCAATTTTTCTTGATACTGTTGTCTATCTCTTCGAAAAACAAGTCTTTAGTACCATACAGGTCTTTGAGCATCTTCTTGCATCTTGTTTTCTCCCCTACTCCCAATTTGTTGTTTAGGGTCGGGACGTGCAAAGTTGACTTGAACATTCTTAGGTCTGGAAGCATTGCAAGGTTAGTAATTCCAAGTCTTGCTGCAAGCGAAGCTTGGAAGTACACTCTTACCAGAGTCATGTAATCCTCCATGCCGCCAGACTTTTCCTTATCTTCAGTCTTATTTCCAAAAATTTTTGATAGAATTCCCATTATTTATTATTAGTAATTATATAATCTACTTGCCCACGATGAAACATGGTCAAATGTCAATTTGGTTACAAAATTACAAAAAAAAATCAGTATGCAACCATATAAAGACCTATTTTTTATATACTTCGGCAACAATAAAAGCAAAAGTAATAAGTTATGAGAAAAAAAAAGCTCATTTACTCATTAATAATTTATTTTTTTGTACCTTTGCATTCGACATGTAAGAAAATGATGAGAGTTGAAGACCAAACATGTCTGACGTTGTTAACATATGTCGCTTTTAGATATATCACACACGTGTATAAAAGAATCATAACTATAGAGACATACCTGGTATGACGAAAAGGAACGGCACTTCATTAATCCAATTGATGGTAATTATTGGGGATTTTATCATCCTCAATATTCTCATGCATATATTGGTTTCCATATATCCAGACTTTATCCCTCCTTACGAGGACAACACCAAGATTATTCTATTTTTCTGTAACCTGTCGATGATTGTGGCACAGTTTATTTTCCATCCAATCGTTACAATCAGGAATATCGACTTTGACAGGATAACACTAAGGGTAATGTTTCTTGTGTTGACACAAGCCACACTCTTTTTTATCACCACTAAGATTATATACAACAGCGGAGGACTCTTTGAATCAACTCTTAAGTTTGCTCCTATGCTTTTCTGCTCTATCCTGTTCGCAAGAATCATTGAAAGGGGATTGCTGTCGCTAATTAGGAAAAGAGGCAGAAATGTAAGGAGGATAATGTTCATTGGCAGCGACCCAGCCAACCTTATGGTTTATAACGACCTTACCAAGGATGAGGGTATGGGTTACATAGCAGCTGGTTACTATAGCAACAACGATATAGAGAACTGTCCGGAAGGACTAAAGAAACTGGGAACCATTGATGAATTCTGGCGTTACATTAAAGAGAAGGATGATGAGGGTAAAATACCGAATACAGACGACCTGTTCTGCAGCGTCTCGCATACAGAGGCGAGTTTTCTTAAGGACATCATGAGATATTGCGACAAGCACCTCATAAGGTTTTATTATGTTCCAAGAATGTTATATAGCATAAATCTTGGACTCAAATCAGAAAGGGTTGGTACTATTGACCTCTACACAAACCACAAGGAGCCATTGTCGGAACCAATCTGCCAGTTCGAGAAAAGGTTTTTCGACATTGTTACATCATTGATGGTGTGTCTCTTCCTCCTGCCTTTCATCCCTCTTATTGCGCTTATTATTTATGTTCAGTCGCCGGGACCTATTTTCTTCACACAGAAAAGGACAGGTATAGACGGCAAGACATTCAAGTGCTTCAAGTTCCGCTCAATGCATGTCAACAAGAACGCTGACACTGTACAGGCTACAGAAGATGACCCTAGGAAGTTCCCATTCGGTAACTTCATGAGGAAATACAACATCGACGAGTTCCCACAGTTCTTCAATGTGCTTATAGGCGACATGAGCATTGTAGGACCGCGACCTCACATGCTTCTACATACGGACGTATATTCCAAGCTCATAGACAAATATATGGTACGCCACTATTACAAACCCGGCATCACAGGATGGGCACAGGTAACGGGTTTTCGTGGTGAGACAAAAGAGCTTTGGCAAATGGAGGAAAGAATAAAGAGAGATATTTGGTATATTGAACATTGGTCGTTCTCACTTGACCTGAAAATTGTGTTCATGACCGCAAAAAGCCTAATCATCTCTGACGAGAAAGCATATTGACACATTATTATATATATACCATTAGGAATGCGGGAAGTAATACAGATCATCCGTTCAACATTGCAACAAAACGATAAAACATAAAAGACATGAAAGGAATAGTATTGGCAGGAGGTTCGGGAACACGCCTCTACCCTATCACAAAAGGAATAAGCAAGCAGCTGATACCAATATTCGACAAGCCGATGATATATTATCCCATATCTGTATTGATGCTTGCCGGTATCAGGGATATCCTTATCATATCCACACCTCATGACTTGCCTGGATTCAAAAGACTTCTCGGTGATGGCAAGGAACTGGGATTAAGATTTGAATATGCAGAGCAGCCTTCTCCCGATGGACTTGCACAGGCATTCATAATCGGTGAGGAGTTCATCGGCAACGACTCGGCATGTCTTGTCCTTGGTGACAACATCTTCTACGGCTCGGGGGTTTCAGCTCTTTTGAAGGAGAGTGTCAAGGCTGCCGATGAGAACAAGGCTACTGTATTCGGCTATTATGTAAACGACCCCGAGAGATATGGAGTGGCAGAATTCGATTCTGACGGAAATTGTCTAAGCATCGAGGAGAAGCCAGAGCACCCCAAGAGCAACTATGCCGTTGTCGGACTGTATTTCTATCCCAACAGCGTCGTGGATATTGCAAAGAACATAAAGCCAAGTGCCAGAGGGGAACTTGAGATTACTACAGTAAATCAAGAGTACCTCAAACGCAGACAACTGAAGGTTCAGACATTACAGCGCGGCTTTGCATGGCTTGACACCGGCACGCACGACAGTCTTTCCGAGGCAAGCACTTTCATTGAGGTTATTGAAAAGAGACAAGGTCTCAAGGTCGCCTGCATAGAAGAGATAGCATACAAGAAGGGTTGGATTGACAAAGAGCAGCTAAGAGCACTTGCACAAACTATGGCAAAAAACGATTATGGAAAGTATCTGCTTAAATTGATAGATAATAAATAAATTGAAATAACAATGGAAGAAATCAAGAACTACGATGTCGAACCAGCCAAGACAGAAGAGGAGGGTTCCTCTTTTGATTACAGGGCGATTATAAAGGCTATAATTCTTAACTGGTATTGGTTCGTATTGTCCATCCTCGTATGTATGGGAGGCGCATATCTTTACCTCAGGTACACAACTCCTATATATCAGGCTTCTGCGAAATTCCTCATTAAAGAAAGTGAGGGAAACAGCTACCGTAAAGGAAGCTCGCTTTCTAACATGTCTGAACTCGGTATCATCTCAAGTACAAACGGTTTTGACAATGAGATGGAGATACTCCACTCCCATTCCTTGGCTGCACAGGCTGTAAAGAAGCTTAAACTATACACGAGTTACAGCCTTAAAGGCAAGATAAAAGACAGAATCGTATATTCCACACAACCAGTATCTGTGGATATAGACGAGTATCATCTCGACAAGCTGAACGCACCCATAAACCTTAACATCAAGCGTCAGGGAACAAGCTATCTCGTTGAGGGAACTTACTGCGTGCCTATTGACGATAACAGCTTCGAGGGACCATTCTCCATCAAGAAGACTTTCACACAACTACCGGCAAATATCTATACAAGAGCCGGAACAATCTCGCTGAGCCATAACAACGGACACAGACTCAGGGATGGAGAAGTGGAGATTGTAAGCATCAACTCTCCCAAAAGGGCAGCATACAAATTCAATGGAGCCCTTGCCATCTCACCATACGGGAAGACGACGACAATTGCACAACTTGTACTTACCGACGAGATACCACAGCGTGCCATTGACTATCTGCGCCAGCTTGTTTCTGAATATAACCGTCAGGCTAATGATGACAAGAACTATGTAGCCATGAAGACGGAAAAATTCATTGACAGCAGGCTTGATAAAATCAGTGCAGAGCTGGGAGCAACAGAAGGTGAACTTGAAAGCTTCAAGCAGGACAACAAGATGGTTGAACTGAAGATGAATGCATCACAATCGCTTGCTAATCAGGATGCCACATCGAAAAGACTTACTGAGACAGAGACCCAGATTGCATTGCTCAACAGTATTGACGAATTCATGAGAGAGTCAAGCAAGACTTATCAGGTATTGCCGTCTAATGTAGGACTTACTGACCCGGCAAGCGCACAACTCATAGACAAATACAACGAACTCGTTCTTGAAAGGAACAGACTTCTGAGGAGCGCATCTGAAAATTCGCCTGTCGTAGAGCCTATCACGGAGCAGATTAAAGAACTGAACCATAACATCAGCAGGGCAATCCGGCAGATGAGAAAGAACCTTGAGATTGAGAGGAATGCTATTGTTGCCGAACTTAACAAGTTCAATAATCTCATTGAGGAAACACCTGAACAGGAGAGGAAACTGACACAGATAGGAAGACAGAGGGAAGTCAAATCAGGTCTTTACCTAATGCTTTTGCAGAAGAGAGAGGAAAACTCGATTTCGTTGGCAGCGACTGCCGACAAGGGAACCCTTATCGACGAGCCTCAGTTCATAGGAATGGTAAGCCCCAAGAGATCCATGATATGGCTTATCGGACTTGCAATAGGTATTGTCATTCCTGGTCTGATTCTGTTCCTCATAAACTTCTTCCGCTATAAGATAGAGGCACACGAAGACGTGATAAAACTTACAAAACTCCCCATCATCGCTGACGTGCCCATTGCAAACGACAAGATAAAGAAGAAGGCAGACATAGTTGTACAGGCAAACCAGAACAACCAGATTGAAGAGGTGTTCAGGACAATGCGTACAAACCTGCAGTTCATAATGAGAGAAAACGATAAGGTGATTATGTTCACATCCAGTATTGCAGGAGAAGGAAAGACCTTCAATTGTGCCAACCTGGCGGTAAGCTTCGCCCTTTTGGAGAAGAAGGTTATACTGCTTGGACTGGATATCAGAAAGCCACGTCTCGGCAAACTCTTTGAACTTAGTGACACAAGCAAGGGAATCACCAATCTTCTGACAAAAGAGAATCCTTCAGCAGAAGACATACGCAAGGAAATCGTTCCTTCAATGGTAAACGAGAACCTTGACCTATTGCTTGCCGGTCCTATACCACCTAACCCAACAGAACTCCTTTCACACGAGAGTCTTAACACTATATTCAATTATCTTAGGGAAGAGTATGACTACATTCTCGTGGATACAGCTCCAGTAGGTCTTGTAACAGATACTTTCCAGATTGGCAGGGTTGTTGACGCAACAGTATATACATGTCGCGCCGACTACACGCCAAAAGACAGTATCCGCATTGTCAATGACATCGCCAACGACCAGAAGCTTCCAAATATATGCATCATTATCAATGGCATAGACATGTCTAAGAAGAAATATGGATATGCATACGGCTACGGAAGATATGGCAAGTATGGAAGGTATGGCAACTACGGAAGATATGGTCATTATGGTTCGTACGGCAGATATGGCAACTATGCCAACAGCCATTACGGAAACAAGAAGGATGATTCCATAAAGCGATAATACAATACAAAAAAACATATTCTAGGAAACATGACCATAGCTGTAGATTTCGACGGAACGATAGTAGAGCATAAATATCCAAAAATAGGAGAAGAGAAACCTTTCGCCACCGATGCGCTGAGAATGCTCATCAAAGACCATCATAGACTCATACTATGGACTGTGAGAGAAGGAAAACTTCTTGACGAGGCAGTAGAATGGTGCAGAAAGAGAGGAGTGGAATTCTGGGCTGTCAACAGGGATTATCCAGAGGAAAACGGTCCGGAAGGAAACAAGCATTTCTCAAGGAAAGTGAAAGCAGACCTCTTCATAGACGACTGTCAGATAGGCGGACTTCCTGGATGGGGCGAGATTTACCACATGATAAGCAGTGGAAATCCATTCGTTCCGCACAACACCGATGAGCCTTACGATACAGGAAAAAAGAAAAAGAGATTCTGGCCATTCTAACATATCCAGGAACAATAAGACATGAAGAAAAGAATATTTTTAGCATCACTCATCCTGGCACTCACTACAAGTGTACACTCGCAGGATCTGTTCTCTAAGATAAAGAAAGGAGTAAACGAAGCGATAGACCTTATAGACCAGGATATAAAACCTACTGGAAAGCATGGTATCCTTGACCTTATAATAGCTCCGAAGATAGGACTGTCGGCTAACACAATCTCTGGAACGACAGGCAAGATTGAGCCTGGTATCATGGCAGGATGTTATATAGAGATTTTCCCTCTCGAACAGCTTGCCGTTGACATGGAGATATACTACGGACACCAAGGCATCAACGATGTGCCGCATCATTTCGATGGATTGGGATATGGAGAATATGACATATCTCTAAACTATATGAACACATCATATATGTGCAGATGGTATCCCATTGCAGAAAAGCCACTTAGCATATACAGCGGACTTACTATCTCCAACCTCGTCAGTGCACGTATTAACGGTAAAGGAATACATCAGGGTATAAAAGGAGATCTTCACAAGGGTGATTTCTCCATACCTATTGGTGTCTCCTACGAGTGGGGACAGTGGCAGGCTGACATCAGATACAACCATGGACTTAAGAGAATAGCCTCAAGTCCTGAAATGAAGTCCATTTTGGGAAAAGGCACAAATTCTTCTCTCGCTCTATCAATAGCCTACAAGATTGGAATCCTCTGATTCATCCTGTATATCATCCTTATAGAAATGGCTTTTCCATATCAGGAAAAGCCATTTCTATTTTCAACAGTTTTTACATGTTTTGTGTACCATTGGATTAACACTAACTCCATAATTGTTCTATATTCCACAAAAAATATCAAAATTAATTTTTATTGATATTTGAGAAAGAGAATTAACTCCTATAATAAAGATAAAAGTATAACTTTGCACCGTTACCATGAGAATTAAGATACACAATACGAATGTGGGATTTTGACTGTAGTGATTTGGAAAAAGATGGGAAAGATGAGAAAGATGAGAAACAAAATATCAATAGGCATATTGCTTCTATTCATGCCGGCATCAATGTCAGCACAGGAAGTGTTTACTCTCTTGAGATGCAGACAACTTGCATTGGAAAACAACAAACAGCTCCGAGTAAGCACTCTGAAAGAGGACATTGCCAATGACAAAACGCAGGCTGCAAAAACACTGAATTTGCCGAGGCTTACAGGAATGGCAGCCTATCAGCGTACAAGTAGGGAAATTTCTATATTGAGCAACAGCCAGAAAGCAGAACTGTCATCCATGGGTACAAACATGGCATCGACAGTTTCGTCACAATTGTCTGCATCAATCAACTCCATGGTACAGGATGGAAGGCTGTCAATGCAGACCGCACAGGAATTAGGTGCTCTGATGGGTGAAATGGGAGGAACACTTGCCGAAGCAGGAGACAAACTGGGGAATACCATAAAGGACGCTTTCCACACGGATACAAGGGACATGTTTGTGGCAAGTCTGTTGCTAACACAGCCTATATATATGGGTGGAGCCATCAAGGCAACCAACGAGATTGCGAGAATTGGCGAGGAGATGGCAAGAAATTCCACATCAAATGCTACTAACAATGTACTTTTCGCAACGGACAACGCCTACTGGCTTACGGTATCACTGAAAAGCAAGCTGCGCCTTGCCCAGGACTATCTCCTGCTGACAAGGAAACTGAGCAGCGATGTGCACAAGATGATTGACGAGGGAGTGGCTACCAAAGCCGATGGACTGAAGATTGACGTTGAGGTAAACAATGCTGAGATAATGGTGACACAGGCAGAAAACGGAGTAAGCATAGCCAAGATGTACCTATGCCAGCTTTGCGGACTTCCACTGCGCAAAAACATCACCCTTGAGCACGAAAACTCAGACGAGTTTATTCCATTGGATAACGTTCAGAGGGATTTCAATGACTCTACATTCTCTAACCGTCCAGAAACAAGGATTTTACAGAACACCATAGACATCAGTAAGCAAAGCGTAAACCTCGTAAGTGCAGCCTACAGACCACATCTTTCGCTTGTTGGTGGATTCTCGGCAATGAATCCAAGTCTTGTCAATGGCTTCGAACGCAAATTCAGGGGAATTTGGAACATAGGCATCAACGTAAACATGCCTATCTGGTCATGGAACGAGGGAAGGCACAAAATCAATGCAGCAAAGACAGCGACAGCAATAGCAGAGCTCGAACTTGCAGATGTTAGAGAGAAGATATCACTTCAGGTGGAACAGGCGCAGTTCAAAATTGACGAAGCACGCAAGAGGCTGGTAGCTGCAAAACGGAATCTGGAAAGTGCAGAGGAGAATCTCAGGTGTGCAAATATAGGATTCAAGGAGGGAGTAATGACGCTGACAAATGTCATGGAGGCACAGACGGCCTGGCATAAGGCGCACAGCAACAAGACAGAAGCAGAGATTGACGTAAGGCTGTCCGACGTAGCGTTAAGGATGGCATTGGGAAAGTTATAATAAATAGTGTAGCATGTCAGAAAAAAAACAAACAAACAGTATCATACTTGCCCTTGTTGCGTTCACGGCAGTGGTAGGTATAGCCGGACTTATTGGATACATGACGATACCGCAGGAAGAAGATATTATCCAAGGCGAGATTGAGGTAAGCGAATACCGAGTGTCCTGCAAGTTACCAGGCAGAATAGTGAAAATCAATGTAAAGGAAGGCGATTATGTGCACAAGGGCGACACTCTTGCCATAATAGAAGTGCCCGAGGTTAACGCACAACAGCAAGCTGCAACGGCAACAGAGGGTGCAGCCAATGCATTGAGTGACTTAGCCAATGCTGGTACACGCAGAGAAGCCATCGAGAGCGCGTACCAGATTTACGAACAATCACTTGCGGCAAAAGAACTTGCACTAAACACCTACAACAGAATGCAGAGACTGTTCGATGAAGGTGTCATGAGCGCACAGAAGCGCGACGAGGCTTATGCAGCATTCCAAATAGCAGAGGCACAGAGCAAAGCAGCACAGTTGCAATACGAACTTGCAAAAAGCGGTGCTCGCGAAGAGGAAAAACGGGCAGCAAAGAAACAGGCAGAAGCTGCAATGGGAGCCGTCAATGTAGTGAAGAGCCTGCTGAGAGAAACAGTACAGATTGCAACAGAGGACGGTGAGGTTACAAGCATCTACCCGAAGGTTGGCGAACTTGTGGGTATGGGTTCTCCTATAATGAGTATTTCCATGAACAACGATATGTGGGCAAACTTCAATGTCAAGGAGGACAAGCTAAAGGATTTTCAGATGGGCAAGACTATTAAGGTATATATACAGGCTCTTGACAAGGACATAGACATGAAAATCTACTGCCTGAAAGACCAGGGGAGCTTTGCTGTATGGAAAGCTACCAAGACAACAGGTCAGTACGACATAAAGACATTCTGTCTAAAAGCACGTCCATGCAAAAATGAGCCAATGTTGAGAGCCGGAATGACAGCTGTTATAAGATGAGAGGCTTGATAGGTAACATATATAACTCTGCAATACGGGAAGCAGGAATCATCAAATCCAGTCCCGTCTATTGGTTCTGCACCCTACTACTGCCAATTGGGGTCGTGATATTCTTCACGTCATTACTGTCGGAGGGTGTGCCTACGGACATGCCTTGCGGTGTAGTAGATATGGACAATACAACCATCACGAGAAACATCATACAGAAGCTTGATGCATTCCAGACAACAAGGATTTACAAGCATTATCCAGACCCAAGACAAGCACGACTTGCCATTCAACGTGGAGAAATTTATGCCTATATATACATTCCATACGGCACTACGGAAGAAATGATTAGCTCCAGGCAACCACACATTACATTCTGCTACAGCAGTGTGTCAATGGTGGCAGGAAGCATGATGTACCGTGACCTTAAGACTATTACTCAACTCACGTCAGCGTCATTGGGACATGCGAAATTGTCGGCTCTTGGCAAGACTGAGCGTGAGATAAAGGCATTCATACAACCTATCACCATCGACGTTCACGCTTTGGAGAATCCCCAGACCAACTACAATGTCTATCTGAGTACTGTAATGGTTGCCGGTGTATTGATAATATTCATGTCACTTCTCCCTGGGTACTCCCTGGGTATGGAGATGAAACACCGGGAAGGCAAGCACTTCATGCAGACAGCAGGCAACAATGTCTTCGCTGCCGTTACTGGCAAAATGCTGCCATTGATGATGACGTTCACATTCATAATGACATTTTTCTACTGGTACATATTCGGAAGACTCGCTTTCCCACATCATTGCGGAGCATTGACTATGGTTGCAATCTGCCTGCTTACAGTGACGGCATCATTAGGATTGGGTGTTTTCATGTTCGGACTCATACCTCTTCCACGCCTGTCCATGAGTGTGTGCTCGCTATGGGCTGTACTGGGCATGTCGCTCTCAGGTGCCACATTCCCAGTCTTCGCCATGAATCCAGTCATTGAGGGATTGTCATGGCTGTTTCCACTACGCCATTACTACATGTGCTACCAGTTGTGCATTCTCAATGGCTATCCCATACACGATGCATATCCGTATATCCTTTCTCTTGTCATCTTCTCTGCACTGCCCATTCTTGTGCTGCCTAACATAAAAAAGGCGATGAGCGAATATGAATACATACCTTAACATGCTGAAGAAATGGGGAAAAAGTACAACATAATTAGAACTGTCCATCATGTATTGAGGAATGTTTGCGATGAACTTGCATACAACCTCAAGCGGATGTTTCGTGACCAGGCTCTTCTTACGTTTGCAATTATCGTTCCGCTACTCTATCCTTTAATCTATTCCTGGATATATACCAATGAATTCGTGCGCGACATACCTTTGGCAGTTGTTGACATGTCCCATTCACAAACAAGCCGCGAGTTCCTGCGCCGACTTGATGCAACACAAGAAGTAAAAGTTGCATACAACTGTGACAACATGAAAGAGGCAAGAGAACTTTCAGGAAAGCAGAAAACAAGAGGGATTATATACATACCTGCGGATTTCGACATAAAGATAAACCGTGGAGAACAGGCTCAAGTCAGTGTTTATTGCGACATGGCTTTAATGTTGACTTACAAGAACATACTGCTCGCATCACAAAGCGTTGCCTTAGACATGGGTAAAGACATGATGATACATTCGTCCGGCGCCATGACGGCACATGACGAGGAAGTAACGACAACGCCTGTCATCATCGATGAAGTGCAGTTGTTCAATCCTACTGGAGGCTATGGCAACTCGCTCATACCAGCTGTCCTCATCATAATCATACAACAGACGTTACTGCTGGGCATAGGACTTACCAGTGGTAGTGACCGTGACAAGCAAAGGTTGGAAAACATTGGAATACAAGACGGAAGGCACGTTTTCTATCGTTTCATCGGCAAGGCTGCGGCATTCATAATGTTGTTCTTACCATTGTCAATGTATATATGTATGGCTGTGCCGCAGTTCTTCTCCTTCACAGCCATAGCCAGACACTCCGACCTTATGTACCTGATTTTTCCTTACGTCATGGCATGCACAATGTTTGCCATGACAATATCATTCTTCGTGAGCACAAGGGAAAGCGTACTGCTTGTCGTAGTGTTCACATCCGTGCCTTTTCTTTTCCTTACCGGCATCAGTTGGCCCGAAAGTAACATACCTGCATTCTGGAAAGGCATCTCATACTTTATACCATCCACTTTCGGAGTAAGAGCGTATCTTAGCCTCAGTTCCATGGGAGCATCGACAAATGAAATTCTGCCCGAAATCAGGATTCTATGCATACAGGCTCTTGTCTATTCCATCACAGCATTCCTCAGCATGAAATATTATCTCGGAAACAAAAGGTGACAATAACAGCCTACTACTCAAAAAATAAAGTGGAATATTTGATAAATTGGAAATTAATCAGTACATTTGCATCATGATATTCTATTTGTCAGGTACAGGAAACTCGCTTTGGGCGGCAAGACAAATATCACGTGTCACCCACGACAGTCTCATCACAATGACGGAGACTGGCAATGCTGATTTCATAAAGGATGCCAGGAAAGGCGAACCAATAGGTTTTGTGTTTCCAGTACATGGTTGGAGACCACCAAGGATAGTGCTTGAATTCATCAACGCAATAGATTCGGGAAGCATGTCTGACCGTTACGTATATGCAGTGGTTACGGCAGGTGACAATATTGGAGAGACTATCGACATCCTGTCAAGAGAACTGGAGAAGAAAGGATGCAAGCTCAATGCTGCCACATCACTCATTATGCCAGAGTCATATATCGGACTGCCGTTCATGGACACCGACACTCTGGAAAAGGAGAATGGCAAGATTCAGACATCAAGGAGAAGCCTAAAGGAGTTCATCAACCGTATCGCAAAGAGGCAAGACGGCATATACGGACTTGTAACAGGCAAATGGCCACGTGTCAACACCAGACTACTTGGAGGGGTATTCACTAAATGGCTCATCACAGACAAGCCATTCAGCATCGAGGTGGAGAAATGCCTGAGATGCGGAAAATGTGCAGAGAAATGCCCAGTGGATAACATCAGGTTTTCCAATAGTGGTTATCCGGAATGGAAACACAATGGCAGGTGCATGACTTGCTTTGCCTGCTATCACCATTGTCCTGCCAAAGCCATAAGATATGGAAACAGGACAAAAGGCAAAGGACAATATTATTTCGGAAAGAACTTCATGATTTCCGATTTCGACATATAGAATACTAATAACATGTCAACTCGTCAACAGACAGTTTGGCGGAGACATGCGAAACTATAATTATATAATAAACGCAATAGATAACAGCTAAATTAAAAGAATTTATATCAGTATGAAAAGAGTTATAGCATCGATAGCAATTGCAATGTGTGTCGTAGCATCATGGGCCGTCAAGGCTGACCCGACACCAACTGTTGTAACACAACCAGACGGAACACAGCTGACAATTATTGTTCATGGGGACGAGGACTGCAACTGGTACACTACCTCAGACGGAGTACTCCTCTACCCTATTGGCAATTCTTATTTCGTGGCAAGCATTTCAGCCAATGGGGAAATAGCTCCTACTACATTGCTTGCACACGAGAGAAGCATGCGCTCCGATAATGAGACATCCATTATAGCGAAACAGGACAAGGCTGCTTTCTATTCAGCCATAAAAGGCAGGCAACAGCAATATCGTGCAAGAAGGATAAGCATCGGCACAGCAGCAACAAGCTACTTCCCACACACAGGAAGCCCAAAGGCTCTTGTCATCCTTGTTGAATTCAGCGACACTCTTTTCTCTGTTTCCGAGCCTTCTGTCGTTTTCGACGAGTATCTTAACCACGAAGGCAGCAGCATGCCAGACCATAGCAACTACGAGAGGAGAAACCATGGCAGCGTAAGACAGTACTTCAACGACATGAGCAATGGAGCATTCACTCCGCAGTTTGATGTTTACGGACCTGTCAGAATGGAAAAGCCATCAGCTTACTATGGTGAGGGCACTGACAATATGACCAGAATAAAGGAGATGATTGTTGCTGCATGCGACAGCATAGACAAGGATGTGGATTTCACAGAATACGATCAGGATGGAGACGGATTTGTTGACCTCGTTTATGTGATTTACGCAGGCTATTCACAAAGCGTGGGAGGCAACTCAGTAGATTGTATCTGGCCTAAGTCAGGTACTCTTGGTTCTGTCAGCAACACCTTTGACGGCATGAAAATCAACAGATTTGGCATAAACAACGAGCTTAACTACTATCCGGGACGAAAGTTCAACAGCTATCCAGAGATTACTAAACGAATTAACGGAATAGGTCTCTTCTGCCATGAATTCTCACACACACTCGGTTTTCCTGACCTTTATTGCGAACTGGAAGTTGACAACCAGGAACTTGAATACTGGGACCTTATGGATGGTGGCGAATATGTTGACAATGGATACACACCGGCACCATACTCCCCATGGGAAAAGGAAGTGGCAGGTTGGACAACCATCGATGAGATAACAGAGGCTAAGCAGATAACACTTGCCGACGGACAGGCTGTGAGAATAAAGAGCGACACAAGCGATGAATACATCATACTGCTCAACATGCAGAACAATGGATGGGCAAAGGCTATGCTCGGACATGGAATGCTTGTATATAGGATTGACTACCCATACGACAGCGTCAACCTCTTCGACAAACCAAATGCCATCACATCGGGCAAGCCTGCCGTAACACTTCTGCCTGCCGACGGATTGCTGATATCTTCATATAGAGTATATGACTCTGAGCCAAGCGACACGAAACCATACAGCATAACGGAATATATCAACAGCCATTATGGAGACCCATATCCCGGAACCTCAAATGTTACGGAAATAGAGAAATTCCAGATGAACGAATGCGTGATAGAGAAACCAATATACAATATTACTGAGAACTTGGAGGAGGGAACGGTATCATTCGAATATCTCAACAAAATAATCAACGGCATCGACAACATATCCGATCTGCATAGCCAAGATGCTAAACAGACTGTTTACAGCATTGACGGAAGGAACTTGGGCACAGACTTCTCAAAGCTTGCAAAAGGCATATACATCGTGGGCGGCAAGAAAATATTGAAATAACAATCAAACAATAATTACAATACATAACAATCATCTAATATGGAAAAGAACACGGAACTTATAGCTCAGTGCGAAGAAAGAGCTAAACAATGGTTGTCTCCTGCTTTTGACGAAGAGACAAGACAAGCTGTACAGGCTATGCTTGACAATGAGGACAAGACAGACCTCATAGATGCATTCTATCAGAATCTGGAATTTGGTACTGGCGGACTCAGAGGTATCATGGGAGTTGGAACAAATCGCATGAACAAATACATAGTAGGCATGGCAACTCAGGGCTTTGCCAACTATCTGCTGAAGGCTTTCCCAGGCAAGGAAGACCTTGCAGTGGTTGTAGGACATGACTGCCGCAACAACGGAAGACTGTTTGCCGAGACCGTTGCCGACATTTTCTCAGCCAACGGAATAAAGGTATATCTCTTCGAGAGCCTCAGACCAACGCCTGAAATCTCATTCGCCATAAGGCAACTGCACTGTCAGGCTGGCGTCAACGTAACGGCAAGCCACAACCCACGTGAGTACAATGGCTACAAAGCATACTGGGAGGATGGTGCGCAAGTACTCTCACCACACGACACTGGAATCATAAGCGAAGTAAACAAGGTAACGATTGATGATGTCAAGTTCGAAGGCAACAAGGAACTGATAGAAATCATCGGAGGCGAGATGGACTGGGACTATGTACAGGCTGTAAAAGAGGCAATGGTTGACCAGGATGTCATCAATAGACAGAAAGACCTTAACATCGTTTATTCACCAATGCACGGAACTGGGCGTGTCATCGTGCCTCTGTGCCTACGCTCATGGGGATTCCAGAACATACATGTCGTTCCTGAGCAGATGGTCATAGATGGTAACTTCCCTACTGTCGTTTCTCCTAACCCAGAGAATTCAGAGGCAATGACTCTCGGCATGAAACTTGGAACACGCCTGAACGCTGACCTCGTAATAGCATCAGACCCAGACGCTGACCGACTCGCTATTGTGTGCCGAGACAACAAGGGCGAATGGATTATCATTAACGGAAACCAGACTGCAATGATGCTCTCATATTACATCATTGAGAACTCGAAAAAACTTGGCAAGCTGAAACCAACTGATTTCATGGTTAAAACCATTGTCACAACAGAGGTCATTGCTGAAATAGCAAAACGTAACAATGTTGAACTGCGCGACTGCTACACTGGTTTCAAATGGATTGCAAACGAAATAGCTGTCAGCGAGGGTAAGCAGAAATATATTGGCGGAGGTGAAGAGTCATTCGGCTACCTGCCATACGACAAGGTACGCGACAAAGACGCACCTGCATCTATCTGTCTCATCTGCGAGATTGCAGCATGGGCAAAGGACAACGGCAGGACTCTTTACGACCTGCTCATGGACATTTACGTAGATTATGGCTTCTCGAAAGAGTTTACAGTGAATGTGGTTAAACCGGGAAAGACAGGTGCAGATGCCATCAAACAGATGATGGCTGACTTCAGGAGCAATCCTCCAAAAGAACTGGGTGGTTCAAAGATAGTACTGTGGAAAGACTATCAGACCCTTGAGGCTACCGACGAGAACGGCAACGTAACCAAGCTCGACATGCCTACTACAAGCAACGTATTGCAGTGGTTCTGCAACGACGGTACTAAAGTCAGTGTGCGTCCTTCTGGTACAGAGCCTAAGATAAAGTTCTATATCGAGGTTAAAGACAACACAATGAAGTGTGCTGGATGTTATGACAGCTGCTGCAAGGCTGGAGAGGAAAAGATAGAGGCTATAAAGAAAAGCCTTAACCTGTAAGCCTCAACACAGTGTTTATCCTTATTTAATTAATTTCTAAAGTTTCGCATGTCTCCGACATGCTGTCAGGAGTTTCCTTGAGCTTAGCGAAAAAACGGTCACTGGCAGAAGGGAAAAGGAGTTCCCTTGAGCTTTGCGAAAAAACTTGAATTAATTATTTATCATCACTTAACAGAACAAGGTGCTTCCCATTATGGTAAAGCACCTTTTTTGTTTGCTGCCTGCAAACCATTTGCATGCCATTACGAGTTGGAAAGAATCTGCTTCCGTAAGTCAGAGCAAATAATTGCATTGCCAGTAAGATTAATAATCTATCAGCCGAAAGGTTATTAACCTATCACCTGAAAGGTTATTAACCTTATCAGGTAGTCAAACGTTTCCATACAGACTTGGACCATTATTCATTTCCAAGACAAAAGGGTAGCGACCGTTGTTGACACTACCCTTAAATCAAATCCATACTTAATACAATATTCTCACAAGCCACAGACAATGATAATCGTGGAGAACAGTCGCTATGTTATAGGTGGAAATTTCAATAGCATCAATTGTGATTTATTTGGTGAAATGGATAATAATATATATCTTTGCACAAGATAAGACAAGACAATAGGAAACATGGAACAAAGTGTCAAACCTAAACGCATCAACGTTGTTGACGGACTCCGCGGATTTGCCGTTGTCGGCATTATAATCATACATTTCCTTGAACACCTAAACTTCTATTCCTTCCCGGAACCAACGGCTTTCGACCAAGGACTGTGGGACACTGTATTCTACATTGGTGCAAACAAGATGTATGCAATATTTGCGTTGCTGTTTGGACTGAGCTGCTACATACAGCACCACAACGCAGAGAAACGTGGCGAGGACTACCGCTTGCGATTCGCTTGGCGCATGGTGCTGCTCTTCGGATGGGGTATGTTAGATTTGGTGTTCTTCAATGGTGATATCCTATGCACCTACGCTGTCCTCGGACTGTTGCTAATACCTTTGGTGAAGGCATCAGACAAGGTATTGTTTGCGGTGGCAGCCATACTGTTCCTGCAACCGATAGAGATGTATTACATCGTCAAGGGGTTGATGGTTCCTGACGCAATGCCGATAGACCTTGGCTATGCCCATTTGTGGGGAGTGTGCTATGAAGCATGTGCCAACGGCAGTTTCCTCGATGTGGCAAAGGCTGGATTGACAACAGGACTACCCATCAACTTCGGCTGGGCAATAGAGCACGGTCGCCTTACCCAGACGCTGATGCTTTTTGTAGTAGGCATGTTGATGGGGCGCAAACGGCTATTCTTCAACGAAGCAGGAAAGCTCCTGTTCTGGAAAAAGGCGATGGTAGGTTCCCTCGTAATGTTTGCCGCAACTCAGGTGTTGCTCCTCGTGATACCTTTTGACGGATTGGTTCCCTGTGTCGGCAAGAGTCTCGACATACAGCTCAACGCATGGAGGAATTTCGCCATGATGATATTCTATGTTGGTGGCATCACCCTGTTGTACTATACGACAAATGCTCGGAAAGCAATTTCCCTTCTTGAATGTATAGGAAAGATGAGCCTTACCGACTACCTTCTGCAGAGCATTATAGGCGGTTTCCTTTTCTATAACTGGGGACTTGGTCTTCATACGGTCAGCAGCCATCGGATAAGCTTCGTCCTTGGCATCCTGTTCTGCATCTGCCTTTATTACTTCTGCCGTTTCTGGACGGGCAGGTTCCGTAGGGGACCTTTAGAGGAACTTTGGGCAAGGGCGACTCAGATAGGAAGGCACTGACCAAAGGGTAAAGTTAGCTGATTCATGGAGATATACGATGGCATATATAAGAGTGGAGTAAAGGATTTCAAGGATATATACAGAATGGGTATGGAGAAATATCTTGAAAGATTAGACTATTGAACCCACTTTTTTAATTGTGGGTTCAATTCCTTTATTTCTTGATTTTCACAATCTTCGTTGGCTCTTGCTCCTTGTTTCTCCTGTTCACGACAGTCACGACAGACTGCGCAAGCGAGAGGAATGACTGTCCTGTAACGGATGTCTCGTCAAGGGCTGCCGGTGTGCCGTTGTCTCCGTTCTCACATATGCTCTGCACAACAGGGATTTGTGCAAGCAATGGTATTCCCATTTCCTTTGCCAAGTCCTTGCATCCATCCTTTCCGAAGATATAGTACTTGTTTTCTGGCAGCTCTGCGGGAGTGAACCACGCCATATTTTCCACCAGTCCGAGTATTGGTACGTTAACCTTGTCGTTGGTGTACATGTCAATGCCTTTCCTTGCATCGGCAAGCGCAACCTTCTGTGGCGTGCTGACGATTACCGCACCTGTGATGGCAAGGGTCTGCAACAGTGTAAGATGGATATCGCTTGTACCAGGAGGAGTGTCAAGGATAAAGTAATCGAGTTCTCCCCAGTCGGCATCCGCTATCAGCTGTTTCAATGCTGAGGTTGCCATTCCACCTCTCCACAGTGTTGCTGTCTTTGGATTTACGAAGAAACCTATACTCAGCAGCTTCACTCCATATTTCTCGATGGGTTCAATCAGCTGTCTGCCTTCCTTCTCCACTGCATATGGTCTTGCATCTTCCACACCGAACATCTTTGGCATAGAAGGACCGAATATGTCTGTATCAAGAAGACCAACTTTATAGCCCAGACGGGCAAGAGCTATTGCAAGGTTGGCAGATACCGTGCTCTTGCCTACCCCACCTTTTCCAGAGCTTACTGCCACGATGTTCTTAACCTGTGGCAGCAATTTGCCCACTTCCGGACGTGGAGCCGATTTGAACTCAGTGGCTATTGTCACATTGACATCGTTACTTATATAATAATGTATTGCTGCCTCGGCTGCCTTTACAGTTGACTTGAGGAATGGGTCTGTTTCTCTTGGAAAGATGAGCGAGAACTCCACATTCATGCCATCGATATGCAGATTGTCTGCCACCATGCCTTCCTCCACGAGGTTCTTCTTTGTTCCAGGATAAACCACTGTGGCAAGGGCATCCATGATAAGTTTTGGATATAATGTCATAATAACTTTATATTAATTGGTTTCATTTTCAACTAAGAGAGCAACAATTTCTTGAATGCCTCAAAGCTATTAGGCATAGGTACTGACTGTTTTTTTCCTTTCATGAAAGCAGCAAGCCTTTTTGGAATAGGTATGTCTGCCTTTATTGTCTCATCAACAGTCTGTTTGAACTTGGCAGGATGGGCTGTCTCGCAGAATACTCCTACCTCATGCTCATCAAGTCCCTGACGCAGTGCCAACCATCCACAGGCTCCATGTGGGTCAAGGACATAGCCGTAAAGGTCATGACACTGTCTCATTCCTACCTTTATCTGCTCGTCGTCATATGCAAATCCACTAATATCCTGGGTTATTGCGGAATGTGATTTGCCATACAGGTCGAGTATGCGGGCAAAATTACTGGGAGCACCGACATCCATGGCATTTGCCACTGTCTGAATAGAGGGTTGTGGCTCATAGTTGCCTGTGTTGAGATAATGGAGGAATACGTCATTGGAATTGTTGGCTGCTATGAATCGCTTGACAGGAAGCCCCATCCTTTTAGCAATCAACGCTGCACATATATTGCCAAAATTTCCACTCGGAACGCATATTACGAGGTCCTTCTCCAGACCTGCACGCTTCATCTGTGCATAGGCATTGAAATAATAAAAAGACTGGGGAAGGAAACGTGCCACATTAATGGAGTTGGCACTGGTTAGTTTCAGTCTTGAATTAAGTTCCTCGTCCATGAACGCATTCTTCACGAGTGTCTGGCAATCATCAAAGACACCATCCACCTCAATGGCAGTTATGTTCCTGCCAAGGGTTACAAACTGGCTTTCCTGTATGGCACTGACCTTGCCTTTGGGGTAAAGCACATAGACATGGATTCCATCAACTCCAAGAAAACCATTGGCTACGGCACTTCCGGTGTCTCCACTTGTGGCCACCAACACATTGACTTGCTGCTGTCTGCCTTCTGTCGCATTTTCCTTGTTGATGAAATATTGCAGCAATCGCGCCATGAACCTCGCACCAACATCCTTGAATGCGAGTGTGGGACCATGGAACAGTTCGAGTGTATAGATGTTGTCTGATACTTTCACTACAGGACACTCAAAGTTCAGCGTGTCATAGACTATTTTCCGAAGGCAGTCGCCATCTATATCTTCTCCAAAAAGAGCATCGGCTACTGTATAGGCTATTTCCTGAAATGACAGCTTGTCTATGCTGTCGAAGAAACTGCAAGGCAGGGACTTTATGGTCTCCGGCATGTACAGTCCTCTGTCCGGAGCAAGTCCTTTTACCACTGCCTCATGTAGGTTCACCAATGGTGCATTGTTATTTGTACTATAATATTTCATAATGTTCTAATTAAATGAAAAGACTATTCATCAGACATGAATACCTGCATGAATTGCTGAAGACGTATCAAGCCGTATGAACCAGACACGCAGGATATTTCGTCGAATGTACGCACATCATCGGGAGTCATTCCCTTTTGCCATATTAGGAAAGGAACAGGTTCTCCTACATGGATGCGAAGCTCTACCGGTGTCAGATGGTCTGGCAAGACTGCTATCCTGACACCTTCATCCATTCCGACGACTGCCTCGTAGATAGGCTTGACGATGCGCCTGTCGAGGTTTTCTATAGTCTTGAGCTTAAGCGGCAAGTCTCCATCGTGACCAGCCTCGTCGCTTGCCTCGACATGAAGGAATACGAAATCGTCTGTCTTAAGTGCCTCTATTGCTGCTTGCGCCTTGTTTTCATAATTGGTATCTGCCTGTCCTGTCATGCCATCAACAATTATTGTCCTGAGTCCTGCATATTTGCCTATGCCCCTTATAAGGTCAACGGCTGATATAACGGCACCTCGCTTAACCTGTTTCCATGTCTGCTGCAATGTTAGCATATCAGGACGGTATCCCCCACTCCACGGCCATATTGAATTTGCCTTTAAGTGCCTGTTTGCATTGAATGGATGTTTGTCGAGCAATTCATGCGACTTGACAATCAGATCGTTTATCAAGTCGGCTGTTTCCTGTGGACTCATCCTTCCCATGCGCCTTTCCTTGTCAGCCTGTTCAGGAGTCAGAGACAAGGGTTTGACCAACAGAGGTTTCCACGCTTCATTTGGATGGTCGTGTGGAGGGAAGCATTCTATATATTTGCTTGCACCCTTTATCACAAGCAAGTGTCTGTACTGGATGCCTGTGATGAATCTCACCTTGTCACTGCCAAGATGAGTGTTGAGGTAGTCAATAAGCACACCGCCTTCAGCTGTGGAAAGGTGACCTCCATGGTGATTCACAATCTTACCATCAGAGATTGTGATGATATTGCATCTGATAGCGAAATCATCATCTGTCATATCATAACCAATGGAGGCGGCTTCAAGTGGTCCCCTACCTTCATATACATCATCAAGATTATAGCCAAGTATGGCTGTATTTGCCACTTCCGAACCAGGCTGATAGCCCGCAGGGACAGTGACGAGACGTCCTGTTCGTCCCTCAGAAGCCAGTTTGTCCATATATGGAGTGTCGGCATATTGCATAGGTGTCTTGCCAGCAAGCCTCTCAACAGGATAGTCTGCCATGCCGTCGCCTAATATGATAATATGTTTCATAACTGGAATGATTAGATATTGGCTATTGACATGATATTTGCAAACACACCTGCCGCCGTAACGCTGGCACCGGCTCCATAACCCTGTATCTGCATGGGGTATTCCTTGTATCTCTCTGTGGTAAGGAGGACAATGTTGTTGGAGCCTGCAAGATTATAGAAAGGATGGTCGTGGGCTACTTCCATGAGTTCGACACTTGTCCTGCCCGCTTCCATGCGTGCAACAAAACGCCAACGCATGTGCCTGCTTTCAAGTTGCTTGCGGCGTTCTTCAAATGATGCGTCCAATGCGGGGAGTTTCTGCCAGAACTCATCAACACTTCCATTGAAATACTCGTCTGGAACAAACAGATGCTTCTCCACGTCTGACTGCTCTACCTTATAACCAGCCTCACGCGTCAGTATGACCAGCTTACGGACTACATCCATACCGCTGAGGTCTATCCTCGGGTCTGGCTCTGAATATCCTTGCTCTTTTGCACGCCTTACCGTTTCAGAGAATGGAACTTCGGCAGAGAGTTCGTTGAAGATAAAGTTTAGCGTTCCACTCAACACGGCTTCTATCTTGAGTATCTTGTCACCAGAATTCCTCAAGTCGTTTATGGTTCCTATTATTGGAAGACCGGCACCAACATTAGTCTCATACCTGAACTTGACTCCCCTTGCAAGAGCCGTCTGTTTAAGTCGGCTGTAATTCTCATAATCACTTGACGCAGCTATCTTGTTTGCGGCAATGACAGATATGTTATGCTCCAGAAATGTCTGATACAATGTGGATATCTCAGAGGAGGCAGTGCAGTCAACAAACACGCTGTTGAATATATTCATCTTCAGTATGTTGTCGCACAACGTCTTTGGGTCGCTCTCATCCGACTGGTTCAGTTCCTGTTCATATTCATCAAGGTTCAGTCCGTCACGGTCATATATAGCCTTATGTGAACTTGCTATGCCCACGACGTTGAGCTTGAGGCGGCTATGCTCCTTCAACTCTTCATATTGTGACTTTATCTGCTCTATGAGCTTGCTTCCTACTGTTCCTATTCCACAAATAAAGAGGTTGAGGACTTTATATTCGGAAAGGAAGAAGGAGTCGTGGATGACGTTAAGGGATTTGCGCAGGAACTCGGAATGGACTACAAAGGATATATTGGTCTCTGAGGCTCCCTGGGCACAGGCAATAACGCTGACTCCACTTCTGCCAAGGGTTCCGAACAGCTTTCCAGCTATGCCAGGTGTATGTTTCATGTTCTCACCCACAATGGCTATAGTGGCAAGATTGCTCTCCGCATGCATTGGGAACATGGCTCCCGTCTCTATCTCTTTTGAGAACTCACTGTCAAGGACTCTCACTGCTTCCGAGGCATCTTCATCCCTGACACCAATGGATGTTGAATTCTCAGACGATGCCTGTGACACCATGAAAACGCTGATGCCGTTTTCTGCCAAAGCAGTGAATATTCGCCTGTTGACACCTATGACTCCCACCATTGACAGACCAGTAACGGTGATAAGCGTTGTGCCCTTAATGCTCGATATTCCCTTGATGGGCTTACGGTCGTTCTCTATCTTGTTCTTGATTATTGTGCCTGCCGAATTGGGATTGAAAGTATTTTTTACCTTTATAGGGATATTCTCGACACAAACAGGATATATTGTAGGGGGATATATAACTTTTGCACCAAAATTGCAAAGTTCCATCGCTTCAACATAACTAAGCTCGTTTATCGTGTAAGCGGTCTTGATAACGCGAGGATCGGCTGTCATGAAGCCGTCAACATCTGTCCATATCTCAAGGACTTCGGCTCCTAATGATGCAGCAATGATAGAGGCGGTATAGTCGCTGCCGCCACGTCCCAGATTGGTAGTCTCATCATTATCCTTATCCATTGAGATGAAACCAGGAAGGACGGAAATACGGGGCAAGACGGTAAAGGTCTCTTTGACAAGACGCTTGGTAAGCTCAGAGTCAAGTATATGCTTGTTGTTCTTGCGCTGGGTCTTGATAAAATCCCTTGAATCATACCATTTGGAACCTTTGATAAGTGTTGAGACAATATTTGAACTAAGACGCTCACCATAACTAACTATGGCATCTTGTGTCTTCTCACTTAAATCATGTATCAAATAAACACCAAAATAAATGGAACGCAACTGTTCTAACAACGCATCTACAATATTGAACAGTTTCTCCCGCGATTTCGTATCGTCAATGATAGTGTCTATCATCTTATGATGACGTTCAACTATAATCTCGAACTCTGACTTCCAACGGTCATCACCGCGCTTGGCAAGAAGGGATGTCTCAAGAAGCTTGTCGGTTATTCCACCCAGTGCACTTACTACTACCACTACTGGCTGGTGCTTTGCCTCATTTTCAACAATTCTCCTTAAACTTAAAATACTCTTCACGGAACCAACGGATGTTCCGCCAAATTTTAAAACTTTCATTCTTATTACTATGACTTTTGTTAATATTAATGTTGCCCCAAAACAATAGGGGAAAACACAAACTTGAATACAAAAGTAATAATAATAATGTCAACTGACAACAATTTGGGTCTTTTTTATTGAAAAAAAATATTATTTACAAGATAAACTTACACTTGATTGCAGGGAACAACAAACTAATACAAGTTTCGGCAGTGCTCAACATAAGTAGTTAAAGGAAGTTGAAAGTAGTTATCGCTCCCTGAGGTTGCCAAGGAAGTTAAAAGACAAAAGTCTAAGGTTTTAAGGGTTTCAGGTCTTAGGTTCTAAGGTTTCAGGTCTTAAGGTTTTAAGGTTTCAGGTCTTAGGTTTTAAAGGTTTCAGGTCTTAAGGTAAATAACCTCATAACCTTACAACCTCATAACCTTACAACCTTACAACCTAACGACCTCACAACCTCATAACCTCATAACCTCATAACCTCACAACCTATCTCATCAGGTTTCCCTAACTCTTTAATTCTAATGTAAATTGTGGTGTCAACCTTTCAGCTCAGCCAATGTCTCCTTCAAGGCTGCAATCTTCTCCTCTGAGTCGCTCTTTTTCTTACGCTCAAGGGCTACAACAGCTTCAGGGGCATTGGCAACAAACTTCTCATTGGAAAGCTTTTTGTTAATGCCTGCGAGGAATGACTCAAGGTGTTTCAACTGAGTCTCAATTTTCTCTATCTCAACAGACACGTCAATCTTGTCGCCAAGAGGTACTGCATACTCGGCTGTACCAACCATGAAGGAGGATACCGTACCTTTCTTCTCCGCCACTACATCAATAGCATCAAGGTTTGCCATCTTGAAAAGCACTGAATTATATTGCTCTAAGGCATTGCTGCCGACAATCTGAAGTGAGAGTGCTTCACGAGGAGAAATGTTCTTTTGATTGCGGATTGTGCGGACACCTCCAATAATCGTCTTAAGTTTTTCGACATCGGATATTAATGCTGTCTCATCTGCTGAAGGACTGGAAAGTTCTAATTTATCTCTCATAATAGAGTCGCCATCTCTGCGCTCATATATATTCTGCCAAAGCTCTTCTGTTATAAACGGCATGAAAGGATGGAGCATCTTTAGCAAAACCTCAAAGAATCTCAAGGTCGCATCGTAAGTGTCCTTGTCAAGTGGCTTCTGATACTCTGGCTTTATCATCTCAAGATACCAACTGGAGAATTCGTCCCAGAATAGGCGATATACTGCCATAAGTGCTTCTGATATCCTATATTTCCTGAACAGGTCATCAACCTCAGCATTGGTTTCCTTCAACTTGGCTTCAAACCATTTTACAGCTATCTTGTTCCCTGCCGGCTGCTCTGCTTCTTCTGTATTCCAACCCTTTACAAGACGGAAGGCATTCCATATCTTGTTGTTGAAGTTGCGACCTTGCTCGCAAAGGCTCTCGTCAAACAGAATATCATTGCCTGCCGGAGCTGAAAGCATCATACCCATACGAACGCCATCGGCACCGAATTTTTCTATAAGTTCAATAGGGTCTGGAGAGTTGCCAAGGCTCTTTGACATCTTACGACCTAATTTGTCGCGAACTATTCCTGTGAAATATACATTCTTAAATGGTATCTTGCCCATATATTCCTCACCAGCCATTATCATACGGGCAACCCAGAAGAATATTATATCTGGAGCTGTTACCAAGTCGCTTGTGGGATAATAGTATTCAATCTCTGAATTTCCCGGATTGTTTATTCCATCGAATAAGGATATAGGCCACAACCATGAAGAGAACCATGTGTCAAGGGCATCATCATCCTGACGTAAGTCTTTGATTTCAAGGCTACTATTGCCAGACTTTTCACGTGCAAGTTCAAGAGCTTCATCTACTGTCTCTGCAACAACGAACTGTTCGTCTCCATAATAATAAGCTGGTATTCTATGACCCCACCACAACTGACGGGATATACACCAGTCCTGAATATTCTCAAGCCAGTTCTTGTATGTTGTCTTATATTTTGCAGGATAGAAATTCATATCACCATTCATAACAGGTGGCAACGCAATATCTGCAAAATGTTGCATACGCAAAAACCACTGTAGAGAAAGACGTGGCTCGATAGCCGTGTCTGGATTGCGCTCGGAATAACCAACTTTATTGTTATAGTCTTCTATGCGTTCCATAAGAGCTGATTCCTGCAAATCGACAGCTATCTGCTTGCGACATTCAAAACGATCCATGCCTACATAGAGAGGGGAGTTGGACGAAATGGTAGAATCAGGATTGAAGATGTCTATGCTTTCCAAATGGTGGGTCTTACCGAGCATATAGTCATTAGTATCATGTGCTGGTGTAACTTTCAAGCAACCTGTACCAAACTCGATATCTACATATCTGTCCTCAATAATAGGAACGACACGACCAACGAGAGGGACTATAACTTTCTTGCCTTTTAGCCACTGGTTCTTTGGATCCTTGGGATTGATGCACACTGCAGTATCACCCATAATGGTCTCTGGACGCGTTGTTGCAACAACAGCATAATAACCTTTTTCATCCTGATGTATCACATTGCCTTCTAAACGCAAAGATTCAACATTATCAATACTCTGATACTCAGCAGAAAGATAATACTTGAGATGAAACAACTTTGATTGTTCATCTTTATATACAACCTCTTCATTACTTAATGCTGTCTGGGCTTTCGGGTCCCAGTTGACCATTCTTAGACCTCTGTATATAAGTCCTTTATTATACAGGTCAACAAATACCTTAATGACACTCTTGGAACGGGTTTCGTCCATAGTGAAACCTGTGCGGTCCCAATCACATGAAGCACCGAGACGGCGTAATTGTTTTAATATAATTCCACCATGTTCATTTGTCCAATCCCATGCATGTTTCAAGAATTCATCTCTTGTCAAATCATGTTTCTTAATTCCTTGTTCTGCAAGTCGTTTAACAACTTTCGCTTCAGTAGCGATTGAAGCATGGTCTGTTCCTGGAACCCAACATGCATTCTTACCTTCCATTCTTGCTCTCCTTACAAGTATGTCTTGGATAGTGTTGTTTAGCATGTGTCCCATATGTAGTACTCCTGTAACATTTGGAGGTGGAATCACAATTGTATAAGGTTCCCTTTCATCGGGCTTGCTACTGAAAAGCTTATTGTCAAGCCAATATTGATACCACTTGGACTCTACCTCCTTCGGATCGTATTTACTTTTAAGTTCCATATAATAAAACAATTTTAAATATTCAATATAAAATGATTGTTGATAGATGCCTTAACTGAAATAATACTATTTTTAGTACTAATTTGCAAAGTTACAAAAATAATATGAGTATTCAAATAAGTTACTGATTTTTCAAAAAAGAAACATAAAGAAAAACCTGTAAGGGTGTCACAGAAAAAGGCAAGGATGTCACGCAAAAACCAGTGTGGGGGACACTTTTTTACTGCATTGGTGACACTTTTTACTGCATTGCCAGACAATAAAATTGACTGCTTAAAGTGGCAAGACAAGGTGGAACGATAAGGGAAAAACAAGCGAAAGTGTCTCCACTAAAATAAATTGGCAATAACGAACATGAGAATTATTAGGAATATTGTTATATTTCTTGCTCAAATCAAAGAAAACATTA